>Ga0157373_10002991_pt1 | contig 12783 bp, 17 predicted proteins | sample C65metaG_FD_113460 | JGI IMG/M metagenome (GOLD analysis project Ga0157373, IMG submission 113460) | Corn rhizosphere microbial communities from Kellogg Biological Station, Michigan, USA - C6-5 metaG | ecosystem: Host-associated > Plants > Roots > Rhizosphere > Soil | place: USA: Michigan... | reverse complement strand
GTCTTCTCGACCAGCGCCAGCCAGTCGGCCTGGCTCGGCGCCGGGAAATCTTCGGCGAGAGGAACAATCGTGCCGTCCAAGAGGGAAGCCTCGCTGCGGTGCAAAAAAGAGCCCTGCAAATGCAGCCTTGCCGCAGGGGGCGTCAAGCTTCGGCGGCTTGCCACTCTCAAACAGTTGTTTTACTTACGACGTACATCCAAGGAGCGCCCGATGAGCCTGCCGCCGATCCTCCGCGACCGCCTTCGCCTGCCCGTGATCGGTTCGCCGCTGTTCATCGTGTCGGGGCCCGATCTGGTGATCGCTCAGTGCAAGGCCGGCGTCGTGGGCTCGTTCCCGTCGCTCAACGCGCGGCCGATCTCGATGCTGGACGAGTGGTTTCATCGCATCACCGAGGAGCTGGCCGCCTGGGACCGCGAGCATCCGGAAGCGCCGTCCGCGCCCTTCGCCGTCAACCAGATCGTCCACCGCACCAACAACCGGCTGGAAGAGGACCTCGAGCTCTGCGTGAAGTGGAAGGCGCCCATCGTCATCACCTCGCTCGGCGCGCGCGAAGACCTGAACGCGGCCATCCATTCCTACGGCGGCGTCACGCTGCACGACATCATCACCGACCGGTTCGCCCGCAAGGCCATCGAGAAGGGCGCCGACGGCCTGATCGCGGTGGCGGCAGGCGCCGGGGGGCATGCCGGCACGCTTTCGCCATTCGCGCTGGTGCAGGAGATTCGCGAGTGGTTCGACGGGCCGCTGGCGCTGTCGGGCTCCATCGCCAACGGCGCGGCGGTGCTGGCGGCGCAGGCGATGGGCGCGGATCTCGCCTACATCGGCTCGGCCTTCATCGCGACGGCCGAGGCGAACGCGCCGCAGGGCTACAAGGACATGATCGTGGCGAGCGGCGCCGACGACATCGTCTATTCCAACCTCTTCACCGGCGTTCACGGCAACTACCTGAAGCCGTCGATCGTGGCGGCGGGGATGGACCCGGAGAACCTGCCGGTCAGCGATCCGTCGAAGATGAACTTCGGGAGCGGCGGCAACACCGAGGCCAAGGCCTGGCGCGACATCTGGGGCTGCGGGCAGGGAATCGGTGCGGTGAAGTCCGCGCCGTCGGTGGCTGAGTTCGTCGCCAAGCTCGCCGAGGAATATGAGGACGCCAAGGCCGCGCTGGCGGCGAAAACCGCGCTGACGAGCGGGGCGAAGATGCGGTTGGCGGCGGAGTAATCGTCCTTCTCCCCTCGCGGGAGAAGGTGGCCCGCGAAGCGGGTCGGATGAGGGGGCGCACCGCCATCGCAGCGAGAAAATTACGCGGAAGGTTCTGAGAACCCCCTCATCCGTCAGCCTTCGGCTGCCACCTTCTCCCGCGAGGGGAGAAGGGATGATTTATCCACGTCCTTCTGACCGGTTCCATTCTCGTGGCCATGTCAGACGACGCCACACCCCGACTTTCGCTGCCGTATCTCGCCGCCGGTCAGGCGCAGAAGCATGTGACGCTCAACGAGAGCCTCGCGTTGCTGGACGGCCTTGTGCAGACCGCCGTGGAGAGCCGCAGCGTTGCGGCCCAGCCAGGCTCGCCCGCCGACGGCGCGCTCTACATCCTGCCCGCCAGCCCCACCGGCGCCGACTGGAGCGGCAAGGCCGCCGGAACGGTGATGCGCTATGAGGCCGGAGCGTGGGCGGAACTCGCCGTCGGCGAAGGCCATCTCGCCTATGTGAAGGACGAAGACGCGGCGGTCTTCTTCGACGGTTCGGCCTGGAATGACATCGGCCTTGCCATCGACGCGCTGCAGAACCTTTCGATGCTCGGCGTCAACGCGACGGCGGATGCGACCAACAAGCTGTCGGTCTCGTCCTCGGCGGTGCTGTTCAACAACGCCGGCGCGGGCGCGCAGCTGAAGGTCAACAAGAACGCCGCGGGAGACACCGGCTCGCATCTGTTCCAGACCGGTTTCTCCGGCCGCGCCGAGTTCGGGCTGATCGGCGGCGACGATTTCAAGCTGAAGGTTTCGGCGGACGGCTCGACCTGGAAGGACGTGCTGAGCGTCGACCGCACGACGGGCAAGGCCGCCTTCACCCTCTCGACCATGCACCAGGTGCAGGTCGACGTGTTCACCTCCAGCGGGACCTACAGCGTCCCGAGTTGGGCGCGGCGGCTGCGGATCGTCTGCGTGGGCGCGGGCGGCGGGGGCGGCTCGGGCGCGGCCGGGACCAACGCAGCCAACCGGGGCGGCGGAGGCGGCGGCGGTTCGGGCGGCCGGGCGGAAGAGTATTTCGACGTGTCGGAACTGGGCGCCAGCCTGACGGTGACGGTCGGCTCCGGCGGTTCGGGCGGCGCGTCGGTCACGGGGACGACGGTCGGCGCCGCCGGCGGCGCGGGCGGCGATAGCTCCGTCCAGGACGGCTCTTCGTACTTGCTGGGCGCATTGGGCGGCGCGGCCGGCGCGGGCGGATCCACCGCCGCGGCCAGTGGCGGGGCGGGAGGACTGGGCGTGGCCGTGGGCAATGCGGGCTCTTCGGGCGTCGTGTCCGGAACGGCCTCGGCGCCGTCGGCCACCAATGGGGCGGGACCCGGCGGCGGAGGCGGCGGCGCGGGTATGGGGACCGCCACGACCACCGCTTCGGGCGGCGACGGCGGATACGGCTATCCCGTCGGCTACGGGACCGGACACCGGGCCGCGGCCGGGGCGCATGGCACCGGAAGCAGCCGCGACGGCGGCGCGGGGGCCGACAAGGCCTGGACGCGCGGCTGCGGCGCGGGCGGCGGAGGCGGCGGCGTGAACTCCACCGCCAATGGCGGCGCGGGTGGCGCCGGCGGCGCGCCCGGCGGCGGTGGAGGAGGGGGCGGCGGCTCTCGCGACACCTTCAACTCCGGCGCGGGCGGAGCCGGCGGCCGGGGCGAGGTCTGGATCGTGGCGATCGGGTGAGTGGAATGAGCAGTCGTCATGCGCTCGTCGATGCGGACGGGCTGGTTTCGAACATCGTGGAATGGGATGGCGCGGCCGAATGGTCGCCGCCGGAGGGGCTGATCGCCATCGAGGCGCCGCAGGGCGTTTCCAAGGGCTGGACCCTGCTGGATGGCGTCTGGACGGCGCCCGTGGACGGAGGCGTCTGATGGATATTTTTGGAACCGCCGGCGGCGGGGCGCTGGGGGCGGCGTTCGGTGCGCTGGGCTCGGTGATGAACCGCGGTTTTGGCCTGCTGGAGATGCGCGAAAAGCGCCAGGACCGCCAGCTGGAGCTGGCCCACGAGAAAGACCGCTGGGCTCACGAGACGGACATGGCGCAGGCCGCGCGCGCCGGTCAGGCGGATGAGGCGCGTGAGGCGCTGGAGCAGACGCAGGCGGAGGGTTCGTGGGCCGGGCTGACCGGCTCCATCGCCGCCGAGGCCGCCATTGCGCCCAGCTGGCCATGGGTCGCGGCCGTCCGCGCGCTGACCCGTCCGGCGCTGACGGTGATGTTGTGGCTCCTTTACGCGGCGCTGTTCCTGGCGGCCGCCGCGGGCGCGTTGCATCCCGACGCCGCAGCGTCCGTGGTGACGGGCGCGGCGGACACCATCAGCTTCTCGGCGGCGACGGCGCTGACCTGGTGGTTCGGCGACCGGGCCCCCCGGCGCGCGCCCTAAGGCCTGGCGTTCGGCGGCAGGGCCGCGACCTCGGCGGCCGTCAGCCTGCGGATCGCGCGGGGGAACAACGGGGTCATGAAGCCCGTGGTCGAGGCGATCTTCAGGTCGAGGTCGTTGGCCGAGCAGATCCGGCTTGAACCGCGCACGGTGTTGATCAGGAACTGCCCGCCGTGGTCCAGCGGTCCGGAGCCGGGCAGCAGGTCCACGCGATAGTAGCGGTTGTTGTTCACGCGCAGGAAAAGGACATCGTCCGAGGGCGAGGCCCAGCTCTGCCACTCGGTGGTGCTGAAGCAGTCGCCCGAGGGCATGTGGGCATAGTTGGCCGGCGGCGTTCCGGCCGGCAGGTAGGTGGCGCAGGCGCCGAGCGTCAGGGTCAGTGAAAGCGCGGCCGCCAACGGGGGGAGTTTGGCGAAACGGGTCATAAGTGTACCTCCGGCCGCCGCGAGGTACGGCGGCTCGGACCACAATCCGCCCGATGTGACCAAGCCGCAAGCGGCCGGCGATTTTGGAGAGTTAGAAGCTTCCCCCGCGGCGCATCTTGCAGCGGCGGCAGGTGATGTGGCCGGGCCTGGAGCGGCTGTTCATGAAGTCATGGCCATCGGCCACGCACTTCAGATAGGCCACCGGCCTGAAAGGCAGCGGACGTGTCGGCGCCGCTTCCGCAGGCGCGGGCTCAACCTGGGTGACGACGACTTCGAGGACGGGCGCGGCCGGGCGCGGCGGCTGGAAGACGATGTCACGAGGGGTGACGACGATCTGCATCACCGTGTCGATGGCCTTGATCTGATCCTGCAGACGCTCGATGCCCTCGAGGGCTTCGTCGATCTTGCGTCCGATGGCGGTCTTACGCTCTGAAAGCGCGGCCACCACCTGGCGGCCTTCATGGATCATGGACGACAGCTCCCGCCGTCTCGCTTCCAGCGGGCTTTCTTCCGTCGCGAAGTCCAGCACGTCGTATCCCCCAAATGAACTAAGCCGGACGTTTTACTTTGTGTTCACCAATAGTCACGCTTCGAATCAACGCGAACGCTGCGGCGTTCCGACGCAGATTCGCCCGAGAAAGGCAACCGAAACAACGTTGTGGGAGAAACAGCGAACCCTGCTACGCAGGGTAGTGCGCGGTCGGGCAGGATTTAACTGCCGCCGGAACGCCGGGTAGTGGTGCCGCCGGGCAGGATTGAACTGCCGACCTCAGCCTTACCAAGGATGCGCTCTACCACTGAGCTACGGCGGCGAAAGGCGAAGGCGGGCCTGATAGCGAATGTCGGCGCCGGGGTGAAGCGAAATCGGTCTTGACCGGCAAGGCGCCTCGCCGCACCCACACGCTTATGAAGAAGGACGGGGACAAGGCCGCGCCGCCGAAGGGCTCTCGCGAGGACAAGCTGGCCGCCGCGCTGCGCGCCAACCTGCGCCGCCGCAAGGCCGCGCCCGCGGCTCCGAAGCCGCCAAAGCCGCGCTGACACGAAGTTGACGGATTTGGCCTCGCGGCCTCTTGCGCGCCGCTGACGGCGCCCCCACACATGGGCCGCCGGGCGCCCTTCGCGGCCGGGCCGCGTTAGGAGCCGCATGGACCGCATCGCCATCACCGGCGGCGCCCGCCTCGAAGGGGAAATCCCCATCAGCGGCGCCAAGAACTCCGCCATCAAGCTGATGGCGGCCAGCCTGCTCACCGACGAACCCCTGCGGCTGACCAACATGCCGCGTCTCGCCGACACGCGCTTTCTCGGAAAGCTGCTGCAGCGGCTGGGCACGCATGTGGAAGAGCGCGGCGAGAACGGCGACGCCGAGACCATCCTGCACACGCCGGAAATATTGAGCGGCTTTGCCCCCTACGACCTCGTGCGCCAGATGCGGGCGAGCTTCAACGTTCTGGGGCCGCTGCTGGCGCGGACCGGGCAGGCGAAGGTGAGCTTGCCCGGCGGCTGCACCATCGGCGCGCGGCCGGTCGACCTGCACCTGAAGGCGCTGGAGGCGCTGGGCGCGCAGATCGATCTGCACGAGGGCTATGTCTACGCGCAGGCGCCGCGGGGTCTGAAGGGCTCGGCCATCGACTTCCCGTTCGTGTCGGTGGGCGCGACCGAACACGCCATGCTGGCCGCGGTGCTGGCGAGCGGCGAGACGGTGCTCTCCAACGCCGCCTGCGAGCCGGAGATCGAGGATCTCGCCGACTGCCTCAACAAGATGGGCGCGCATGTGGGGGGCGCCGGCACGCCGGTGATCCGCATCATGGGCGTCGACCGGCTGCACGGCGCCGAACACTCGGTCATCCCCGACCGCATCGAGACCGGCACCTATGCGGTGGCCGCGGCGATGGCCGGCGGCGAGGTGCGGCTGACGAAAACTCGGTCGGACTTCATCGAATCCCTGCTCGTGAAGATCGAGGAGGCCGGCGCCGAGGTCGAACGCACCAACGACGGCCTCACCGTCCGCCGCAACGGCGCGCGGCTGAAAGCGGTGGATGTCGAGACCGACCCGTACCCCGGCTTCGCGACCGACCTGCAGGCCCAGTTCATGGCCCTGATGACCCTGGCCGACGGCGAAAGCGTCATCCGCGAGACCATCTTCGAGAACCGCTTCATGCACGCGCCGGAACTGATGCGGCTGGGCGCGGACATCTCCGTCTCCGGCGGCGAGGCGCGGGTGCGGGGCGTGGACCAGCTGCAGGGCGCGCAGGTGATGGCGACGGACCTGCGGGCGTCGGTCAGCCTGGTGATCGCCGGGCTGGCGGCCAAGGGCGAGACCGTGGTCGGTCGCGTCTATCACCTCGACCGGGGTTTCGAGCGGCTGGAGGAGAAACTCACCGCCTGCGGGGCCAACGTGCGGCGCATCAAGGGCGACGGGGACGACGAGGAATGACCGCGCCGCTGCGCCTGATCGCCCAGGACGAGGAGGACCTGAAGGTCATCTCGGCCGCCCTGCAGGACGCGGTGGCGAAGATCGGCGACATCGCCTTCGAGCCCGCGAGCAGGCAGCTGACCATCGCCGTCAACCGCTTTCGCTGGGAAGAGGGGCGGGGCCAGCGGGTGCGTGCGGCCGTGCAGCTGGGCTGCGTGCTCGGCGTCCAGTCGCGCAACCTGCGGCGTGATGCGAAAGGCGCGGTGGTGGAGTTGCTGGCGCTGACCTTCGAGCCGGGCGAGGCGCCAGGCGGCGTGGTGACCTTCGCGTTCGCCGGCGGCGGCGACCTGCGCGCCGAGGTCGAGTGCATCGACGCGGCTTTGGCGGATTTGTCAGCGCCTTGGCCAACACCCAGAACGCCGGAGCATACCCCCTAAACCGCTCATCCCGACGAAAGTCGGGACCCAGTTCTGTCCAGTCGGCACTCCGCTGGAAAATCCTGGGCCCCGGCTTCCGCCGGGGTGAGCGGATGTAGGAAGAGCTTGAGTTCATCCCCGAAAGCTGGATGAAGGCCCATTATGCGCCGCTTCGTCGCCTCCGACGCGGATTTCCAGACCGCCTTCCGAGCCTTCCTCGACGAGCGTCGCGGCGCGCCCGCCGATGTGGATGCGGCGGTGGCGAAGGTGCTGGAGGCGGTGAAGGCCGAAGGGCTCAGCGCTGTGCTGCGGTTCTCGCGCGAGTTCGACGGCGCGGAGCTGACCGAGCAGACGATCCGCGTCTCGGGGGACGAGATCGAGGCGGGCGCCGCCCAGTGCGATCCGAAGGTGCGCGAGGCCATCGCCTTCGCCGCCGCTCGCATCCGCGCCTACCACGAACGCCAGCGGCCGAAGGACGAGCGCTTCACCGACGAGGCGGGCGTGGAGCTCGGCTGGCGCTGGACGCCACTGGAATCGGTCGGCGTCTATGTGCCCGGCGGACGCGCAGCCTATCCCTCGACGGTGCTGATGAACGCCGTCCCTGCGAAGGCGGCCGGCGTTGGGCGCATCGCCATGGTCACCCCGCCCGGAAAGCTCCAGCCCGCTGTTTTGGCGGCGGCGAAGGAGGCGGGCGTTACGGAGATCTGGCGCGTCGGCGGAGCGCAGGCGGTGGCCGCGCTCGCCTATGGCGCGGGGCCGATCGCGCCGGTCGACAAGATCGTCGGCCCCGGCAACGCCTATGTCACCGCGGCCAAGCGGCGGGTCTATGGCGTGGTCGGCATCGACTCCCTCGCGGGACCTTCCGAGATCGTCGTGGTGGCCGACGCCGCCAACGACCCCGACTGGATCGCCGCCGATCTCCTCTCGCAGGCCGAGCACGACCCGGCGGCGCAGTCGATCCTGATCACCGACGACGCGGCCTTCGTCGAGAAGGTCGAACGGTCGGTGCGGACGCAGCTCCAGTCGCTGACCACCGGCGAGGACGCCGCGCTGTCCTGGCGCGACCACGGGGCGGTGGTGATCGCCCCGCTGGCCGACAGCCCGGCGCTGGTCGACCTGATCGCGCCGGAGCACGTCGAGTTCGCCCTCGATGAGCCGGAAAAGCTCGCGGATCGCGTCCGCCACGCCGGGGCCATCTTCCTCGGCCGCTTCACGCCCGAAGCCATCGGCGACTATGTGGCCGGCTCCAACCACGTGCTGCCGACCAGCCGCGCGGCGCGGTTCTCGTCTGGGCTGTCGCTCTATGACTTCCTCAAGCGCACCTCGATCGTGAAGTGTGACGAGGCGGCGTTCGGTAGACTCGGTCCACATACGGTTGCGCTGGCCGAAGCGGAGGGCCTGCCCGCCCATGCCCGCTCGGCGTCCATCAGGCTGCGCTCCGACCCATGACCGACGCCGACGACCGCGCCAGGCACCGCCTCCAGAGTATCGTCATCGACGAGAGCTCGCTGGGCTCGGCCTCGCGCGATCAGGAGCAGGAGCGGCAGATCGCCATCTTCGACCTGCTGGAGGACAACTACTTCCATCCGGAGGGCGCCGAAACCGGTCCCTATGACCTGAAGATCGGGCTGGTGGAGAACCGGCTGGCGCTCGACATCGCGGGACCGGGCTACGAGAAGCGCCACCTGCTCTCGCTCTCGCCGTTCAAGGGCGTGATCAAGGACTACTTCATGGTCTGCGAGAGCTATTACCATGCCATCCGCAACGCCACGCCCCAGCAGATCGAGGCGCTGGATATGGGCCGGCGCGGCCTGCACAACGAAGGCTCGCAGCTGCTCAAGGAGCGGCTGGCGGGCAAGGTCGAGACCGACACCGACACCTCGCGGCGCCTCTTCACCCTCATCTGCGCCCTGCACTGGAGGGGGTAGGCTTAAGTGGCCGAGCTCCCCGGCGCTGTGCTGTTTGCGTGCAACTTCAACCGGGTCCGCTCTCCGATGGCCGAGGCGCTGATGAAGCTGGCCTACGGCGACAAGGTCTTCGTCGACAGCGTAGGGCTGAAGCACGAGGAAGGACAGGACGAGGTCGACCCCTTCGCCGCCGCCGTGATCGACGAACTGGGCGGCGACCTCACCGGCTTTCATCCCAAGACCTTCGCCGAGCTGGAGGACGAATCCTTTGATGTCGTCATCTCCCTGACTCCGGAGGCTCAGCACCGGGCGGTGGAGATCGCGCGGGAGCATGCGGTCGACATCGAATACTGGCCCACCTTCGATCCGACGCTGGTCACCGGCTCGCGTGAGCAGATTCTCGCGGCCTACCGCGAGGTCCGCGACGAGCTCGCCCGGCGCATCGAGGAACGCTTCGGTCGGCCATCGACCTTCGGCGGCTGAGTGGCATATATTGTGAGGCAGATTCCCGGCTCGCGTGGTAAGCGCGGGCCGTTTGCTTATCCCGTTTGGCTGAGAGGCTGTATGGCGAAAGAGGAACTGCTGGAGTTTCCGGGCACCGTGAGCGAGCTGCTGCCCAACGCGACCTTCCGCGTGAAGCTCGAGAACGATCACGAGATAATCGCCCACACCGCCGGCAAGATGCGCAAGAACCGCATCCGCGTGCTGGCCGGCGACAAGGTCCTCGTCGAGATGACGCCCTACGACCTCACCAAGGGCCGTATCACCTATCGCTTCAAATAGAACTGGAACCCACATGACGGACGGACTGGATCGGGCGGTCGTCGTCACCGGGGCATCCACGGGCATCGGACGCGCCGCTGTGGCGAGCGCGGTCAAGGGCGGCGCCCACGTCTTCGCGGGCGTGCGCAAGCAGGCCGACGCCAAAGGCCTCACCGCCGAGTTCGGCGACGCCGTCACCCCGCTGATCTTCGATGTCACCGACCAGGCCGCCGTCGCCGCGGCCGCCTCAAAGGTCGGCAAGGCGCTGGGTAGGCGAAAGCTGTTCGGGCTCGTCAACAACGCCGGCATGGCGGTCGCCGGACCGCTGCTGCACCTGACGACCGAAGACCTGCGCCGGCAGATGGAGGTCAATTTCATCGGCGCCCATATCGTCACCCAGGCCTTCCTGCCGCTGTTGGGCGCCGATACCGATCGCACCGGGCCGGCGGGACGGATCGTGATGATCAGTTCGGTCGGCGGAGAGTCGGCCTTCCCGTTCCTGGGCGCCTACTCGGCCTCGAAGTACGCGATGGAGGGCTATTCCGAGGCGCTGCGCCGCGAGCTGATGCTGTTCGGCGTCGATGTCGTCATCATCGCGCCGGGCGCCATCGCAACGCCGATCTGGGACAAGTCGGACGATGGCTCCATCGAGGCCTATCGCGAGACGCGGTATGGCCCAATCCTGGAGCGCGTGCGGGACTTCATGCTGACCAACGGCGCCAAGGGTTTGCCGGCGTCGACGGTGGGCGACCTGATCTGGCGGGCGCTGAGCAAGCCGAAGCCGAAGACCCGCTATCGCATCCTGCGCGACGAGTTCGTGCAGATCACGCTGCCGAAGTTCCTGCCCAAGCGCACCGTGGACGGCGCGATCGCGAAGCTGCTCGGACTGCAGCCGGCCCGGTGAGCGCGCCCCTGGTCCTGGCGAGTGCGAGTCCGAGGCGGCTCGACCTTTTGCGGCAGGTGGGCGTCGAGCCCGCTCGTGTCGTCGCCACCGACATCGACGAAGGCCTTCTCAAGGATGAGACGCCGCGTATCCACGCGGTGCGGCTTGCGCTGGCGAAGGCGCGAGCCGGCGCGGCCGCCGTTCCGGGCGCGTTCGTCATGGGCGCCGATACGGTGGTGGCGGTTGGGCGGCGCGTGCTGCCGAAGGCCGAGACCCAGAAGGAAGCGCGGGACTGCCTGAAGCTGCTGTCGGGCCGGGCGCACAAGGTGCTGACGGCCGTGGCGGTGATCGCGCCGGACGGGCGCTGCGCCTCGCGGCTGGTGGAGACGCGGGTGCGCTTCAAGCGGCTGACGGCGCAGGAGACCGAAGCCTACCTCGAAAGCGACGAGTGGCGCGGCAAGGCCGGCGGCTACGGCGTGCAGGGCAGGGCGGGCGCCTTCGTGACCGACCTTGCGGGCAGCTACGCGGCGGTCGTCGGGCTGCCGCTCTATGAGACGCTCTCTTTATTACAGGGGCTGGGCTGGCGCGGATGAGCGAGCGGCGCTTCTATCTCGATCGCGGCATCGGCGAGACGCGGGGCGTGGTCACCCTCGACGGGCGGCCCGAGCGGCTGCTGATCGCGCGCGACGGCGAGGACCGCGGGGCGGCTGTCGGCGCGCGCGGCGTGGCGCGGATCAGGAAGGTGGATCGGGCACTAGGGACGGCGTTCCTGGACCTTGTGGGCGGCGCGCCAGCGGTGCTGCCGCTCAAGCCCGACATGGAGCGGGTCAAGGAAGGCCAGGCCGTCGAGGTCGAAGTCCGCAGCGAGGCGCGCAAGGGCAAGTCGGCCGTCGTGCGGCTGGTCGGCCCCGCCGAAGGGGCACCCAGGCTGATCGGGGCTGCGCCCGATCTCGAGGCCGAACTGCGGGCGCTGGCCAAGGACGCGCCGCTTATAGACGACGCGCGCGCACGCGAGGCGGCCGACGAGGCCGTGGCGGAAGCGCTGGAAACCATTCACCCGCTGCCCGGCGGCGGATCCGTTGCGATCGAGGAGACGCGCGCGCTGGTCGCCATCGACGTGGACGTGGGCGAGCGGCCGGGTTCCGACTCCAAGCGGGTCACTCGGCAGGCGAACCTGGCGGCGCTGGGCGCGAGCGCACGGCTGCTGCGGCTCAAGGGGCTCGGCGGCCTGGTGGTGTTCGACCTGGCGGGGAGGGGGCATGACGGCGCGGCCCTGCTGGCCGCCGCGCGCGCCGCGTTCGGGTCCGACAATCCCGGCGTCGCCATCAGCCCGATCAGCCGCTTCGGGACCATGGAGCTGACCGTGCCGCGCCGGCGGCGGCCGGTGCTGGAGGTGTTGCGCGAGGCGCCGGCGTTGACCTTCGCGCTCTCTCTATTACGTGCGTTGGAGCGGGAAGGCAGGGCCCAGCCCGGCGCCCGGCTCACCGGCGCTTGCGCGCCGGCGGTGGCGGAGGCGGTCCGTCCTTACGAATCGGCGCTCGCCGACCGGCTCGGACGGCGGTTCGAGATCGTGGGCCGCGAGGGTTGGCCGGTGGAGCGTCTGGAGGTTAGCGCGAGATGAGCAAGGGCTGTCCGATCTGCGACAAGCCGGCCGATCCCAAGTTCCGGCCGTTCTGCTCCAAGCGCTGCGCGGACGTGGACCTGCAGCGCTGGTTCAAGGGCTCCTACGCCATCCCCGCGGTGGAGAACGAGGACCAGGCGCAAGAGAGTTTCGAGGACGAATAGGGCCGCTGGACTTGGCCCCGGCCCTCTTCTATAGACGCGGCTCCCGCGAACGCGGCGGCCCGACCGGGCAGGGCCTGGGTAGCTCAGTTGGTAGAGCAGCGGATTGAAAATCCGCGTGTCGGTGGTTCGATTCCGCCCCCAGGCACCATTCGTCCCTTTCTCGGCGATCCGCGAATTTGCTGCATCGCAGCATGTGTCTTTCCCTTTATGCCTTTAAACCCGCCTGAATAGGGCTGCGCTTCTATTGTGCAGCGCAGTATAGAGCGGGGCTGTGGAAAACAGTTGTTTGGGCGGCGGGTTAAACAGCTCTTGACGGGGCGGTAAGGGTTCGCCAAAGGACGACGGCCGCAAGTTCAACTTGAGGCGAAACCCGGTTGTCGTCCGCGAAGACCGGGCTTCCCATGCGCCTTCGAAACGCCATTCTTTGTACCGAAGGGTTGGGAATGTGCGTTGCGGGTCGGGCGCAGCGATAGCGGACTGCAGTATGACCGGACGCCCGTCCGGTCGCATTGCGGGAACAATCATAAGGGTGGAGACGCTCTCGCGCGACGACCCTCGGTCCAAACGTGCTAGACCAACT
>Ga0157373_10002988_pt1 | contig 12789 bp, 7 predicted proteins | sample C65metaG_FD_113460 | JGI IMG/M metagenome (GOLD analysis project Ga0157373, IMG submission 113460) | Corn rhizosphere microbial communities from Kellogg Biological Station, Michigan, USA - C6-5 metaG | ecosystem: Host-associated > Plants > Roots > Rhizosphere > Soil | place: USA: Michigan... | reverse complement strand
ACTGCCCCTGCACCCCAAACAACCCCATCTCCCGAATCACCGCCAGCTCCCCCTCCGTCTCCACCCGCTCTGCAATCAACGGCAAATCAATACTGTGGGCAGCACGCTGGATAGCCTCGATAAACAGACGCTTATCACTCTCCTGATCAATAGCCCGAATATAACTGCCATCGATTTTCAGATAAGCCAACCCCAACCGCGACAAGTTGCCAATCATGCTGAAACGCACACCAAAACGCTGCAGGCTCAGGGCGAAACCAAGCTCACGCAGACGCCGGGTCAATTGCTCCAGCACCGCTTGCTCAGGCAATTGCTCTTCGCCGATTTCCAGGGTCAGGCGCGACCCGAGGTCGGAATGGGCACGCAGGATCTCAAAGACTTTGTTCAGCGCCTGCGAGTCGGCCAGGGTGGCGGAGGATAGATTCAGCGCCAGGGCCTCTTCGTGCCCGCCCATTTGCCGCAGCACCTGCTCGAGCATCAGCCGGTCCAGGCGCGCCGTCCAGCCGAAGCGCTCCAGCCAAGGCAGGAAACGCCCGGCGGGAATGGTCTGGCCCTGATCGTCGAGCAACCGGGAAAGGACCTTGTAATGCAGCACCAGTTGAGTGTCCTGGGCGGCCACCACCGGCTGGAAGTAGAGCTCGAACTGCTGATGGTCCAACGCCCGGTCAAGCAGCGTATGCCAGGCATGATGATCGTCACCGACACTGGCCGACGCGCTGTGCTCCAGACAGGCCCAGCCCGGCTCACCCTGGCTTTCGGCCTGGGCCAGGGCCTGGTCGCCAAGCTGCAACACCGCTTGCGGCGAGTCACCATGGACAAATGGTGCCAACCCGATAGCGGCCACCGATGCCACGTCGGTCGCACCGGTGGTATGCAGGCTCGCCAGTGCGGTTTCGAGATTCTGCGCCAATTGCAGCGCTTCCTCGCGCACCAGCCCCGGCGCCAGCACCGCGAATTCCCCGCCGCGGATACGTGTCACCAGATTCTGGGTTTCCGGGTATCGGGCACACTCGCGCAACAACTGCTCGCCCACGGCCTTGAGCAATTGGTCGGTACGCTGCCCACCCAAGCGCTGGTTCAAACCGGCCAGGTCCCTGACCCGCAGCAACAACAGATAGCCGGAACTGGCTTGCTCCGGGTTGCTCACCCGGGCATTGAGCTGCATTTCGAAATAACGCCGGTTGGCCAGGCCCGTGAGGTTGTCCTGGTAGGACTCGACCCGCAGCTTTTCACTGCGCTCGGCCTGCTCCTGGAACAACGCCTTGAGCTTCTCGACCATCTGGTTCATCGCCTGCACCACGCGGCGCAGTTCAGGGGTTCGCGGCAGCTCCGGCAAGCTCAGGAACTCGCGCCGGGCGATGGCGTGGGACTGGTGCACCATGTAATCCAATGGCTTGAGCTGACGACGCAGCAGCAAGGCCCCCAGCACCGCGCTCACGGCGCCGCACAGCAGCAACCAGCCCAGGCTGCCCAGTGCGCTCTGCCACAGCTTGGCAAGCGCGAACATCGGGTGGCTGACCACTTCGACCCGCGCCGCCTGTTCCCAACCACGGCTGACAATCGCATCGCCACCGGCCGGCTCCAGGCCGATGAGCTTGACGAACCACTGCGGCACGCCGCCGGCGTCCGGCGTGCCGGTGCGCTCGACCAGGGTCTTGTCGGTGGCCACGTCGACCACGCGGATACTGGCGTAGTAGCCGCTGTCGAAGATGGAGCTGACCAGCAGCTCCACCATCGCCGGGTCGTCGATGTTCGGCGTCAGGGACAACGCCAGTGCCGTGGCCGCGTCCTGGGCATGGGATCGCAGTTGATTGACATACTGGGCCCGCGAGCTCTCCAGGCTGACCATGAAGCTGCCGCTGAAGGCAACCACCAGGAACAGACAGATAGCGATCAACAGTTGTTTGAACAAAGACATCTGAGCGCGTGCTCCTAGTTAGTCGTTTCGACCGGAAAACCTTCGGCCTGCATTTTCTTCAACACGTCCTGCCACCGGGACAGGCGCTTGGTGTCACTGACTTTCTTGTTACCCTTGGTGCCCGGCAGCCACAGCCCTTCGGCATTGAAAGAGTAGACCGGCAACAGGTCGGTTCGCTGGCTGGCCGGCTGGATAGCGTCAATCAGACTGTCGAGTACCAGCGGCATCGCCTCGGGCGTGGCGTAATAGGTGAGCACCATGTGCGCACGGTTCTGTCGCAACGCCTTGACGTAAGTGATGCGCAACTTGTCACTGGACCCCCCGAGATGCCGCAGGCTGAAGTACTTGGCGATGGCGTAGTCCTCACAATCGCCCGCGCCCTTCCATAAAGCCTGGATCGGGGTTTCCCAGTAATCGACTTCATGCCACAGGTCGATGTCTTCCACGTAACGCACTTGTTTGTTGAAGAACAGGTTCACCACCTTGAGCTGCTCCAGCTCAGGCGTCTGCTTCTCGGTCGCCAGCAAGTGCTGCCAGGCATCGATCCGTTGCTGCCCTTCGCCCAGCGGCCCATACAAGGCCTGCGCCCGTCGGCTGATCTGCGCAAAATCCCAGTCGGCCTGCAGGCCACCCAGCATGAGGCCGGCCAGCAACAATGCCGAACACAGCCAGCGCAGGGACCTGAGGACAGGAGAAGGTGCAGCCAAGGGAATGCGTCCAGAAAAGACCGTTGAGGATGCGTGGGATGGTGAAGGCTGGCCCGGCAAAAGACAATGGCAGGGTGCGATCACTTCAGGCATGCTAAACTTTAGTTCAGGAAGGCCGGCCACGAGACTTTGACGGGCTGGTAATCTGTCACTAATGTTGGCATGGATCCAATTCTTCATTCAGGATGCGTGGTCGTGACAAAGAAGCCCAAGCCGTTAAGCACTATCCAGGTCAACGGACCCATCCCCGCCGCCCAGGCCCGTTCGATCATCGAGGGCGCCCTGCGCGAGGCCATCCTCGATGGACGCCTGCCCTGCGGCACGGCCCTGCGCCAGCAGGAGCTGGCCGACCTGTTCGGCGTGAGTCGCATGCCCGTGCGCGAGGCGCTGCGCCAGCTCGAAGCGCAATCGCTGCTCAATGTGGTTCAACACAAAGGCGCCGTGGTCGCCCCGCTGATCACCAACAACGCCATCGAAACCTACGCGCTACGCGCGGTGCTGGAATCGTTCGCCTTGCGCCTGTCTGTACCCTTGCTCGATGCCGACGACCTGGCGCTGGCCGCCCACTACATCGAACAGTTGGAAGCACAAACCGATCATGCCGAGATCGGCAAGCTCAATCGGCTGTTCCACATGTCGCTTTATCACAAGGCCCCCAACAGCAAGCTGTTGGACCTGATCGAACGCGAGCTCAATGAAGAGGAACGCTTCCTGCGCTTTCATATGTCGTCCATGGGGCTGGGCAAACTGACCCAGGATGATCATCGCGCGCTGCTCGAGGCCGTGAGTGCCAGAGACATCGATACCGCAGTGGCCCTGCTGGAGCGTCATCTGGAAAAAGCCTGCGTCACTATTCGACGCTATCTGGAACAGTCATCCGACTGATCGTTCGCCGGCCACCTGGCCGGTGTATCACTTTCTTACACATCGTTCCCACCCGCCTGCCCGCCCGCCTGACGCGGCTTGACCGTGTCTGCGACCCGCCGCCACATCAGTTCAATGGCACTGCCGTCAATTTGGGCTCACTCTTGCGTCTGTCGATTCAAAAAAAGACCTGAAGCAGTCAGCGCCTGGCTATAAGCCAGGCGAATCGAAGCCACCACGCAAGGAGCGTCGCCCACCGGCGGGAGAATCGAATGTCCGACCGACGTCCCGCCCATAAAACACGAACTTCTTTACTCCCTGTTCCCTGAAGTGCTCCGGGTGAGGCATTCACTCGAACTATTTATTCTGATCGTTATAAATCGGAAGGAGCAACTTCGCCTCAATAAAACTTATTTAAAAAGTTTTATAAGCCCTCTTCATACCCAATAAAATCCCAACTTAAAATAATAAAAAAATTACTTGCCGATGACTTGTTTCATGTATTAGTTTTTTCTACGCCGAGTTGTTATCGACGACTTCAATTTTCACCAAACCCTTACAATTCAAGGCCTTCAGGCCTGACAACCGAAACAGCAGCACACACTTGCATAACTTGGGTAATTCATGGATTCCGGTTCAGGCACCCGCTCGCCCCGTTAAATAAAACGAGCGCCTTACCGGACAAACATCCTTGATGAGGACGTTCAAATGCAGCCAACAAAAGAACAACTTTTTTTGAAAAAACGCGAACTTGGCCAACACCCTGTTTTTTCCGAAATAACATCAATCGACCTGTTACGCCGCTTTATGGAAAGCCACGTTTTTGCCGTGTGGGACTTCATGTCGCTGACCAAGCGGCTGCAACGGGAGCTGACCTGCATTCATCTGCCCTGGCTGCCACCGGCCGACCCGCATGCGGCACGCCTGATCAATGAAATCGTGCTGGGGGAAGAGTCCGACGATCGCCCCGGCGCCGGGTATTGCAGCCATTTCGAATTGTATCTGGACGCCATGCGGGAGGTCGGCGCGGACACCCGGGCGATTGAACAATTCATCACCCTGCAACAGGAAGGCGTCAGCCCCGAAACCGCCCTGGATAGCGTCGAGGTTGAACCCGCGGCGGCCCGCTTCGTTCGCCAGACCCTGCACACCGCCTTGCATGCCCCAGCCCATAGCGTAGCCGCCGCGTTCGTGCACGGTCGCGAGAGCGTCATCCCGCAGATGTTCCAACGCATGCTGGATGCCTGGGGCATCGGCCTGGATCAGGCGCCGACGTTCCGGTACTACCTGCAACGGCACATCGAAGTCGACTCCGAAGACCACGGCCCCGCTGCGGAAAAACTGCTGGCCCGCTTGATCGACGGCGACCCGCAGCGCGAGAACGAGGTGCTGTCCGCCGCGCTCGCCGCCGTCCACAGTCGAGCGGCCCTGTGGGATGGCCTGCGCCAGAGCATGGCCCAACCGGTCGCGCAGGTGACGCCATGAACGCCATTCAATACCAGTCCTTCGCCGACAGCTGGGAAAGCCGCGCCACGATCCGTACCCGGCCACGGCGCCGGGTCGAAAATGACGACAAGCTGATCTTTCCCATGAGCCGGCAGCCCCTGGTACATAGCCAGACCTTTCTCAGCCATTGCCCGCAACTGCGCGATTACGCGCTGGTGCAGAGCCTCTACAAGTTCATCAACGACGTCGTGATCTTCGAGACCGAACTGGTGGATCACACCGCCCGGCGCATCGCCAAGAATCGCTTCGGCATCGAGTTCCCGTTCGCCTGCCGCTACGACGCGATGACCGTGGTGGTGGACGAGGATTACCACGCGCTGGTGGCGATGGATTTCATGCAGCAGACCATCGACATGACCGGCATCGAGCCGATTCCGTTGCCGCCCCAGATCGAACTCAGCCGCGCGATACCGGCGACGCTGGCCCAGGCGCCGGAACACCTGCAAAGCGCCGTGGAGCTGATCTGCATCGCGATCGCCGAAAACACTGTCACCAACGAAGTTGCCGCGTTCGCCCGGGACGACTCCGTCAAGGCCTCGATCAAGGGACTGATGGCCGATCCTCTGATGGACGAGGGACGGCACTCGGGCTTCTGGACGCGGCTGGTGCAGATGTACGGGCGCGCAGCCCCCGAAGAAGACCACGAAGCGATTGCCCGGTTGATGCCCGACTTCATCGTCCAATACCTGGCGAGCGATCTGCAGCAGGCCTTCGATTTCGAGCTGATCGCGCATCTGCCCGTCGACGAATCGGTGCGCCAGTCGCTGCGCGAAGAAGCCAGTGCGCTGGCCTATCCCATCAATCGCTTCCATCCATTGGTGGGCAACATCACCCGTTTTTTCCGCAGCAGTTCGATGCTCGCTTCCCCCTGCGTGCGCGATGCCCTGGCCGATTATCTGACCCCATGAGGAACTGCCGATGAGACGCCTCGAAATTGCAGTGCCTGGCACCAGCCAGGCCATGGCCGAACTGGCCCAGGAACTTGAACTGCACGGCCATGGTGTCGTGACGACTCAATCCCAGGCGATCGATCTGTCGATCGACGACGGTACGGCACCGTGCGCCCTTGAAGCCCGCTCACGCCTCGAAGTGCGCGTAGCGTTGCGGACGGTGCCCGGCGAAGCATTGCCGCAACCGGTCATTGTGTTTCGCGACGGTGTGCAGCGGTTGCTATGCCAGGAGGCGATCGTTCCGGAAAACGGCAACGGTCAGTCCTTGCGGCGGCAGGCCCTGGCGGTGGTGGTTGAGATCGGTGCGCGGCTGGTCAGCCAATTATCCCGGGACGACACCGGCCTGGATCACTGGCCGACGGTGCAGGCCGACGCGGTCGAATGCCCTTTACAAGGGCTCGATGCACTGGACTCGCTGGCCTTCGAGCATAGCCTCAACCGGACGTCGGTGCCCTGGCTGTTGGCCGCCGCCGAAGCGCCAGTGATGCATGGCATCGAGCAGCGCATGCTCGATGATGGGGTGCAACCGGCGCTGTGGGTCGAAGGCCAGCTCATCGACTACAAAACCTTGCGCAGCCAGGCGCTGAGGTTGCAGCAGGCGATGCTGGAACGGCTGGGACAAGCAGAGTCTGTGGAAGCAAAACCTGTGGAGACAAGGCTTGCCCGCGATACAGACACAGCGGTACCCAACCAGACCGAGTCATCGTTCATCGCGGGCAAGCCTTGCTCCCACAGGCCTTGCACCCACAAGCCTAGCTCTCAAATGGTGATTGCGGTGTGTCTGTCTAAATCCGCGCCGTTATATGCAGCGATCCTGGCGGTGCTGGGCTGTGGCGCCGTGTACCTGCCACTGGACCCGCAACACCCTGTGCAACGTCGACGCTTCATTCTGGAGAACGCCAAGGCCGACCTGCTGCTGCATGACGGCGACAGCGACCTGGGCGATCTACCCGTGCCCGCGCTGAACGTGCATCGGCTGCCAGCGCTCAAGCCGGGCATCCCCGTCTCGCTGATCCGCCGTCCGGTGGACATCGACGAACCGGCCGTGGCGATCTACACCTCCGGCACCACCGGCCAACCCAAAGGCGTGCTGCTCAGCCATCGCAACCTCAGCCATTTTTGTGCCTGGTACAGTGACTATGTCGGATTGCAGCGCGACAGTCGGGCATTGCAGTTCTCCACCATCAACTTCGATGCGTCGCTGCTGGATATCCTCCCGACCTTCATCCAGGGGGCATTACTGGTCGTGCCCAGCGAAGACCAGCGCCGCGACCCGCAGCAATTGGTGGCGTTGATTCACCAGCAGCGCATCACCCACGCCTTTCTACCGCCCGCGCTACTGAGCGTGATGCCGCTGGAGGCACCACTGGGCCTGGCGCACCTGATCACCGGTGGAGATGTCTGCGAGCCGTTCGTGATCGAGCAGCTCGCGCCCCAATGCCGCTTCCACAACATCTATGGCCCGACTGAAACCACCGTGCTTGCCACCACGCGGCAGTTTGGCGTGGGTGATAACAACCGCAACCTCGGTATACCCATCGCCAACTGCCGGGTGCTGATCCTTGATGAACAGCTGCAACCGGTGCCTCAAGGCGTACCCGGCGAGCTCTACATCGCCGGGCCGGGGGTCGGTCTGGGATATCTCCACGACCCGACCCTGACCGCCTCGCGGTATCTCGACCTGGCCTTGCCCGGCGGGCAGAGTCTGAAAGGCTATCGCACCGGCGATATCGCCCAGTGGAGCGACAACGGCATCGAACTGTGTGGTCGGCGCGACAATCAGGTGAAAATCCGGGGCTTTCGGGTCGAACCCGAGGAAATCGAACATTGCCTGCGGGAAAGCCAGTTGTACCGCCAGGTGGCCGTGGGTGTGGACGAGCGTCGACGGATCCTGGCGTTCCTGGTTCATCCCCGAGAAGACCGGCCCGGCACCGCCCTCCAGGCCCTGCGCGAGCATGTGCAGGACACGTTGCCCAGCTACATGCACCCTGGCGCCTACATCGAGCTACCCAGCCTGCCCTACACCAGCAACGGCAAGGTCGATCGCCGCGCCTTGCTCGCCCTGTCGGTGCAGGTTCAGGTCAGTGGCCAACGACGCCAGCCGCAGAATCCGCTGGAAACCCAGTTGCAGCAAGTGTGGGCCGAGCTGCTGGAGCTGCCGGCCGAAGACATCGCAACCGATGAGAGTTTCTTCAACCTGGGCGGGCATTCGATCCTGCTGTCGCAACTGTTGCTGAGCATTCGCCAGACCTTCGGTCGCAGCCTGTCGATCAATCGCTTCATCGAGGCGCCGACGCTGATGACCTTGGCGAAACTGCTCGGCAGCACTGAACAGAGCGATACATCGGTGCTCAGTCCCCAGGCCTTCATCGATGCCGAGGCCGAACTCAACATCAATCCATTGCCCATCAGCCAATGCGGTGACGTGCATAAAGTGGTGGTGACCGGCGCCAACAGCTTTCTCGGGGTGCACATTGTCGAGGCGCAGCTGGCCTGGGGCGCCACCGAAGTCGCCTGCCTGGTGCGCGCGTCCGCCGGACAAAGCGCGGCAGAACGCTTTTCCCAAGCCCTGCAGGACAACCGCCTGACGCATCTGGACCTGAGCCGGGTCAATGTCTATGCCGCCGACATCACCCAACCGCAGTTGGGTTTGCCGGACGATGTCTATGCTCGTATCGACCGTACCTTTGGCGCCCTGGTGCACAACGCCGCCCACGTCAATCACGTGCTCGACTACGAGTCCCTCGCGCGGGACAACGTGGAGCCGATCTTCGAATGCCTGCGCCTGTGTGAAGGCCGCAGCAAGAAGATCTTCAATTTCGTCTCCACGCTTTCGGCCTCCAGTGCCCTGGGCGCCGACGGCCAGGTATTGGAACAACCCGCCGCACCGACGCCACCGATCTACATCAAGAACGGCTACAACCTGTCCAAATGGGTCGGAGAACGGATCCTGCAGCGGGCGCGGGATCGCGGGGTGTGGGTCAACCTGTTCCGCCCGGGCAACATCAGTTTCAACAGCCTGACCGGGGTCTGCCAGCCCCACAAGAATCGCTTGATGCTCATGCTCAAGGGCTCGATCCAGCTGGGCCAGGTACCGGATCTGTCGCTCAATTTCGACCTGATGCCGGTGGATTTTCTGGCCCGCTTCATCGCCTTCCACGCCAGCCGCTACCAACCGATGCAAGCGGTGTTCAACCTGCACAACCCCGAGCCTTTGAGCTGGGACGCCTACGTGGCGTCGTTCCGCGACAGCGGCCGGGAGTTTTCCCTGGTGAGCGTCGCGGACTGGCAGCGACAACTGAGCCGGGTCGATGCCGACAACGCGCTGTTCGGCGTGCTGGGGTTCTACCTCAACGGCTTCGAAGAAGACATCGGCGACATCTCGATGATCCGCCATGACAACGCCCGGACCGGGGTACGGCAGATGGGCGCCCACTACCCGGACAAATCCCCGGCTCTGCTGCGGCGCGGTGCCGACTACCTCAAAGCCATCGACTTCATCTGAAGCCATCCAACCCGAAGCAAGGAGCAAGACCATGAATGCATTTCAACCCGACACCCTGATCAGGAACCCTCAGGCCTGCCAAGTCGAAACTTCAGTGGAGGTGGCGGCGGACGCGGCAAAGGTGTGGGAACTGGTGGGCGATTTTGGCGGTTTCAACCGTTTCATTCCCGCGCTTGAGCGCATCGAAATGACCGGCGAGGTGGTGAGATCCCTGCGCAAGAAGTTCTTTGTCGATGGGCAGAACCTGGTGGTGGAACAGCTCAACAGCCGTGACGACCAGGCCATGCACATGACCTGGACACTGATCTACAACACCCTGGGCATCGACAACCTGTGGGCCGCCATGCGTGTCGAGCCAGTGGCGAACAACCGCTGCCGCGCCACCTGGACCATCATCGCCGACCACACCGACGCCCACTCACCGTCGGGGTTCAGGGATTTCCTGCAGGGCTTTGCCGATGAGGCCATGGGGAATGTGCAGAAGATGTTCGCCTAGGTAATGCCCCTGTGGGAGCAGGCTTGCTCCCACAGGGGTTCCTGGGTGGCCGCAAAATACGAATCCACCCCCGCTCCCACCGTACTGGATCAGATCTTGAAGCTGTCCACCAACTGCTTCAGCCGATTGGCCTGTTGGGACAAGGCATCGCAGTCCTTCAGGGTTTCATTGAGGTTGGCCACGCTTTGCTGGTTCAGCAGGTTGATATGGCTGACGTCCATGTTGAGGGTCTCCACCACCGCAGTCTGTTCTTCGGTCGCGGCGGCCACCGACTGGTTCATGCCATCGATTTCCCCGATACGCTGCGTCACGCTGACCAGCCGCAGACCGGCCTGGTTGGCAACTTCCACGCTTTCTTCACTGGAAACCTGGCTGGCGTTCATCGTCGTGACCGCTTCACGGGAGCCGACCTGGAGCGAGGTGATCATCTTGTGGATTTCTTCCGCCGACTCCTGGGTGCGGTGCGCCAGGTTGCGCACTTCATCGGCCACCACCGCAAAACCACGTCCGGCTTCACCGGCACGGGCCGCTTCGATGGCAGCGTTCAAGGCCAGCAGGTTGGTTTGCTGGGAAATGCCCTTGATCACGTCCAGGATGTGCCCGATGTTGTCGGTGCTGGCGTTCAGGGTTTCGATCTGGGTGCACGAAAGGCTGATTTTCTGCGACAGCTCGGTCATGGCCTGAATGGTTTTTTCCACCACCTGACGACCGTCATCGGCCTGTTCGCTGGCACCACTGGCCTGTTGCGATGCGTCGGCGGCATTGCGGGCGATTTCCTGAGTCGCGGCGCCCAACTTGTTGATGGCTGCCGCCACGCTGTTGGTGCGGGCGCTCTGCTCATCCGAACCGACAAGCGAAGCGTTGGACGAACTCATCACCCGCTGCGACAGGTCATGCACCTGGCGAGTGGCGGAAGACACTTCGGAAATCGCGGCGTGGATCCGCTCGACGAACTGGTTGAACGAGCCACCCAACACCGCGAACTCATCCTTGCCTTGCACGGCCAGACGCCGGGTCAGGTCGCCTTCGCCCTGGGCAATGTCGTGCATGGCACGGCCCATGGTAGTCAGCGGACGCATCAACACCTGAATCAGCAGGCTCAGCAGCAGTGCGATGGCCGCGACCGCAACGAACATCGCAATCAGCGCGGAGGTACGGAACTGGCTCAGCGGCGCATAGGCCTTGGCCTTGTCGATCGACAGGCCGATGTACCACTCGGCGCCCGGCAGGCCGGTCACCGGGGTGAACGACAGAATACGGTCCTGCCCGTTCAACTCGACGTCCTGGATACCTTTGCCAATGCGCACAGGCGTGCCGGGATAAATGTCCTTGAGGTTTTTCATCACCTGGTCCTTGTCCGGGCTGACGATCACCTGACCGTCACCGCTGACCAGGAAGGCATGGCCGATGCCACCGAAATCCACCGAGTTGATGATTTTCACCAGTGTATCGAGGCTCAGGTCACCGCCCACCACACCCAGCAATTCGCCGCTTTTCTTCACCGGCAGGGCAATGGTCACCACCAGCCCGCCGACGGCGGCCGAATAAGGCGGGGTCAGCATGGTTTTATCGGCGGTCACCGCCTGTTTGTACCGGGGGCGCTGACGCGGGTCGTAGCCGTCGGGCATTTTTGCGTCGGGGCGCTGGGTGAAGACACCATTGGCCTGGCCCACGTAGGTGAACTGGAAATTCGACGTCAGCGCCGGCTGGTCGACCAGGCCCGCCAGATCAGCGGTAGCCCCTTGGTGCGCGATGTTCTGCGCCAGGTTTTCCAGCACCAGGATGCGACCGCTCATCCAGTTCTGGACGCTGCTGGCCGTCAGATCACCAGATTGCTCGATGGAAGACTCAAGGCTGCGGCCAATGGTGTTGCGCTGCAGATAGTCGTTGTAGAGGGTGAGCAGGGCAAAAGCCAGAACTACCACACCAGAGGCGGCTAGAAGGATTTTATGGCTGAATTTCAAATTCATCGAGGAGGCTTCTTATGCAGGGAGTGGGGGTGCATTCCGGTTGCAACGTTCACGTAACCACGCGAGCAGGACTTGTGGTCTGCTCCACTTTGGTGCACGCATATCAATCTGTCGGCAAGCCTCGGGAAAAAATTAGGTTTTTTTGGGACGGGCCGACGAGAGGATGAGCTTAGTCGTTATGCACCCGCCTGTTACGGCTGCCGCATGGCTAACGCGCGCGACCTCGGGGGCGGTGGGAAGTTGTTCCGACGAATCGGCGTGGCGAGGGAATTGCTCCCTCGCCACTGATTATGGATCTATCGACGACGTGTGAAAAAAGCCCCCTCAACCCCGAACAGTAATCACCGATTGCTGCCTCGGTTTATCCTCGCCCACAAACCGGTTCGCCCGGCCAAAGGTGCCGAAATCATTGAACCGCACGCCCATCTCGCGCATCACCTTGTGTGCCACTGGCACCGTCAGCTGACGGATGTAGAACGGCTCCTTCACCACAAAATGATGAATCCCGTGGCTGCTGCCGAAGTTGAAGCAGAACGCCTGCAACGGCCACAGCCACCACGGGTTGAGCACCTGGGTTTGCTGGATGACATTGCCCGGCTCGACGTCGCCGTAGTAATGCATGTTGGAGCTGATGAAATGCAGGCAAAAGGTGCGCAGCACGTTTGGACCGATGATCACCACCGCCGCGATATCGATCACGTGCATCATCGCCAGGGTGTCCGCCGACCAGTCAATCGATGCACCAAACAGGCTCGCGACGCCATTGGCCCCATGGAAGCCGAGAAACACGTACCAGGCCCCCCAATGCAGCAACGCCAGCGGGAAATACACCTTCAGCGTGCGCTTGAGGATGCTGCGCTTGTGCGCCCAGGT
>Ga0157373_10002987_pt1 | contig 12790 bp, 13 predicted proteins | sample C65metaG_FD_113460 | JGI IMG/M metagenome (GOLD analysis project Ga0157373, IMG submission 113460) | Corn rhizosphere microbial communities from Kellogg Biological Station, Michigan, USA - C6-5 metaG | ecosystem: Host-associated > Plants > Roots > Rhizosphere > Soil | place: USA: Michigan... | reverse complement strand
CTGTGGGGGGCGCTTCCCCTCACCTTCCTGTTCGCCGCCGCCAACATCCCGATGCTGCTGCGCCACGGGCTGATGAAGGAGGATGCCGTGGCCGCCGAACCGGGACCGGTCGAATGAGCGACCCGATCCTTTCCATCCGCGGTCTGAGGAAGACCTATGGCACCGGCACCGATGCCCTCAAGTCGGTCGACCTCGATATTCGCCGCGGGGAGATTTTCGCGCTCCTCGGCCCCAACGGCGCCGGCAAGACGACGCTGATCAACATCGTCTGCGGGATCGTCACGCCGAGCAGTGGCGAAGTGCTCGTCGATGGCCGCGACTGGCTGTCGGGCTACCGCTATGCGCGGGAGCGGATTGGCCTTGTTCCGCAGGAGCTTACGACCGAGGCTTTCGAAACCGTCTGGAATACGGTCAACTTCTCCCGTGGGCTGTTCGGGAAGCCGCGCAACGAAGCTTATGTCGAGGACCTGCTCAAGCGTCTGTCGCTCCTCGACAAGCGCAAGACCGAAATGCGCTTCCTTTCGGGCGGGATGAAGCGCCGGGTCATGATCGCCAAGGCCCTCAGCCATGAACCGGCGCTCCTCTTCCTCGACGAGCCGACCGCCGGCGTCGACGTCGAATTGCGGCGCGACATGTGGGACGTCGTGCGCAAGCTTCGCGCCGACGGCACGACCATCATCCTCACCACGCATTACATCGAGGAAGCCGAGGAAATGGCGGACCGCGTCGGCGTGATCAGCAAGGGTGAGCTGATTGCGGTCGACGAGAAGCGTGACCTCATGGCGAAGATGGGCCGAAAGACGCTGGACATCGTCCTTGCCGAGCCGCTCGCAGCGGTGCCGTCTGAGCTTTCCGAATGGACGCCCGAGCTCCATGATGACGGGCACCTGCTCCGCTATCAGTTCGACAGCCATGCCGAGCGCACGGGAATAGCCTCGCTGATGCGGCGCCTCACCGATCTCGGCATCGCCTACAAGGACCTGTCGACGCATCAGTCGAGCCTCGAGGAAATCTTCGTCGAGCTGGTCCACGGAGGCAAAAAGTGAACAGCCACGGCATCGCCGCCATCTACCGCTTCGAGATGGCGCGCTGGAAGCGCACGCTGTGGCAGAGCCTGATCACGCCGGTTATCACGACCGCGCTCTACTTCGTGGTGTTCGGCTCGGCGCTCGGCTCGCGGATGACCGCGATGGAAGGCGTCAGCTACGGCGCCTTCATTGTGCCCGGGCTGACGCTTCTCTCGGTGTTCATGCAATCGATCTTCAACGCGAGCTTTGGCATTTATTTTCCGAAGTTTACGGGCACGATCTACGAATTGCTGTCAGCCCCGATCTCAAGCTTCGAGGCAGTGCTCGCTTATGTCGGCGCGGCGGTTACCAAGTCGGTGATCCTCGCACTCGTGACACTCGCCACGGCCTATCTGTTCGTGCCGGTGCACGTCGATCACCCGCTTGCGATGATCCTGTTCCTCGTCGGCATCAGCGCCGGCTTCTGTTTGTTCGGGTTCGCCATCGGCATCTGGGCGCAGAATTTCGAGCAGCTTCAGATCATCCCGATGCTCATCATCACGCCGCTCACGTTCCTCGGCGGCGCCTTTTATTCCGTTAAAGCGCTGCACGATCCGTTCCGGACGATCACCCTGTTCAACCCGATCGTCCACGTGATCAGCGGGTTCCGCTGGAGCTTTTACTCGGTCGCGGACGTGCCCGTCTGGTCGAGCATCCTTGTGACCGTGGCGATCATCGCGGTCTGCATGGCAGTGATCGGATGGATGTTCCGGACGGGGTACCGCCTCAAGCAATAGGCGTCAGCGCGACAGGTCGAAATCTGCAAGGCCAGCCGCGACCGTCCGTAGCTGCGCATCGGTCAGCTTGTCGACCTGGGTGAGAGGCGGTGCCGCTGGGTCGTATCCCTTGACCTCTTTGGCATGATCTCGGATCCAGTCGGCGTAGGCCGTCATGATCCTTGTATTCGCGACACCATGCGAAGTGTCGGAATTGACGAGGCTGTCGTTGATGCTGCCGAACGCCATGCGGGGGTATTTGCCGAGCAGTATTTCCGCGAGCTTTGCGCGAAATTCGAGGTCTGCCTGGCTAAAGTTGCGGCTCTTCAAATATTTGTCGTCCAGTGCGTGACGGCCTTCGTGCATCCAGATCGAATGAGCCGTCGTCAGCTTGTCCTCGAGCTCGGCGAACCGCTCGGCGAGCCCACTTTGCGGAACGCGGCCCAGGCTGGCGCGGATTTGATCGATGGACTGAATCTTCAGGCGGTCGGCCAGTCCCGGCAGATAAGCGACCTTGTGCCCCGACGCCTGGGCCTGCGCCAGCAGCACAGCATCCTTGCCGCTATCCTCACGCGCATCCTGCTCCGCCTTTCGGCGCGTAGCAGGATCGGTGGCGATCGCGGTCCACCTGATGGTGCTCAGCGCATAAGGCGTACGAATCTGGACGATTGCGCCTGAGGACCCCCAGCCACCCGTTTGCTTGTCTCCGTCCCAAAGCCACGACTGGAAACCGTTCGCGATCATCTGGTCGTAGACTCGGAAACTGAGCTTTGCGGTCTTGCCATATTGGCTGACCTGGCGCGTTTCGTTCTGGATGACGTGGCCAAGATGCACGCTCGGGTATCCGCTCGTGAACCCGAAGGTCGAACCGAGATTGAATTCATCGCTGACAAAGCCGACCGGGCCGTCGCCTTCGGGCATTGGCTCGACGCCTTTGAGCCGGGCCGCCGTCTGTTGAACCAGACCGGTCAAGAACTCACCCATGGCATCAGCGATCTTCTTCATGCCGGGCTTATCGTCGACCGACATCAACGCCATTTTCCGGTTCTGAATCAGCAAGTAATCCGTGAGCTGCTTTCGAAAATCCGCATAAATGGCTGCCTTGCGGCAGTTGGGATCCGTCGGCGCTCGACGGCTCAGCTCGCGGCTAGCCGCAAAGCTTTCGGCAGCCGCGTCGAAGCCCGCGCGGATGAGGAGATTGAGCAACCGGCATTGAGCAGGTGCCGATGCGCCGCTACCCGCGCCGGAAAGAAAGATCGCGCGTACCGGCTCCTTCGCGAAGGCCGGAGGGGCGTCGGAAGAGCTCAACCAGAAATAGCCGCGCCATGCCGAAAGGGCGGCTGCTGAACGTCCTTGCAGCAACGCTGCCTGCAGCTTCAATGCATTCACCGGTGGAGCGAGCGCTCCGACTCGCGAAACCTGGCCGAGGCTGCGCTCCGCATCCGCCAAATCATTGAGGGCCAGGCTGGCATGTGCGCGTTCGGTCAGCAATTCGTCTCGATCGGGACGTTCGATGCACGAAGACAGATCGCGCGCCGCGCTTACCGCGTCGGAGAACCGGCCGCTCTCACGAAGGACCCGCGCAAGATAGATTCGCGTGTCGCATTGCTCGGCGCCGATCGTGAGCGCCTCTTGGAGTTGCGTTGTCGCCGCGTCGGCATTCCCGTCGATCAGCCAATCGATCCGAGCGAGACCGCGCGCCGCCGCCGCCCGGTTCTTCGCGCTTTGAGCATGATCGCCGAGCACCCCTGAAAAAGCCGCTCTGGCCTTGGCGATCTCGCCCTGATCGTAGAGGTCCTTGGCGGCCTGGTAATCGGCAGCCGCAGCGGCCGTGCCGAGTTGCAGAAGCACGGGCAAAGCGACACGAAACGGAACGCGCATCGAAATCTCCATTCGACAACTGCGTTCAGCTTGCATGTGCTACGTTTGTAGTCTTGGACGATGTGAAGGTGCCAATGGCCTCGAACGCCGAACATTTGTTCCACGGAATGGAGATCGGGGTCAGGCGCACGTCGGGCGCGCGCGCCCTGCGCGTGGTCCATCCTGCGGCGCAGGTCATTGACTCGCACCGTCATGACTGGCCGCTTCTCACCCTCCCCCTCCTCGGCGGATACGACGAGCTTGGTGACGACGGATCTGTATCCGTGCTCGGGCCCGCGGCGGTCGTCCATCCCGCCGGGCGGTGCCATTCGAACTGCATCCACGCGCGTGGGATGGAAACGTTCTCGATCGAGTTCGACCCGGCGTGGCTGCGGGAGCCGTCGCTCAAGCGCCGGCTCAACCAATCCTATTATTGCGTTGGCGGCTCGGTGGCGCTTGCCGGACGTTCGCTTGCCAAGCTGTGGGCTGATCCGGCGGCAAGCGAGACAAAGCTGCAAGACGCGACAGCCAACTTTGTGCTGCTTGCGACCGAAACTCCTCAAAAGGCCGCTCCGGTCTGGCTCGGACGCGCTCGAAGGCGCCTCGAATCCAGTGACCGAACCACGGCCGAAGAACTGGCGGGCGAGCTGGGCCTCAATCCGCGCTGGCTCGCCCATGCCTATCGATCACTGACCGGCGAGGGATTGCATGAAACGCTCCGGCGACGGCGCGTCGAACATGCGGTGCAGCTTTTGCGGTCGACCGACGAGCCGATTGCGGAAGTCGCGGCTACGGCCGGCTTCTGTGACCAGAGTCACCTCAACCGCGCGCTCCGCCTGCTGACGGGCAGGACGCCGGTGCAAATTCGCGCTGAACGCGAGCAGCTAAGGCGCTTGCTCGACAGCTAGCTCAAGTCAGCTCGTGCTGTTGAGCACCTTCGTGCTGATTGGCGCGCTCCAGGCCGTTGCCATCGAGATTCTCGCCGACGAAGTCCCAGTTCACGATGTTCTGAAGCACGGCACTGGCGAACTTCGGCCGCTCGTTGCGGTAGTCGATGTAATAAGCGTGCTCCCACACATCGAGCGTGAATAGCGGCACCATCCCCTCGTGGACCGCCGGCGTGTCGGCATCGTGGAGCGAAGTGATCCGTAGCGAGCCGTGGTCGAGCACGAGCCACGCCCAGCCGCTGGCGAAATGGTTGACCGCTTCCTCGTGCAGCTTCTGGAGCATGGTCTCGGCATTGCCGAAACCATCCTCGATCAGCTTGGCGAGCTTGCCAGACGGCTGCTGCCCCTGGCTTGGTGCGAGGCATTGCCAGAAGAAGCTGTGGTTCCACAGCTGCGCGCTGTTGTTGAACAGCTTGTTGTTCCCAGCGCGCTTCGCTTCCTTGACCACCTGCAAAAGCGAGGCGCCGGACAGCGCTGCGTCGCTCTCGATCAGCTCATTGGTCTTGTTGACGTAGGCGCGATGATGCTTGCCGTGGTGATATTCCAGGGTCTCGGCCGACATGTGCGGCGCGAGCGCATCTTTCGCGAACGGAAGATCGGGGAGCTGAAAGGTCATGACTTGAGAGACTCCTTGAATCCTGGGGATCTTGCCGCGCGTGGCGGCATCCCGATTTCACTCCACCCCTCAGTTAGCGTGTCGCGCCCACAGCGCCAAAATTCAACCCTTCAACGGCGCCGTAACGGCTCGGCGCCACAAACGAGCGGCAAGCCGCCCTACAGGCTAGCGTCGGCGAAGCGGGTTTCGAGCGCGCTGGTTTCGGGCAGCACGACCCTGAACTTCTGGTTCGCGAAATCGATCGAAACCTTCTTGAACGCCCGGATCGCGTTCATCCCGAGCAGCAGCGCCGGGCGGCGATCGAGCTTCAGCGCGTGGAAGGTGTGCGCATCGGTGAAGACGATGGCGAGATTATGGAGCGTGACGCCGCCGATCTCGAGGTCGCGGACGAACATGTAATCGCCGACAATCGTCTGCCCGGTCACGGTCTGAAGCGAGACCTTCTCCGGCGTGCCGAGGAGGCCGCGTCCCTGGAGCTTCTGCCGAAGGGCATCGTTTCCGATGCTGACCTGCGCGCCGGTATCGATGACGACGGTCAGCGGCTGTCCGTTCGCCGACGCGTCGGTGAAGACCAGCCGTCCCTTCCGCCGCTGCGCCTGCACGACGATCGTGCCAGGCTCGTCGCGGAAATCGCGGGTTGTCGAGTGGACGATCGAGAGGGTCTTGGTCGCGAAGTCGAACTGAACGCGTTGCGAGCGCAGCGAGTCGGTCCCGATGATCCCGTCCGCGCCCATGTTCGAGCTGTCGAGCAGCGGCGCGCCGCGGACGGTCTGCGCCTTTTGCGTCAGCTGGAGCTGGGGAACGTCGGCCGTCGACACCATCGATACGCCGGCGACGGTGTGCATCTTCGCCTGCTCGTTCCGGGCGAGGCCCAGGCGTCCGGCGATCTCCCGTGAGATCGCGGTGTGATCCGCGCCGGTATCGACGAGGAAGCGGAACGGTCCCTGGCCGGAAACGTGCACCGGCACGGTCATCCGGTCGTCCCCCTCGTTCTTGAACTGGACGTCTTCGGTCTGGGTCTTCTCGTCGATCGCCGGAGTTCCCGACTCCGCGTCGAACTTCGTCGCCGCCGGCTGCCCCCACAGTGCGGTGGAGCTCGCCAGAATGGCCAGCGCCACGAACGTCTGCCGCATCATCACGACACCTCCCGCTTGGCGAGCTGCTTTATACTCCTACGACACTTCCCGCAATTGGCGCAGAATCCGGCAACCATCTGGTAAGCCTTGGCTGATACCACCGCTGGCGTGGGGCCGCACCGGAGACTCTGGGCGGGAAGCAACTTGTATTGTGCGTCTCGGAGCCGCTCGTGAAAGAACAAGCCGTCGAAACGACCAGTTACTCCCTCGCCGCTTCGCCCCCGAAGCAGCCCGACCGGCGGGAAAGCGACCGATATCTCAGCCTCTTGCGCGTCGGCGCCATCGCCATCGACGGCAAGCGCGAGTTGTGCCTCATTCGGAACATCTCCGCCGGCGGAATGATGATCCGCGCTTATTCCCCGATCCCCATCGGAAAGCGTCTGTCCGTCGAGCTCAAGCAGGGCGACCCGGTCGAAGGCACAGTGAAATGGGTCGAGGACGGCCTCACCGGCGTCGCCTTCGACGAGCCGATCGACGTGGTTCTGTTGCTTTCCGCGCCCGGCGACGGACCTCGCCCGCGCCTGCCCCGCATCGAGGTCGAGTGCACCGCCTGGGTCCGCGAGGACGGCGACGTCGTGCGAACGCGCGTGGCGAACGTGTCGCAAGGCGGCGTTTGTGTATCATCGGAGACAATGCTCACGGTGGGCGCCGATGTGGTGGTCACCCTCCCGGGCCTCGCGCCCGCCGCAGGCGTCGTGAAATGGACCGATGGCGGAACCTACGGCATTTCGTTCAACCGTTCGCTGGTTCTTTCAAATCTCGTCGCCTGGCTGAAGGACCAGCAACAGGAGCAGCGCAGCCGCGCGGCCTGACTCCTAGGAGCGGCGCAACAGCAACATCATGTTGTTCGCGGGCATTCCGCGGGTTTCGACGAGGTGCAGCCCTCGATCCTCCGCGGCGGCGGAAAAATCCTCGACGCGGCGAAGCCCCCATTCAGGGTCGCGGCGCTTGAGGTCGGCGTCGAAGTGGAGATTGGACGCCGCGGTCGGCACCTCATCGCTGAGCCACGGGCCGTACATGATCAGCGGCGCTCCGGGTCCGAGCAGGCGCGCCGCCCCGTCGAGCAGCCCAAGCGCCGACGCCCACGGGCTGATGTGGACCATGTTGATGCTCAGCACCGCATCCGCACTTTGGACCGGCCAATCCGGCGAGGCCGCGTCGAGAAGGACCGGTTCGCGGATGTTCGGGAGGCGGACGCTCGCCCGCCACGCGCCGATCGAGGACAGCGCGTCGGGATGCACGTCGCTCGGCTGCCACTCCACCGCCGGGAAGCGATCGGCGAAATGAACGACGTGCTCCCCGGTACCGCTTGCAATCTCTAGCGCGAGGCCGCTCTTCGGAAGCCATTCGGCAAGCACGTCGGCGATCGGCTCGCGGTTGCGCGTCGCAGCGGGAGCCGACCTTCGCGCGCCCTCGGCAGGCGCTTCATAGAAGCGCTCCTCGGCCATCAGGCGCGGCCGCGGACTTCCTCGAGCAGGCGCTTGGCGCGGAGGTACATTTCGACGCGCTGCAGGGTGAACATGCCGAGCGCAAATGCGATCAGCGGATCGGTCAGCATAGCCGGACTGACGTGGCTATCGGCGCCAAGCAGGCTTCGCGCACCGCTGCGCACGACGATCAGCGCGATGAGGAAGAACATGGCGGCTGGCGACGCCTTCTGGTTGAGCGCGTGCGTCTCCGGGTCGACGTGGATGTGCATCATCTTCCCGCGCTGCCAGCCGACCGCGGCACCCGCGGCAAGCCCGGCGAGGCTGGCGATGGCGACCCAGCCCACGGGCGGCAAGGTGAAGAACATCAGCGCCGCGACGACCGCATACATGCCGGGGACGATCCACAAGGTCTCGAGCTTCAGCGGGCGCATCTTGCTCAAGCCGCGCATCCGCAGCGCCATGACGACGACGATGATCCCGATCGTGATCGCGTAGCTGATCCAGCTCTGGTGGACCGGGTGGGCCTGTACCTGCATCTACTCGCTCCCCCTCTTCGACTACGCGGCGGCTTCTGGAGCCTCCGGCTGCTTGTAGGTCAGAATCGGCTTCCGTGCCGCAAGCGTTTCGTCGAGCCGCCGCCTCGGCGCGTAAACCGGGGCCGCCTTGAGGCTCGGGTCCCCGGCCCGCGCGCGCTCGGCGATCGATCGAAGCGCCATGATGAACTGGTCCAGGCTCGCCTTCGATTCAGTCTCGGTCGGCTCGACCAGCATCGCCCCGTGGACGACCAGCGGGAAATACATCGTCATCGGGTGGAAGCCCTCGTCGATCAGCGCCTTGGCGAGATCGAGCGTGTTGACGTCATTGGCAAAGCCGCGATCGGAGAAGATCGCCTCGTGCATGCACGGGCCGCTCTTCGCGAAGGGCGCGTCGAGCACGTCCGACAGGCTGCGGAGGATATAATTGGCATTGAGGACGGCATCTTCCGCGACCTGCTTCAGTCCGTCCGCGCCGTGGCTCAGGATGTAGGCGAGCGCACGGGTGAACATTCCCATCTGGCCGTGAAAGGCGACCATCCGCCCGAAGGCGTTTGGGTGCTCGGCCCCCGCATTCTCCTCCTCGACGATCTTGTAGGTCCCGTCGGGATATTTGGCGACGAACGGCAGCGGCCCGTAGGGTGCCAGCGCTTCCGATAGCACCACCGGCCCGGACCCCGGCCCGCCGCCGCCGTGCGGGGTCGAGAAGGTTTTGTGCAGGTTGATGTGCATCGCGTCGATGCCGAGGTCGCCGGGGCGGACCTTGCCGACGATCGCGTTGAAGTTGGCGCCGTCGCAATAGACGAAGGCGCCCGCCGCGTGGACCGCGTCGCTGATCGCCTTCATGTCGGGCTCGAACAGGCCGCAGGTGTTGGGGTTGGTGATCATCACCGCCGCGACGTCGGGTCCGAGGCGCGCTTTCAGCGCCTCCAGGTCGACCCGTCCCGCGGCATTGGCCGGGATATTCTCGACCCGATAGCCGGCGAAGGCGGCGGTGGCCGGGTTCGTGCCGTGGGCGCTTTCCGGAACCAGCACGACCTCGCGCTTGTCTCCGCGCGCCTCGAGCGCCGCCCGGATGCAAAGCAGCCCGCATAGTTCGCCATGAGCGCCCGCCTTTGGGCTCATCGCCACGCCGTACATGCCGGTGAGGTCGAGCAACCAGAAGGCGAGCTCGTTGATCACCTGCAGCGCGCCCTGCACAGTCTCCTGTGGCTGCAGGGGATGGACGTCGGCAAAGCCCGGCAGTCGGGCGACCTTCTCGTTGAGCCGCGGATTGTGCTTCATCGTGCATGAGCCGAGTGGGAAGAGCCCTAGGTCGATCGCGTAATTCTGGCGCGACAGACGGGTGTAGTGGCGCACCGTCTCAGGCTCTGAAAGCCCCGGAAGGCCTATCGGACGAGAGCGCTCGAGACCGGCCAACCTGTTCCCCGGCGCAGGCCGGGGTCCAGGAGCGCCGGAAGGCGCTGCTGACGCATCGCACTGGGCCCCGGCCTTTGCAGGGGAACACTCAAAGTCGACACCCGTCTGCTCGGTGGTGCCGATCTCGAAGATCAGCGGCTCCTCGAGCATCAGTGCGCGGTTACCGGTGACGGTATGCGCCTCCCCCTCCTCGTTAGCGGGGGTCGAGGGCCTCCAACCCGACGGATTGACGGTCATCGCACGACCTCCTTCAGCGCCGCTTCGAGGGCGTGGATGTCCTCGTCGGTCGCCGTTTCCGTCACCGCGACGACGAGCCCGTTCTGGAGCGCTTCGGCGCCCGGATAGAGGCGGCCGAGCGAGACGCCGCCCAGGATGCCGCGCTCGACCAGCGCATGGACCGCAGGCCGCGCTTCGACCGGTAAGTTCAGAGTGAACTCGTTGAAGAAGCTGTCGTTGACTAGCTGAAGGCCGGGGATCGCGGCCAGCCGGTCCGCCGCCTCGCACGCGCGCGCGTGATTCAAGGAAGCGAGCTGCCGTAGCCCTTTCTCGCCGAGCAGGGTCAGGTGAACCGTGAAGGCCAGCGCGCACAGCACCGAGCTGGTGCAGATGTTCGACGTCGCCTTCTCGCGGCGAATATGCTGCTCGCGCGTCGACAGGGTCAGCACGAAGCCGCGCTTGCCCTCCGCGTCGACGGTCTCGCCGGCGAGGCGGCCGGGCATTTGACGGACATGCTTCTCGCGGCAGGCGAACAATCCGACGTACGGTCCGCCGAACTGCAGGCCGACGCCAATGCTCTGCCCTTCGCCGACCACGATATCCGCACCCATCTCGCCCGGCGACTTGATCAGCCCCAGCGCCACCGGCTCCGTCACGACCGCGATCAGCAGCGCGCCCGCCGCGTGCGCTGCTTCGGCGATCGGCGACAGGTCGGCAATTCGGCCGAGGATGTCGGGATATTGAACGACGACCGCGCTGGTCTCCGGCCCGATCTTGGCGATCAGCCGCTCGGTGTCGGGCACCGCGCTCAGCTCCGGCAACGCGGTTGCCAGCGCGTCCTCGCTGAACTGGGCGAGCGTTTCCGCGACTTTCACGTAATGCGGGTGCACCCCGGACGAGACGATCGTCTTGTTCCGCCGCGTGATCCGGTGCGCCATCAGGATCGCTTCCCACATGGCGGTCGAGCCGTCGTACATCGAGGCGTTGGCGACCTCGCAGCCGAACAGTCGCGCGACCTGCGTCTGGAACTCGAACAGCATCTGCAACGTGCCCTGCGCGATCTCGGGCTGGTAGGGCGTGTAGCTGGTCAGGAACTCGCCGCGCTGGATGATGTGGTCGACGCTCGCGGGGACGTGGTGACGGTAAGCGCCGCAACCGAGGAAAAAGGGCACGTCGCCCGCGACCATGTTCTTGCGCGAGAGCTCAGTCATATGCCGCTCGACCGCCATTTCCGAGGCGTGCATCGGCAGGCCGTGGATCGGGCCTGTCAGCCGCGCTTCCTCGGGCACGTCCTTGAACAATTCGTCGATCGAGCCGGCGCCGATCACGCGCAGCATCTCGCGGCGGTCGGCGTCGCTCAGCGGCAGGTAACGCATCAGTGTGGCTTCCTCATGATGAAGCGAAGTCGGACGTAATCGGCGATGTTGGAGCCGACTCGGTCGGCGACGGCGGCGCCGATCTCGGCGCGCTCGGCCTCGGGCACGGCGGCCCGGTCGAGCCAGCCCCGGCGGAAGGTGGTCACCCATTCGGCGACGCCATGGCCGATCGGCGTCGGCCGTTCGATCAGCCGCGCATCGATCTCCTTGAAGCCCGCCATCTCGTAGACCGACGCAAATTCTTCAGGCGACGCATACCAATTGGTCGCTTCCACCGGCGGAACATAGCCGCGGATGACCAGCTCCTCGTCGAGAGCCTCGCGGAGCTTTGCGAGGTTGCCCTCGCCGCCCATCTCGCCGGCGAAGCGCCCGCCCGATTTGAGGGCACGGAAGATCGCGCGCGCCGCCTGCTCTTTCTCCAGCACCCAGTGCAAAGTGGCGTTCGAGAAAGCCGCGTCGAACTCGGCGAAGAATTGCATATCTTCCGCCGAGAGGAGGACCGCATCGACTCCATTTGCCCGCGCGGCGGCCACCATCTCCGGCGAATTGTCGATTCCGAGCACCGTCGCCCCACGCTCGACGATCTTTCGCGTCAGCGTCCCTTCGCCGCAACCGACGTCGAGGATGCGCTCGCCCGCCTTCGGGTCGAGCAAATCCAAGGCCGCCTCGCCAAGCTCGGCGACGAAGCCACCGACGCGGGCATAGTCGGCCGCATTCCATTTGCTCGTCGAGGCAGCGGCTGGCGTCAAAGGGTCTTCAGCCAATCGCGATAGGAGCTTTCGTCCATCAGCCCCTCGACGTCGCCTGGGTTGTCGAGCCTCAGCTTGAAGAACCAGCCTTCGCCTTCGGGATCGTTGTTCACGATCGACGGGTCGTCGGCGACCTTGCTGTTGCCGTCGATCACCTCGCCCGAGACGGGCGAATAGATGTCGGACGCGGCCTTCACCGATTCGACGACCGCTGCTTCCTGGCCCTTGCTGAGGCGCTTGCCCGTTTCAGGCACCTCCGCGAAGACGATGTCGCCGAGCTGTTCCTGGGCATGATCCGAAATCCCGACGGTCGCGGTGTCGCCCTCGACGCGGACCCATTCGTGCTCCTTGGTGAAATAAAGGCTCATGCTTCAGGCTCCCTTGCGGTGATAGCGGTGTGGGACGAAGGGCATGGGCGCGACGCGCGCGTCGAACAATTTGCCGCGCTGCTCGAGCTTCAGCGGCGTTCCCTCGGCCGCCAAATGAGAGGCGACGTAACCCATGGCAATCGGCCGCTGAAGCGAAGGCGAAAAGCCGCCGCTCGTAACCTTGCCCACTTCATTGCCCTCGCCGTCGAGGACGAGAGCGCCTTCGCGCACGGGCTGCCGCCCTTCGATCTCGAACCCGACGCGTTTCTGGGGCGCTCCGTTCTGGAGCTCGGCGAGAATCCGCATGGCGCCGGCGAACCCTCCTTCCGCGCGACGGCGCTTGTTGATGGCGAACGT
>Ga0157373_10002986_pt1 | contig 12794 bp, 10 predicted proteins | sample C65metaG_FD_113460 | JGI IMG/M metagenome (GOLD analysis project Ga0157373, IMG submission 113460) | Corn rhizosphere microbial communities from Kellogg Biological Station, Michigan, USA - C6-5 metaG | ecosystem: Host-associated > Plants > Roots > Rhizosphere > Soil | place: USA: Michigan... | reverse complement strand
GGTCGACGGCCACATTCAGCAGGCCCGCCAGGAAATGCGTGCGCTGGACCTGAGTGAGCCGGCACAACGCCGGGCCATTGCGGCATTCAACCGAGGCAAGTCCGGAAACGATCGTTTGCGCGGTTATCTGCGCCGTCTCGCCACTCAACCCCATGCCGCCGAAGGTGTGTTGCGGGCCTGTTGGCGGATGGTCTGGGCGGACGGTCGCGCTGGCGTCAGTGAGCGCGAGTTGCTTATCCAGTGGGGCAAGTGGCTGGGCTGGACGCCCCAGCAGGTCCAGGCGCTGGCGATTGATTACGAACCACAGAAAGCGTCGCTGCCCAACAGCGGCGTGACCTATCAGGAAGCGTTGCGCTTGCTGGGGGTCTCAGCCACCACCGAGCCGTCGCAGATCAAGCGGGCCTATCGTCGGCTGCTCAGCCGTCACCATCCGGACAAGATTGCCGGCAGCGGCGCAACACCCTTGCAGGTGCGCGAAGCCACGGACAAGACCCGGGAGCTGCATAACGCTTATCGGTTGATTCGGGAGCGGCGGGATTTTCGCTAGTTCATTGAATAGATCGTGGCCCAGGGGCGGCTTCGCCGCCCGCGGGGATGAACAGACCGGTGCCTGGCGAAAGAACCGAGTAGGTGTCATTCACCGGGATTCTGCGGGTTCAACCACCCTCGAACCCGCCGAACCAATTGCTCCTGCTGCGCCGCCGCATTGGGCAAGGCCTTGAGAGAAACCTGGCTGAAATTCGACCCCTTCAGGCGTTTGCTCGCCTGCAAGCGTTCCAGCGCTGCGTTGCGATCCAATGGTTTATCCATATAGAAGACATCGGCAGTCGCCAGCTTCAACGTCGGCGTCAGTTCGGCCAGGCCGGGTTTGGCGGTGACCGGGGTTTGCGCGGCGACCATCACGAAACGTTCTATTTGCGAAGGCTGCTTTTCGCTGACGTAGCGCGCCGCCCAGTAGGCGCCAGTGCCGTGGCCCAGCAGCACGATGCGACGCGAGCTTTGTTGCTCGGCGTAAGCCAGTGCCGCATCGATGCGGGCGAAAATGCGTTCGACATCGGCCTTGGCATGTTCCTCATCGGCTTCGGCGACGACCGGGTCGACGGCGTCTGCCTCGCCACCGGCCACCTGTTCGATCGGGGCCGCAGTCGTCGCGTCCGGGGCAGCGGCGGCTGTGTCGGCTGGTTTGGTTTGCGGCGGAGGTTCCACTGCGCGGGGTGCGATGACATCGCTTTGCGGGTCCGGCAGGGTGATACTCAGGGTGTTCCATTCGACATCGGGCAGTTTTTTCCGCAACGGCCCGATGACTTGAGGCCAGTCGGCGGTTTCACCCGCACCAGGGATTATGATGACCGCGCCCTTGGGGTCGCTGGTGTTGGCCGGTTTCCAGAGTGCCAGGAAGGTGTCGCTACCGGTCTGCAGCTGTTGCTGTACCTGGGGTGGGACTTTTCGTTCCAGCGCGACCGCTTCTTCCTGGCTACGCTCCAGCAGGGGCTGGCGTTCGAGCGGTTTTGCCTCGGTGGGTTGATCCGTCACGGCGGGCGCCGGTTCGTCAGCCTGCACAGAAAACGCAGTCGGCAGGATCAGCGACAGGCACAATGCTGGCAATGCCAGGCGGTGGACAAAGGGCATCGGATATTCCAGGGCCAGAAGTATTCCCGGCAGCCTAATGGGTTGGTCAGTATTTGTCAGTGCATGAGACTTCAATGATGCGTTTTTGCTGCCTGTGGGTTATCGGCTGTTTATGGTTTCCCTTGATGACGTGGGGTGCCCCCGCGCCTTCTGCCCATGGGGTGCAATTGAGTGCCGGGCAGCGCCAGTGGCTGGCACAACATCCCCAGTTGCGTGTTGGCCTGGTCCTGCAGGCGCCGTATGCGCAGTACGATCGGCGCTTGCAGCGCCTGTCCGGCACCAACGTCGAGTTGATGCAGTGGCTGGGCAAGGTATTGAATGTCGAGCTGACCTGGCGCAATTTCCAGGACGTGGCGCAACTGGAGGCCGCGCTGCGCGACGGTGAGGTGGATATCGCCCCGGGCCTGACCCAGACCCCGGGTGGACTCAGGCTCTGGCTGTTTTCCGATCCGTACATGCGCGTGCCGCAGTTGATTGTCGGTGAGCAGAAAAGCGCCGAGGGCGTGGGGCTGGAAAAGCTCGGCGCCCAAGTCCGGGTCGCGGTGCGCATGCCCAGCGCCACGGCGGATTACCTGCATGGCACCTATCCGATGCTGAACCTGCAAGGCGTACCGATGGAGCGTGAGGCCCTGCAGCTGTTGCTCAGCCAGCAGGCCCGGTACGCCGTGGTCGATGAAGCGGAGTTGGGCAGGCTCATGATCGAGCCGGAGTTCGCCGAGCTGGTGGTGGTCGGCGACATCGGCCTGCCGCAACTGCTGCGGGGCGCTACGCGTCGGGATTGGCCGGAGCTGGCCGAGATCGTCGACAAGGGGCTGCAGGCGATTCCGGCCAAGGAGCTGGAGCAACTGCACAGCCGCTGGCTCAAGCCCAAGTATCCGCGCCTCACCGAGACCCCGGGGTTCTGGCAGAACCTGACGTTGTTGATGCTGGCCTTGCTATTGAGCGCCATCGCCATCGTATTCTGGCAGCGTCGCCAGCAACGTGGGCTGGAGCGTCGTCTGCGCTCCGCGCGCGAGGACATCGCCCAACGTGCGGCCAGCGAAGAAGCGTTGCGTCTCACCCAGTTTTCCATCGATCAAAGTACAGTCGGCATTCTCTGGGTCAACTGGGACAGTCATGTGCGCTATGCCAACCGCGCCGCTGAAACCATGCTTGGCTATGGACCCGGTGCGATCATTGAGCGACCTTTGATCGACTTCGAACCGGGCCTGCACATGGATCGCTGGTTGAACCTGTGGAAGCGCGCCCGGGCCAGCGAGGACGGCCCACAGAGCTTCGAGACCGAGCGCGTGCGGGCCGATGGCAGTATCCTGCCGGCCGATGTTTCCCTGAGCTTCCTGCGTTTCCGTGATGCCGAATACCTGGTGGTCTACCTCAACGACGTGACGGAGCGCCGTCGTGCGCTGGCGGCGTTGCGCGAAAGCGAAGCACGCCTGCAAGGCATCGCCGCCAACGTGCCGGGCCTGGTCTTTCGCCTGGAACGGGCACCGGTGACCGGTCAGATCGATTTTGCCTACATCAGTGAAGGCAGCGAAAGCCTGGTGGGCTATTCCCCCGCGACCCTGGCGCGCAGCGATACTGGCTTGCGCAGCGTGGTGCATCCTGAGGACAAGGCCGATTATCACCGCACCCAGGACCAGGCGCTCGACAGCGACAGTGACTGGTCGTGGCAGGGGCGCATCCTGACCCGCGAAGGCCGGGAGCGCTGGGCCGAGATCAAGGCGATCACCCGTCGTCTCGAAGATGGCGCCTACGTCTGGGACGGCATTGTCTGGACATCACCGAAAGCAAGCGTATCGAGCTGGAACTGGCCAGCTCCCGGGAGCAATTGCGTGAATTGTCAGCGCATCTGGAGAGTGTGCGGGAAGAGGAAAAGGCCCGTATCGCCCGGGAAGTCCATGACGAGCTGGGGCAGATGTTGACGGTGTTGAAGCTGGAAACCTCCATGTGCGAATTGGCCTATGCGCAACTGGACCCCGGCCTGCAGGAGCGACTCAACAGCATGAAGCGTTTGATCGCTCAGTTGTTCCAGTTGGTGCGGGGTGTGGCGACGGCGTTGCGACCGCCTATTCTCGATGCCGGCATCGCCTCGGCCATCGAATGGCAGGCCCGACGCTTCGAGGCGCGTACGCAGATCCCGTGTCTGGTGCAGGTGCCCGACAATCTGCCGCCCCTGAGCGATGCCAAGGCGATCGGCCTGTTCCGTATTCTCCAGGAAGCGCTGACCAATGTGATGCGGCATGCCCAGGCGCACACCGTGGAGCTGACGCTGGTTCGCGAAGGCGATGAATTGTGTCTGATCGTGAGTGATGACGGTGTAGGATTTATTGCCGATACAGGTCGGCCGACATCTTTTGGGTTGGTAGGGATGCGTGAGCGGGTGTTGATTATGGGCGGGCGGTTGACCCTGGAGAGTGAACCGGGGGAGGGGACTACCTTGGCGGTGCGGGTGCCGTTGCATGAGGGCTGATGGGTGGGTTGCCTGGGCGGGCCAATTGCGAGCAGGCTCGCTCCCACAGGGCTATGTGGACATTAATGTGGGAGCGAGCCTGCTCGCGATTGGATTCTGAATCTGGAGAAGAACGTGATCCGTGTACTGGTAGCCGAAGACCACACCATTGTCCGTGAAGGCATCAAGCAATTGATCGGCCTGGCAAAGGATCTGGTGGTGGCGGGAGAGGCGAGCAACGGCGAGCAGTTGCTCGAGACCCTGCGGCACGTGCCCTGCGAAGTGGTGCTGCTGGATATTTCCATGCCGGGGGTCAATGGCCTGGAGGCGATCCCGCGAATCCGTGCGCTGAACAATCCACCGGCGATCCTGGTGTTGTCGATGCATGACGAGGCGCAGATGGCGGCCCGGGCGCTGAAGGTCGGCGCGGCTGGCTACGCAACCAAGGACAGCGACCCGGCATTGCTGCTCATGGCGATTCGCAAAGTCGCGGCCGGCGGTCGTTACATCGACCCGGACCTGGCCGACCGCATGGTGTTCGAAGTCGGCCTGACGGACGCGCGCCCGCTACATTCGTTGTTGTCCGAGCGTGAGTTCTCGGTCTTCGAGCGCCTTGCCCAAGGCGCCAACGTCAACGACATCGCCCAGCAACTGGCCCTGAGCAGTAAAACCATCAGCACCCACAAGGCGCGCTTGATGCAGAAGCTCAACATCACTTCGCTGGCGGAACTGGTGAAGTACGCGATGGAGCATAAGCTGCTCTGAGTTCACCGCAGACCCCTTGTGGGAGCGAGCTTGCTCGCGATAGCGGTGGGTCAGCATTGCAACCATGTTGAATGTGCCGCCGTCATCGCGAGCAGGCTCGCTCCCACAGGGAACTCGGGTTGGCATATCAATTTGCGACATGCCTCAGAGCCCGCAATTTCAGCGTTATCCCCAAATCCCCCAGCGCCCTTATCCAATCCCGCCGCCCTTGTAGGGCAATCCCTACCCCGACTCTTCCATCCGGCTGAGGCGATTCTCTCCTGCGCCCCGATTTGCGTGGGCACGAGGCTCCACTAGGCTTGATTCACAAGCAGTCATCAATACAAAAGGTGCGGGTATGAGCCAGGTTGATTCAAGCGCGGGGGCCAGCGATGTGCTGGTCAGCTTTCGTGGTGTGCAAAAGAGCTACGACGGCGAGAACCTGATCGTCACAGACCTCAACCTGGACATTCGCAAAGGCGAATTCCTGACCTTGCTCGGGCCGTCCGGCTCCGGCAAGACCACCAGCCTGATGATGCTCGCGGGTTTTGAAACCCCGACCGCCGGCGAGATCCAGTTGGCTGGCCGTGCCATCAACCATGTGCCGCCGCACAAGCGCGACATCGGCATGGTGTTCCAGAACTATGCCCTGTTCCCCCACATGACCGTCGCCGAGAACCTGGCGTTCCCACTGACCGTGCGTGGCCTGAACAAGAGCGATGTCAGCGACCGCGTCAAGCGGGTACTGAGCATGGTCCAGCTGGACACTTTCGCCCAGCGCTACCCGGCGCAATTGTCCGGCGGCCAGCAACAGCGTGTCGCCTTGGCCCGGGCATTGGTATTCGAGCCGCAGCTGGTGCTGATGGACGAACCCCTTGGTGCACTGGACAAGCAACTGCGTGAACACATGCAGATGGAAATCAAACACCTGCACCAGCGTCTCGGCGTGACCGTGGTCTATGTGACCCACGACCAGGGCGAAGCCTTGACCATGTCCGACCGCGTGGCGGTGTTCCACCAGGGCGAGATCCAGCAGATCGCCCCGCCGCGCACGCTCTACGAAGAACCCAAAAACACCTTCGTCGCCAACTTCATCGGTGAAAACAACCGCCTCAGCGGTCGCCTGCACAGCCACACCGGCGATCGCTGCCTGGTGGAGCTGGGCCGTGGCGAGAAGGTCGAGGCGCTGGCGGTAAACGTCTGCAAGCCTGGCGAACCGGTGACCCTGTCGATCCGTCCGGAGCGGGTGAGCCTCAACGGTGCAAGCGAACAATGTGTCAACCGCTTCTCAGGGAGGGTGGCGGAATTCATCTATCTGGGCGACCACGTCCGGGTTCGCCTGGAGGTCTGCGGCAAGAACGACTTCTTCGTGAAACAGCCGATTGCCGAGCTCGACCCCGAGCTGGCCGTCGGCGACGTGGTTCCGCTTGGCTGGCAGGTTGAGCACGTGCGCGCGCTCGACCCACTTCTAGAGGCGAATTGATCGCCCCCCTGCTGTAATCAACACACCAACCATGCACGTGGAGAGAACAATAAATGTTGAGATCCCTGAAGTTCACCGCCCTGACCCTGGGCATGATGGGTGCGGCAAGCGCGATGGCGGCCGGCCCGGACCGGACCGTGGTGTCTTTGGGCGGGGCGAACAAGGCGGCTCAGGTCAAAGCCTTTTACGCACCGTGGGAAGCGGCCGGCAACGGCAAGATCGTGGCAGGCGAATACAACGGCGAAATGGCCAAGGTCAAGGCCACGGTCGACACCAAGAGCGTCTCGTGGGACCTGGTTGAAGTCGAGTCCCCTGAGTTGTCCCGTGGCTGTGACGAAGACATGTTCGAACAGCTCGACCCAGCGCTGTTCGGCAAGACCGAAGACTACGTCAAGGGTGCCATCCAGCCTTGCGGCGTAGGTTTCTTCGTATGGTCGACCGTCCTGGCCTACAACGCCGACAAACTGAAAACCGCGCCAACCAGCTGGGCGGATTTCTGGGACACCAAGCAGTTCCCGGGTAAACGTGGCCTGCGCAAGGGCGCCAAGTACACCTTGGAATTCGCCTTGATGGCCGACGGTGTCGCGCCAAAAGACGTCTACAAAGTACTGGCCGGCAAGGATGGTCAGGATCGCGCGTTCAAGAAGCTCGACGAACTCAAGCCGAACATTCAGTGGTGGGAAGCCGGCGCACAGCCGCCGCAGTACCTGGCTTCCGGTGATGTGGTCATGAGCTCGGCCTACAACGGCCGGATCGCCGCGGTACAGAAGGAAAGCAACCTGAAAGTGGTGTGGAACGGCGGCATCTACGACTTCGACGCCTGGGCCATCCCACGTGGCCTGGACAAGACCCGTGCCGAAGCGGCGAAGAAATTCATCGCCTACTCGGTGGCGCCACAGCAACAGAAGACCTACTCGGAAAACATCGCCTACGGCCCGGCCAACACCCAGGCAGTACCGTTGCTGGCCAAGGATGTCTTGAAAGACATGCCGACCACCCCGGAAAACATCGCCAACCAGGTGCAGATCGATGTCAGCTTCTGGGCTGACAACGGTGAGCAACTGGAGCAGCGCTTCAACTCCTGGGCTGCGAAGTAACCCAACCCTGAAGGCTGGATGAGGTCCTTGTGGGAGCGAGCCTGCTCGCGATAGCGGTCTGTCAGGCACATCAATATTGAATGTGTCGCAGCCATCGCGAGCGGGCTCGCTCCCACAGGACATCGGTCTCGACAGGTTGGGTGTTTCAACAGAACAGGGGCGGCACACCGCCCCTGTAACGATAAAAAAAGATTTGCGGAGTTCGCCATGGCCATCGCCGTTCCACTGAACGCGGGCACCAGCCCCACCTTGAAGCAGCGGCTCAAGCGCGCCGAGCGGGTCAATCGCTGGAAGGCCCAGGCCTTGATCGCGCCGCTGGTGCTGTTTCTGTTGCTGGTGTTCCTGGTGCCGATCGTGGCGCTGCTGTTCAAAAGCGTCAGCAACCCGGAAGTGGTCGGCACCATGCCGCGTACCGTGGCTGCGATTGCAGCGTGGGATGGGCGCGGATTACCTGGGGAGCCGGTGTACAAGGCCGCCAGTGAAGACCTGGCCGAAGCTCGCAAGAATCAGACCCTGGGCGACTTGTCCAAGCGCCTGAACATGGAATCGGCCGGCTATCGCAGCCTGCTGACAAAGACCGCTCGCGCGCTGCCGTTTGCCAGCGAGCCGCCTTCTTATAAAGAAGCACTGGAAAACCTCGATGAGCGTTGGGGCGATCCTGCGTATTGGCAGGTCATCCGCCGCAACACCAGCAATGTCACCCCCTATTACCTGCTGGCGTCCGTCGATCATCGCATCGACGACCTCGGCGAACTGGCCCCGGCCACGCCTGACCAGGCGATTTACCTCGATATTTTTGCCCGCACGTTCTGGATGGGCCTGATCATCACTGCGATCTGCCTGGTGCTGGCTTATCCACTGGCCTACCTGTTGGCGAACCTGCCGTCGCGTCAGAGCAACCTGCTGATGATCCTGGTGTTGCTACCGTTCTGGACCTCGATCCTGGTGCGGGTGGCGGCATGGATCGTACTGTTGCAGTCCGGTGGATTGATCAACAGTGCCCTGCTGGCCATGGGGGTCATCGACAAGCCCCTGGAGTTGGTGTTCAACCGTACCGGTGTCTACATCTCGATGGTCCACATCCTGCTGCCGTTCATGATCCTGCCGATCTACAGCGTGATGAAGGGCATCTCGCCCACCTACATGCGGGCGGCGATTTCCCTGGGCTGTCATCCCTTTGCCAGTTTCTGGCGGGTGTACTTCCCGCAAACCTATGCCGGTGTCGGCGCCGGTTGCCTGTTGGTGTTCATCCTCGCCATCGGCTACTACATCACCCCGGCACTGTTGGGCAGCCCGAACGACCAGATGGTCAGCTACTTCGTCGCGTTCTACACCAACACCAGCATCAACTGGGGCATGGCCACGGCGCTCGGTGGGCTGCTTTTGCTGGCGACCATCGTGCTTTATCTGATTTACAGCTGGCTGGTGGGCGCCAGTCGCCTGCGCCTGAGCTAAGGGGAGATCGAAATGCTGAGTCCTTACATGTCTCCCGTCGAACGGGTGTGGTTCTACTGCTTGCGCACGCTTTGCGGGCTGATCCTGTTGTTCCTGATCCTGCCGGTGCTGGTGATCGTCCCGCTTTCGTTCAACTCCGGCAGTTTCCTGGTGTATCCGCTGCAAGGCTTTTCGCTGCACTGGTACCAGGATTTCTTCGCCTCGGCCGAGTGGATGCGGGCGCTGAAGAACAGCATCATCGTGGCCCCTGCCGCTACGTTGTTGGCGATGGTCTTCGGTACGCTGGCGGCCATTGGCCTGACCCGTGGCGATTTCCCGGGCAAGGCGCTGGTCATGGCCCTGGTGATTTCACCCATGGTGGTCCCGGTGGTGATCATCGGCGTGGCCAGCTACCTGTTCTTCGCGCCGCTGGGAATGGGCAACAGTTTCATCTCACTGATCGTGGTCCACGCGGTGCTGGGCGTACCGTTCGTCATCATCACCGTCTCGGCGACCTTGCAGGGGTTCAACCATAACCTGGTGCGAGCCGCCGCCAGCCTGGGCGCTTCGCCATTGACGGCGTTTCGTCGGGTGACCCTGCCGTTGATCGCCCCGGGTGTGATCTCCGGGGCGTTGTTCGCCTTCGCGCCCTCGTTCGATGAAGTGGTGGTGACCCTGTTCCTCGCTGGCCCCGAGCAGGCGACCCTGCCACGGCAGATGTTCAGCGGCATCCGCGAAAACCTCAGCCCTACCATTGCGGCGGCGGCGACATTGTTGATCGCCTTCTCGGTGATCCTGTTGCTGACCCTGGAATGGTTGCGTGGGCGTAGCGAGAAACTGCGTACCACCCAAGCCTGAGTACTCTGTGGGAGCGAGCCTGCTCGCGATGGCGTCGGATCAGCTGTATCAGTGCTGGCTGACACGCCGCTATCGCGAGCAGGCTCGCTCCCACATTGGGTTTGTGATGCATTCAGGCGCTGAATGGCAGAACAACGCGCAATACCGAGCTATCCTTGTGCCAGCCCATATTCGAACAAGAGGCCGTGCACATGAGTCTTTCCTCATTCAAGATCGCCCACAAACTGATCACCGGTGCTGCTGCCATCGAACAACTGGCGGCCGAGCTGACACGGCTGGATGTGGATAACCCGCTGATCGTCACCGATGCCGCGCTGGTCCGGTCCGGCACCGTGGATCTGGCCCTGCAACACCTGGGCGGACGGGACTACGAGATTTTCGACCGAGTCATGCCGGACCCGGAAATCGCCATCGTCGAAGATTGCATGCAGGCCTACCGCGACGGTGGCCATGACGGCCTGATCGGCCTGGGTGGCGGCAGTGCCATCGACATCGCCAAGTGCGTGGGCGTCTACGCCGGTTATCACGGCGAGCTGCAGGACATGTTCGGAGTCGACCAGGTCCCCCGCAAGGGCCCGCCGATGATTGCCATTCCCACCACGGCGGGGACCGGCTCGGAGGTCACTAACGTGGCGATCCTGTCCGACACGGCTGCGCAGCTGAAAAAGGGCATTGTCAGCGACTATCTGCTGCCGGACGTGGCGCTGGTCAGCCCGCAGATGACCCTGACCTGTCCTCCCGGCGTCACTGCCGCCAGTGGTGTCGATGCCCTGGCTCATGCCGTCGAGTCCTACCTGTCGCTCAATGCGTCGCCGATCACCGATGCCCTGGCCATCGGTGCGATCAAACTGATCAGCCGCGCATTGCCGAAAGCATATGCCAACCCCGGCCACCTGCAGGCCCGCGAGGATATGGCAACCGCCAGCCTGATGGCCGGCATTGCGTTCGGCAATGCCGGGGTCGGGGCGGTGCATGCGCTGGCTTATCCACTGGGCGGGCGCTTCCACGTGTCCCATGGCGTTGCCAATGCCTTGCTGCTGCCTTATGTCATGCAATGGAACAAACTGGCCTGTGTGGAGCGCATGCGGGACATTGCCGAAGCGATGGGCATCAAGACCGGCCACCTGAGTGACCTTGAAGCCGCCGATGAGGCGGTGGAGGCCATGGCCGCGCTGTGTAGCGCCGTAGAGATTCCCAAGGGCCTGAGCGGCCTGGGTGTCACCGAGAGCGTGATTCCGGCCATGGCCGTGGAGGCGGCGGGGATCGAGCGGTTGATGCGTAACAATCCACGCAAGCTGAGCGTCGCTGATATCGAGAAGATCTACCGCGCAGCGTATTGATCGTCGGCCACGGTGGGCGCGCCAAACCTTGAGGTATACAATGCGCGCCATCGCGATTTCGCTCAAAACAGGTGCGTCATGCAGCCCTTCGCCATTGCTCCGTCGATTCTCTCCGCCGACTTCGCCCGCCTGGGCGAAGAAGTGGACAACGTCCTGGCCGCCGGGGCCGACATCGTGCATTTCGATGTCATGGACAACCACTACGTCCCCAACCTGACCATCGGCCCGATGGTTTGCTCGGCACTGCGCAAGTACGGCATCACCGCGCCGATCGACGCGCACCTGATGGTCAGCCCGGTGGACCGTATCGTCGGCGACTTCATCGAAGCCGGTGCCACCTACATCACGTTCCACCCCGAAGCCACGCTGCACGTCGATCGCTCCCTGCAGTTGATCCGTGAGGGCGGTTGCAAGGCTGGCCTGGTGTTCAACCCGGCGACACCGCTGGACGTACTCAAGTACGTGATGGACAAGGTCGACATGATCCTGCTGATGAGCGTCAACCCTGGTTTCGGCGGCCAGAAGTTCATCCCGGCGACCCTCGACAAACTGCGCGAGGCCCGCGCGCTGATCGATGCTTCGGGACGTGATATTCGCCTGGAAATCGACGGCGGCGTGAACGTGGGCAACATCCGTGAGATCGCCGCGGCCGGCGCCGACACCTTTGTGGCAGGCTCGGCGATCTTCAACGCGCCGGACTACAAGGAAGTCATCGAAAAAATGCGCGCCGAACTGGCCCTGGCCCGCCCATGAGCGGTTTCGAGCAGCTGTTCCCCGGCTGCCTGCCGCGTCTGGTGATGTTCGACCTCGATGGCACCCTGGTCGATTCGGTCCCGGACCTCGCGGCAGCGGTGGACGACATGCTGCTCAAGCTCGGGCGCCCGCCGGCCGGCCTCGAGGCGGTGCGCCACTGGGTCGGCAACGGTGCGCCCATGCTGGTGCGCCGGGCCCTGGCCAACCATATCGATGCCCAGGGGGTCGATGATGCCGAGGCTGAGCGAGCGTTGGAGTTGTTCAATGAAGCCTATGAAGGCAATCACCCGCTGACGGTGGTCTACCCCGGCGTGCGCTCGACTCTCAAGTGGCTGCACAAGCAAGGCGTGGAGATGGCGCTGATCACCAACAAGCCGGAACGCTTTGTCGCACCATTGCTGGACCAGATGAAAATCGGCCGCTACTTCCGCTGGATCATCGGCGGCGATACCTTGCCGCAGAAGAAGCCCGACCCGGCGGCGCTGTTCTTCGTCATGAAAATGGCCAACATCCCGGCCTCCCAATCGTTATTCGTCGGCGACTCGCGCAGCGATGTGCTGGCGGCGAAAGCGGCGGGGGTCAAGTGCGTGGCGTTGAGTTATGGCTACAACCACGGCCGGCCGATCGCAGAAGAGTTTCCCTCGCTGGTGATCGACGACCTGCGCCTGTTAATTCCCGGTTGCCTGGACCCGGCCGCTGAGATAACGTTGCCCGACGCTGTTCAATCCTCTTCTGGAAACGCCATCGTGGTGGTCACTCACAAACTCTTGATGAAAGTCATGAAGGCCCGGGCCCGCTGGCGTTGGCGCGCCTGACTTGATCCTGGCCGGGTATCCGGCGCGTTTGCATACCTGACTGTCAGCTCCTCTTGCCACGAGGCACCCCATGATCCGCGAAGAATTCCTGCGCCTGGCCACTGCCGGCTACCTCCGTATCCCGCTCGCCTGCGAAACCCTGGCCGACTTCGACACCCCGCTGTCGATCTACCTCAAGCTGGCCGACCAGCC
>Ga0157373_10002982_pt1 | contig 12811 bp, 12 predicted proteins | sample C65metaG_FD_113460 | JGI IMG/M metagenome (GOLD analysis project Ga0157373, IMG submission 113460) | Corn rhizosphere microbial communities from Kellogg Biological Station, Michigan, USA - C6-5 metaG | ecosystem: Host-associated > Plants > Roots > Rhizosphere > Soil | place: USA: Michigan... | reverse complement strand
TGAAGAACCGCCACGAGCGGAAGCAGATTGCGGGCGCCTGCCAAAGCAGCGCGGACTACGTGGTGTGAACGCCGCAGGCGGCCCATGGAGCGCATGGCCAGCCAACGCATGAGGCGGACCGTACACGCTGGTACGGGAGCCGCGTGGAAATGCCGCTCAGGGGCTTGATGTCGCCGCCATCGCCGACGCGGAAGCGGCAGGCGCGGAACCGAAGGTGGGTGAGTGCCGGTATTTCGCCGGCACATCCCACATCGTCGCGACATAGAACACGACCCACGCAACCACGATGAGGCACAAAACCCACACCCAGGTCGGGATCGCGCGGCGTGCCTCGGCGCGGCGTGGATCGAACGGATCGTCGGCGCTGAAGGCATCGACCGTCAGGTTCAGCGTGCCTCGCCGGGTCGAACCCGGCCGCAGGCCGCCGACCATGATGCCCGGCCCGTTCTGCACATTGAACGGGATTTCCTCGATGCCCTCGACGCCGTGCTGGTCTTCGGCACGGATGACGAGCCGGTGCGGGCCGTCGGCCAATTTGCGCGTATCCAGTGTCAGCGTGGTGGGCAGCTCCTGGTCGATGACAGGCGTCGGTTCGCTGTCGAGATAGACACGCACGTGTGGCTTGGACATGGCAATTCCCCTCAGCGGTCGCGACGCAGGATGGCGTACTTCGGATGGCGCGGATCCTTTTCGCCAGGGCGGAATATCCACCAGAACATCGCGGCGAAACACGCGATGGTGATGATCCCCGCGATCGACACGATCAGGATTTCTCCCCACAGCGGACCCATCATCATGTTGTGCATGGCTGCCTCCGGTCACTTGCCACTTGTGCGTACCGCCGCGACATCGGCGGGCGTGACGTGCTTCGAATGGTTGCCCCACGACGAGCGCTCGTAGTTGATGATGTCGGCGATGTCGGTGTCGCTGAGTTGGCCCGCGAACGGCGGCATCGCGCTGGTGTATTTCACGCCACCGATGGTGACGCCGTGCGCGCCGTGCAACACGGTGTGGATGTGCAGCGCGGGATCGGGATCGTCGACCGCAGCGTTGCCCTTCAGCGGCGGGAACGCGCCGGGCACGCCCTCGCCCGTGGTCTGGTGGCAAGCGGAGCAATTGGCGGTGAACAGCGCTTGTCCTTTGGTTGCATCGTAGCTGTAGCCGCCCGTCGCCGCGGATGACGCGGGCGCGGATGACGCGGGCGCGGATGCTGCCGGGGCGGACGGCGATGGCGGGGCCGAAGTCATCCCGCCCATGCCGCCATTCATCGAGTACCCGGGGATCGGCGTCTGCTTCAGCGACAGCAGGTAAGCGACCAGCGCCCTGGCTTTCTGCGTGGGAACCACCACGCCGTGTGCGGGCGCAAACTTCGCTGGGACCGGCACCGCGGTTTCGCCCGGCGGCGCCTTGTCCACCACGCGGAACAGGAACTTGAAGTTCGGCATGATCGATTCCGGGACCACCGCGCGCGGGTCGTACAGATGGATGTACTGCCACACGTCGCTCGGCTTGGTGTTGCCGATGTTGGTGAGGTCGGGTCCGGTGCGTTCGGAGCCCAGCAGCTCCGGCGTCTGCCAGGTGAAATCACCGGGCGCGGACGGCCGTCCGAACACCTGGTCTTCCGGAATCGGCCGCACCTGTTGCGTATGGCAGTAACCGCAACCGTTGCCCGCGAACACTTCGCGGCCTTCGGACTGGAGTTGCGTCAGCGGTTCCACGCCCGGACCCGCGGGGGTTCGGGAAAGGTCGATCGCGGGGCCGACCGCAATCAGCAGCACGATCACGATGTAGATGGCCAGCGCACCGCCGAAGATCGCGAACATCGGTTTCATGCCACGACCTCCTTGCCGACGATCTCCTTGCCCGCGGAGGGATCCATGATCGGCGACGCGGCGTCACCCGGCTTGCCGGCGGTCATGCGCCACACGTTCCACGCGAACACGATGTGCGAGAGGAACATCAATATCCCGCCCACGCCGCGCCACAGGTAGTACGGCTGCATGTCCACGACCGACTGGATGAACGGCACCTTGTGCACCCAGTCGAGGCCCTGCACGGTGCCACCGATCGACAGCGCGATCACGTAGATCGACACGCCCACCAGCGCCAGCCAGAAGTGCACGGCCATGCCCAGCCGTCCCGGGTTCTTGCCGGTGGCGAGCGGCAACAACGCGTACACCGCGCCCCACGCGGCGAACGCCACGAACCCGTACATCGTAAGGTGCGAGTGGCCGACCGTGAAACTGGTGAAGTGCCAGATCGCCTGCAGCGAGCGGAACGCTTCGACGGTGCCCTGGGTCGAGCCGACCAGGTAGCAGATCACGCCGACGAACAGGAACGCCAGCGGGTAGGATTCGATCCGCCCGTGGTAGCGGCCGCGCATCGTCAGCAGGAAGTTCGCGCTGCCCGCCCACACCGGCACCAGCATCGCGACCGAGAACACGATCGCGGTGGTCTGCAGCCACCACGGCAACGGACTGAACAGGAAGTGGTGTCCGCCCAGCAACGGGTAGAACAACAGGTTGGTCCAGAACGCGAGCACGCCCAATGCGTAGGAATAGATCGGGCGGTTCAGCACCTTCGGGATCGAGTAGTAGAACAACCCGAGCGCCAGCGGCGTGAACCACATGCCGACGGCGTTGTGCATGTAGTAGCCGGAAATCGCGACTTGGCCCAATCCATGCTGGTACCACGGCAGCACGCCAACGGTGGCGATCACGATCGTCCACAACACGCCGGCGACGATGTACCAGTTGGAAAGATAGATGTCTTCGGAACTGCGCCGCGCCACCGTCGCGATCAGGTTCCAGGCGGTCACCAGAAGCGCCGCGAGGAACACCACCCGGATCGGCCATGGCCATTCACGGTATTCGAGATCGCCCCAGTTGTAGCCGAGATCCAGCGCGATCGTGCCCGCGACCGCGGCGATGTTGAACAGCCACAGTCCGATCCATGCGAGCTTGGTGCTGTACAGACGCGTGCCGCAGCTCCGCGCGGTGACGTAATAGGCCGCGCCGACCAGCGCGATGCTGGCGAAACCGTAGAACGTGCCGTTGGTGTGGATGGGCCGCAGGCGTCCGAAGGTCAAGTATTTGGCCGCCCAGAAATCCGGCGCGCCGAACTTGAACGCCAGCAGCAAACCCACCGCGGTCGCAAACAGCAGCCAGAGCGTCGCGCTTATGGTGTAGGCCTTGAACAACGACGCCAACGCCGGGTCGCCTTCGGGCGTAGCGATGACGCCTCGCGTGCTGACAGGCCGGGATTCCGCGGTCACAGGCATGCTGTTGTTCCCATTCGAGGTGCGGTTTCAATACGTGCCGCAAACGTTCACGTGGCGCGAAGGCGCGTCGAAACCTGACGCAGCCACGGTACGACACGGAAGTTTAGGAACCCGTCTCCGGCGTCACCTTGATTCAAGTCAGGTGCGACCACCGGGCGCCGTATTCACGCGAGCGCCGCCTGCCCGTTCGTGAAACGAACAGGATCAGTCCTCTCACCACGAGAGTCCTGGATGAATCGCGCGCTTCCTGGACGCGTCCGTCGGTGCCGGCAACGTCAGCGCGCGAACAGCGCGATGGATTCCACGTGCGCGGTGTGCGGGAACATGTCCATTACGCCGGCGGCTTCCAGCCGGAACCCGTGCGTGCGCACCAGTGTGCCGGCATCGCGCGCCAGCGAAGCGGGGTGGCAGGAAACGTACACCACGCGCCGCACCGATTTGCCGGGAAGCTGCTGCAGCACACCTTCGGCACCACTGCGCGGCGGGTCGAGCAGCATCAGGTCCCACTCGGCGCGCGCCCACGCGCTGCCGCGCACGTCGCCCGCGAGATCCCCGACGTAAAACTCGGCATTGGCGATGCCGTTGGCCGCAGCATTCGCGCGCGCGCGTTCGACCACGCCGGTGTCGCCTTCCACGCCGCATGCACGCGCCGCGTGCCGCGCGATCGGCAAGCTGAAATTGCCGAGGCCGCAGAACAGGTCGAGCACGCGGTCCTTCCCACCTGGCTGCAACAACGCCAGCGCATGCGCGATCATCTTCTGGTTGATGCGCGCGTTGACCTGCACGAAATCGAGCGGAGCGAACGTGAGCTTCAATCCGTAATCCGGCAACGCGTAATGCAGGTCGATGTCACCCGGCTCCAAGGCATGCACGCTGTCGGTGCCACCGGGTTGCAACAGGATCGCGAATCCGTGCTCGCGCCCGAATGCGGCAAGCTTCTCCTGATCCGCGCCAGAGAGCGGTTGCAGGTGGCGGAACACCAGCACACACGCCGCATCGCCCGCCGAAAATTCGATTTGCGGAATCGACGAAGCACCTTCCATGTCGTTGAGCAGTGCACCAAGCACATCCAGCTTTTCGCCCAGCGCCGGCTCCAGCACATCGCAGTGCGCGAGGTCCGCGACGAAGCGCGGATCGCGCTCGCGGAATCCGACCAGCGTCTTGCCCTTCTTCGGCACGTGTTTGACCGACAAGCGCGCGCGCCTGCGATATCCCCAGACGTCCGCGGTCAACGGCGCCAGCCAGCGCTCGGGTTCGACATGGCCGATGCGCGCGAAGTTCTGCGCCAGCACGTCCTGCTTGGCCGCGATCTGCGCCGCGGGCGCCAGATGCTGCAACACGCAACCGCCGCAGACGCCGAAATGCGGACAGCGCGGTGCCACGCGATCGGGCGAGGCTTCGAGGACTTCCTCGACGCGCGCTTCGTCGAAATGACGATGCCTGCGGGTCAGCTTGGCGCGGACGCGCTCACCGGGCAGCGCATCGGCCACGAACACGGTCTTGCCTTCGACCCGCGCGACACCGCGCCCGTCGTGGGAGAGACCATCGATGGAAGTTTCGAAGGTGGCGTCGCGCGGATTGCCCATCCGCGCATCTTGCCAGATGTGTCAAGCCTGTTGCGGTCAGAACGTGTCGTCGCCAGCCGCGGCCGCATAGCCGAGCGCAACCGCGCCGGTGCCGACGTTGACCATGCCGGTGATGCTCATGGCGCTCTGGTACAGCGTGACGCCAGCTTCGGTGCACGCATCGACAAGACTGCCGTATCCCGGCAACGCCTCAAGCTCCGCGAGATTGCCGCCGTAGCTCACGCACATCGCGGGAACCAGCAACCCGCGTCTTACGGCGCGCGCCGCGTGGCCGAACAGTATTTTGGCGCCGTGCTCGAAGCCGCGCGCCTTGGCGACGGGTCTGGTTTCGCCCTGGAAACATTGCAGCACCGGCTTGATGTCGAATGCCGTGCCGAGCGTGGCGCCCAACAGCCCGACGCTGCGGTCGCCCTTCTTGCGTGCACGCGCGCGCAGGTAGTGCAAATCGCGCGGCAGCATGTAAGCGTAAGTCTGCGCGGCGACTTCGGCGAGCCGTTCGCGGATCGGACCGGGGCCGGCATCCGCCGCGATCAGCCGCGTGGCCTCGATGGCGCCGATGGCCTGCCCCGCGAACAGGCTCCTGCTGTCTACGACGCGCATCAGGAACGGCGAATTGTTGCCTGCGGCCTGGCGTACCGGCCGGTACGCGCCGAGGATCGCGAAACTGGCCTGGGTCGTATTGGCGAAGATCGGACTGCGCGTGGAGGTTACGGTGAGGCAGAAGACCGCGTCGTAATCCAGCACCAGTTTGCCGAGGAACAGCTCGCGGATTTCGTCCACGGAAAGCGGCGCGGTCTCGGCGGCGTGCCCGCGTTTGCCCACTTCGCTTTGGTAATAACCTTCCGTCGCAACAGGATCATGCACATCGACAAAGGTGTGCTCGTCGATCCTGATCGTGATCGGCATGATGATGATCTGATGGTCGTCGATGAACTTGCGTGGAAGATCGCAAGTTGCATCCACCATGAGGCCAATTCGCATGTCACCCCCGCAGCGTCGTCGGATCATGCGCCGCGGCGCCGGGGAATATTGTGAACCGGCGCACCTCTGCGCCAGCGGCCGATCCCAAGCCGCTGGCATGAGAGGCGGCATCACGATCCGGGATCCCGGGTCATCGGCCGTCCACGGCCGGCACGGGATGAGAAGTTCGCTCTGGATCCCGGCTCATCGCGTTGCTAGCTTCGACATCCCTGTCTCAGCAAGCAACCCGGCCTGCGGCATCCTGCCTGCGGCGCTCATCGTTGCGCTTGCGAGATGCGTTGAATCGCATCTCGCAAGCGCAACGATTCGCCCATGTGCTGGCCGGGATGACGACATCCTGTCGTTACTTGCGCTGCCAGTTGCCGGAAGCGTCCTGGTAATACCAGCCGCTGCGCGCGCGGCTGATCCACTGCTTCGCGAAGGCTTCGCGCATGCGCTGCGTCCACTCGGGGTGGCCATTGGCGACCGCGATTTGCTTGTAGAGCTCCGCACGGTCGCTGTTTTCGGCTGTGATGGCCTGGGTCGCCTGCGAGCGTTGCGCCAGGGGAACCTTGGAGGCATCGTGCATTGCGACGTCGCCATTGTGGGTCAAGCCGATGGCACCGGACGCGAACAAGCCTTGCAGGGTTGAATGGAAGCGGCTGCGCATGCGTGCCTCGATCGCCTGGACCGCGGGCGTTTGCACGTCCAGGTTCGCCGGCTCGGCGGCGTTGGCGGCCGGAATCACGGCATCCAGAATCAGCATGGCAAGCGGTGGCTGCTGCGCCGGATCGCCCGCACCGGAAGACGGCGGCGTGCTGCTGGCCGGCGCGGGTGCGGCGCCCGCGCTGCCGGGTCCCATGATGTTGCTGATGACCTGGTCGGCCGCCTTCTGCGCGGCCGCGGCCGGGAAGTACACATTGATGGTCACGCAACCCGCCAGCAACGCGAGCGTGGTGGCGAGGGCAAACAGGGGCTTGCGCATCATGGATCTCCGGGTGCGAAAACGATGTCATGGCCAAGGCGACCGTCTGCGAGTCTACACGGCGGTCCGGCAGCGAAGTTTCGGCGTTGGCTTGCATGCAAACCGTGAATGCCGTCGCGCATCATTCGATCACCGGCGCGTTGCCTTCGGTCACCGACTTCAGGCGGCTGACCAGCGTCGCCCAGTCCACCGCGCGCTCGTGCCCGATCACGGTGATGTGCGGCAAGCCGCTGCCTTCCACGATCGTGTAGCCGTTGCCGTCCGTGTCCGGATCGGGCGAGATCCCGCCCATGCTGCATACGCCCTTCACCAGCGTGCAGCTCAGGCCGATTCGCGAATAACCGAAGGTCTTGAACAGGCGCAGCGCCATGCCTTGCAGTCCGCCGGCGATGCCGCCGCCGCCGACCTGGGTGAGGCTCTTGATGGCGTTCTGGCTGATCTTGCCGCCGCCGTTCGCTGTCAGGTCGGCCTTGAACGCGACGGGTTTCCAGTCGACCAGTTTGAGCCCGTGGATGTCGCCATCCATCCGCCCGGTGATCTGTCCGAACCCGAACACACCGGTGAGCTGGGCAAGGTCGAGCTGGTCCATGTCGATGTCGGCCTCGAGTTCGGGCGCATTGCCGAACGGGTGCTGCATGCTCAGATTGGTGACACTCACCGAACCGCCGAAGGCGTCAAGTGAAAGGCCACCGCCGAACACCAGGTCGTCGCCGCGATAAACCAGGTCCGGAACCGCGCCACCCAGTTTGCCGCCGAACGCGGGCCAACCGAGCGCCGTGCACAACTGGTCGACATCGACGTTGCTGACCGAGAAGGCGGCGGACAGGCGCTGCGATTTCGTTTCATCCGGTCGCCATTCGAACCTTCCCACCTGGAAGGTGCCCCCGAACAGCCCCACGTTGACCGGCGCGCGCAGGCTCAGGGCGCCGCCATCGTCTTTCAGGCCAAGGCTGGCGGGGCCGAAGTCGAGCCGGTACAGGGACAGCGCGCTCCATTTCAGTTGCGTGGCGGGCCGCGTCGCACCCGCGCGCCAATCCAGGCCGCCATCGAGGCCGGCCACCGCGAGGCTGCCGCCATGGCTGTCGAGCGTCACGTCCCTGGCCGCGAAGTCGATGACGCGCAATCCGTTGCTGCCGAAGTCCAACGCGCCACTGATACTGCCGGACGTCGTCAGCGAATCGAATCCCGTCAGGCTGCGCACCAGGGTCGTGCCGTAGCGCGTATAGGCCGCGGGAAACGTGGCGGCGAAGCGATCCAGCGCGAGCTTGTCGAGCGCACCGTGGCGGTCGAAGCCAATGCTTCCCGACAGGCGCAGCGCGCCCGGATCATCGAAATCCAGCGAGTCCAGCGCAATCCCCGTCGGCCCGACACTGCCGGCGACATGCAGGCCGACCGGGTTCTGGGGCAGTTGCGCGAACAGGGGACCGAGCAACAGCTGTCCGCCGCGCAGCTGGCCATCCCACATCATGCTGGCCGTCACCGGGCCGGTGTCGATTCTGAAGTTGCCCTGCGCACCCAGTTTTTGCGCGGCCATCGTGCCGCTTTTGCTGTCGAGGTCGGCGTTGCTGATCGACACGCGCCCCGAAACGCGCGTGTCGTCCTGCGCCAGATCGATCGCCACGTCGCCCGCGAGCGTGCCGCCATTGAGCCGGCCATCCGGCCACGCTGCGGCGAGTACGCCCTTCAGCCACGCCAATGGAATCGCGGCAAGCTTCACCTGCAGGTGCGAAGGCTGGTCGAGCGGAAGCTGGGCACCGAGGCTGCTCTTGCCCTGGACGACATCCACCACGAGGGTGCCGCCGTCGCGATCGTAGAGAAGCGTGACGTCGGCATCGGCCAGTGCATTGCCCGGCGCCCTTTGCGTGGCAACGTGGCCGACGAATTTCCACGCGTTGCCGTCGGCCCGCTGCGGTTCACCCTGCAGCGTCAGCGCGACGCCGCGCCAACCCAGCGCCGGGACGGAAGCCTTGGCGGCTTCGATGCGCAGTAGCGGCCGGCCATCGGCGCCAAGCGAAGCTTCGGCACGCACCTGGGCCAGTTGGATCCCCGGCAGCGTGAGCGTTGCCGCCTGCAGCTGCACGGCAGCCTGCGCACACGCGCACGCGAGCATCAAGCACGCAGTCACCAGGTACTGGCGCCAACTTGCCACGACTGTCCTTTTGGATGAAACTGAACCGATTGTGCCAGCCCCTGCCCGAACGGAACCTAAGGGGGCCGGCCCGGGCCGTTCGGCGGGTACGGGTCCTGGACCTGGACGCTCGATGGAATCGATCATGGACAAGGATGCCGCGCGATTCAGGGTGCTTCTGGCCGAGGACGACACCGTCAGCCGGGAGTTCCTGTGCGAGGCCATACGGGCCTGCGGGGGTGATCCGGTCGCCTGCGCAGACGGGCGGGCAGCCCTTGCCCGCGCACGCGAAGGCCACTGGAACCTGCTCATCCTCGACCACCACCTTCCGGGAATGAATGGCGAAGCCGTGCTCGCCGCGCTGCGGGCCGACCCCGGCGAAGCCGTTCCATTCCCGCCGGCCCTCGCCACGACGGCCGAGCCCGACAGCGCCAGCGCGATATTGCTGGAAGCCGGCTTCGCGCAGGTGCTGCCCAAGCCGGTTTCACTGGAAGGGCTGCGCGCGGCCCTCGCCCCGTTCGGCTGCGAAGCGGATCCGCTCGACGACGACAATGCCTTGCGTGCCTGCGGTTCGATGTCGGCGGTCGAGCGCCTGCGGCGCCTGTTCGCCGAGCAGGAATTGCCGCTGGTACAGGACGAATTCGAACGACACGCCGAGGACCCGCAGGGACTGCGCCCGACCCTGCACAGGCTGCTCGCTTCATGCGGCTTCTGCGGCGCCACCGCGCTCGCGCGCGCATGCGGCGCCCTGCACGACGCGTTGGCTTCCGGCGACGCAAGCCGCATCGACCCGGCCATGCACGGCTTCGCCAAGGCCTTGCACGAAACCCGCGAAACGCTGCACTCGAAATTGAAGGGCGATGGCTGAGGAAGCCCTGATTTTGCTTCGTTATTCCGGGACCGCCGCAGTGCTTCGCGGCGGAACCCGGAATCCGGTGTCTTTGGACGTCAACGTATCGCAGGAAAGACACTGGTTCCGCGCTTTCCTCGCTCCTCAAAGCGCGGGCATCCATGCCCGCTCCCCGCGTCGCGGGAATGACGAGAATTCAAGTTGATCAGAGGTCCCCGATCCACCGCGTGTCAGCTCGAACGCAGCGGCCCACCAAGCACCCGCCACGATTGCAGCCCGCGATCGCCCACCTGCACGCCGATCAGGGTTCGCATCAGGCGGCGCAACGCAGCGAGATCTTCCGAATCCTGTGGCATGGCATCCGCGGCCAGCGCCAGCAACGCGCTGCCGCGCACGCGCGCACCGCTGCCCGCGGAACCGGCCGCGGCGACCGGACCCAGTTCGGGAACATAGTCATAGACCTGCGCGGGTTCGATCTGCGTGCCGGTCCCGGCTTCGGTCTGCATCTGCAAGGCGTAACCCGTGGCCGCCAGGATGTCGCGCTCGAAGCGGCGCAGGCTCCACGCCAGCGAACGGGTCGCGGCCAGTTCATCCAGCAACGCAGCGTAGCGATCAAACAACGCCGGGTTCGGATCGTAGCGCGCGGTCAGCCGTACCATCAATTCGTTGACGTACATCGCCGACATCAAGGTTTCACCACGCAGCGGGGGCGGATTACCCACGGGTTCGGCCAACGTCAGGGTTTGCAGTTCGCCGCGCCCCGACCAGCTCAGCTGCAGCGCCTGCAAGGGTTCCAGCGCGGAGCGCGGCAAGCGTGCGCGCGCGCTGCGAACACCGCGCGCAACCAGTCCAACACGGCCATGGTCACGCGTGAATGCTTCCAGCAAGAGGCTGGTTTCGCGCCATGCTCGCGCGTGCAGGATATAGGCGGGTTGGGATTCGACGCGCATGGGTTGAGGTGTGAAAGTAAAGCCGTCATTCCGGGGCCATCGCGGGGTTGTCGCGTTGGAACAGGACTGCGTTTACAGGACTGTAAACGCGAACGCCGCAGGCGGCTCGAAGAGGGTGCCGCAAGGATGCGGCGCATCTGTCCATTTTGACTTGTCGGAAACAGCAAGACGGATGCCGGGTTCCACTCTGCGAGCGGCCCCGGAATGACGACACGGGTTTCGTGCTACTCGTACCCGAATTGCTTCAGTGCAACCTCGTCGTCCGACCAGCCGGCGCGCACACGCACCCACAACTTGAGGAACACCTTGCGGTCGAGCAACGCTTCGATGCTGCGCCGTGCGGCACTGCCGATGGCCTTGGCGCGCCGCCCGCCCGCGCCGATCACGATGGCCTTCTGGCCTTCGCGCTCCACCCACACCACCGCGGCAATCTCGGTGATGCCGTCGGGGCGGTCCTCGAAACGTTCGATCTCGACCGTGGTCGCGTACGGCAATTCCTCGCCCAACTGGCGCATCAACTGTTCGCGCACCAGTTCGGCGACCAGGAAGCGTTCACTGCGATCGGTGAAGGTATCCGTGTCGTAGCTCGGTTCGGCTTTCGGCAGGCGCGCCAGGATCGCGCGCTCGAGTTCGGCAAGACCGGAACGCTTTTCGGCGCTGATCAGGAATACTTCGCCCCACGTTCGATCGCGCGTGGCGTCTTCCACGAACGGCAGCAGCTTCGTCTTGTCGGCGATGCGATCGACCTTGTTCATCGCCAGCAGGCGCGGGATCGCGCGGTCCGCGAATGCCGCGTACACCGCGGTGTCCTCGTCATCCCATTGCCCGGCCGAAATCACCTGCACCGCCAAATCCGCGTCGGCGATGGCCGCATGCACCGCGCGGTTCAGGCTGCGATTGATCGCGCGCTTCGCTTCGCGGTGCAGGCCGGGCGTATCGAGATACAGAATCTGGCCGCCAGCCGGATTGGCGATGCCGAGGATGCGCTGGCGCGTGGTGTGCGCACGCGGCGTGACGATGGAAAGATGCGCATCGATCAGCGCATTCAGCAGGGTGGACTTGCCGACGTTGGGACGTCCGACGATCGCAACGCTGCCGCAGCGAAAGGATTCACTCATGGTCTCTCCGCGTCGAGTGGCGCCTCGACTTGAAATTTTTCACCATCCGTTCGCGCTGAGCGTAGCGGCTAAAGGCCGCAGAGTCGAAGCGCCATGCGGTTGTCCTTCGACTTCGGCGCTGCGCGCCTACGCCCGGGACGAACGGAATTCGAACCGAGGTGCTACTCCGCGTTGCCAAGACTTGCAAGCGCTGCTTCCGCGGCAACCTGTTCCGCCGCACGGCGGCTACCGCCGCGGCCCTCGAAGCGGGCGGCCTGCGGTTGCTCGACCACGCACGCGACGTCGAACTGGCGCGCATGTTCTTCGCCGAGTTCGGCCAGCAACTCGTAATGCGGCAGCGGCAAGCCGCGGGCCTGCAACCATTCCTGCAGCCGGGTCTTGGGATCCTTCTGCGGCGGCCCGGCCGCGGCAATCGGCTCGGCGAACACCGCGCGCAACCAGTCGCGGCAGGCGTGGAATCCGCCATCGCGGTAAATCGCGGCAACCAGCGCCTCGAACCCGTCGGCAAGAATGGAGTCACGGCGAAAGCCGCCACTCTTGAGTTCACCCGAGCCGAGTTTCAGCGCATCGCCCAGTTGCAGTTCGCGCGCGCGCTCGGCCAGGGCGGGTTCGCTCACGAGCTGCGCGCGCAACCGGGAAAGTTCGCCTTCGTTGGCGCGCGGGCGCGAGTCGAACAATATCTCGGCGACGATGAGGTTGACCAGCGCGTCGCCCAGGAATTCCAGCCGCTCGTTGTTGGGACGCCCTGCGCTGCGGTGCGTCAGGGCAAGCTGCAGCAAAGTCTCGTCCGTGAAGTGATAGCCGAGTTTCACGTCACTCCTGCGCTGCCTGCGTCTTCAACGGCACAGCCTTCTCGAAGTGCACCAGGAAATCGATGTTGTAGATCCAGGGGATCTTCTTGTCGTAGCTCAGCTTCAGCGACGAGCCGCCGTTCGGCATGCTCACCACGGAAAT
>Ga0157373_10002981_pt1 | contig 12815 bp, 16 predicted proteins | sample C65metaG_FD_113460 | JGI IMG/M metagenome (GOLD analysis project Ga0157373, IMG submission 113460) | Corn rhizosphere microbial communities from Kellogg Biological Station, Michigan, USA - C6-5 metaG | ecosystem: Host-associated > Plants > Roots > Rhizosphere > Soil | place: USA: Michigan... | reverse complement strand
TTAGTATAAGTTTTGTTTTAAATGTTGAGCATAAAATCAAAAGCTTAATGTTTATTGAAATGCTTATTGCTGAATAAATATTACCACTACGAAGCTTGTCATTACGACGAAGGAGGAAACTAAATCATAATTCTTAAGTAAACAACATTGATTGCTGAATAAAGAACAAAACGTACAAGAGTGCGACGCAACAAGTGATACCATTTGCCCTGCAGCCGGCACCAAAAAATTATTCCCACAAAACATTACGGTAAAAGATCATAGTTAGCAAAATTGTTTATGGGAAACCACTTTTGCTTATCAGCATCAAAATATTCAAGAGCAGATCTTCCTATTTCGAGTTTATAATTGAATGCTGTATAACCGGGCACAAAATAACCGGGATAGAAATATTGAAATTTTTGTTTTTTACAAAAAAATATTTTCTCGTAGATCATGTATTTGCCAAGACTGTATTTTTTATAATCAGGATGATAAACAGAACAAATGCCTGCCGCACTTGTGTTACCCAAATCAAAAAATCCTGCGCCGATGAGTTTACGTTCATCAAAAACATTTATCATGAAAGTGTTGTAAACGTTATAAAATCTATTGCCAAGCAAAAGCCACTCAAGCGAAGAAGAAGTTTCGAATGAAACACTTTGCCTGTAACGTGCAAACAACGCTTCATGTTCCCCGGTAATATGCGCTTTTTTTATTTCCGTTTTGAATTTGCAGTTACGCTTATGTAAAGTTTTATATTTTTTATCAGCATCAAATTTTTTTAAACAAACACGCAACCATATAGCCTTGTACCATGCATCATCAAACACAAGATGATGCGTTGTAAAAATAGATTGATGCATTCTAAACCAACCACGGCTTAAGTAATCATCAAGTTCTTCCGGTTCAATCTTTGAAAGTTCTATTGGCGGAATATACACAACGGAAAAATTTAAAAATCAATTGTAAACTTAAACAGTTTTATCAAGCCCTTAAATCAAGTTCTGATTTTTATGTGCGGGATAAGATTTTTATGAAAAAATAAGTTGAATTTTTTATTAGTCCAACTTTTGTGCATATGGCATCGCCGCTTGCGTCGCACTCTTCAACAGTTTGTAATTCTTATGAACAATAAATTCTTATTTGAAGATCATTAACTAACTAACACTTATTTGTTATTGGGTTACCTTTTTTTACTTTAGGTATTAATGTGCAAAAGTTAAACCCTGCTACAATGAAGATCACCGGAAATATTCTTCAAATCAACTGCCTGATAGCTTACACTTAAGATTTCTGCCATAAAGATTGTTTGCCCGGTTTATTGCCATGGATAAGATAGTTAGATGATATAAAACAAAGGAGGAATTATGGCGAAACGTTTATTAGGATGGATGCTGATACTGGGACTGCCATTAATAGGGATCGCGGCTTATAAAACGGTTAAAGAATCATTTTTATCTGTGCGTGTTGACAAAAGCGTTTCATTCAATTTGTATAAAGGCAATGATTACGCTTCTTCGATTTACGACAGCACGGAAGCAGAAATAGAAATAACTGTTGAAAAAGTAAACGGAAAAAACCGATCACCGGTTTGGGACACAACATTGGGTCCGCAGTTGTTGAAAAAATACCCTTCTCCTGAAAAAGCACTCGCAAAAACAATTATTGTTCCTGCTGTGCTTGAAGGAAAAGAACATTTGGAAGTAAGGTATGTAATAACTTATAACTCAAAAGGAAACATACTGCAAATACAAAATGGTCCTTATATTTTAAATGATCCCGGCGAATTGAATGTTAATTTGTAAACAGTAACACTGTGTATGTAGCCTCATTGCTTTGCAATGAGGTTTTTTTTATAAAGTATTTCACGTTGATTTTTAAATTATGTAATCTACACGTCTCTGCTTTTTTGCACGACTGCGTTGATAATTGTATCAAGTTGTTTGGTAGCTGTTTCTAAAGCCAACAGGTATTCTTTCGTTAAATGATAATCATGCTCCTCTTTAATCAGGTTAAGCAGTGCGAGGATCGATGAAACGGGATGGCGTAGCTGATGCGATTGAAACCATGCGATATTTGAAAGAGATTGCGACTGTTGCCGGATGAGTTTCGCATTCTTCTTTTGATCATTGACATTACTGCCCACAATTGACAATCCTGTAATTTCATTATCCGGATTATAAAGCGCCTTTATTACAAAATTAAACCAACCGCCTTCAATAAAATGCTCGTAGTGAACTATCTCACCTTCAAAAGCTTTAAAGCATTGCATTTTAAAATCATCCGTCAATGACGGATTTATATAATCAAAAATACTTTTGCCGGTTTTAAAATCATGATGTGCATACTTACGGTTAAAATTAAATGCGCAATCATTAAAGGCTACGATTTCCAATTGCTTGTTCAGCAGAAGCTGGTATTGATCTGCATTGTTGAAAAATGCATTTAATAAAATAGATTTTTCCGAGACGGTTGGTTGAGGGCTTTTGAAGAAGGAGGATTTGTTTTTCAATTTACCGGGTTTTGGTTTTTGATATTGAATAATTCTTTTCAAAATTATTATTTATTCCCTTTCTAAAATATAATTTTTCATTAATTGATTTAACTGTATTTATTTTTATTCCAGGCAAATTTTTTAAAAGAAGTTTGCATTAACTGACAACACTTATGAGAAAAACAAGATTGGAAGCCTTTAGTGATGGCGTAATTGCAATCATTATCACTATAATGGTTCTTGAATTAAAAATACCTGAAGGAACAAGCAGTGATGACCTGCAACCGCTGATCCCAATATTTCTTACCTATACCCTTAGCTTCGTATATATTGCTATTTATTGGGTCAATCATCATCATCTGTTACATGTAGTAAAGAGAATAAGTGCAGGAATCATGTGGGCAAACATTAACTTGTTATTTTGGTTGTCGCTGGTCCCTTTTGCAACAGGATGGATGGGTAAAAATCACTTTGAACCGCTTCCGGTGACAATTTATTCAGTATTGATGGTGCTTTGCGGAATAGCCTATACTATTTTACAACAGACGATTGCTGTATGTCATAAAGATGATACAGAGCTAAAAGCATTTATGCAAAGCCAATCCCACAAAGGAATTATTTCTCTGGTTGCTTATGTGACTGCTATTCCTCTTGCTTATATCAATACAATCTTCTCTGGTGTCATTTTCATATTTGTTGCAGTGATGTGGTTAATACCGGATAAGAAAAGTGAGCAGATAGAGAATGATTAAAATATTCAAATGCAATTGCAAAACATTTTTGATGAATGTGGTTTATCTGTGACAAATTATAAACCTGTTCACGGTGGCGATATTAATGAAGCATACTGTTTATTTGAAAGAGATAGAAAATATTTTTTGAAAGTGAATGATATAAAGCTGTATCCCGAAATGTTTGAAAAAGAAATGGATGGATTAAATGCTTTACAAAATCATTGCACTCTTACAATTCCGAATGTAATAAAATGCGGTGTTATTGAACAGCACCAATATCTTTTATTTGAATGGATAGAATCAGGAACTCCTCAAAAAGATTTTTGGAAAAAGTTTGGTGAAGGCCTCGCTTCAATGCATAAAAAATCACAATCATTTTTTGGGTGGGAAAAAGATAATTACATTGGAAGTTTACAACAGCACAATGATAAATATGAGTCATGGAGTTTATTTTATGCAGAATGCAGAATCATGCCGTTGGCAACGCAGCTTTTCAATTCAAATGTATTTTCAAATAAAGACGTGACAGCCGCGGAAGCACTTTGCGAAAAACTGGATGAGATATTTCCTGATGAACCACCCGCATTGCTTCATGGTGATTTATGGAGCGGCAATTTTATGATAACATCAAAAGGTTATGCCGCGATTTTTGATCCTGCTGTTTATTATGGGAATCGTGAAATGGATATCGGTATGACGAAATTATTTGGAGGATTTGATCAACGTTTTTACAATGCTTATAACGAAGTATATCCTTTACAAAAAGATTGGCAACAACGATTGCAGTTAACACAACTATATCCGATCCTCGTGCATGCTATTCTATTTGGTGGTCATTATGTTGATAAAGCAAGAGCAATTATAAAATATTACAGCGATTAAAAATAAATGCTGATGTATAGTCTGAATGATGAAGTGAGTGACACAACAAAGCTTAACAGAATTACAAAAGCTGGTAACAAAAATAATTCTGTAACTACTACGATCATTCACTATTGACTTATTCACTATTCTCCATTGACCGTTTGCTCTATCTTCTCAATAAATTCCTGCATGTATTCATAATGTGAGCCACGCCAGTAAACACGCTTGCAATTGGTGCATTGAAAAAAATCATTGTAGTATAAAATTGTTTTGGGAAGCAATTGATCGAGAACGGATGCCTTTGTAACAGGCACAATTATCCCGTTGCATTCAACACATCTTTTGAAAAATTGAAACTTTGATTTAAGATCAAAACGATTGATTACTTCCATCAGTTGTTCTTCTGCGAACTGTGAACGAATCCAGTATCCGATTGCAACAGATTTATGTTTTAATAAATTTTTGTCACGTGTAAGTATAATGCGATTCTCTTCTTGTGAAAGTTCTACGATCTTATGATCGTCGTAATTGTTTTCATACAATGTATCAAAGCCAAACAAACGAAGTGCTCTTGACAGTTTGCCTAAATGAACATCAAGAATAAATTTCGCAGGAACAGTATGTGTCGGAGTAAGTGACCATGACGAAGAAAAATTTTCTCGTGTATTTACATCATACACTTCTACCCTATCATTATCATTTAATGAATAAAAAAAATCAACAGCATTATCATTTACAAATATCAAATCAACTTCAGTGTGTGGAACGCCAATTGTTTCGATAGCGTGTTTAATTGCAGGAACATCATCAAACTGATAAATTATCGGAGTGTTTCTTTGAGCAGGTGAAAGAAGATCATTCAGCGAACCATGAAATTGAAATGTTGCAGATTTCATGCGCAACAAATTTATTTTCCAAATACCGAATTTATTTTCTTTAAAGTTTTTTCAAGATTGATTCCTTTGCCAAGCACACCTTTAAAAATATCGCCTTGTTCTTTAAGCCGTGCAACTGCATTAAATATCGTAAAGTCTTTTATCTTCAAACCCTTTTTTACTTCCTCCCAACGCAACGGCATTGAAACGGTAGCGCCCGGTTTTGGTCTTAACGAATAAACACATGCAAGTGTCGCCTGCGGACGATTCTGCAAAAAATCTATGTACATTTTTCCTTTCCTGTTCTTTGTTATTCGTTCAATGCTTGTAAAGTTTGGAATCTCTGCATGCACAAGTTTTGCGATCACTCTTCCAAATTCTTTTGAATCTTCATAACTATATTTTGCACCAAAAGGAATATAAATATGCAAACCGGTTGAACCTGATGTTTTGCAATAACAAGGCACGTCAACTGTATCAAGAATTTTTTTTGTAACGTTTGCAGCTTCTACAACCTGGTCGAAAGTATTTTTATCAGGATCAAGATCGATAATGCACCAATCAGGATTATCTGGTGATTGAACACGACTGCTCCACGGATTCATTTCAATGCATGCAAGTGAGGCGATGTAGAGAAGGCTTGCTTCATCTGTACACACCAAAAAATTTTTGTCTTCATTATCAGCATCACTATGATAAGGAAATGTTGCGATCCAACCGGGTACTTTTCCGGTTACATTTTTCTGATAAAAACTTTCGCCGTTTATTCCATGCGGAAAACGATTTAACGTTTGCGGACGATCCTTCATATAAGGCAACATGTACGGCGCTACCTGATAATAATAATTGATCATATCGCGCTTTGTTACCTTTTCATTTGGCCAGAAGATTTTGCTGAGGTTTGTAAATTTCAGATCATGATCGTTAATATTTCTTACCTGTGTTTCATCTTTAGGGTTCAACAAAGTTTTTCTTTCTTTTTTGCCGGACGATTTAAACACTTTTTTTTCAAGCAAAGTTTTCTGTTCATGCAGAACTTCGCTTGTATGTTCAGGAGTTTCTCTCACGACTTCATTTGCATTTTTATCTTCGCGCAAACCTTTAAATGACGGATGCCGTATTGCGCCATGCGTAACCGACCGGTAACTTATTTCGGCAACCAGTTCAGGCTTTACCCATATTACTTCTGCCTTTGGTGGATTGGGGCGAAACCTTGATGGCTTATTATATTCAGGCACTTCACTGAAAGGGCACACATCTGTTTTCAGAGGCTCTAATTTTTGTAAAATTTCTGTTTGAAGTTTGTCGGTAAAGCCTGTTCCAACAGGACCTATAAAATTAAATTTACCATCTTCATATAATCCCATCAACAATGCACTGAATTTTCTTGAAGTGTTTTCATTTTTTGTATAACCACCAACGATCGCTTCCTGTCTTTTTTCTGTTTTTATTTTCAGCCAATCTTTTGAACGAGTATCAGGAATATAAATACTGTTTGCCTTCTTTGCAATGATGCCTTCAAGATTTAATTTTTCTGCAAGCGAAAAAAATTCATTGCCCGGCACTTCAAAATTTTCACTCAGCTTGATAGTACCTTTTATTTTAGATCGTTCAACTGCACTGCGTAAAATTTCACGTCGTTCCTTCAATGGCAAATTCATTACATCAAAACCATCGAGCCATAAAATGTCAAAAAGATAATACACAAGTTCACCGTCTGCTTCACTGCGCCATGTTTGCAATGCCGCAAAATCTGCAACACCTTTTTCATTGATCACGATCACTTCACCATCTACAACCGCATTAATTCCCCAGCGTTTCAAAGCATCATGAACCGGATAAAATTTTTCGTTGAAAGATTTATTGTTTCTTGAACACAATTGAACATCGCCTTTATTCGAATATCCGATCGCCCTGTATCCGTCCCATTTTATTTCATACAACCAACCTTCTTCATCAAAAGGCTTATCTACCAGCGTTGCAAGCATTGGTTTTATGTTGGAAGGGAACTTTGCTTTCTTACCTTTTTGTGTTGCTTCTTTTACCATTTGATTGATAATAATAAAAACTTGTGCCACGTAAAAAGGCTATGAGCTGCGAGCTTCGAGTTTTTTGTTCACGGCTCATGGCAGAAGCTCGCACTTGCTCAATAAAATTCGGAACGTACAAGTGAGTGACACAACAGGCGTTGAACAGAATTACAAATGCCGGTAACAACAGAATTTCAACAGAAAGACTTAACGTTCTATTGCTAAACCAAAAGAACATATACAAGTCTCAATAACATTATTCATTTTTAAAATTTAAACAGTATGAAAAAAATCTTTACACTTCTCTTTATCACTTTCGCGATTAGTTCCAGCACTCTTTTTGCCCAATCGGCAATTGTTTTTAAACCTGCAGAACACGCGATCATTATCACTGCCAATTTTCATCGCTACGATGAAATGTATTCTTTTACACGTTATGAAAAAGATTTGAGAATTCAACGCATCAACGAAGAATACAACCAGGCGATGAGAGATATTATTAAGATGCCTTTTTTAAGTGCGGCTCAAAAAGTAAAACTTATCCGTGAAATGGAAATTAAAAGAAGAGACCAGACAAAAGCTATGAATGAACGTTTCAATGATCAGCGGAATAAATACAACGATTACTATTACGATAGTAATTTCAGATGGAGCAAATAAACAAAGAACAGCCCCGCAAATGCGGGGTTTGTTTTTTAAAATATTTCTTTTGCTCATTCGTCAATCATGATTGTAATACTATTATTCACTAAAAAAAGAAAACATGTACTACAATCAGTCATGCGCCGCAAAAGGCGATTACGGAAGCAGGAACCGGCACCTGCTTATCCGCTCAATGCAAAGAGCATTTGTAAACATTTACAAAACAGAGAACAGTTATGAAATGCTGGTATTTGCGCCGGGACGCATCAAAGAAAATTTTCATCTTGATGTAAAAGGCAATGAACTTACAGTTTCTTACACACCACCTGAAGGTTTTCCAAAATTTGATTGGGTTCAACGCGAATACAGTCGTGGTGGTTTTGAAAGAACAGTTACTCTCGATGATTCTATCGACAAAGCGAACATCACAGCAAAGTATGTTGATGGTGTTTTGCAGATCACTCTTCCTGTGATCCCGGGTAAAGAGATACAGCAACAGGAAATTCAAATTAGTTAAACTGTGTAAAAGGTGATGACAAAAGTTGTCACCTTTTTTATTTCGAAAAAGACGCTGAAAACATTTTTTGCATAATAATTGTTGTAAAATGAAAAACATCTTATGAAACCAATACAGGAAATTTTACCGGTGAACATCAGTGACAAAGAAAGAATGATCTCAGGCGGCATTGGCGCTGCTTTGATTGTAATGGGTTTGCTTAATATAAAACAACCTTCTGTAAAAACATTTCTTGAATTGGGTGGTGGTGTGTTCCTGTTCTTCAGAGGTACAACCGGTTATTGTCCTGTAAGTGCCGCGATCGGAAGAAACACTGCAGATATTGAGGATATTGCTGAGGAAAAATTTGAATCACTTGCAGAATAAGTTCCACAATTATGTTGTAGTGATCACATTCCCGGCAATTTGATTCCGCCTTGTTTTAACTCGCTAATAATTTTTTCCTGCAAAGCATACTTTGCATCCGTGAAACCATGCGCATTCACCCATGCATTTACTACTACTTTATAACCATCCGGTTCAACAGCAGAAATTGCAACACGATGCTCTGGAGTGCTCAATAAATTTTTTGATGAAAGAACAGCTTTGTTTATGATTGATTTTACTTGTTCAATATCGACACCATAATTAAACTTAAATTCGATATCAATTCTCCTGTTGCCTTTACGGCTGAGATTAATGATGATCTCATTGGAAAGTTTACTGTTGGGAACAATGATCGTTTTATTATCAAATGAAGTAACAACTGTATAAAATAATTGAATGGAAGAAACGGTTCCCTCCTGTCCTTGTGTTATTATGTTATCACCGATTTTATAAGGCCGCAGAATAAGTATCAGCACACCGCTTGCAAAATTTTGCAAAGTTCCAGAAAGTGCAAGCCCTGCTGCCACACCAAAGGCAGTGATAACGGCAGCAAAAATGGTCATTTGTATTCCCAATATCTGCATCAAAATAAGCACAAGCAACACCTGCAGGCTTATTGCAATCAACCCTTCTAAAAAGGGACGAACTTGTCTGAATTTCGGCGCAAGAAAAAATCTTGCGATCCATCTTCTCAATAAACGAATAACCCATTGACCAATAAAAAAAACAATAAGGGCTAAAATAATTTTTGGGCCGTAATTCAATAACCAATGATAAGCAACTGTATAAAAATCTTCAATCCTTGTTTTCATACGGCGAAAGACAAGAAAAATTGTGCCACTATAAAAGTTCAAATTAACTCATTATCTTACTTTAACTAATTCTAACAACAATGGGAGTTCTTATGCAAGCTTTCTATTGGGATTGCCCAAAGAAAGAAAACCGGGAATTTAACTGGTGGAATTTTGTAAGAACAAAAATTCCTTCACTTAAAAAAGTTGGTTTTACCGCACTATGGTTGCCGCCTGCTTCTAAAGCTGCAAACATTGGTGGAATGTCTATGGGATATGATCCTTACGATTATTATGATCTCGGAGAATTTGATCAGAAACATACTGTTAAAACCTGGTTTGGTTCGAAAGATGAATTGATTGAATTGATCAACTCCATTCATAATAATGAGATGTATGTATATGCCGATCTTGTACTTAATCACAACAGCGGCGCAGATGAACAGGAAAAAAATCCTATCGATAATAAATTAAGATGGACAAAATTTCTTCCGAAGAGTGGCAAGTTTGAGAGGAACTGGAAATGTTTTCATCCTTCTTTTTTTGAAAGATGGGATAACATGGAGTTTGGTGAAATGCCTGATCTCTGTCACCGCAATCCTTATGTTTACACTGAGATGATGAGACTTGCAAGATGGATGATCGAAGACATACGCTTTGATGGTTTCCGATACGATTTTGTTCTTGGTTATGGCGGATGGTTAGTGAAATCAATTCTTGAAAGAAGATACAAGAGAAATGGCAAAACAGATTTTGCTCCGTTTGGTGTGGGCGAATGTTGGGACACGGATCGCAGCATTGATCAATGGCTCGATGAAGTGAACAATTGGAGTGATAATCCGGGATGGGCTTTCGATTTTCCTTTGCGTGATAAATTAAAAAAACTTTGTGACGAGTATGGTTACAGTCTTGTAAACATGACAACCGGTGACACTCTCGTTGATGAACGTCCTTCATGTGCTGTAACATTTGTAGAGAATCACGACATCATCCGGACAAATGAAATCATCAACGAAAAAATGTTGGCGTATGCATGGATACTTACGCATGAAGGTTATCCTTGTGTGTTTTGGTACGATTATTTTAATCTTGGTTTTGCAGAAGAAGATAATGAGAACGGTATTGCAGCTTTGGTAAATGTGCATGAAAAATATGCGGGAGGCGATAAAAAAATTTTGTATGCAGATGATAATTTATACATCATGCAGCGAAAGGGTTTTAAAGATATGCCGGGATTAATTTTTGTTTTGAACAATTATGGTGATGAGTGGAATGGAAAACAAGTAAACACAAGCATTGCGAATGTAAAATTTATTCCAGTTGCATGGAGAGGCAGAAATGATTTGAACGCACCTGAAGAAAAAACTACAGATGAAAATGGTTATGCAGATTTTTGGGCGCCACCAAGAGGTTATGCAGTGTATGTGGAGCAATAAATCGTTGCGAAGAATGATTTTTATGATACCGGCTTCGTTTTTTCATAGCATCGTCCCTCGCGTCGCAATCACTTCATCTGAAGAATATATGGCAACCGAAAACCAGGCTCATATTCATTCTACATAGTATTCTCCCTTTAGGGTTAGGGTGCTTCACACTCTTCAAACGTATTGAATTCTTCTGAGCTTCTTATCTTGCACAACAATGATTTTTGTTCAAGACATATCGCTCACTCAATTTCGAAATTATCTTTCACAGCAATTTGATTTTTCAAAAAGGATTGTTGGCATCAGCGGCGCAAACGGAAGTGGCAAAACAAATCTGCTTGACGCCATTCATTATTTGTGCTTCACAAAAAGTTATTTTTCAAAACCCGATGCACAAAGTGTTTATCAGAATTTAGCAGGGTTTCGTATAGAAGGTAATATTGAAAAGAATGATACACCGAATAATACGGTTTGTATTCTTCGTGAAAACAACAGGAAAGAATTTCAATTGAACAAAGAGAGCTATAAAAAATTTTCGGACCATATAGGAAGATTTCCCTGCGTATTTATTGCCCCTGATGATGTGCAACTCATTACAGAAGGCGGTGAAGCAAGGCGACATTTTCTTGATACACTTCTCTCCCAGTTCAACCATGATTATTTGAATAATCTTATTCGCTATAAAAAAATTCTTGATGAACGAAACAGTTTTTTAAAATCTGCTGCCGAAAAAAATTATTTTGATGAAGACTTGCTTAATGTTCTTGATAAACAACTAATACAAAACGGGAAAGCAATTTTTGAAACCCGCAAAGAATTTCTCGAAACCTTCATCCCTGAAGTTCAAACACAATACACGGCAATCAGTAACAGCAACGACAATATTATTCTCAATTACTGCAGTCAGTTGACCAATATTTCTTTTGAAGAATTACTAAAAGAAAACAGGCAACGTGATCTTTATCTTCAGCGAACAAGCTGCGGCATTCATAAAGATGATATTGAAATACAAATGCAGCAGTTGCCCTTTAAAAATATTGCATCACAGGGCCAGCGAAAGAGTTTGTTGTTTGCTTTAAAGCTCGCGGAATTTAATGTGTTGAAACAAGAAAAAGGTTTTGCTCCTCTCCTGCTGTTGGATGATGTTTTTGAAAAACTTGATGAGCAACGAATGCATAATTTATTATACAAAGTTTGCAATGAAGAAACTGCTCAAATTTTCATTACCGATACGCACGCAGAAAGATTGAAACAAGCTTTTGATAGTCTTAGTGTAAAACATCAGTTAATTAACTTATGATAATTTTCTTTTTTAATGTTAATTATGAACATGATATAAGTACATCTCATTGAAGATTAACAAATGCTTGTTATCTAATTATCGATATTGGGTTACTTTCTTTCTAAAAAAGTATTTATAGATGCAGAATTAAAATTTTTTAAGTGTAATTAATACAATTATTTTATGAGAAATTAATTTCACTTTCCTTAGATTTGTCGCCTTCTTATTTGCATTGCCAATCAGCAGTCATTATTATTAAATTTTAAACAACAGATCATGCAAAAAACATTTGTAAAAATTATAAGCAGAAAAATTCTTACGGCAGCCGTCATCACAGGTACTTCTGCAGTAGATGCTTCTGCTGAAAAAATATCTAATAACAATATGGAAATAGTTTCTTCCAATATTCACTCACATGTAGAATTTAAAGGTGCTTCGGAAGAAGCATTTTTATTTGATGTAAAAGTTGAAAATCCTGATGGTGAAAAATTCACACTTGAAATAAGAGATGATAACGGAAAAATTATTTCTTCTAAAACTTATTCTGAAGCAAATTTTATCAAAGAAATAAAATTATCAAATGATGAGCTTACCGCTCATTACAACTTTACAATTAAAACATCCAACAACGAGCCTGAACAAACTTTTGTTGTAAGCATTACAACGAAATCCGCAGAAGAAGTTGAAGCAGCTTAACTAATTCAAAACAAATTAAATCATCAGCACGCAGAAAATTTGCGTGCTTTTGTTTTTTTAAGAAGAGAGTATTTGTGCTGAATTAAAAAGTAAACGTACAAGTGTGCGACGCAAGTAA
>Ga0157373_10002979_pt1 | contig 12820 bp, 10 predicted proteins | sample C65metaG_FD_113460 | JGI IMG/M metagenome (GOLD analysis project Ga0157373, IMG submission 113460) | Corn rhizosphere microbial communities from Kellogg Biological Station, Michigan, USA - C6-5 metaG | ecosystem: Host-associated > Plants > Roots > Rhizosphere > Soil | place: USA: Michigan... | reverse complement strand
GCCCATGCCGCGTTGCGCGGTGTCCATCGCCTCGGCGACGCCGAAGCCGAGCGACCACAGGTAGCGTCGATAGTCGAGCGTGGCGTCCCAGTCGATCGCCGCGGTGAGCCAGGGATCGGCGTCGGCGCGCGGATCGGCGACGACGTGCGCGGCGGCGAACGCGGCGCGATCGAAGCGCGGCCGCGCCGGCGGCTGCGGCCACGCGACCGCGGCGCGCGGCGCGTACGTCTCGAGCGTGCCGCTCGCCGCGGGCAGCCGGATCGTCGTCATCCCGCGGTCGGGAGCGGCGGCACGTCGAGCGTGCGCCGCTCCGCGGAGCTTTTGAGGCCGAGCTCGGCGAGCTGCACGCCCTTTGCGCCGGCGAAGAGATCCCACGCGAACGGCGTGTCGTCGAAGAGATGGCGGATGAAGAGCTCCCACTCGACCTTGAACGCGTTGTCGTACGTCCTGTTGTCCGGCATCTTCTGCCAGGTGGCGAAGAAGTCGATCGTCTGCGGCACGTCGGGGTTCCACACCGGCTTGGGCGTCGCGGCGCGCGGCTGGATCCAGCAGTCGGTGAGACCTGCAACCGCCGAGCCGAGCGTGCCGTCGACGTGGAACGTGACGAGGTCGTCGCGGCGCACGCGCGTCGTCCACGAGCTGTTGATCTGCGCGACGATCGGCATCTGCCCGGGGCCGGCGTCGAGCTCGAACGTCGCATACGCGGCATCGTCGGCGGTCGCCGCGTAGCGCTTGCCGTCCTCGTCCACGCGCTCGGCAATGTGCGTCGCGCCGAGGCACGTCACCGACCTCACCTCGCCGAAAAGGTTGTCGAGGACGTAGCGCCAGTGACAGAGCATGTCGACGATGATGCCGCCGTCGTCCTCCTTGCGGTAATTCCAGCTCGGGCGCTGCGCCGGTTGCCAGTCGCCTTCGAACACCCAGTAGCCGAACTCGCCCCGCACCGACAGGATGCGGCCGAAGAAGCCGCTGTCGCGCAGCATCGCGAGCTTGAGGAGGCCGGGCAGCCACAGCTTGTCCTGGACGACGCCGTGCTTGATGCCGGCCTTTCTCGCCGCGTTGGCGATCTCGAGCGCCTGCGAAAGCGTCGGCGCGGTCGGCTTCTCCGTGTAGACGTGCTTGCCGGCGGCGATCGCCTTCATGATGAGGCCGGGCCGCAGGCCGGTCGACGCCGCGTCGAAGTAGAGGATGTCGTCGCGGTTCGCGAGCGCCTTGTCGAGGTCGGTCGTCCAGCGCGTGACGCGATGCGCCTTGGCGAGCGCGACGAGCTTGTCCTCGTTGCGGCCGACGAGGATCGGATCGGGCATCACGCGCCGGCCGTCGGCGAGCCGCACGCCGCCCTCCGCGCGGATCGCGCAGATCGAGCGCACGAGATGCTGGTTGGTGCCCATCCGTCCGGTGACACCGTTCATGATGATGCCGAGGCGAAGCGTTTCCATGGGCTTTTCCCGTTATCGTGGCTCGACTGCGGCGCTGGTCGGCTCGGCCATCGGCGCGAGCGTGTCGAAATCCGGCATCGCCGCCGACGCGAAGCCGGGTGCCGCGAGCGAGCGCAGGTCGAGCTCGCCGTTGCGCACGTCGAGCCGCACGTCGTCGCCGGCGCCTGTGTAAAGGCCCGGCTGGGCGTCCGCGAACGCGCGGGCCTCGTCTGCCGCAGCGCCCTGTCCCGCGAAGCCGTGCACGTAGTGGTGGCCGTTGCGCTCGACGTGCGCGAGGCCGATGAGGTTGACGAGCGCGGTGTCCTGCTGCACGGCGAGGCCGGCCTGCGTGGTCAGGTCCTCCGCCGACATGAAGCACGCGCGGCCGGCGGCGAGATGCCGCGCGCAGCGCACGCTGTTGAGCAGCGACTTGTAGACGCCCTTGCACTGCTTGCTCGACACGCCGGTGTAGCCGCAGGCGAGCGACTGCGGGAAGGCGTCGAGCGTGCCGTCGGCCTCGTCGATCAGGAGCGGCCGCAGCGCCGCGAGCGCATGCACGTCGGTGTCGAGCGTGGCGGCACGCGGCAGCGGCTGCTCGATGTAGAGCGTCGCCGCGGCGAGCCGGCGCGTCGACGGATTCGACTCGAGCTCGCGCCAGAACGTCGCTGCCGACTCGGCGTCGCGATACTGCTCGTTGCCATCCAAGGTGATCGTGTAGTCGGGCAGGCGCTCGAGCACCGCGGCGATGCGCAGCATGCGCGCGGCGTCGGCGTCGGGATCGCCGCTGACCTTGAGCTTGAAGTAGCGGTTGCCGTAGAACGCGATCGCCTCCTCGAGCGTCTCCGGCAGCCCGTCGTCGATCCGGCTCTCGACGTCGTCGGCGGTGATGGCGTCGACGAGGCCGACGGTGTGGCGCACCGCGATCGCTTCGCGTGGGCGCAGCGTCGCGAAGTGGCTGGCAATGTCGACCTCGGCGAGGTCGGGCGTCAATGCCGCGTCGACGCCAGGGAGGTTCCGTCGAACTGCATCGTAGAACGACACATTCGCCGCGCGGCACAGCGCATCGAGCAGCGCGCGATCGACGAGGCTCGCGCCGAACCCCGCGATCAGCGCGTTGAGCCCGTGCACGTCGCAGGCGGCGGCGTGCTCCTCGTAGTGCGCGGCAGCGTGGCCGAACGCCGTGCGCGTCGCGCCATCGAGGTAGGCGTCGCGGGCGAGCCGCGCCGACATGCGGAGCTGGTCGAAGTTGTCGTCGTTGCCGAGCGCCAGGTTCTTGTCGAACCACTTGGGTGCGAGGAGCTCGGCGCTCGCGCCCGCCACCTCGCGGCCGTCGATGGCGATCCGCGCGCGCGCAAACGCCTGCGGGCACGCCGTCAGCGTGGCGACGCCGAAGCGAAACGGCAGGCGCAGCACGACGCCGCGCTCGAAGAGATCAATCGCCAGCACGCGGAACTGCCGTGTCGCGGTCATCGCGCGGCCTCGGGAGCTGAACGGGACGATTCGCGCACTTGGCGGCATCGCACGTTCATGGCCGCACCGCTTCCGCCGCTTCGCAGACGCCCCGCCAGTATCCGGCCGCGAACGCCGCGGCGCCCGGGCCATCGGGCACGTAATCGAATGGCTCGACCGCGACCGTGCCGGCGTAGCCGTTGCGGCGCAGCGCCGCGGCGATCGGTGCGAAGCGCATGTCGCCCTGTCCCGGCGCGCGACGGTTCGGATCGTTGACCTGGATGTGCGCGACGAGGCCCGTCGGCAGCCATCGGTCGATCAGCGCCGGCACCGGCTCCGATTCGGTCTGCCCGGCGGCACTGCAATCGATCATCGTGCGCAGTGCGGGGTGAGCGATCGCGCGCACGATCGCCGCGGCTTCCGCGACGGTATTGACGAGCGGCGTCTCGCGGCGCGAGAGCGGCTCGAGGCAATAGACGACGCCGTTATCCCCCGCGATCGGCGCGACGGCCGCAAGCGCTTCGACGAGCCGCGCGCGCGCGATGTCGAGCGTGTCACCTTCGCCGATCGCGCGCTGCGCGGGCGAGCCGTGGACGAGCACGGCGCCACCGAGCCGTGCGCAGAGCTCGCACAGCCGCTTCATGATGTCGAGCGTGCGATGGCGCACCGCGGCATCGCGCGCCGTCAGCGACAATCCCGCGGGCTTGACCAGCAGCCAATGCAAGCCGCTGACGGCGAGGCCGGCATCCTCGATGGTGCGCCGGATCTCCGCGGCGCGGCTCGCTCCGATCGTCGCCGGATCGTCCGCCAACGTGGACGGCGTGATCTCGAGCGCGTCGTAGTCGAGCGAGCGGGCGAGCGCGCATTGCCGCGCGAGCGGCATCGCACCGAGCACCTCGTTGCAGAGCGCGAGGCGCATCATGCGCGCCGCACCGGCAAGAGGCGGCGCAGCGAGCCGAGTGCCCCGCCGACGACGCGCTTCACCGTGCGGTTGAACAGGGGGACGTACATCAGCATCGTGAAGATCGTGATCGTGGCGAGCACCGCGCAGATCGGTCGCGTGAAGAATGGCAGCAGGCTGCCGTCCGACAGCACGAGGCCGCGCCGCAGGCTCTTGTCGAGCAGGCTCCCCAGCACGAGGCCCAGCACGAACGGCGCCATCGGATAGCCCTTGCGGCGCAGGAAGAACGCGCCGATGCCGATCGCGAGCATCGAGTAGACGTCGAACAGCCGCGACTGCGTCGCGAACGCGCCGACGGTCGTGAGCAGGAAGATGATCGGCATCAGCACCGTACGGCGGATCCGCAGCACGTAGAGCAGCGGCCGCACCATGAAGAGGCCGAAGATCAGGATCGAGATCGTCGCGAGCGTCGTCATCGCCACGACGTGATAGACGAACTGCGGGTGCGTCACCATCAGCATCGGCCCCGGCTGCACGCCGTGCAGGATCATCGCGGCGAGCAGCACGGCGGACGGCGCCGAGCCGGGGATGCCGAGCGCCAGCGCGGGGATGATGTGCCCCGGGATCGACGACATGTCGCCGGTCTCCGCCGCCATCAGGCCGTCGATCGAGCCCTTGCCGAACTTCTCCGGCTCGCGCGTCGTCGCCTTCGCCGCCGCGTACGACATCCACGCGCCGGAGTCCTCGCCGACGCCGGGCAAAAGTCCCGTCATCACGCCGATCGCGCCCGAGCGCAGCACAGTGCGCCAGTATTGCGCGACCTCGCGAAAGCGCGGCAGCGTCGAGTCCTTCAGCTCGACGAGCTTGCGCTCGACCGGATCGGCGAGCACGGTGAGCACCTCGGCGAAGCCGAACGCGCCGACCAGCGCGGGAATGAGCGCGATGCCGCCCGACAGCTCGTGGATGCCGAACGTGAAGCGGTCGTACGCGTAGAGGCCCTCCTGGCCGATCTGCGCGACGAAGAGGCCCAGCGCGCCCATCAGCCAGCCCTTCAGCGGGTCGCTGCCGACGAGGCTGCCCGACATCGTTACGCCGAAGAGCGCGAGCCAGAAGAACTCGAACGCGCCGAACGACAGCGCCACCTCGGCGAGGCTCGCCGTGAACGCAGCAAGACACAGCACGCCGAACAGGGTGCCGCAGAACGCGCCCGACGTCGCAATGCCGATCGCGCGGCCGGCCTCGCCGCGGCGCGCGAGCGCGTAGCCGTCGGCGCACGACGCGGCGTTCGCCGCGGTGCCCGGGATGTTGAGCAGGATCGCCGAGCGCGAGCCGCCGTAGAGCGTGCCGACGTACGAGCAGATCAGGATCAGGATCGCGTCGTTGGTCGGCAGCTTGATCGTCAGCGTGGTGAGGAGCGCGATGCACAGCGTCGCCGACAGCCCCGGCATGCAGCCGACGAGGATGCCCATCAGCGCGCCGCCCATCCCGTACATCAGCGACGTCGGGTTGAGGAAGCTCAAGTACGCTTCGCCGAGGTATTCGAGGCCGTTGAACATCGTGAATGACCGCTAGGGCAGCCGCACGAGGAAGATGTCCTGGAACACGAGCGTGATCGCCCAGCCCGCGCAAAGCCCGATGACGATCGCGACGACGATGCCCCGCGCGACCTGTCCCGCGGCCTTGCGCTGCGGGTATTGCAGCGTCGCGATCGTCGTCGCCACGTACAGCGACGCGGCCGCCCAGAACGGCAGGCCGTGGCCGACGAGCCCGACGCCGAACACGACGCACAGCGCGGTGATGATGGCGAAGCGGCGCAGCTCGCTCGCCGTCATCCGGTTCGGGCGGCCGCGGCCGGTGGCTGTGAGCGCGCCAGCTCGCCATGAGCGGATCAGCATCAGCCCGCCGAACAGGATCAGCGCGAGGCCGAGGAATCCCGGCAGCAGTCCCGGGATCGTGTACGGGTTGATGTCCTGGTTGGTGAGCCGATCCATGCGCCACGACGCGATCGCGACCGCGATGCCGAACGCGATCCACAGCACCGCGGCGATGAAATCGGTGCGCGGCGGCTGTGCGACGTCGGCGCCGTGCGCGGGCGCCGACGACGGCTCCTCGTACGGAGCCGCCGGCGACGCGTGCGGTGGCGTGGCGGAATCGGTCATCGTCGGGCGCGCGCGGCGCGTCGATCGCCGCGGGCTCGACGGCCGCGCGCGATGCGCGGCCGTCGTCTCGCTACGGCTTCGGGATGCCGACGGTGTCGGGCGAGATCGTCGCCTTGTGCGTGTCGAACATCAGCCACGCGTTCGCCTGCACGGCGGGAAACACCGCCTTCTGCGCCGCCTCGCCGTCGATCGGCGTGAAGAGGGCGCCTCGGCTCGATGCGTATTTCCGGAGCGCCGCGCTGTTGGCGATTGTCGTCTTCCACGCCTTGTCGAGCGTCTCGATGACTTCGGGCGGCACGCCCTTCGGCACGAAGATGCCGAAGTAGTTGACGGGCGCGGTGAAGCCGGGCACCGACGCCGACAGCGGCGGGATCGTGCCGTAGCCCTCGAGCTCGAGCGGCTTGTCGCCGACGACCGCGAGCGGTCGCAGGCGCTTGCCGCGAATCATGTCGGCTTCCTCGACGGCGAGCTGCGTCGTCACCTGCGTCTCGCCGGCGACGGTCGCGACGACCGCCGGGTTGCCGCCGTCGTACGTGACGTGCTTGTACTTGACGCCGGTGACCTTGGCGACCGCTTCCATCGCGTTGTGGCCCGCCGACGTGACGCCGGCGGTGGCGACGCTGATCTCGCCCGGCTTGGCCTTCATCGCGTCGAGGAGCTCCTTCACCGTCTTGTACGGCGAGTTGGCGTTGACGCTGATCACCGAGACGTTGGCGACGTTGAGGAAGAGGTTCCAGTCGGTGATGCGCGTCTTGAGCAGCGCGAGCGTCTCGTACGCGCCGAGGTCCTGCGCGGCGCCCGCGGTCCACGTGTAGCCGTCCTTCGGCGCCTCGAGCGCGCTCTTGGTGCCGAGCGAGCCCGACGCGCCCGGCTGGTTGACGACGACGATCTTCTGGCCGAGCACCGGCTCGAGCTCGGCGGCAGTCGCGCGCGTCACCTGGTCGGTCGAGCCGCCGGCGGCCCACGGCACGATCAGGTTGATGGGGCGAGTGGGTTTCCAGTCGGCGGCGAGCGCAGGTGCTGCGAATGCCGCGCACAGCGCGAAAGTGAGTGCGGCAGTCAGCGGCGAAGCGGCGATGCGGTTGCGTGAACGCACGATGTTCTCCTCCATGGCGTGGATGTCCGGGTCGCCGGCGGCGGGGCCGGCGCCCGGCATTGCGTGCGCGCCGGCGTTGATGCGATCGAGCCGGCGCGTGTTAACCATATGGTTACTTATTGTCGGGGGCGGCGGAGCGGCTGTCAACCGAAGATGGGGCGCTTCCCGGCGCATGGTCAAACGGGCGGCGCGTGTTCATCCATCGAGCCAGCGGCCGAGGTTCGCGGCGACGAACGCGTCGTCGTTGAGCTCGGGGTAGGCGCGATGGACACGGTCGATCTCGACCGCCTGTCCCGGCCCCAGCGTCTCGGCCGGGTCGAGGCATTCGATGCCGTCGAGCAATCCCTGCCGCCGCAACACCTCGTGGCAGCCGGCGATGCAGCCGGCGAAGTCGTTCGCCACGTCGAAGACCGCCGCGTTGCAATCGGTGACGGCGGCGTCGAGCGCGAGCCATTCGCTGCCGATCGATGCGGCATCGCGCGCTTCGGCGATCCGCGCGAAAAGCTCGCAGGCGCGTTTCGTCCAGACGCTCCAGTGGCCGAGCAGTCCGCCGGCGATGCGCACGCGCACGCGCTCGCCGCCGCGCGGGATTGCGTAGCGCGACAGGAGGTCGAGCACGATGTGGTCGTCGTTGCCGGTGTAGAGCGCCACGCGGTCCTCGGCCCGCGCGGCGACGACGCCGCGCACGACGTCGAGCGTGCGGTAGCGGTTGAACGGCGCGATCTTGATCGCGACGACGTTGTCGATCGCGGCGAAGCGCTCCCAGAAGCGCGCCGACAGCACGCGGCCGCCGACCGCCGTCTGCAGGTAGAAGCCGCAGAGCGGCATCTCGGCCGCGACGGCGCGGCAGTGCGCGACGAGCTCGTCGTCGGAGGCGCTCGCCAGCTGCGCGAGCCCGAGCAGCACCGCGTGATAGCCGAGCCCGCGCGCGACCGCCGCCTCGCGCACCGCCTGACGCGTGTCGCCGATCGCGCCGGCGACCATTGCCACTGGGCGATCGACCCAGCTGCGCGCCTCGTCGGCGGCGATCTCGAGCACTCGCGCGTAAAGGCCGTGCGCGCGGATCGCGAACTGTGTGGTGTGCACGCCGACCGCGAGGCCGCCGCTGCCGGCGTCGAGGTAGTAGCGTGCCAACGCGCGCTGGCGGCGCTGGTCGAGCGTGCGCCCGCGCGTCAATGCGAGCGGGTGCGCCGGGATGACGGTGCCGGCGGCGATCGTCGCCGCGATCGCAGGTGGCAGGTCGGCGCGCGACAGTCCCATGGCCCGCAGTTCAGCGCAGCGCGCGCGGTGGGCGCGGCATTTGCCGCGTGTCGCGGCGTGCGTGTTCAGTAGCGTCCATCGCGCGCCTCGAAATGCGTGGGCTTGCCGAGGCTCGCGCCGCCGCGCTCGAGCCAGTCGGCGGTCCAGTCGATCATCGTGTCGACGTCGATTGCCGGCGCTCCGAGCAGCGCCTGCGCGCGCCGCGTATCGGTGAGCCACGCCGTCGGCCCTTCCGTTCCGGTCGTGCGCACCGCGCGGCCGAAGCGCTCGCCGAACGCCTGCGCGACGTCCTTCACGCGCAGGAACGTGGCACCGCTGACGTTGAGCGGCGAGGTCGGCGTCGTGCAATGCGCGAGGAGGCGCAGCGCCGCGCTGTTGGCCTCGCCCTGCCAGATGACGTTGCAGCGCCCCATCGCGACGTCGACGGGCTCGTCCGCGAGGACCTTCCTCGCGATGTCGTGCAGCACGCCGTAGCGCATGTCGATCGCGTAATTGAGCCGGAACAGCCGGCCGGGCGTGCGCAGCCGCCGCGAGAAATGCTCGAACGCGCGCTCGCGGCCGACGCACGACCACGCGTACTCGCCGGGCGGGTCGACCGGGACGTCCTCGCTGGCGCCGGGCCCGTCGACGGCAACGAACGGGTAGACGCAGCCGGTGGAGAACGCGACGATGCGCGAGCCCGCGTAGCGCCGCGCGACGCGCGCCGGCACCAGCACGTTCATCGCCCACGTGAGCGGCATATCGCCGCTCGAGCCGAACTTGCGGCCGGCCATGAATACGACGTTGGGCGCATCCGGCAACGCGTCGATGTTGGCGTCGTCGAGGAGGTCGGCGGCGACGCATTCGATGCCTTGCGCCGTGAGGCGCTCGCGCAAGCCCGGCTCGCTGAAGCGCGCGACGCCGATCACGCCCCGCGCCGGGTCGGCCCGCTTGGCAAGCCGCGCGAGCGTCGGGCCCATCTTGCCGCCGACGCCGAGGACGACGATCGCGCCCGGCGCGCGTGCGAGGTCGGCGCACAGCGCCGGCGAGGGCGCCGTCATGAAATCCTCGAGCGCGTCGGCGTCGGCGAAGCCGGACGGCCGCGCGGGATCAGCTTGCGCGGCCATGCGGCGCGGCGAGGTAGCCCAGGATCACGTCGGTCATGTGCGCGAGCCGCTCGGCGCGCGCCTTCGGCGCCATCAGGTCGCGCTCGAAGATCGTCGACAGCGTGAAGCGATTGGAGAAGTAGAAGTAGCCGACGCCGGCGATCGTGATGTAGAGCTGCACCGGGTCGACGCCGCGGCGGAAGGCGCCCGCGCGCTCGCCGCGCGCGAGGATGTCGCCGAGCGTCGCGATCAGCGGCGACTGGATCCGCGCGATGCGCGCAACGCCACGGATATGGCGCGCGCGATGGAGGTTCTCGCTGTTGAGCAGCGTGACGAACTCGGGGTGCGCGACGAAGTAGTTCCAGGTGAAGGCGACCAGTCGCCGGATCGCCGCCACCGGATCGAGGCGGCCGAGGTTCAGCGCCTGCTCGGCGTTGCGGATGCCGGCGTAGGCGTGCTCGAGCACGGCGAGGAACAGCGCCTCCTTGTTGCCGAAGTAGTAGTAGAGCATCCGCTTGTTGACGCTCGCCGCGTCGGCGATGCGGTCGACGCGCGCGCCGCCCAGGCCGTGCTCGGCGAATTCGGCGGTGGCGGCCTCGAGGATGCGCGCGCGGCTCGCGTCGGCGTCGCGCGGCGCGGCCGGCGTCGGCTTGGGCGATGGCGAGCCGGCGCGCGGACGCGAGCGCGTGCGGCGGGCGGCGTCACGGGGCATCCGGCCATGGTAACCGGACAGTTAACTGCGTCGCAAGCGGGCGGCACCGCCGGCGCGGCTCAGGCGTGCCCTTCCCCCACCTTGACGATCTGAGCGTTCGCCGCTCGCTCCGCTCGCTTGACGTTCGCTGGCGCTCACGTCAGCGAACGCCGAGATCGTCAGAGATGGGCTTCGCCGACTTTGACGATCTTCATCGTGTTGGTGCCGCCCGACGTGCCCATCGGCTCGCCGATCGTCAGCACGATGAGGTCGCCGTGCTGCACCTCGCCGCGCTGCAGGAGCTCGCGCTCGGCGGCGCGCAGCACCTCGTCGCGGTCGGTGCTCTGCTCGAGGTAGAGCGGCCGCACGTTGCGGTAGAGCGCCATCTTGCGCTGCGTGGCGACCTTCGGCGTCAGGGCGTAGATCGGCGAGCCGCAATCGTGGCGCGACATCCACAGCGCCGTCGAGCCGGAGTCGGTCAGCGACGCCACCGCCTTCACCTTGAGGTGGAACGCGGTGAAGATCGTCGCCATCGCGATCGACTGGTCGATCCGCGTGAACGTGCGATTGAGGAAATCGCGGTCGAGCTCGGCCACGCGCGAGTTCTCCGCCTCGACGCAGATCTGCGCCATCGTCTCGACGGTCTCGACCGGGTACTTGCCCGACGCCGTCTCCGCCGACAGCATCACGGCGTCGGTGCCGTCGAGCACGGCGTTGGCGACGTCCGACACTTCGGCGCGCGTCGGCACCGGGTTCTGGATCATCGACTCCATCATCTGCGTCGCCGTGATCGTCAGCTTGTTCTGCTCGCGCGCGAGCCGGATCATCCGCTTCTGCAGGCCCGGCACCGACGCGTTGCCGACCTCGATCGCGAGGTCGCCGCGCGCGACCATGATGCCGTCCGACGCGTCGATGATCTCCTCCAGCGCGGTGATCGCTTCGGCGCGCTCGATCTTGGCGATCAGCTTGGCGTCGCCGCCGGCGGCGCGCACGAGCTGGCGCGCCATGTACATGTCCTGGCGGCTCTTCGGGAACGACACGGCGAGGTAGTCGGCGCCGATCTGCGCGGCGACCTTGACGTCGTCCATGTCCTTCGCGGTCAGCGCCGCCGCGGTGAGGCCGCCGCCCATCCGGTTGATGCCCTTGTTGTTCGACAGCACGCCGCCGACCTCGACGGTGGTGACGATGCGCGGCCCGCTGACCGAATCGACGCGCAGCCGGATCAGCCCGTCGTTGAGCAGCAGCACGACGCCGGGCGCGACGTCGCGCGGCAACTCCTTGTAGTCGAGGCCGACATGGTCGTTGTCGCCGAGCTCCGCTGCGGCGTCGAGCACGAACTTCTGGCCGGCGGCGAGGTCGACCTTGCCGTCCTTGAACTTGCCGATGCGGATCTTCGGGCCCTGCAGGTCGGCCATCACCGCGACCTCACGTCCCTGCGCCTTGGCCGCCTCGCGCACCGCGCTCGCGCGCGCGACGTGATCGGCGGCGACGCCGTGCGAGAAGTTGAGGCGCACGACATCGACGCCGCCGTGAATGAGCCGGGCGAGGACGTCCGGCGACGACGAGGCGGGACCGAGCGTGGCGACGATCTTGGTGGCGCGGGGCATGATGGTGAACCGTCCGGAGAGTGCGAAAGCGAAGGCGCGATGGTACGGCGGCCTTGGCCGATCGGGGAAGTCAGGCGCGCGCTTCCAGTGCCGCGACCGCCGGCAGCGTGCGACCTTCGAGGAACTCGAGGAAGGCGCCGCCCGCCGTCGAGATGTACGAGACGCGGTCCGCGATGCCGAACGCGTTGATCGCCGCGATCGTGTCGCCGCCGCCCGCGATCGAGAAGGCCTTCGCGTTGGCGATCGCCTCGGCGAGCGCACGCGTGCCGGCGGCGAACGCCGGGAATTCGAATACGCCCACCGGGCCGTTCCACACGATCGTGCCGGCGCCATCGACGATTGCGCGGAGCGCCGCGACCGAGCGCGGTCCGAGGTCGAGGATCAGGTCATCGTCGGCGACGTCGGCGATCGTCTTGGTGACGGGCGTCGCGTCGGCGGCGAACGTCTTTGCGGTCACCGCGTCGACGGGAATCGGCACCTTGCCCGGAAAGCGCTCGAGGATCGCCTTCGCCTCGCCGGCGAGATCGGCCTCGGCGAGCGAACGGCCGATGCGGCCGCCCGCGGCAACGATGAACGTGTTGGCAATGCCGCCGCCGACGACCAGCGTGTCGACCTTCGCGGCGAGCGTCGTCAGGATCGACAGCTTGGTCGACACCTTGGCGCCCCCGACGATCGCCACCAGCGGGCGCTTGGGATGCGCGAGCGCCTTCGTCAGCGCGTCGAGCTCGGCGGCCATCAGCGGTCCCGCGCAGGCGACGGCCGCGAACCGCGCGACGCCGTGCGTGGTGGCCTCGGCGCGATGCGCGGTGGCGAACGCGTCGTTGACGTACACGTCGCAGAGCGCGGCGATCTTGCGCGCGAGCGCCGGATCGTCCTTCTTCTCGCCGCGATTGATCCGGCAGTTCTCGAGCAGCACGAGGTCGCCCGGTGCGAGCGCGTCATGCCACGCGCCGCCGTCGACCCAGTCCTTGACGAGCGGCACGTCGCGGCCGAGGAGATCGGCCAGCCTCGCCGCGACGGGCGCGAGCGAATCGGCGGGCGTCCACGTGCCCTCGGTGGGGCGCCCGAGGTGCGAGGTGACCATCACCGCGGCGCCACGTGCGAGTGCGTCGCGGATCGCCGGCAGCGACGCGCGGATGCGCGTGTCGTCGGTG
>Ga0157373_10002973_pt1 | contig 12837 bp, 9 predicted proteins | sample C65metaG_FD_113460 | JGI IMG/M metagenome (GOLD analysis project Ga0157373, IMG submission 113460) | Corn rhizosphere microbial communities from Kellogg Biological Station, Michigan, USA - C6-5 metaG | ecosystem: Host-associated > Plants > Roots > Rhizosphere > Soil | place: USA: Michigan... | reverse complement strand
TTGATGCGTCCGGGAGGATATGAAGGAATGGAATTGAAAGGAGTGAAAAAAAGATTGAAAGAAAAATCTTTTGCTGCGAATGTTTCAAGAGAAGAAATTGACGATGCATGCAACAGGGCGGGAGTTCCTTTGGAAGAAATCATTCAGTTTATTATTTCGCATCAGGGAAATGTTGAGTTATAAAGTCGCTGTTAACGAGATTTTCAAAAGTTTATAAGTATATTTATCCAAATCAAAAATTACAACTATTAATATTTATCATTCAATAAGAAAAGCGTTTGGAAAGCTAAGTAATCTTGCTGAAACCCTTATCGGCAGTGAGATTGTGCGCCTTGGTGCTGATATTAAAGACAAAATAAAACAAGGCGAAAATATCTACAATTTTACCATCGGAGATTTTGATTCTTCCATTTTTCCTATTCCAAAAAAGCTGGAGGAGGAAATCATTGAAGCGTATAAAAATAAGTTTACAACTTATCCGCCGGCAGATGGAATTCTGCCTTTAAGAGAATCTGTTTCAAAATTTATTAAGGAAAGAGAAGGGCTTGATTTTAATACCAATGAGATTTTAATTGCAGCTGGTGGTCGTCCTTTGATATATACTTTGTATCGTGCACTTGTTGATAAAGGCGATAAAGTGATTTATTCAGTGCCTAGTTGGAACAACAATCATTATGTTCATTTTACCGAAGGTCGTCATGAATTGATTGAGGCAACGCCCGAAAATAATTTTATGCCTTTGGCAGAAGACATCAAACCGCACATTCAGGACGCTGTACTTATAGCTTTATGCTCTCCACTCAATCCAACAGGAACAGTTTTTAAAAAGGAAGAATTGGAAAAAATCTGCGACATGGTTTTGGAAGAAAATGACAGGCGGGGTGATGAAGACAAGAAATTGTATGTGATGTACGATCAAATGTATTGGATGCTGACTTACGGCGATACCGTTCATTATAATCCTGTAAGTCTTCGACGAGAAATGAAAAATTATACCATTTTTATTGATGGAATCAGCAAAGCATTTGCAGCCACAGGAGTTCGTGTGGGATGGGCTTTAGGACCAGAACATGTGTTGGCAAAAATGAAAGCGATCAACAGTCATGTCGGTGCCTGGAGCCCGATGGCCGAGGAACATGCAGCTGCAAAATTCTTGCTAATGAATGACGCGGTTGACGAATATCTTTTCAATTATAAAAAAGAACTGGAAGAAAGATTGCAACTGATTTATGAAGGTTTTCAGCAATTAAAATCTGAAGGTTTTTCTGTAGATGCCTGTGCCCCGCAAGCTGCAATTTATCTGACGATTCAGTTGAATCTTGTCAGTAAAACAACAAATAATGGTGATTTACTTTCTACACAATCTGATGTTACTTCTTATATCTTAAATGAAGCAAAACTTGCAGTGGTGCCTTTTTACGCATTTGGTGCGCCCAAAGATTCAGATTGGTACAGGCTGAGTGTTGGCACTTGCAAAAAAGAAGAAATTCCGGCAATGCTCGCGCAGTTGAGAGAGGCGTTAGAGAAACTTCATTAAATAAAATTAAAGAGGCATCAACAAATTGAAAACTTATCGATACCTCTAATTTTATGAAAAAGAAATTATGCTTCTGTTGATGATAAAGATTCAGCAGCAGTTTTAATCAAGTTATTTTTCAGCAAATATTCTGCGATCTGAACTGCATTTGTAGCTGCTCCTTTTCTCAGATTATCACTTACGATCCAACAGTTTAAGGTGTTTGGCTGTGTTTCATCGCGCCGGATTCTTCCTACAAAAGTTTCATCTTTTTCATGCGCGGTCAAAGGCATCGGGTAGATGAAATTTTGCACATCATCTTCTACTACTACTCCTTCAGAATTCGATAAAATTTCTTTTACTTCATTCAGATCAAAATCATTTTCAAATTCAATATTTACACTTTCGCTGTGACCGCCAACAACAGGAATACGAACACACGTTGCTGTTACATTGATGGAATTATCACCAATAATTTTTTTGGTTTCGTTCACCATTTTCATCTCTTCTTTGGTGTAGCCGTTTTCCAAAAAAACATCAATGTGTGGAAGCGCGTTTTTATCAATCGGATATTTATATGCCATTTCGCCTTTCACATTATTTCTCTCATTTTCCAATTGCTGAACGGCTTTTACGCCCGTGCCAGTCACACTTTGATAAGTAGAAACCACCACTCTTTTGATGTTATATTTTTTATGAAGTGGATTTAAAACCAATACCATTTGAATGGTTGAGCAATTTGGATTGGCAATTATTTTATCTTCTGTGGTTAAAACATCAGCATTTACTTCAGGTACCACTAATTTTTTTGTTGGATCCATACGCCATGCAGAGGAGTTGTCAATGACCGTAATTCCTGCTTCAGCAAACTTTGGAGCAAGAGCAAGCGAAGTGCGACCGCCGGCTGAAAACAAGGCTATATCAGGCTTTACAGCAATTGCGTCGTCAGCAGATACGACTTTATATTTCTTATTTTTAAAAGTAATTTCCTTTCCAATTGATTTTTCAGAAGCCACTGGAATTAATTCTGTCACCGGAAAATTTCTTTCTTCGAGCACCTGTAGCATTTTGCTTCCTACAAGTCCGGTAGCGCCCACAACTGCAATTTTCATTTTTAAATTTTTAGGGTGCAAATTTATTCATTCCTTTTTTATCATACGCTGTTATTCAATAAATATTCCTTAAATGAAAAGCCGTTTCACAGTAAACGAAGAAATAATTGTGATTCTTTTTTTAATAAAAGAATGATATAATCAGATTCGAAAAAATGTTTTTCAAATATTATTTGGCAATATAATTACTAACCATTAGATTCGTTTTCGCTGCTTTTGTGAGATAAGATCACCATTCAAACGAAACAAATGAAATCCTTTACCGGTTTTTTAATTGCTTCCGTAATTTTCTCTTGCATTTCTTCCTGTAACAAAACTCCCGATAACCCCAATCCTCTAAAAGTGGATTCAGCAACAATTATGGGATTTAAAGATTCGACTCTGTTAATCAAAAGTATTGCAGAAGTAGATTATGATAATAATGGCAATAAAATTGATCAAATTCCTCCTTTCTACTTTTACTATGATACAGTAAATAAAAAAGTATATACGGCTTTTCAGCCAATTTCCTCGCTTCCTGTATCAAATTACTATTTCCTTCTGAGCTATAATCATGCAGGGTTAATCTCTAATATGACAGTCAGCTCGAATCCTGATGATCCAACTATTGGTGGTTCTACGGATTATTCTTATGATGCAAAAGGAATTCTTAAAAGTCAAATTACAACTTCTTCTGATGGCAGTATTGAAACAGATTATATTACAAAAGTTGATCTTCCTTCTGGCGGGTACAGATTAAGTGAGAAAAGTTCACAAACAGATTTTCAATATGATAGCACCCTCAGTACACAGAATTTCGATGCTAATGGAAGAATGATTTCAAAAAGCGATCTTGGCCTGCCGCTGCTAAACAATGGGTACAAGGATTCGATTATATATGATGCAAATGACAATATAAGCAAAGTGATCGAAGCCCAGATATTAAACGGAACGGTTCTTAAAACTTATAATAAGTTTGAATTTATTTCCCGTGATACCAAAGGGGATCAGTTTTTTAATTTCAATGAAATTTTATTTAATGGCATTGCCCAGTTACCTGGTAATGCATTCATTGACTTGGGAAGCCCGTTTGGTGGTTTTGATAATTGGTATTTATATCAATTTACAAAATATCCTTCTTTAAGTACAAAAGTTTATGATGAGCCTTCTGATTCATATATTACATTCAATCCAAGTGCCGAATATGACAGCAAAGGCCGTTTGACAAAATATAAAATGTACAATGGAGATGGAGATTACTTTTATAAAGAACTTTATTTCACGTACTATAAATAGCAACTTTTATCTAAAATGAAGTAGGTGTTTTTTAATGCAAAATCTGCTTTTATGAGAGAAAAAATTATCGTTTTCTTCTGCTTGCTGCTACCTCAAACCTTTGCTTCCGGCCAGTTAGTAGAAGATTTTAATGATGAGGATTTTAAAAAAAATCACAAATGGGTTGGCGATACTGCTTATTTTAAAATCAATAATTCTTTTCAGCTTCAAAGTGACAACACTGTTGCTAACAGTAGTTTTTATTTAAGCACTGCAAACGAACTTAGCACTTCTGCACAATGGGAATCTTGGATGCAAATCAATTTTAATCCTTCATCAACAAATTACGTAGATGCTTATCTGATGGCTTCTTCCGAAGATTTAAAAGCAGTTTCCACTGTTGGTTATTTTGTCAGAATCGGAAACACGGATGATGAAATTTCTCTTTATAGAAAAGATCCGGATGGAACCATAAAAAAAATAATTGATGGAGAAAATGGGATATTAAATCATAGTAGCAACGTAATCAAAATAAAAGTGATTCGTAATGAATCGAGTCAATGGATGCTTCAAAGAGATTTGAGCGGAACAGGAAGTTCTTTTGTAACGGAAGGAACGATAGTAGATTCTACTTACACAACTTCAAATTTTTTTGGGTTTTTAATCAAACAAAGCACTTCTTCTTTTTTCCAAAAACATTTTTTTGATGATGTAGAAATCAAAAAATTTATTCCAGATATTACTCCTCCAAAAATTATTTCCATGACTGCGATTTCTTCTACTGAAATAGATATTTTGTTTGACGAACCGATTGATGAATCAACAAATACTTTTTCAAATTATTTTGCGAATGATGGTTTGGGAATGCCTTCCAATGTCAAAATTGATCCAAAAAATCCTGCAGTTGTTCATCTTTCTTTTTCAAATCCTTTTACTAACGGTCATGCATATACGTTAACTGTAAATAACATAAAAGATGTTGCAGGAAATGCAATTCAAAATGCAACTGCTAAATTTAGTTTTTATGCACGTCAACAATACGATATTGTTGTTGATGAAATTTTCTCTGATCCTAGCCCAAACGTGGGCTTGCCCAATTATGAATGGATTGAAATCAAAAACACTTCTACATTTCCAATCAATCTGAAAGGATGGAAGATCAGTGATTTAACCAGCAACAGTGGCACTTTTAGCGAATTTGTTTTACAACCTGACAGCTTTTTAATTGTTTGTTCCAGTTCTGCAGCCTCTGCACTGTCTTCTTTTGGAAAAACAATCAGCGTTACCAATTTTCCTTTATTGGACAATGACGGAGACTTGATCTCAATCGCAGATGTAAATGGAACAACAATTCATGCGGTTCAATATTCCTCTGATTGGTATCAGAATGATTTGAAGAAAGATGGCGGCTGGTCGTTGGAAATGATTGATACAAAAAATCCTTGCTCTGGTTCCTCCAACTGGAAATCAAGCAGAGACAATAGCGGTGGAACTCCTGGCGCAAAAAATTCTGTAGATGGAATTAGTAAAGATACTAATGCGCCCAAAATTTTAAATGCTTTTACCAATAATTCAATAACTGTAACGATTGTTTTTAATGAACCGGTTGATAGTCTGAAAGCCGCTGCAGTAAATAATTACAGCTTTGACAACGGAATCATTGCAACAAATGCAATCGCCATCCCACCTCTTTTTAATAAAGTAAATCTGACATTAAATCACGCAATTTCTGAAGGAATAATTTATTCTGTTTCAGCAAAAAATATTTCTGATTGTTCAGGAAATATCATTGATTCAAAAAATGCTGTAAGATTTGGAATTCCTCAAAATGCTGATAGTTTTGATATTGTGATAAACGAAATTTTATTCAATCCGCTTCCTTATGGCGTTGATTATGTTGAATTATACAATCGTTCTGAAAAAATAATCGATCTCAATAAAATTTACAATGCTAACAGAAATAGTAGCAATGCAGTCGCGGGCATTACACAAATATCAACAGAACCTTTTCTTTTTTTTCCAAAAGATTTTGTGGTAATTACGACTGATCCGGTGATTGTAAAAAGTCAATACATCACAACCAATACAGACGCTTTTTTAAAAATGAAAACAATGCCTTCTTTTCCAAATGATAAAGGGAATATAATTGTTTTAAATGCACAAGGTGAAATTATTGACGAAGTGAATTATTCCGAGAAATGGCATTTTGCGTTGTTGCAAAATACGAAAGGTGTTTCTTTAGAGAGGATTGATTTTAATGGGCCTTCCACACAAAATAATTTTCATTCTGCTGCTACTTCCTCTGGTTATGGCACTCCTGGTTTTAAAAATTCACAATATAAAATGGATGAAGAAGTTGGGGGAGAAATAAAAATTGTTCCTGAAATATTTTCTCCTGACAATGATGGTCACGAAGATTTTGCAACTATCAACTATAGTTTCCCTTCGCCAGGATATGTTGCAAACATCACTATTTTCGATGCCTCTGGAAGGCCCGTTCGTTATCTTCAAAAAAATGCTTTGAGCGGAAGGAAAGGTTATTATCGCTGGGATGGATTGGATGATAAAAGCAAAAAATTACCACAGGGAATTTATATTATTTACACAGAAATTTTTAATAAAGAAGGAAAGAAAAAGCAATTTAAAAACACAATTGTACTGGCCAGAAAAAATTACTGATCATTTAAAAAAGGTTTTACATGAAAAATATTTTTTCAACAAAAAATAAAAAGCAAATATTTCTTTGTTTACTGTTCACACTTTTTTTTTCAATCAGTTTTTGTCAAACAAAAGACGCAACAATGATTCGGTATGGTTTGCAAAAGCAGGAAGATGCGTGGAACAAGGGCGATTTGGAAAATTATATGCAGGGTTATTGGAAAAATGATTCTGTAATGTTTATCGGAAAATCTGGAATTACTTATGGGTGGCAAAAGACTTTGGCATTTGAAAAGAACGATTGGAAATTTGCAAGGAATTTTCTCTTTGTTATTCAAAAAAATAAATGGCGAGTGGTTTGTCGCCGCGGACCACAGCAGTTAAGAAATTAGTGAATCAAAAAATTATTAAAATCAGAACTGTCGCCGTAAAAAACATTGAAATCAACAGGCGCGCTAATGCCGTCTACGCGTCCTTTTTCGCTGTGTTGCCAAAAAACCCAACTCTTTTCTATGCGTGGCTTTTCGGGTTGTAAATAATGCGCGATCCATAGAGGATATTCTTCGAATCCGGTTTGAAAATAATGTTCATAAAAATCAATGTTGGTGTAAATCACAGGTTTTATTCCATAATGTTTTTCAACTTCATCCAGCCATGTCTTTACATTTTTTTGCATCTCTGCTACCGGAATGCCAAGACTTTTTTCAACATCCAAAACGGGCGGCATATCTCCCGATTTTAAATTCACCATCTGGATAAAATTGTCTGCTTGTTTTTTCGGACTTCGTGTTGCAATAAAAAAATGATAGGCGCCTTTAGGAATATTTTGTTCCTCAGCCTTCACCCAATTTCTTCTAAACTGATCATCCACAATGCTCGTTCCTTCTGTGGCTTTTATAAAAACAAAACCAATTTTAATTCCGTTGTCTTCCATAGATTTTACCTCTTTCCAATTGATTACATTTTGATATTTACTTACATCAATACCGTGTATTTCAAAACCATTCGGAATCTCAATCTGAAAGCCCGGATAAAAAACGTGTGGCTTTGGAGTTAGAAATTTTGTAAGAAAATAAATAGCTGTGATTAGCAGGCAAAGCCAAAAAAATATTTTGTAAAATAATCCTGAAGAACGTTTCTTTTTTCGTGCCACAACCGTTAGCTTAAGAGCAATTTATTTTTATTGCCTGATAATTTTTTTCGCAAACTTAACACCATTATCGGTTTGTATTTTCATAAAATAAATGCCTCTTTCGAAAGCTTCAGTATTCAGCGTAGAGAACAAAGAATTGCTGATTTGAAAATCTTTTTTCAACATTAAACTTCCTTTACTATCATAGATTCTTGCATGCGCTTTTGTGTCATTAAAATTTCTAAAATAAAGATTGATCGAGTTAAGAAAAGGAGAAGGAAAAACCTGGATCACATTTTCTCCTGCATCCTCCGCTATTTTTTCAGAAGTATTATTTTTTGTGATAAGCCAATAATCCGGATCGACAATAACTGTGTCAGCAATAAATCCAACGTCTTTTATAAATGTTTCTCCATTCGTTTTGTTGTCAACTACAATTGTGGTTTGCTGATTTGCATTTTTAAATTGTAAGGCAACGGGCAATTCAAAAAATGTAACCGAAGGATCGGAAGTTTTTTGATTCATCCTGATGCTGACAGAATTATTATCAAGTTGTTTCCATTGAACATCATAGGATGGATATCCCTGACCATAAAACCATTCTTTAAAAAAATAATCAAGGTTTATGCCACTCACTTTTTCTAAATTTCTTTGAAAATCTTTTGTTCTTGCAAATCCATAAGCGATAGAAGTATCATTGAAATAGCTTCTCATTCCTTTAAAAAAAACACTGTCGCTCAAAATCCATCGAAGCATATACAAAAGATGCGACCCTTTTGTATAACTCAGTCTTGAATCAAAAATTCGATTCACATTTGTTGTATCGGTAACAAATACAGAGCCGCCGGGAAGAGAAGTAATATTTTCAATTTCATGTTTTCGTGTATCCTTCACCGTTAAGGGATATTTATTTTCCATGTCCATGCTGGCAAGATGTGTTGCAAAGCCTTCATTCAGCCAGATATCCTGCCAGCTTCCGCAAGTGATTTTATCACCAAACCATTGATGCGCTAGTTCATGGGCCATAAGGCTTTCCTCTGGCGTGACAATGAACGTAGAGGTCTGATGTTCCTGACCGCCGCCCCAGCCAAATTGAACTTGTCCGTATTTCTCTTTAATAAAAGGATACGGGCCGAAAATTTTGCTGAAGAATTGAAGCGACGCTAAAACGAGAGGCGTGTTTTGTTCAAACAAAGAAAGACTTTCAGGATAACAAAATGTTTGTATCAACAGATTTGTATTTCCAACCTGAACATGATTTTCAAATTCAGAATAATTGGTTACAGCCATGCAAACGAGATAAGAAGCAATCGGATAACGATGTTTCCAATGAGTCGTTTTTTCATTTCCTGAAATCACTTCACTTTGGCGCAAGCCATTCGACGCTGCTGAATATTGTTTTGGCGCTGTGATATAAACATCGATTGAATCAGCTTTATCGTCCAAACCATTTTTGCAAGGCCACCAATCGCGGCTTCCATAGGGTTCACTCAATGTCCAAACAATAGGAATATTATTATGCACTGAATTCACAAATGAGCCAAAACCAGTATTCGGCGGCACTCCGTGATAATAAATGCTAACAGAATCAAAATTTCCTGTAGGTTCAGAATTTGTAAAGTTTATCTGTACCGAATTGTTTTGTTGCGCAAAGGAAAGTGGAGTATTTCTTTGCTTTACACTATCTACTTTCAATGAATCAGAAAGATCATAAACGATAAAATTAGTTGAAGAAGTAATTTTAAAATAGGAAGTTACACAACCTCTGATAAAGCGAAATGCAGGATCAGTGCGCCATTCAAGGCGATAATACGTAACATTAAAATTTTGAGAAGCTTTGGTTTCGCCTCTCATTTTTAACGCGTGTGAATAATTTTGACTCTCAGAAAAAGCAATGGCATGAATTTTGCCTAAATCAGTATAAACTTGTTGTGCTGAAGCCTCTGAACAAAGAAAAATAAGAAACACAAGGATTTTTTTCATAATTTCATTTTAACGGTCGGTTAACCTCAAAGCTTGCATTTTAAGCTTTTGTGAATTATCTTTGGCCGGCTCTGAAACAAAAATATAAACATAAAGTTCAACTTTTTAAAAAATAACTGAAGACCCATTTTACTAAATCCGGCGTTATTAAAACGTAATAATTATTTGACTCGAAAAAAATTCTCAAATGAAAAGTATTCAATCAAAGAGCTTATTAACGTTGATTATAATCTTTTTTATAATTGGCTTTAGCACTTCAGCGAAAGATATTATCGGTTTCACGAGCGATAATTTTTCAGATTCAACAGTTGATTCAATTTCAACTCATGTACATCTTTCAAGTACGTTGGTAAGAAATCCTAACTGGGTTGCCTATCCCGAAGAACTTGCAGAACATCGGGATGAAAGCGAATCATATGTAAAACAGTATTCTAAAAAAGAACGCAGCTATATCATATATATGTTCAATCGCGGAAAGAAGTTTTTCCCAAAAGCTGCGGAAATTTTTGAAAAATTCAACCTGCCTGATGCGTTTCAAATGCTTCCCGCACTGGAATCTAATTTTACCGCAAATGCAGTGTCCGTGGCGGGTGCAGTTGGTTACTGGCAATTCATGAGCGAGCTTGCCCGGGAATATGGTTTGCATGTAAGCAAGAAAAATGATGAAAGAAAAAACTTTGAAAAATCAACAATTGCAGCTGCAAAATTTTTCCGCGATCAACTGGAATTTTTCAATGATGATATTCTGCTCACTGTCGCTGCATTTAATTGCGGCCAGGGAGGTGTAAGAGCAGCAATGAAAAAATCAAATAAATCAGAGCCTGATTTTTGGGACATCAAAAAATATCTGCCAACAGAAACAAGGATCTTTGTGATGAAATTTATTGCGCTCAACGTGATCTCTGAGAATTATGATAAGTTTCTTCATCACAAATTGAATTTCAATGAGCCACCATTGATTCAACTCGCGCTTATTGATTCTACAAAAGTGGATAATTCCTTAGTTCGGAACTCTTTGTAACGCAGTTATCACTTCACTTGCTTTTTTACATGTTATCTTTGACAAATGCCAAAGGTAAATTATAACGACAGCATCAATTTTTTGTCGAAGTTAACCGTTCGAAGAGTTTGGAATGCAACAAAAGTTTATTCAAGTTATTTTATTACCCGGCTTCTCAAAAGGCCTGTCCAATGGGGTTTGCCAGTTTCTATTTCTTTTGAACCTACTACTTCATGCAACCTCAAATGTCCCGAATGTCCGAGCGGGTTAAGAGAATTTACAAGGCCAAGAGGAATGTTGAAAAAAGATTTTTTCTTCCAAACCATTGACGACATTTATAAAGACATTCTCTATCTCATTTTCTATTTCCAGGGCGAACCATATCTGAATAAAAATTTTTTGGAAATGGTTTCTTATGCTTCTTCAAAAGGCTTATACACTGCCACTTCTACCAACGCGCATTTTCTTACAGATGAGATGGCAAAAAAAACTGTTGAAAGCGGTTTAGACAGATTGATCATTTCTTTGGATGGAACCACACAGGAAGTTTACGAACAATATCGCCGCGAAGGAAATATTGAAAAAGTAATTGAAGGCGCCAGAAATGTTGTGAAATGGAAAAAAGAATTAAAAAGCAAAACGCCTTTTGTGTTTTTTCAGTTTTTGGTAGTAAGGCCAAATGAACATCAGATTGAAGATGTCAAAAAATTGGCAAAAGAAGTAGGCGTTGACGAAGTTCGTTTTAAAACGGCGCAGATCTATGACTATGAAAATGATCCCAATCACCTGATCCCCAAAAATGAAAAATATAGCCGTTATAAAAAGAATAAAGAAGGACAGCAGGTTGCAAAAAATAAATTGCAAAATCATTGCTCCAAACTGTGGCAGGCCAATGTAATTACCTGGGACGGAATGGTGGTTCCTTGTTGCTTTGACAAGGATGCAACGCACCGTCTCGGCAATTTAAAAAATGAATCTTTCAAAGAAATATGGCACAATAAAAATTATAAAAAATTCCGCGAGGATATTACTACAAGCCGCAAAAACATTGACATCTGCGCTAATTGCAGCGAAGGTTTGTCTGTTTGGAAATCGTAATTATTTGTTCGTTTACTATAAAACTTCTCTTTTAAGAAAATCAGTTTTTTTCAAGTATTTTTATTGAATGAACAGTTTTAATAATCGCCTGCGGCAAATTGTTTTATTGGGTGTCATCATTGTTCTTGGTGTATTGATCCTGAAATATTTTTTTATTTTTCTTCCCGGGGTTTTGGGCGCCATCACTTTATATATTTTGAGCAAAAAAAGCTATTGCCATCTGGTTGATGATCGAAATTGGCGACCCGGTTGGACAGCTCTTTTCTATATTTTCGGCTATGTAATTATTATTTGCTTACCTATTTATCTTGCGATCGTTTTGTTTGTTCCCAAGATCATTTTGATTTTTAATAATCCTGAACAGATCATTTTAATAGCAAGAAATGTGGCAACCAAAATTCAGCATTTCACCGGAATTTCAATTCTCAATGACGGAAGTTTACAGACGGCAATTAAAAATCTTGCTACGAAAATTCCAGGATTTTTTATGACTACCGCCAACATCATTTCCAATTTGTTGCTGATGTTTTTTGTACTGTATTACATGCTGGTGCATGGAAAAAAAATGGAAAAATACCTTGAGCAATTAATACCTTTAAAATATACGAACCGCGAAATCCTTGGAGTAGAAACAACGGTCATGATCCGGGCCAATGCAATTGGAATTCCCTTGCTGGCCCTAATCCAGGGAATTGTTGGAGCGTTAGGTTATTATATTTTCGGCGTTGGCGATGTCGGTGTCTGGGGCTTTTTAACGGCTATTGCTTCTTTGATTCCAATTGTCGGTACGGGAATTATCTGGGTGCCGCTCACTGTTTATCTTTTAGCAACCGGACAAACATGGCAGGGAGTAGGATTAGGAATTTATTCTTTGCTTGTTTTGTCGAACGTTGATTACATCGCCAGAATCACTTTGCTTCGCAAAATTGGGAATGTACATCCATTAATTACGATTTTTGGAGTGATCGTTGGTCTCGGAATTTTTGGATTTGTCGGTTTGGTTTTTGGTCCGTTGCTGATTAGCTATTTTATTGTTCTTGTGAAAATTTATCGGAATGAATTTAATTCTGTTCCGATAACCCCA
>Ga0157373_10002969_pt1 | contig 12847 bp, 9 predicted proteins | sample C65metaG_FD_113460 | JGI IMG/M metagenome (GOLD analysis project Ga0157373, IMG submission 113460) | Corn rhizosphere microbial communities from Kellogg Biological Station, Michigan, USA - C6-5 metaG | ecosystem: Host-associated > Plants > Roots > Rhizosphere > Soil | place: USA: Michigan... | reverse complement strand
GTGCGCTTCTTCGGTGCCGTTGAGCAGCAGGTTCAACGCTACGGAGACCAGGCAGGCGATGACCACGCCGCTGTGCAGGAACGGTTGCGTCCAGTCGGGCAGGGCCTTGAACAGCGTGGGCGCGAGCACGGGCACTAGCGCGGCGGCAATCGTGAAGCCCACGATAAGCACGTTGTAGCGGTTGTGTTCATAGTCGACGCGCGCAAGGGTCTGGATGCCCGCAGCGGCCACCACGCCGAACATGGCGATGCCGGCGCCGCCCAATGCGGCCGATGGCGTGGCCGCAATCACGGCGCCCGCCTTGGGTACCAGCGCCACGAGACACATCAGCACGCCGCTCACAGCCACCACCCAGCGGCTGCGCACGCCGGTCAGCACCACCAGCCCGACGTTCTCCATGAACGCAATGAACGGGAAGGCCGCGAACATGCCGGCAATGGCGCTGGCCAGGCCGTTGGCGCGCAGGCCGTTGATGGCTTCCTCTTCTTCGATGGGTTTTTCGACAATGTCGCCAATGGCCAGGAACAGGCCCATCGATTCCACCATCTGCACGATCATCACCACGATCATGGTGAGTGCGGGCACCACCGCAAACACAGGCACGCCAAAGTGGAACGGCACCGGCAGCGTGACCCACGGTGCTTCAGCCACGCCGTGAAAGTTGCCCATGCCCATGGCGCAGCCGAGCAACGTGCCGACGATCATGCCCACCAGCACGGCAAGGTTGCGCAGCAGCGGGCTGCCGAAGCGGTTGATGAGCAGGATGGTGGCAACCACGATCACGGCCACCAGCAGAAACGACGGCGCACCGAAGTTGGCAGCGTTGCGTCCGCCGCCCACCCAGTCATAGGCGACGGGAAAGAGCTGCAGGCCGATGACGGTCACGATGCAGCCCGTGACCACCGGTGGAAAAAATCGCCGCAGCCGCCCCACCAGCGGTGCGGCGAGCAGCGTAAACAGCCCGGCCGCAATGACCGCACCGCACACGCCCGCGAAACCTACGGCAGGGTTGGTGCCGATGGCAATCACCGGCCCCACGCTGCTGAATGCCACCCCCTGCAGGATCGGCAACCGCACCCCGAACTTCCAGAACCCGATGGTCTGCAACAGCGTGGCAATGCCCGAGCAGAACAACGTGGTGCTGATGAGGACAATGGTGTCCGCCTGCGACATCTTCAGTGCTGATGCAATGATCATCGGCACCGCAATGGCGCCGATGTACGACACCGCCATATGCTGCAAGCCCAACGTCAACATCTGTCGGGTCGACAGAATCTGGTCGACCGGGTGTACGGCTGTTGTCATGGTTGTCTCCTATCGTTGTCATGCCCGGGGCGTGCCAAGAGCCGCCCTCGGGTCAGGGGGATGTCATGTCATGGCATGCTCACGCCGCCAGACACGCGTTGAAACCGTCCTGCAGGGCCGAGCGATCGAGGTCGCGGCCGATGAAGACGATCTTGCTGCAGCGCGCTTCGCTGCCCCAGGGCTGCGTTGCGCGAAAGTCGATGAGGCTGTGCACGCCCTGCAGCACGTAGCGCTGCGCCTGGCCCTTCACGGCCAGGATGCCCTTCATGCGGAACAGCGTTTCCGCCTGCTCGGTGCGCAGGGTGTCGATCCACGTGTGGAAGCGCACGAGATCCACGTCGGCCGGCACGTCAAAACCCACTGACGAGACGCTCGGATCGTGCTGGTGGTCGTGCTCATGTTCGTGCTCATGCTCATGGTCGTGTGCGTCGGCGTGAGCATGTTCATGGTCGTGCGCGGCATGCTCGCCGTGGCCAGCGTCTGCGCCGATCTCCAGTAGCTTCTGCGTCGCCTCGAACGCGCCGACACCGATGATCTTGTTCAGATCGACCTCGGCATAACTGGAGGTGACGATGTCGGCCGTGGCGTTCAAGCCGCGGATGCGCCCGCGCAGCGCGTCGATGTCGTCTCGGCCCACAAGATCCACCTTGTTGATGACGATGCGGTCTGCGCAGACGATCTGGTCGACAGCCTGGTTGTCGACGCCGTCCAGATGCAGGTCGTCCAGATGCGCGCCGATGTGCTTGGCGTCGACTATGGTGACGATGGAGTCAAGCTCCACGTGTTCGGCAATCGGATCGTCGATGAAGAACGACTGCGCTACCGGATACGGATCGGCCAGGCCGCTGGTTTCCACCAGGATGTGATCGAGCCGTTCGGGCCGCGCGACAAGCTGGCGCACGATGCGCACGAGGTCTTCGCGCACCTCGGCCGTGCAGCACACGCAGCCGTTGACCATCTCGTAGATCTCTTCGTTTTCCGAGGCCATGACGAGGCCGCCGTCGATGCCGACTTCACCAAACTCGTTTTCGATGACGGCGATCTTGCGGCCGTGGTTTTCACGCAGGATGAAGTTCAGCAGCGTGGTTTTGCCGGCGCCAAGAAAGCCGGTGAGGATCGTGACCGGAATCTTGGTGTTCGGGCCGGGAAGCGTGGCGTGGGCCGTGGCTTGGGGTTTCATGTTGTCTCCTTGTCGAGCGTGGGTGGGGTACGGACTAAGGCAGGTAAGGCTTCTTCGCCCCAGCGCAGGGCGGTGCCGGCATCGAGCCCGAACAGGTCGAGCACGCGGCCGAGGGTGTGGTCGATCATGTCGTCCAACGTATTGGGGCGCGCATAGAAGGCCGGCACGGGCGGTGCGACGATGGCGCCCATCTCCGTGACGGCCTGCATGTTGCGCAGGTGTGCGAGCGTGAATGGCGTCTCGCGCGCCATCAGTACAAGCGGACGGCGCTCCTTGAGCGTGACGTCGGCCGCGCGTGTCAGCAGCGTCGACGAGACGCCGGTGGCAATCTCCGCCAGAGACTTCATCGAGCATGGCGCCACGATCATGCCCAGCGCGCGGAACGATCCGCTGGCAATGCCGGCGGCCATGTCGTCTGCGCGGTGGTAATGCGTGGCGCGATCGATCACGTCGGCGAGCTTGTGCGGCGTTTCGTGCGCCATCGTCAGCAGCGCAGAGCGCGTGACGACCAGGTGCGTCTCCACATCGAGCGCGCGCAGCAGTTCGAGCAGCCGCACGCCATAGATGAAGCCCGATGCACCGCTGATGCCGACCACCATGCGCGGCCGGGTTGGAGCGCGAGGGTGGCACGCGCTCATGGACGCACTCCAGCCTGGCGCAGGATGTCGCCCGCGCGGGCAATGGCCTGCGGATCGATGCGTGCGCGGATGCCTTCGAAACCGGCACCGCGTGTTGCGTCGATGCCCATGCGCGATGTCGTGCCGTGCACGGACGATGACGGATCGAGCGGGCTGCCGGGCAGGCCATCGACCATGAACACATCCTGGTGCGGCTGGAAGTGTGTGGCCATGGCCCAAAGCACCTGCTCGTCCTGCTGCAGGTCGATATCGGAATCCACGGCAATCACAGTCTTGAGGTACGGATCCCAGCCGAGCAGCGCCAACATGACCTGCCGCGCCTCGCCGTCGCGCGTCGGGTTGAGCGCCACGTAGCAATGGAAGTGCGTGCCTGAGTTCGGATAGTGCAGCGCCGTCACCGATGGGAAGCGCGCCTTGAGCTTTTCGCTCATCTCGGCTTCGCGCGGCAGGCGGGCCAGCGTCAGGTGCTCAGCGTACGGGCCGCCCACCACGTCGACCAGCCACGCATCGCGCCGCCGCATCAGGGCATCGATGCGCAGCACATTGTTGGTGGAGCGGTCGGACGAATAGCCGGTGAATTCACCGAACGGGCCTTCTTCTGCATAGGCGGCGGGGTCGATGGTGCCTTCGAGCACGAACTCCGCTGCCGCCGGCACGCCGATGCCGTAGCGCGGCGTGCGGACGATATCGAGCGGTGCGCCGAGCAGGCCACCCGCCACGGCGCGTTCGTCAGCGCCAAAGGGCAGGCGGGCGGCGGCGGCCAGCATGAACAGCGGATGCGCGCCTACCACCATCGCCACGCGCAGCACGTCGCCGCGTTCGCGCGCGGTCTGCAGCATGCGCCAGAGGTGGCCGCGCGAGTGCAGGCTCGTCGCCAATGCGTTGCGCGCGTGGCGCATCGAGCGGTGATAGCTCATGTTGGCCACGCCCGTCACCGGATCCTCGGCCACGATGATGGCGTTGGTGATGTAGGGCGCGCGGTCGCTCTCGAAGTGCTTGATCATCGGCAGCAGCGCAACGTCCACTGCATCGCCTTCGACTACCTCGTCGGTGATGGGGCCGTGCGAGACCACACGCGGTGCGATGGGCGCATTGGCGCGTGCCTGGAAGGCATCGTGCAATTGATGGGGCGGCACGTCGAACAACCGCGCCAGCCGTGACCGCGAGGCAAAGACATTGGTGACCAGCGGTACTTGCAGGCCGCTGACCTGCTCGCAGACCAGCATGGGGGTCTGGTTGCGCACAGCAAGCTGATCGATGACGGCGGTGACGTCCTGATCGGCAGAGATGCCGTGGCGCACCGTCAGCACATCTTCCGGATACAGCTCGCGATAGAGATTGGCGAAGACGTGGAAATCCTGGCCTTCGCCAAGCCGGGTCATGCTCATGGCACACCTCGCTAGAGGCGGGCGCCGAACACCACAGAGGCACGGCGCCCGCGGGATCGGCGCTAAGGCCGCTTCTGCTGTCTGGACGTAGGTCGACTTCAGGCGCAGCTCCGCCTCGGCCAGGTCCTTGGGCGGCTTGGTGGGCTCGATGCCGACCAGCCGCGCAATGTTGTTGCCCAGATAGTCTTCAAGGTGGTCTTCATCGATGCCCAGCCCCTGCGGCGGCGCGGAACACAGCACCTCCAGCTCCCGCAGCCACATGCCGGGTTCGTTGGGCGGCGAATCGGTGCCGAAGACGATCTTGTCGCGCGGCAGCTGCTTCGCAAACTCGACGATGCGCGACTGGAAGCACCAGCCCGATTCGCAGTACACGTTGGGCGTGTCCATCGCCATCCAGAACGCTTCGAACGAGTAGTTGCCGCCGGTCTGGATACCGAAGTGGCCGATGATGAAGTTCACCATCGGGAACTCGCGGATGATCGGGTAGAACATCGTCGGGATGGTGTACGGGCCGTCGCCGGTGTGGATCAGCACCACGATGTTGTACTTGGCGCAGACCTTCATCGCCGGGCGCAGCCAGTCGAGCGCACGGTCGGGCCGGTAGCCGTGCATGTTGGCGTGCAGCTTGACCATCTTGAAGCCGTATTCCTTGATGTGGAATTCCAGCTCCGCCGCGCCGTTCTCCGGGCCCCAGCGCGGGTTGTAGGTGAAGTTGCCGATGAAGCGGTCCGGATACTTCTGAGTGAGTTCGGCGATGTACGCCATGTAGTCGCGAATGCCTTCGCGGCCACGGCGGTTGCCGTCGCGGTAGCCGGTGTTGCCCGGTGGCGGCTGGATGAAGCCCATGTCGATGCGGCGCGGCTTGCCGTTGATCATGTACGGGCCGTCCATCAGCTGGATCATGCGTTCGCCGTTGAACGGCGTGCCGGTGTGGCGCCAGGCCTCGTCGACGAGGTTGGTCGGGTGCAGATGGGTATCGATAATCATGTGTGCGCTCCGTGCGGTCTGCGGTGGCTCAGGCGGCAGCCAGCGCGAGCTGCGCTTCGGCTTCGGCCACGGTCTTGGGCGGACGGGTCGGCTCCAGGCCGATCATGCGGGCGATGTTGTTGCCCAGGTAATCCTCGAGCGTGTCTTCGTCGAGGTTCAGGCCCTGCGGCGGGTCCATGCACAGCACTTCCAGCAGGCGCAGCCACATGCCGGGCTCGTTGGGCGGCGTGTCGGTGCCGAACAGGATCTTGTGCTTGGGCAGCACCTTGGCAAATTCGACGATGCGCGACTGCAGGCACCAGCCCGATTCGCAATACACGTTCGGCAGCTCCATCGCCCACTGCATCGGCTCGAACACGTAGACGCCGCCGGTCTGCACACCGAAGTGCGCCATGATGAAATCGACGTTCGGGAAGCGCTTGATCATCGGAATCCATTCCGACGGAATGCTGTAGGGGCCGTCGCCCGTATGCAGCTTGACGGGCACGCCCAGCTCGGCGCATTTCTCGAACGCGGGCATCACCCAGTCGAGCGCGCGGTCGGGGCGGTACGCGTGCATGTTGGCCTGCATCTGGACCATCTTGAAGCCGTGTTCCTTGACGTAGCGCTCGATGGCCTCCACGCCGTTCTGCACGCCGCAGCGCGGGTTGTAGACGAAGCACCCGATGAAACGGTCGGGGTACGTCTGCACCATCTTGAGCGTGTATGCCATGTAGGCGTCGATGGATTCGCGGCCCGAAAGCTCGCCGTCCGTCCACGTGTAGATGGTGTTGCCCTGGGGCGGCTGGATGAAGGCCTTGTCGATACGGCGCGGCTTGCCGTTGATCATGTAAGGGCCATCCATCATTTCGAGCAGGCGCTCGCCGGTAAAGGGGTCGCCGTCGTGCCACCACGCGAGGTCCACCAGGTCGGTGGGGTAGCAGCTGATGTCGATGATCATCGTTGGATCTCCTGATGACTGGGAGGAAGCGTGAGATGGCTTCCCGGTGAGGGCAGGCACGTGCGGCAGCGTGGCGCTTTGCTAGGCGTGTGCCTTCCCCTCGCCGGATCGCGTGATGCCGGATGCGTGCTGCTTGGGGCGCAGTATCGGAGTCAGGGCCGGGGGCCGGCCAATACTATTTGGCGGCGGTCTTGATACCTTGCCGATATCGGCAAGTCGGCCGGAAGGTGGCGGGCGCTCAGGTGCCGAGCGTGTCGCGTGCGAGTTGCTGCACTGCGTTCACCACCGCCTGCGCGCGCTCACCCTGGCCGCGCTGCCAGACGGCATACAGGTTGTAGTGCGCGGGGATGGCGACGTCCGTCAGCGGGACGAGGCGCCCGTGTTGCAGCGCATCGGCCGCCAGCAGCCCACGCACCAGCGCCACGCCGATGCCGGCTTCGGCGGCGGCGACCATGTTGGCGGCGTTGTCGAACGCGGCCACCACGGCGGGCTCCAGCGGCTCCAGCGCGGCGGCGTCCAGCCACGGAATCCACGAGCGCCGCGTGTAGCCCAGCAGCGGCAGCGTCATCGCAGCTGACGGCGCCAGCGGCGCCTGCACGCCATGCCGCTCCAGCAGCGCGGGCGCCGCCACGGCGGTGACCTGGTCGCCACAGACCAGCGCCATCTCGCAGTCATCCCATTCGCCATAGCCGTAGCGCAGCGAGACATCCACGCGCTCGAACGAGGGCCGTTCGCCGCGCGGGGTCGAGAGGAACATCACCTGGTAGCCGGGCAGGGCCGCGAGCAATTGCGGCAGCCTCGCATTGAGCCAACCCTGCGCCAGTTCGCTGTCGACATCGACGATGAGCGTTTGCGGCACGTGCCGGTTGCGCACGGAAGACAGCGCCCGGTCCACCTGCCCGAAGCCGTCGGTGAGCATGCTCGCGAAGAGCTGGCCGGCATCGGTCAGCACGATGCCGCCCGCCTCGCGCACAAACAGAGGCTGGCCGATGAACTCCTCCAGCGAGCGAATCTGCTGGCTGATCGCGCTGTGTGTCAGGTCCAACTGCTGCGCGGCCTTGGTAAAGCTGCCGGTGCGCGCGGCCTGCAGGAAGGCATGCATCGACTGGATCGACGGATAACGCTTGTACATGGCGGCGGTGGGTGAGCTGTTAGTTCGACTTACACGGGCTGGCAGAAATCGTCGCTGGCGGGGTGCCCGTGCGCGGCTTCATATTGCTGCCAGGCGCGGCCGCATGAGACGGCCCGATTCTGGAGGAGACAATGATGACCGAGATTATGGTCAATGGCGCGCCCCACGCGCTTGACGCCGCCGATGCCGACATGCCCCTGCTCTGGGTGCTGCGCGATCGGCTCAAACTGACGGGCACCAAGTTCGGCTGCGGTGGCGGCTTCTGCGGGGCCTGCACGGTCCATCTGGATGGCGCACCGATCCGCGCATGCATCACGCCCGCATCGGCGGCGGCCGGCCACAGCGTCACCACCATCGAAGGGCTGTCAAAAGACGGCACGCACCCGCTGCAGCGTGCCTGGGTGGCGGAAGACGTACCGCAGTGCGGCTACTGTCAGTCCGGACAGATTATGTCTGCAGCCGCGTTGCTGGCGGCAGGCACGCCGGTCAACGACGAAGCCATCACGAATGCCATGGCCGGCAACATCTGCCGCTGCGGCACCTACGGGCGCATCCGCCAGGCCATCAAGCGCGCCGCTGACGAGCGAGGCAAGGCATGAGCGCGCCGCGTGATTTGCATGCACCTTCGCGCCGCCGCTTCCTGCAACAGAGCGCGCTGCTGACGGCGGGGCTGGCCGTCGGCTTTCGCTTGCCCGATGCACTGGCCGCCGGCAAGGATGGCGCCGCGGGGGAATTCGAACCGAACGCCTGGGTGCGGGTGCTGGCCGACAACACCGTCAAGATCGTCGTCCACAAGCACGATTCCGGCACCGGCACGCAAACCGCGCTGGCTGCCTGCGTGGCCGAAGAGCTGGATGTGGACCCGATGCGCATTGCCGTCGTCACGCCGGAAGATCCGTTCTTCCAGGATTACATCCACCCGATCTGGAAGGTGTATTCCACCGGCGGCAGCACCAGCGTGTCGCTCGAATATGCGCGCCTGCGGCAAGCCGGCGCCACAGCGCGCGCGATGCTCGTCAGCGCGGCGGCGCAACGCTGGGGTGTGCCGGTGGCCGTTTGCAGCACCGCAGACGGCACCGTCATCTGCAATGCCGATGGCCGCAGGGCCACCTACGGCGAATTGGCCGATGCTGCAGGTCGCCTGCCTGCGCCTGCCAACGTGACGTTGAAGAACCCGGCGGATTTCAAATACATCGGCAAGCTGCGGCATAAGCGTGATGCGCTGGCCAAGGCCACAGGCCAGTTCCAATACGGCATCGATGTGTCGTTGCCGGGCATGCTGGTGGCGGTGGTGCAGCGTGCGCCAATGCCGGGTGCGCGCGTGCGCCGCATCGACAGCGCCGACGCGCTGAAGGTGCGCGGCGTGCGTCAGGTCATGACCATCCCGATGCGGCCCGATGTGCTGGGGGGCAACCAGGAAGGCGTGGCCGTGCTGGCGGATGACTACTGGGCCGCCAACAAAGGACGCGCCGCCCTCAAGGTGGAATGGGACGACAGCGCCTTCGCCGATTTCGACAGCGGCCATGTTGCCCAGCACCAGGCCGCGTGGCTTGCCAGTGGCAAGGCGCGCGTTGTGCACACCGTGCAGACCGGCAACACGGACGTGGCGATGTCCCACGGCGCAAAGCGCGTCGACGCGGCGTATCGCATGCCCTACAAGCAGCAGAATCCGCTGGAACCGGTCAACATCACTGCGTGGTTCAAGGACGGCGCCATTCAATACTGGGGCGGCATCCAGGTGCCGTCCACCGCGATGGAAGCTGCCGAGGTGATCTGCGGCGTACCACGCGACAAGGTGTTGCTGCACGAAATGGTGTCGGGCGGCAGCTTTGGTGCGCGCGAGAGCAAATACTGGCTGTTCGAAGCGAGCTACCTTGCCAAGAAGACCAGGCTGCCCGTCAAGCTGATGAACAGCCGCGAAGACGAGATGCGCGCGCTGTACGGGCACCCCGCCACGTATCACCAGCTCGAAGGTGCGCTCGATGCGCAGGGCCGGCTCGATGCGCTGCGTATCCGCGCTGTGTCCCCCGCCTCGCCCGAACAATGGGAGCCGGGCTACTTCGACCGCCCCGACCGCATGGATTACAGCACCACCGAGGCCATCTCGAAGTGGGATTTTCCATACCGCGCCAACCACATGGACATTGGCTGGGTGCGGCACGAAACGGGCATCCCGACGGGGTGGTACCGCGCCGTCAGCTTCATCCCCAACGTCTTCGCCACCGAGAGCTTTATGGACGAACTGGCTGCGGCGGCCCGAGGTGATCCAGTTGATTTCCGCGTCGCTCACATGGTCGATCGGCCCCGGCATGTCGACGTGCTGCGCACTGCCGCCCAGCGTGCCGGGTGGGGGAAGGTTGCTCACGCACACGCACTCGGCGTCGCCACGCATCAGGCGTATGACAGCTACATCGCCGTGGTGGCGCAGGTGGCGCGCAAGGACGGCCGCGTCGTTGTCGAAAAGCTCACCTGCGTGGCCGACGTTGGCCTTGCGGTCTCGCGCACCGGCGTGGAGGAGCAGCTGTACGGCGGCCTGATGTGGGGCCTCGGCCATGCCCTGTTCGATCGCGTCGACATCCAGGGCGGCGCGGTTCAGCAAAGCAATTTTCATGATTACCCGGTGATGCGCATGTCGGACATGCCCGCCATCGACATCGTCATCATTGATGGCAATCGCGACAAGCCGGGTGGCGTGGGCGAGCTGGCCAACCCGCCGGTGGCACCGGCCATTGCCAATGCCATCTTCCGGTTGACCGGCAAGCGCCAGCGCGAGACGCCGTTCAACTTCGACCTGAAGGCGTAGCGCATACCGTGGACATCCGCCTGCTGCGTTATTTCTCGGTGCTGGCCGACGAACTGCACTTTGGGCGTGCGGCGGCGCGCCTGTTTATGTCGCAGCCGCCGCTGAGCCAGCAGATCCGGCTGCTGGAAGACGAGATCGGCACGCCGCTGTTTGTGCGCAGCCACCACCGCGTGGAATTGACGGCGGCCGGCCGCACGCTCAAGGAGCAGGCGCCGCTGGTGTTTGCGCAGCTCAACCGCGCGCTGGATCTCACGCGACAGGCCGGGCGTGGCCAGGTGGGCGAGCTGGAAATCGGCATGATCAGCTCGGTGATGGTGGGGCTGCTACCGGAGGCGCTGCGCCAGTTTCGCGAGCGCTACCCCGGCGTTGAGTGGCGCCTGCAAGAGATGACGCCCGCCGCGCAGGTGGCTGCGCTCAAGGAGCGCCGCATCGACGCATGCATCTTCCGGCTGGGCCACGAAGACCCCGCCGTGCGCAGCGAGCTGCTGCAGCACGAGCCGATCGTGATGGCGTTGCCCGCCACGCACCGCCTGGCCGGCCACGCCAGCCTGGCCCTCGGCGACTTTGCCGGCGAGCCGTTTGTTGCGTTTGAATCCAAGCGATCGCGCTTTGCCGATCACCTCTTGCATCTGTGCATCCAGGCCGGCTTTGCGCCGCTCGTGCGCCAACAGGTGACCGAAGTGCAGACGCTGCTGGCGCTGGTGAGCGCAGGCTTTGGTGTGGCGCTGCTGCCGGGCTCCACGGCCAATCTGGCGCCGCCGGGTGTGGTCTTCCGGCCGCTGGAGCCCGCGCTGCCCGCCGTGCCGCTATACGTGCACTATCGCGTGGACGATCACTCGCCGGTGCTCAAGGCCTTTCTGGAGACGCTGCGTGAAGTGAGCGGCACGAGCGAAGGCGCCGTCGCTGCGCAGCCTCAGTCTGCGCCGGCCAGTCGATAGTCCGTCGGCCGCATGCCCGTCCATTTGCGGAAGGCGCGGTGGAAGGCGCTCGGTTCTGCAAAGCCCACAGCGATGGCAATGTCGGCGATCGTGCGGCGCGTGTCCTGCAACTGGCCGATGGCAATGTCACGCCGCAAGTCGTCTTTGATGGACTGATACGTGTGGCCTTCCAGCTTCAGGCGCCGGCGCATCGTCGCTTCGGCCACGTTCAGTTTGAGCGCCATCGCGTCAGACGCGGGCCAACTCGCAACCGGCAGGTTGCGCAGCGTCTTGCGCACGCGCGCTGCAAATGAATCCGGGTTGCGGTACTTGACGATGAAGTTGCCCGGCGCGTCGCGCAGAAAGGTCTTGATGGACGCTGCCGTCTGGATGACGGGCAGCTCCAGGAAAGCAGGCGAAAGATCGACGAACGACGCATCGTGCTTGAACGCCATGTCGTCGCAGAACATCAGGCGATATTCCTGCGCGTCTTGCGGCGCCGCACAACGGAAGCGCGCGGCAATGAACGGAATGCGCCGCCCCACCAGCCAGCACACCAAGCCGTAGACCATGATGAGCCACGTGGCGTAGGTGAACATCGGCGGCACCCGCGTGCCCTTGCGGTGCATAAAAACGAGACGCACGCGGTCTGGGCTCTCTTCAATTTGCACATGCAGGTCGTCAAGCACCAGCCGCAGAAAACCGACGGCCCGCGCCAGCGCCTGCCGGCCGGTGCGCGCAGTGAGCGCGGCCTGCGTCATCGCTACGAAGCTGCCCCAGCGCATGGGGTGCGCATCCTGCCCGAAGAATTCATCGTCCATGGCTTGCGCAATGCCGGCCCACAGCGCGCCGTACTGCGCGGACGACACGCGGCTGCGCGGCTGCGCCAGCATCTGCGGCGTGATGCCCGCAGCCGCCATGATGGGTTGCATGTCCACGCCGTGCGCGCGCGCACGTGTCACGGCCTCGTTGACGAGGCTGACAGAGACCGTTCCTTTCTCGTTGTTTTTCATCGGTATGGCAAATCCGCTCACGCAAGTTGATCGTGACGGGCATCGAAGCCGCCCAGCCGCGTGCCTACACTTTTCCCCACCGAACCCAAGCGCCGCGGGCTGCACAGTGTAAGGCGCCTGCACAGGCAGCGTCACGCGGCCCCGGTCAGCAAACAAGCAAGAGCCAAGCGATGGACGACTTCTATACCGAAGAGCAGCGGATGATCCACGACGCTGCACGCGACTTTGCCACCGAGCGCCTGGCGCCCAACGCCGCGCAGTGGGACCGTGATGCTGCACTGCCGGATGACGTGGTGCGCGAGATGGGCGAGCTGGGCTTGCTGGGCATGATTGTGCCGGCGGAGTGGGGTGGTTCGTACACCGATTACGTGGCCTACGCGCTTGCGTTGGAAGAGGTGGCCGCCGGGTGCGCTGCCAGCGCGACGATGATGAGCGTGCACAACTCGGTCGGCTGCGGCCCCATCCTGAAGTTCGGCACCGAGGCGCAGAAGGCGCGTTACCTGCCGGATCTGGCCACCGGCCGCGCGATCGGCGCGTTCTGCCT
>Ga0157373_10002968_pt1 | contig 12851 bp, 12 predicted proteins | sample C65metaG_FD_113460 | JGI IMG/M metagenome (GOLD analysis project Ga0157373, IMG submission 113460) | Corn rhizosphere microbial communities from Kellogg Biological Station, Michigan, USA - C6-5 metaG | ecosystem: Host-associated > Plants > Roots > Rhizosphere > Soil | place: USA: Michigan... | reverse complement strand
CCCTATATTGTACAAATGCTGCAGAAAGGTGGTCTTACCAAAGGTTTTTCGTTCTTCAGCGGATATGGTGAAGCCTCTGGTCAGAAATGGGCTGCATTTACAGCAGTGCTGAATAGAATAGAAAATGAAAAAGAAGTTGAACAGGCACTGAATAGCGCTCATCAAACCTTCGCCAGATTTGGTGATGTCTTTGAAGGCGTAAAGGCCATCTAGGTCTCTGATGCTTGTTGTTACAGCCCTTCTGACGAACAGAGGGGCTCCGCCAGAATTCCTCATCCTGACTCATTAATATTTCCAGAAAAAATCTACCGATCAGGTTTTTATGTCTCTTATCCCATTGCAGTCAGCTCATAATCCACTCCTGGCGGCATTTCTGCATACATAGTCCAAGTGACTACCTTGTTTTCCGCCAAACCTAAGTTTTCCATCCAGCAGGCGGGCGCAAATGACCAGCGTGCACTGGCCACCGATGATGTTGGCTGCACGCAGCTCCGAACATTCATCCGTCAGGAATTGTTTGTTAGCGAAGTTGGTTCACGTTTCTTTAACTTTAGACATTACTTACATTTTTGATAGTACATTACAATTGGTTGTCAGCATACAAAAATCAGGCGATGGAGTTATTTTTGCATCAGATCATCTAAAACTGATACAATGAAAACATTAATCATCGTTACCCATCCCGATATCAAAAATTCTGTTGTGAACAAACGATGGATCGAAGAACTGAATAAATTTCCTGACAAGTATGCCGTTCACCAATTACATGAAACTTATCCGGATGAAAAAATTGACGTGCCGGCCGAACAAAAACTGATGGAGCAATATGACAAAATCGTATTTCAATTTCCATATTACTGGTTCAATTGCCCTTTCTTATTGAAGAAATGGCTGGATGATGTTTTGGTGCATGGATGGGCCTATGGTAGTAAAAGTGGCTATAAGGTTGCGGGAAAAAAGATCGCACTGGCCATGTCAGTAGGTGTTGATGAACATGAATATCAGCCTTCAGGGATTTACAAATACACACTGGAAGAACTCACCCGTCCCTTCGAGCTGAGCTTCGAATATGTTAAAGCCGATTACAGGCCATTTTTCGCCTTTTACGGACTTGAATACAACTCCTCATCTGATTGGATTGAAAAAAGCGTACCGCAATACCTGAATTTTTTAGATGCACTGTAAGACATGATGACCCGCACAACACAATAAAACTGGACTTCACAGCAAAGTATGAAATGATAATAGCAGCTAACTTTGGGGTACCAATTTTAACAAAATGAAAAATACAGTTTTAGTGACAGGCGGTACCGGATTCGTAGGCATCCATACCATACTCAAATTATTAACAGCCGGATATCAGGTCCATACGACACTCCGGTCACTGGACAAGAGGAATGTGATAATCGATGCCCTGAAAGAAGCAGGGATCGACCAAGAGCTGGAAAAACTCGCTTTCTTCGAGGCAGATCTAACCAGTAATGCGAACTGGGACGCAGCCATGAAAGGCGTAACTCATGTACTGCACATCGCTTCCCCCTTCCCTGCTCAGGATCCGGCGGATGAAAATGAACTGATCATCCCTGCCCGGGATGGTGCCTTACGTGTTTTGGCAGCAGCAGGAACAGCAGGGGTGAAACGTGTAGTACTCACCTCATCATTCGCCGCCGTTGGTTATGGTATCGATGTTGGAGACCGGAAGTTTACTGAGGCTGACTGGACGGATGTCAACGCTGACCTTCCGGCTTATATCAAATCAAAAACGGTGGCGGAAAAAGCAGCCTGGGATTTTATATCCAACCAGACTGGCCCAATGGAACTGACTGTTATCAATCCGGTAGGAATCTTTGGACCTGTTATCGGGGGCATCAGCTCTGCATCACTCGACATCGCTGTTTCAGGAATTTTGAACGGCACGACAAAAGAAAGCCCGGACTTTACCATGGGGGTAGTCGATGTTAGAGATGTCGCCGCGCTTCATATCATTGCAATGGATCATCCCGATGCTGCAGGAGAGCGGTTCATTGCCAGCTCAGACGGCGTAATGAGCTTTTATGATGTGGCCAGCTTGTTCAGGAAGGAAAGACCGCATTGGGCAGCACATATCGCAGAGATGCAGCCCACTCCGGCAGCATTTTACAAACAAATGTCCAACGATAAGGCAAAAAACATATTGGGTTGGCTACCCAAAAGCAAAGAAGAAGCACTGCTCGCAAGTGCAGACAGTCTGATGAAATGATTAACTTTATAAAAGTAAAAAACAGCGAGGTGAAATTCAACAATATACAATCCTGTCATTTAGGCCCTGAAATATCTCCGGAACAATTTATTCCGGAGCATTTCTTTCTTTATCTGCTAAATGGGTCGATGAAAGCCTTCGATGGAAACAGGAGTTATGCCATGAATCCCGGCGACTACTGCATTGCACGCAAAAACCACCTGGTTCGTTACACAAAATATAGAGATCAGCATGATGCATTTGAAAAAATAATTATTACACTCGACGAGATCTTCCTGAAGAACTTTCTGTACAAACATCCTACTTCAGTAGAAAAATCTGAAAATGACCATTCCTTTTTATTTATAGAGGAAGATTTGCTGATCAAAAATTTCATCCAGTCATTAGCTCCTTATTATCAGGGTGGTCAGCAAATCGATCAGACATTTGCAGACCTGAAGCGTGAGGAATTATTGCTGATTCTGTTGAAGAACAATCCTCAGCTGGCCGATATTTTCTTCAATTTCGGCATTCCCGAAAAAATAAACCTGGAAGCGTTCATGAACCGTAACTTCAGATTTAACATCAGCCTGGAGCGCTTTGCTTTTCTTAGTGGAAGAAGTTTATCGTCATTTAAAAGAGACTTTCAGAAAACTTTCGGAACCAATCCCGGCAGCTGGCTCAAAAGAAAAAGACTGGCAGAGGCGTATTTTCAAATCAGCAAAAATAATGAAAAACCAAGTCATGTTTATCTGGAGGTCGGGTTTGAAGACCTTTCTCATTTTTCCTATGCTTTCAAGAAGGAGTTCGGACTAACCCCTACAGAAGTAGCTGCGAAACATTAACCCAACAAAAAAAACAGTATATGTTCAGCCCTCTCCTGTTGTATGGAAGAAATAACAGCTTCAAAGTTCAGCAACTTCAATGTCCGGAGCTGGACTTTCTTACGATCCAGGGCAGTGAAAGGCCCTGACCTAAAAGGGTGAACAACACCACTGCAACGGTGATAAAGATGATGGTTTCCCGCATTGGAAATGGCTGCCCATTTTCAAGTGTTTCCGGCAATCCGATGGCAATTGCCAGAGAAACAATGCCGCGCATCCCTGACCAGCTGATGATAAAGCTATTTCTCACGTCAAGGAGAGCTTCCTGTTTTACTCCACGCACACCAGCCGAATAGCCTTTTTGCAAGCGTCTTCGCTGTAAAAACACCTGTATCATCCGCAACGCCAGTACAACTATCGTAATCAGCAGTGCATATCCGATGTTTGGTAAAATCTGACCTTCCGGCAATTCGCGGAGCACATATGGAAACTGTAATCCAATGAGGATAAAGATCAGCCCATTTAACAGAAAGATGATGATCTCCCAGATGTTTTCCGACTGTTTCTTCAATACTTCCGGGAAACGCTCCCTGCTCAGGTGGGACATTCCCAGTCCAAGTACCACCACTGCGATCACACCCGAAACCTCCAGCTCCTCAGCAATCAGATAGGCTACAAATGGCATCAGCAGCAGCAGGCTCATGACCACCAGACGGTCAGTCCTTACCCACTTCAGCATCATCCTCAAGATCATGCTCAGCACCAGTCCTACCAGAAAACCACCGGCGAGCACCACCACGAACATCAGGCTCACCTTCCAGAACACAAAGGATACTCCGGTCACAGCAGCTACCGCCACACGGTAAGCAACCAATGCCGACGCGTCGTTCACCAGACTTTCTCCTTCCAGGATCGTCACCGTACTTTCGGATAAGCCAAGCCCTTTAGTGACACCTAGCGCGGCTACAGCGTCGGTGGCCGACAAAATAGCGCCCAGTACAAAGGCCAACGACCAGCTGATCCCGGGGATAAAGTAATAACCGATCACCGCAATGCCACAGGTCGTAAGAAACACCAGTCCTAATGAAAGTGTACTTATGGTGCTGATGTGTGTTTTAAACTGATTAAAAGAGATGTTGAACGCCGCATCATAAAGCAAGGGCGGCAGGAAGATCAACATCACGACCTCTGGATTTAAACTGACGTGTGGCAACGCCGGGATAAAGCCAATGGCAATTCCTGCAACAATCAACAACATGGGATAGGATACCTTTAGCTTACCGGCAAAAGCCAGCATTCCAATTGTGATTGCCAATATAATAAGTACCACACTGTAATTTTCCATCCTAAGTAATTGTTGTCCGGGAATAAAAGCACAATTTATTTATTTTTCACCATATTTACGGCACTGTCATTATCCAACAGCCACATCTTTAACTTTACAAATTTTGTCACTACCCTTACCACTCGTCTACCTCAGCTCTTTCCTGATTGTTTCCACCCTGATCCCGTTGATCAGACATGACTTCTGGATTTTCAGGGTTTTTGAATACCCAAGGCTGCAGAAGCTGACGCTGAACATTGGGCTGCTGATGCTCATTCTTTGTTTCTTTTTTCCTACAGAACTCAACGGACAGGTGCTCACAGCCCTGCTGTTCATCAATAGCTGCTACCTTATTTACCAGATTTATCCCTTTACCATACTGGGAAAAAAACAGATCGTTCAAAGCAGAAAACCTGCAGGCGACAACAACCTTAGAATGCTGATTGCCAATGTATACCAGGAAAACCGGCAGTCGGGCGACTACCATAAGCTGATTCAAAAATGCGATCCTGATATCATACTGATGGTAGAGACCAATAAATGGTGGGAGGATCAAATGGACTCCATCAGCAGGGATTATCCCCACCAGCTGAAGGCACCATTGGAAAACACTTACGGCATGTTGCTGTATTCCAGGCTTCCGCTTGAAGATGGGGCTGTAAATTACCTCGTAGAAGAAGATATCCCCTCCATAGAGACGGAGGTAAAACTTAAATCAGGACAACTGGTGAAATTGTATTGCCTGCATCCTCAACCTCCGGTGCCTCAGGAAAACCCCAGATCCACCGAACGGGATAAGGAGATACTGATGGTCGCTGAGAAAGCCAAGTCCTGCAAACTTCCGGTAATTGTAGCCGGCGACCTGAACGATGTTGCCTGGAGTTACACCACGGAGTTGTTTACCAAGATCAGCGGTTTGCTCGATCCAAGGCGTGGAAGAGGCTTCTTCAACAGCTTCAATGCTAAATACTTCTTTCTGAGATTTCCCTTAGATCACATTTTCTGCTCCACGGACTTCACCCTCAGCAGTATCAAAAGAATGGATGCCTGTGGATCTGACCATTTTCCAATGTGCGTGGATCTTCAGTATAATCCGGCTTCGGAACATAAAAATGATGCACCCGAAGCGGATCAGGATGATAGGGGAGCTTGCCAAAGAAAAGATCAATGCAGACACTGACCTATCCTGACAAGCTTTTATGTGATGATAAATAATTATTTCTTCGCGGCTTTAGGCCCGAGAGTCAGAAACATACGTTTGCCTTCCAGTTTTGGGAATAGCTCGACTTTACCAAATTCCTCCAGTGCCTGGGCAAACTTCAGCAGCAGGATTTCACCACGCTCCTTATACACTATTGCGCGCCCTTTGAAGTGCACATAAGCCCTCACCTTCTCTCCAGCCTGAAGAAAGGCTGTCGCATGTTTCAGCTTAAACTGAAAATCGTGGTCGTCGGTGTTAGGCCCGAAGCGGATGTCTTTGATGATGGTTTGTTTAGCTTTTGCCTTGATCTCTTTTTGTTTCTTCTTCTGTTCATAGAGAAACTTACTGTAGTCGATGATGCGACAAACGGGAGGGACCGCATTGGGTGAAATCTCCACCAGATCGAGTGCTTGTTCTTCGGCCAGCTCAAGGGCCTTTGCCAATGGATAAATCCCGGTTTCAACATTCTCGCCTGTCAGACGTACTTCTGATGCGGTAATCCTTTCATTGATCTTGTGTTCGGGTTCCTTTTTTTTGAAGGGCATACGTGGCCCTCTGAAAAATCCTGCTTTTTTTAATGCCAAATTGTAAAAATTTAAATGTTATAAAATTTAGTATCCGATAATATAACAAAATAAAACCAAAATTGATTGAAGTTATTTTTTGATGACATTCCCATTATCGAAATAAATATATCCTTCGAGATGTAGAATGCCCTAATGCCAAACCACGTCAGCACGGCAAATCATACCTAATAAATTTTATTTATCAAAAGGACATTAAATATTAATCTGTTATTAGTTGATTGGTCGAAAGTATCTATGGCTTTCCTAAGCACTGTCAAAAGCATTGTAAACATCGGTTTCGAACAGGAAGCCCTGGGTATCAGCAAAGACGCCTTCAACATCGTCGCTCCTAAAAACAAATCCTTCCGGAATCTAAGCAAAGAGTACGGAGTGTTGAAGGAAAAACTGCAAAACATGCCCGGAGAGGACGTGTCATAACGTGATCTCAAAAGATCTTAAAACAATTGCAGTTGAGATGGTTAACTACTGCGACCTACAATCCCTTTGATGACTTCATCCAGGTCTTCTGCTGATTCGCGAATCAATCTGAACAGCTGTCTGACTTCCTCCATATCGGTTTCTTTTTCATCCAGCAATGAAACAAGACCAAGGACACTGGCCAGCGGAGCCCTTACATCATGTGACTGCATGCGCGAGATTTCTGTCAGCCGTTTGTTCTGTGCTTCTATCTTATGGATGTAGTTGACCCTTTCCGTAATATCCTGCATGGAGCCTATGGTACGTACGGCTACACCATCGGCATCGAAGATGATCGAAGAGCGGTCAAGTACATTTTTATAGGTACCATCAGCGCAGCGGAAACGGTACTCCACAACCTGCCTTGTACTTTTTTCTTCGCGGAGTTTTCGGAACTGATTGCGAACCTGGTCAATGTCATCCGGATGCACATGTTCTTCCCACCAGGAATAATCATGTCCCACTTGTTTGTGTCCAAATATCCCCGAAATCCCTCTATTCCAAATGGTATACCCTGTTTTGAGATCCTGATCCCATATCGCATCACTTGTGGCCTTTGATACGACATTATAACGACTGATGCTAGCCTCGAGGGCTTGTTGAGCAGTAATTCGCTCAGTCTGGTCTATTGCAAGGACCAGTCTGGCATTCATTCCTTCAAAAGAAACGGAATTGCCTTCTACAGATACAAGAATCAGCTCGCCATTTTTCTTTTGATGTTTTACAACACTCTGATTATAGAGACCAATTTTCACATTCGCAATGATGTCATCGAGCAGCACGACCTCCGCAGCAGGCCGGATATCTTTGATGGTCATCTGCAGAAATTCTTGTCTTGAATAGCCATAATGGTGAACTGCTGCATCATTCACCTGGAGGAAAGCCAGCGTTTCCAGGTCATACACCCATTGTGGTAAAGGACTCAGGTTGAATAGGTCCAGATATTTTTCTCTCTCGTCTTCCAGCAACTGACTTGCTTTTTTTCTCACGGTGATGTCTTTGAAACAGACAGACAGACCAGTACCGGAAGGAAATGCGACAACATCAAACCACAGCTTATTGTAATCAAAATACTCTTCGAAACGCACAGTAATGCCTTCTTCGAGCGCTCTGTGGTATTCGGAATAAAATTTCAGCGGAACGGCTTCTTTATATACTTCCCAAAGATTTTTACCCAGAATTTCCTCCCGCGGCATGGACAGAAGCTGCTCAGCCTCCCTGTTCCAGTAGGTAACCATCCAGGAGCCATCCACTTCAAAGAAAGCATCGGTATAACTTTCAAGGATGCTAGCAATACGTTGGCGGCAGGCTGTTAATTGCGCTGCACAGTCTAACCCTTCGTCGGAATCATACAGGTCTCGAAATTTGCTCATTGTCCCCAGGCAGATGGTAATAAAAATTCAAATCTCAATATAGGGTTTTTTAGTAAAATCTTAACTAATAAAACTTTTTAGTGCATCGGTGTAGCAATCTGGCGCAGGATGGCAAATCTTATTTGAAGATTGAACTGCAATTTGATAAAGCACGAATCCTATTTAATCATTGAGGGTGCTATGCCATAGGCCTTTTTAAAGGCATAAGAAAAATGCGACCAATCTTCGAAGCCCAGCTCGAGGTAAATCTCTTTAACAGCCATTTTTTTCACGGTGATCATATAATGGGCCTCTTTCAGACGACGTTGCAGCAACCAGCGACTGGGGCTCATCTGAAAGATCCTCGCGAAGTCGCGCTTGAAGGTCGACAGGCTCCTTCCACTCAGATAAGCAAAGCGTTTCATCTCCACATTGAAGTGGTAGTTTTTATTCATGAAGTTCATCAGGTCAATCTTACCGGGTTCCGAAAAATCAAATAGCACATCACGCAGTAGCGGTTGTTCTTTTAACAACATTAAAAGCGCCTCCCTGATCTTAACCGTCAGGATGGCCCGGCTATCTTCCTGTTTCAGCATGTTTTCATAAGCAATCAGTGAGCGCATATAGTCTTTCAGGACGCTTGCATCCGGCAACCGGATACACGAAAAGCCTCCAATAGGGTTACACTGGTTGTATCCATATTCCAGGCCGAAGTCGCGCAGCGGTTCCTGCTGAAAAAGGATGCTGACGGAGCGGAACTCACCTTGTTCAAGTGGATGTTTGGTGAACTTAATCAGCGTATTCCTCCTGCAAAAAAACAGCTCACCGGCTTTGAAATGTTGCGTTTGCCCATCAGTTTCCATGGTCATGGTACCCGACAAAACATAGCCCAACGCATGGTCTTTACTAAATTGCTCCCCTGCCCTGCTTGTAGTATAATTGCAGGAATAATGAATTGGTATCACATAGGGCTGCTTCATCATCGGATAAAAATAATATTTAATGATGGAAAAGCCAGAACCGCTGATGGTATTAAGATTTTCATTTTGAGATAATTGTTCTTATGCCCTCAGGCCCTGCAAGAATGGCCATGGCCGCCATGTTGTAAAACAAGGAATGATCCACGACCCCAGGGATCATTTTTATTTGATCCAGCAGCTCCAATCCAGGTAAAGTCGAAAAAGAGGCATCAATCAGGTAATTGTCGCCGTCGGTCCTTACTGGCCCCATACGTTGATCCCCGGCCCTCAGTTTCAGCGAGATGCCTTCGAATCGTTTACGAAGTATCGCCGACACCACATTCAGGGATTGCGGCAGAACTTCGATGACCAGTGGATAGGTTACATCCAGGTGTTCCACCAATTTTCCGTAATCTCCAAGCAGGACAAACTCCTCCGCCATTACCGCAAGAATCTTTTCATAGGTATGGATTCCTCCACCGCTTTTCAACGCATTAAGCTGCCCATCCAGCTGGTCACAGCCGTCGAAATACAAGTCTAACCTCTGCAGCCAGTCGGAAGGTTTGACGTTCAGTCCTTTTTCATTGAGCAGATTTATGGTATCAAATGAGGGTGAACTGAGCACCAACGTGCCGGCCAGAGCATGATCTGCAGCTATGGCCTCTACAAGATAGGCAATGGTGCTTCCGGCGCCCAATCCGACGACCTGTCCTTTAGAAATGAGTTTGAATGCTTCTGCTGCGGCTTGCTGTTTATAATTATTCATTTGACGTTGTTTGATGTCGGACAATTGTTGCCGATGGCACAATTTAGTAAATATACCACCGGTCTGCGGGATATTTCATTAACAATACCGTGCATCTATTACAAAAGCGATAATTTTCACGCTGAAGCACAGGCATCTTTTTTGTTAGCTATCAAAGGTAACCTTAAATCATTTTTATGAAGCAGTGGAACTATTTCATTTTGCAGACGCTTTTATTCGTCAGTGTCGCGCTATCCAGCGCATGTCAGTCGTCCAACACATTTCCCGGTGTTTATGCCGGTGTAAAGCTTAGCCTGAACCCACTTGGGGGAGGTATGAACCGTACCGATGTGGTCATTTTGTTCCGCAAGGACAAAACCTTTACAGATGAGCTGGAAAAAAAAGACTGGAAAACTGCGGTACGTGGCAAGTACGTGGTCAGCGGCAAAAAGGTTCAGCTCTTGTATAAAAATGGTGATAAAGATGAATTCGACATGACCTCGCAGGGCAATCTTGATGCCGGGACCTTTGTGATGTTTAAGATGGAACTGGATAACCGCGTTCCGAAAGGATCTTATAGGTTTAAATTTGTAAGCGGTGCTGGTGGCATTGCTACGGGGACAACCTACATCGGATCCAGCAGCAATAGCGAGCTCAATTTTGATGGTGCAGGTAACTTCACTACAGAACGGCAGTCAGCCACGGTAGTTGCGGGAGATAATATTGGCGGAGGTACAAGTTCCAAAAGTGATGGCCGTGGGAAATACACACTGAAAGACGGTGCACTAACCCTCAAATACGATAATGGCAATACAACGACACATAGCTTTTTTGCAAGTGCTGGTGATGATAAGAATAAACCTATGGCAGTGGTGGACGGCAGCTTCTATTTTATGGAAGATGACAAAGGAAATAAAACCGAATCAAAAAATAGTAGCAGCAGCCGCAAGGGGAGTACGCAAAATACAAGCGCACCAAATTCTAATTCATCTGGATCGCTGAGTGGCAAACTTCCTACTGCTGTAGAACTCCTCAGTTCTTTAAGGAACAAATACGGAGCTGAAGCAATTGATGGCATCAGGACCTACAAAGTCACGGCAGAATTTAACGGCATCAAGCTGATTTCCTACAATGATCTCACCGGTGACAGGTTCAGGAACGAAATGTATCAGAAGGGTAAACTTGTCGTTGTAGAGCAGATTTCCGGAACTAGCGGGTGGCAATGGGTAAATGGCAAAAAAACTCCTGCTACAGCTGCGCGCATCAAAGAAACCCAATACAATGATTACGTAGGTGTACTAGGCCTTCAGCAGAAACACAACAAAGCTTTCGCCCAGGGCAAGGTGATGGCGAACAAAAATGGTTATTCCGTAGGCTTTCAGGTGGAAGGGAATACATTCATTTATGTAATTGACAAAGATTACAACATCGTTGGTGATAGCTACGTGATTGGTAAGAATAAACAGATCAATGCATATAGCAACAACCGGACAATTGCCGGAATACGCTTGCCATTTACTACCATTTCCAGTAACGGGACAAATAAGATCACCATAAATTATCAGAGTTTTGAGGCGAATGGTAAATTGGACACAGACTGGAGTGAACCGCGTTAATCCTTCGTACAAACACTAGTATTCCCTTAGGGCTATCACTGATAAAGTTGAATTCCAGGGAATGTATGGGCCTTTAGTCTTCATCGCCGATCAGCACGCCCGAGACATTCCAAGCACTGAAGCTTGTTCCTTCAGGTTTACCTAAGGGGATCGCCACTTTTATAGTATGCTCACCCGCGGTTAAGTCAGCAAGAGAAATTTCTACAGGCAGGGTAATGGTTCCCGGGCACCAGTTGGAACGGCTTAAGTCTGAAGAGGACAATCCATTTCCAAAATTACCTGACGCAGGGTTCAGCATGCGATAAGTTGCGCAGTCTTCTCTCCATGGAATGAAGTGGTATACCCGTTTACCGTCGACGAATATCTCATTCTGTTTGGGCACAAATTCATCACCTCCGCCCCATCCACCATGGCCGGTGGTAAGGTAACGCAGGCGAAGATTTTTTACACCTGCGGGAATGTTAACAGTGACTGTGAGGGAGTCTTTTTCAAACATCGTCCCGTATTCCTGGCCAGACATTTCCATCAGGTTGGTGGTATTGAAGGCAGGCAGCATCCATGTTTTGCCTGACTGAAGAGCTTCATCTCCATCACCGGGATAATATTTGAAATAGAGACTAGCTTTGTGCCCTCCTTTATCATAATTACCAATAAATACACCGATCCAGACTTCACCCTGCAGGCTCGGCAATAAAGTACTAATATCCTGTTTATACACTACAGAATCTGCCCAATTGTACCCTTTGATTTTTGCCTGTTCATTAAAATGCCCTACCCCGAAAGAAGTGAAAAAACGCATAAGCTCCAGGGGTGGCAGGTATTGATCCGTGGCAATCACCCCCTGGTATTTCTTGCCATTTTTCCCTTTATAGACAGGGAGAACACTGATGTCCTTCTGCAAAGCCTGAAGGAACGATATCTTTTTGTCTAAGGGAATCATAAACACTGATCCTGTACGGTCGTACGCATCTCCATTGGAGTGTTGAACAAGTTCTGCGAAGAGCTTTTGTCCGGATGCCGTCTCTGGAAGTCTGACTTTTTTAAGGATCACCGTTCCCCCGGAGAAGTGATAGGTGACATCGGACTGTTCAACTTTCGGGTTGTTATTCTCTCTTCCGAAAGAAATCTGCTCATCGTTGAAAATCTGTATTGTCTGGTATCTGCTTTCAATGATCTGACGTTGATAGGCCGGTTCATCGAGCACAGTTCCCCACTGTGCCGGCCACTTCAGTTCCTCAGGTTTGATCTTGCGATAATCAATGTTGGTGGCAATAGTTTCATAATTTCCGTTGCGGATAATTTTTAGGATCAGTCCCAACCCGGGGCCGACCGACATCATTGGTGTTCCTTTGATCTTCAGGTCGTCATTGTACCAAATCTCAATGGTATTGGAACGCAGGATGAGTTTTGCCTTTTTACAGGGGATGCCGCAAATGGTATCAATGCCCGGCAGCAAGTCGGCCTTGATGTATGCTGAAAATGGTTTTTTAAAAGTATAGAGACGGCCCTTACTATCGAGGACCTGGTACGTCGACTGTTCTTTCAATTGCAGAAACTGCGACTCAGCCT
>Ga0157373_10002965_pt1 | contig 12855 bp, 10 predicted proteins | sample C65metaG_FD_113460 | JGI IMG/M metagenome (GOLD analysis project Ga0157373, IMG submission 113460) | Corn rhizosphere microbial communities from Kellogg Biological Station, Michigan, USA - C6-5 metaG | ecosystem: Host-associated > Plants > Roots > Rhizosphere > Soil | place: USA: Michigan... | reverse complement strand
TCAAAAACAGTGATATTTCCTTGTTTATTAGCAGGATTTTCGATCTTGCTTTTTGAATTTTCTTTTAAGAAATTGATCCAATCTGCTACATTATAATATGGATATTGAGAAATGAATTCGCGCCATTCAGTAATATAATCTGTACTTAAAACACGGTCGTGTTTACTGTCTCTTTTTAAAGCCGGGTAAGAAAAATGAAGATCAGGATGAACTAACTGTTTGACTTTCAAGCAAGAAGAGCATTGGCCACAACTGTCTTCCAGCTTGATTACCTCTGCTTCAATCGCTTCTCCAAACAAAGAAGTTTCTTTACTTTTTGATCTCGGATTTACTTTTTCACAAAGAATATATTGAGCAAAAGCAATTGCCAAAGGCAAAGCACCACTTCCTTCTCTTCCAAGAAATAAGAGAGCATGTGAAAGCCGGTTATTTTGCACAAGATCTTTTAACCGATCCCTCACGTGATTATCAGCAATAACTTCGTTAAACTGCATTCAAAAAAAAATTAAAATACAGGCAAAAGTAAAGGACTAAAAATCAATTTTTGGAATTGATTTTTGAAGAATAAAGAAGGGTAATTAACCGTTGAGATATTTTAAAAGCGTATCATAAGCTTCTTTTCCTTTAGGATCCCGGTTATTAGGAATTAGCCGATCTCTGTTATAAAAAACAGTAAGAAATTTGCCGTTTTCATCAAAAAGGAATTTGGTAAAATTCCATTTGATTGGATTATCAAAACCATTTTGTTCTGCAACGGCAACCAAATATTTATAGATTGGCGCAATATCGTCTCCTTTTACTGAAACCTTTGCTGCCATAGGAAAAGTGACTCCATAATTTTTTTTACAGAATTCAGCTATTTCATCATTGGTTCCGGGTTCCTGGGCGCCAAAATTATTGGCAGGAAAACCAACAATAACCAGCTTGTCTTTATATTCTTTATACAGATTTTCCAGGTCATCATACTGGGGCGTGTTTCCACATTTGGAAGCTGTATTTACGATCAATAATTTCTTTCCTTTGAAGTTAGAAAAATCAATTGTGCCGCCGGTCAACGCCGGAACTTTAAATTCATATATTGATGTTGTTTTCATATTTTTTGAAATGCCGGAAGGAATAATGAAGGAAAACAACAGCAGAGGAATTGCCGCAAAAATGAACTTCTTCATAATATTTTTTTATAAAGATACAATTTCGCCGATAACATTTGTAAAGATTCTATCATGTTTGTGCGAACTTTACCGCTCAAAAAAATCAGGAATTAATGGAAAATCTGAAACCGAAAATTGACCGAATATTAAAAGAATTTGAAACGAAAGCGGTCATTTTTGATTTGGACGGAACGTTGCTCGATAATAATTTGTTTCATCGGCAAAGCTGGATTGAATATTTGAAAAATATGGGCCGTGAAATTTCTGAAGAAGAATTTAATCAGAATTTCAATGGCCGGACCAATAAAGATGTCATCGAATATATTTTCAATCGCAAAATGTCTCCGGAAGAAATTTTAAAATATTCTTTGGAAAAAGAAGCAGTGTATCGCAAAATTTACAAACCCTTCATAAAGCCGGTCGTCGGGTTGATTCAACTTTTGCAAATTTTAAAACAGAAAAAAATTCCAATGGCAATTGCCACTTCAGGCATTCAGCCCAACATTGATTTTATGTTTGAAAACGTGCCGATCAAAAAATATTTTTCAGAAGTAGTCAACTCGTCACACATTTCTAAAGGAAAACCGGACCCGGAAATCTATTTAAAAGTAGCTTCTCTGTTGAAAGTGGAACCAAAAAACTGTTTGGTTTTTGAAGATGCAGTTGTAGGAGTAAACGCTGCGAAAGCAGCCGGAATAAAAGTAATTGCTGTAGCAACGACACAGCCAAAAGCAGAACTGGCAGATGCCGATAAAATCATTGATGATTTCACTTTCGATTAAAAACAGGAAATCAATTAAAGGTTCGTTTACTGTAAAATCGGTACGGAATTATCAAAATAAATTTGTTTTACATTTGCTTTGCCCCCACATTTTTTGAACGAATATTTTAAGTTACAGAAATTATTACGGCCGAAAACTTTATGCAATTATCACCCGGAAAAAAAATATATTTTCTCTCAGATTTTCATCTCGGCGCACCGGATTATGAAACCAGTTTGGCGCGTGAAAAACGCGTAATTCAATTCCTGAATGAAATAAAAAAAGACGCAGAAGTAATATTTATCCTCGGCGATCTTTTTGACTTTTGGTATGAATACAAAAAAGTAGTTCCAAAAGGATTTGTAAGAATTCTTGGAAAGCTGGCAGAATTAACAGACTGTGGAATCATCATTTATTTTTTTGTTGGAAACCATGATATGTGGATGAACGGATATTTTGAAAAAGAACTAAATATCCAGGTTTTTCATGAAGCAAAAGAATTTGAATTCAATGGGAAAAAATTTTTGATTGGGCATGGAGATGGTTTAGGACCCGGCGATCATCGTTATAAAATGATGAAAAAGGTTTTCCGCAATAAATTTTCGCAATCGCTTTTTGGGTTGCTGCATCCCTCGGCTGGAATCGGAATGGCAGATTATTTCAGCCGAAAAAGCCGAGCTTTGGCTGGAAAAAAAGACGAGCAGTTTTTAGGCGAAGACAAAGAATGGCTGATCATTTTTTCAAAAGAAGTTTTGAAAAAAGAACATTTCGATTATTTTATTTTCGGACATCGTCATTTGCCGATTGAATTTAAACTGAACGAAAAAAGTGTTTACATCAACCTTGGCGATTGGATCAAATACAATAGCTACGCAGTTTTTGAGAATGAAACGGTCTCACTGAAATATTATCAATCATGAGAAAAGTTGCACTTCTTCTGATTTTTTTGAATTGCTTTTATCTTCCTAAAATTTTTGCCCAGGACGATTCCGCATTTCATTTTATAAAACAAATCCCGTTTCCTGTTTCTTCTTTTTCTGTTGATAATATCGGAGAATTATACCTGGTCACTTCTGACAATCAATTGAAAAAATTGAATGAAAAAGGAGATTCTGTTGGTGTTTTCAACCTGGTGACTCAATATGGGAAACTCACTTATGTAAATGCAGAAAATCCATGGAAAACGATTTTGTTTTATCAGAATTTTTCAACCATTGTATTGCTGGATAAATATCTGAACGTGGTTACATCGATTAATCTAAGAAAGCAAAATATTTTTAAAGTTCGCGCAGTTACTACCTCTTACGATAATAATATCTGGCTTTTTGACGAGCAGGATAATAAGTTGAAAAAGATTGATGATAATGGAAATGTTCTTTCTGAAACGGTAGATTTTCGTTTATTGTTTGATTCTGTTCCTGATCCGAAACAAATCATTGATCGTGATGGATTTGTTTATTTAAACGATCCTGAAAAAGGCATTTATATTTTTGATTATTACGGAAGTTTCAAAAGCAAACTGACTTTTTTTAACTGGAAAAATATTGCAGTGATTGGTAAAGATATTTATGGATTTGATGAAGAAAGTATTTATAAATATTCTCCTCCTTTGCCCGATTTTACTACAAAAAAATTGCCGGCTGAGATGCAAAACAGTTCTTCGATTCAATTAAGAAATCATAAGATCTATGTTTTGAAAAACAACCGGCTGTCAATCTATTCTTTACAGTAAACGAAGCTTATACTGATCTTTTTATCCGTTCATAGAAGTAAGGAATTCCGCATTGTCTTTGGTTCCTTTCATGTTTTTCATCAACGTATTGATCGCTTCTTCAGGATTCATATCGGCCATGTGATTTCTTAAGATCCACATTCTCTGGAGAACGTCTTTATCCAGCAACAAATCATCGCGGCGTGTTGAAGAAGAGATAATATCGATAGCAGGGAAAATTCGTCGGTTCGATAATCTTCTGTCAAGTTGCAGCTCCATGTTACCGGTTCCTTTGAACTCTTCAAAGATTACTTCATCCATTTTGCTGCCTGTGTCAACCAAAGCGGTGGCAATAATTGTAAGTGAGCCACCATTTTCAATTTTACGGGCCGCACCAAAAAACTGTTTTGGTTTTTGCATCGCATTTGCTTCTACGCCGCCAGATAAAACCTTTCCGCTCGCAGGAGAAACGGTGTTGTGAGCACGAGCCAAGCGGGTAATACTATCCAATAAAATCACGACATCATGGCCGCATTCTACCAAACGTTTTGCCTTTTGTAAAGCCATAGTACTTACTTTCACGTGTTTTTCAGCAGGCTCGTCAAATGTTGATGCAATCACTTCTGCTTTTACACTGCGTTCCATATCGGTAACTTCTTCAGGCCTTTCATCCACCAAAACGATCATTAAATAACATTCAGGATGATTCGCTGCAATTGCATTTGCAATTTCTTTAAGCAACATTGTTTTACCGGTTTTTGGCTGCGCAACGATTAGTCCGCGCTGCCCTTTCCCTATCGGCGTAAACAAATCAATAATCCGGGTAGATAAATTATTGGGAGAAGTAAATAAATTCAGTTTTTGATAAGGAAACAATGGTGTCAGATAATCAAAAGGAACACGATCCCGAACTTCGTCCGGCCCTTTTCCGTTAATGGTTTCCACTTTCAGTAAAGCGAAATATTTTTCACCTTCTTTCGGCGGACGAACAGAACCATAAACAGTGTCGCCGGTTTTTAAACCAAATAATTTTATTTGAGAAGGAGAAACATAAACATCGTCTGGAGAAGAAAGATAATTGTAATCACTGCTTCTTAAAAAACCATAACCATCGGGCATCATTTCCAAAACACCTTCAGCTAAAATGATTCCGTCAAATTCAATATTGAATGCTGGTTCTTTTTTCTGGAAATTTTTTGTATGATGCTGATGTCCATTGTTGATGGGCAGCGGCGGCATTTGTTCTTCCTCTTCCTCATCTTCATTTTTCAATAATTCGATCAATGCAGGCGCAATTGTTTTCGGATCAGCCAAATGTTCCACATGGTCATCCTCATCATCTTCGGTGTCAAAAAAATCAAACTCCGGCTTTACGGCAACAGCTTCTTCTTTCGGTTTTTTAACCGCCTTTTTCTTTTCCTCAGTTCTTTTAGGTTTTACTTCTTTATCTTCTTCTACAGCTACTGGCTCTGCAACTTCTTTTTTCACAGATTTCACAATGCGTTTACGCTTAGGCCTTTCAGAAGTAGTTTCTTTTTTATCGTTGGTAGTAGTCATTGATGCTTGTTTGTCAAGAATTTTATAGATCAATTCCTGTTTTTGTAAATTTTTTGCGTCGGTTATATTTTGTTGCTCGGCAATATCAAGCAACTCCGGAACGAGCATATCGTTCAGTTGTAAAATGTCGTACATAAAGAGACGTATAGATTAATAGTCAAAACACAAATTGGGGTTGTAAAATCTAATATTTGATATTTATAATGGAATGGGATTCTGTTAATACTGATGTAATCGTAGCAAAAGGAAAACTAGTCAGCTTTAATCTGAATGCAATATTACATTAAAATAATAAAAACAATAAATTTTTTTCTTTTTATGTACCAATTGCGCATGACTGAAAACACAATCAGTTATCTCTTAAAATACCGGTAAAACAAGGATTAGACCAAAAATTTTCTGCTGTTGAATTATATTTGCGTTTTTAAATAAAGCAAATGTTTAACAAAAGAGTACGCATTAAAGATGTTTTGGAAGATGATTTAATTAACCAGGAATTAACTGTAATGGGCTGGGTTCGTACTTTCAGAAATAATCAATTTATCGCTTTGAACGATGGAAGCACCAATTCCAATCTTCAGATCGTGTTGGAATTAGGAAAATTTGATGAACCACTTTTAAAAAGAATTACTACAGGAGCGGCGTTAAAAATTTCCGGAATTTTAGTTCCTTCTTTGGGAAAGGGCCAAAAAGTGGAATTAAAAGCACAATTGGTGGAAGTGTTGGGCGACAGTGATGCGGAAAAATTTCCACTTCAACCCAAAAAACATAGCTTGGAATTTTTGAGAGAAAAAGCGCATTTGCGTTTTCGTACTAATACTTTCGGCGCAATTTTCAGAGTAAGACATTCTCTTGCCTTTGCGATTCATGAATTTTTTAATAAAAAAGGATTTGTGTATTTGCATTCGCCAATCATCACCGCTTCTGATGCGGAAGGTGCCGGAGAAACGTTTCATGTTACCTCTTTTGATTTGGACAAGCCTGTAAAAAACGAAGATGGAACGATCAATTATAAAGAAGATTTCTTTGGGAAAGCATCAAACCTCACTGTTAGCGGACAGTTAGAAGCAGAGCTTGCGGCATTGGCGTTAGGAGATGTTTATACATTCGGTCCAACTTTCCGCGCAGAAAATTCTAACACGGCTCGCCATCTTGCAGAGTTTTGGATGATCGAGCCTGAAATGGCTTTTTCAGATCTGGAAGATGACATGAAGCTTGCGGAAGAGTTCATGAAATATATTATTAAATATGCTCTTGAACATAATCGCGAAGACCTCGACTTTTTAGCCGCAAGATTGGTAGAAGAAGAAAAGCAAAAGCCTCAGAATGAAAGAAGTGAAATGGGATTGATAGAAAAACTTGACTTTGTAGTTAATAATGACTTTGAAAGGCTCACTTATACAGAAGCCATTGAAATTTTAAAAAATTCTCCGGCAAATAAGAAAAAGAAATTTCAATATCCGATTGATAAATGGGGAATTGATTTGCAAAGCGAACACGAGCGCTATTTGGTAGAAAAGCATTTTAAAAAGCCGGTGATTCTGATCAATTATCCAAAAGAAATAAAAGCATTTTACATGCGGCAGAATGATGACGAAAAAACCGTTGCCGCGATGGATATTCTCGCTCCGGGAATTGGAGAAATTGTGGGCGGTTCACAACGTGAAGAAAGATTGGATGTATTGGAAAAAAGAATGCGTGAAATGAACATTCCTGTTGAAGAAATGTATTGGTATTTAGATACAAGAAGATTTGGAACTGTGCCTCACGCTGGCTTTGGACTTGGATTTGAAAGGTTGATACAGTTTGTAACGGGAATGACCAACATCCGCGATGTGATTCCATTTCCGCGTTATCCAAAGAACGTGGAATTTTGACCAATGTGAAAGTTTTCAAATGATAAAACGGATTGCTGAATTCCTTTTAGGAGTTTGTATGGTGGTTTTACTTTTAGGAAAATATGGTGATATGAACCATCCCTCGAAACCGCTTGTTGCATACATTACCGATAGCGGTGTTCTGCAAGCAATTATTTACATTCTTCTAATAATTTTTGCCTATAGATTGATCAGTGGCAAGTATAAAGATTATTCTAAATTCTTCTACAATTTATTAGTAAAACTGTTTGGCGATCCGCAAAAAAAGAAAGGATAATTTTGATGGATTCGCGGCATTTTATAAAATAAGAAGTGAAATTATTTCTTTGTTTACTAAGAAGCAGCAAAACTGCTGCTTTTTGTTTTATTAATATTTCCCCAAATCAAAAAGAATGCTTTTTCAAATCCGCTAATTTTGCAGCGGTATAATTGTTGTCAACCTGTAATTGACCAACCTTTTAATTATGGCACAGAGAAGCAAGCAAGAAGTTTTGGATTATTTATCCCGTGCAGAAGTGGCTGCAGTCGGCACGTCAGACATGGGAACTCCGCGTCAGCGAATGATGCATTTTGGTGCGGATGAAGATTTTAATATTTACGTGAGCAGCATGAAAGGCGACCCCAAGGTCATTCAATGGAGCAACATTCCTGAAACGGCTCTGTTAATCCATCAGGGAAAAACTTTTATGGAAATGGAAGAATGTGAGATCATCGGAAGAGCGGAAATTATAAAAGATAAAGTCGATCGCGAAAAAGCAATTGAACTGATGAACCTTCGTTCTCCGATCGTTGCTAATTTTGTAAAAATCAATGCCACCGATCGCCTCGAATTTATCCGTATAAAACCTTTCACTGTAAAATATCGCTTTGTTCCGGAAATTCTCCAGGGGGAAAAACCAACCATTTTTGAATTTGCTCAAAACAGAAAATCTTTCAGTTCATGGGATGATCTGAAAGCGAAAGCAAGAGCCTGGAAAGAAGCAGTTCGCCCGTTATCATTAACGGCTTCTTTGATTCCGCTTTTACTTGGCGGTGCAATCGCGTATTCAGCTCTTCATACTTTGAACATTTTTTTGTTTGTGCTCACTTTGCTTGGCGGGGTAATGATCCAGGCGGGAACTAATATGATCAACGACTGGAAAGACGCAGATCGTGATAATGAAAATGTAGAAGGAGTTCGTCCTTTTACCGGCGGTTCGCGAATGATTCAACTCGGACTGGTTTCACGTTCTGACATGGGATTTTTTGGATTGGTTTTGTGCTGCATTGCTTTTTTGATCGGCGGGTATTTAGTGGCAGTCAGCGGTTGGGGATTAATTCCATTAATTTTCTACGGATTGGTAGCGGGATTATTTTATACAAGTGAAAAAGGAAAATTCTCTTTCATCAATTTGGCTCCGGGCTTTGCAGAATTTTTAATTGCAACAACCTTTGGAGTAATGATGACGCTGGGAGCTTTTTATGTACAAACAGGATATTATTCTTTACAGGCATTGCTCATTTCGTTGCCTGTCGCCATTTTTATTTCCAACGTTTTATTGATCAATCAATTTCAGGATGCAGCATCAGATGCAAAATCTGAGAAGAAAACTTTGGTTGTCAGATTGGGAAAAAGGCGTGCTAAAAATATATTAATTACATGCTTTATTGCAGCATACATTATCATTGCTCTGCTACCACTTTTAGGCTTTGCACCTTATACTTTTTATGTAGCATTTCTTTCTGTTCCTTTTGCTGTTCAGGCGATTCGTTATGCTCATAAAAATTACGATAAAACCTCTGCAGATCTGATTCCCAGCAATGCGCATACTGCCATTGCTCATTTATTTACAGGATTGCTTTTGGTGTTTGCTTTTTTGTTGAGTGGTTTAGGTTTCATCGTGCCGGCTTTGTATTTGACCGCTTCATTCCTACTGGTTTTTTGGGTTTGGCACTACATAGAACGTCAGAGAAAAACAATGAACAATTTCAGGTTGGCAATTGGCAAAAAGTAATCATTTTGTAGTATGCAAAGGAATAATCCCTTTTCGTTTTTTGCGTGAAAATAACAATCTGTCTTATTTGTTTCTTTTCTGTAGTGTTTGAAAAACAAACGCCTGAATCATTTTCGTTTGTGCATGACTGTTAGGTACAATAAAATTTTTAGATCAAAAAAGTTTTATTGCGTTTTCAAAAACGCCCCGATCCTTGTTCCTACATTCTCACGAATATTTTCATAAAAAAGATTGTAGTCGGCGATGTGAAAGTTTTTTGTTTTGATAAAAATACTTCCTAAAAATTTCGGTTTGTTTACCCACAAACATTTCCATGAATTTGCGCGTGAACCAGTCCCGGAATTACTTTATTAAAATTGCGAAGCACGCCACCTTTGTTTAAATAAGCAGGCGCAAGAGTTGTGTCCATCGTCCATGTCAAAGGATTAATGACATAAGCTTTCAAAGTTTCTTTTTCAATATAAGGCGCAATATATCCTTCCTGAAAAGTTCGCCAGCTCACAAAACAACCTGTAGCAGTAGAATCTTCACAAGGTTTTAATTGAGAAAAATAATTCGTGAAAACCGGAAGCCCGATTATGTATGCACACACCAATTGTTTTTCCAAAGGTTTTCCTTCAAAAAATTCTTTCAACAATTTTCCTGCATGCCACGTTCCCTGGCTGTGAGAGGCGATGATAATAGGCCTTCCATGATTGTAATTTTTCAAATAATATTCAAACGCATTTCTTACATCTTCATATGCTAAATTTAAAGCGTCATTTGCGGAATCTTTATTCTTCGTATAAAATGCAAAAAGATTTGCCTGTCGATATCGCGGTGCAAACACACGACAATATTTATTGAAAACGCTTGCCTGGTAAAGGATTGAGTCATCATCTGTTTTTTCATTGACCGACGCATCATCAATATCTGCGTTCCAGCCGTCGGGCATTTTCCGATCCGTATAAGAGGTTGGATAAATAAAAAAAACATCTGCAAGAGAATCTTTTTGCTGATCTCTTAAATCTTTTGGAACATTGTCTGATGGATCATATTTGAAAGGAGACGCGGCCCAATAATTTAAATCACTGTAGTCAGGAAGATGATTTTTGCTTTTAAAAGAATAACTGATGGACTGCCCTGAAATTTTATGTGAACATGAATTCAGCACCCAAAAAGGAAAAAGTAAAAAAAGAAAAACTATATTTTTAGATAAAAAATTTTGTTTGTAAATTGACATGTGCTAAGCTACATTCGCTATTTTAAAATTTTAAATTTTTAATGCAATGACCATACCAGTAGTTGATCTTTCTGACTTTACCAGCGGCGATCCAAAGCTAAAAGAATCTTTTGTTCAGCAATTGGGAAAAGCGTATGAAGATGTAGGTTTTGTGGCCGTGAAAAATCATGGAATTCCTGCAGACCTTATCGCCGATCTTTATAAATATGTGCAGCAGTTTTTTTCTCTTCCTTCTGATAAAAAACGCGCGTATGAAATTCCGGAACTTGCCGGACAAAGAGGGTACACTTCTTTTGGAAAAGAACATGCAAAAGGAAGTGAAGCGCCGGATCTGAAAGAGTTTTTTCAATACGGACAAACGGTTCCGGAAAACCATCCGCTGAAACCTGAATATCCTGATAATGTAAGTGTGGCGGAAGTTGAAGGATTTAATGAAACTCTTTTCAAAGCTTATCGCGCCTTCGAAAGATCAGGCAAATCTTTGTTGCAAGCGATTGCACTTTATCTTGGCCTGGATGAAAATTATTTTGATGATTTTGTGGAAGAAGGGAATTCGATTGTTCGCGCGATTCATTATCCGCCGATAACTGTTGAACCCAAAAGTGCAATTCGTGCAGAACAACATGAAGATATTAACCTGATCACTTTATTGGTTGGGGCGTCTGCCGGAGGGTTGGAAATTCTGACCAAACAAAATGAATGGGTTGGTGTTACTTCTTTGCCCGATCAGATTGTGGTAAATGTGGGCGATATGCTGCAACGGCTTACGAATAATAAATTGAAAAGTACTACGCACAGAGTGGTAAATCCTCCGCGCGAATTGTGGCACACATCAAGGTTTTCGATTCCGTTTTTTCTTCATCCAAAATCTGCAATGGATCTTTCCGCTCTTCAGGAATGTGTGGATGAAAATCATCCGAAAGTGTATGAAGATATCACTGCAGGAGAATATCTTGATGAGCGTTTGCGCGAGATTGGTTTGAAGAAATAACTAAGGTAAAAATTAATTGCAAAAGAAATTTGAAAGATGAATTGTATCATTTTAAACTGATGCGGTACTGACAGAAAACGATTTTTAAATAATATTTTCATGGTACTGCACCGGCACATTCCTTTTTTAAAAGCGGTTTTTTATTATACTATTTCCGCCTTCGGTGGACCGCAAGGCCATTTGGGAATGATGATGAAAACTTTTGTAGAAGGAAGAAGGGATGTAACCAAAGAAGAGTTGATGGAATACGTCGCCTTTTGTCAGCTCTTGCCTGGCGCGTCTTCCACGCAAACAATCACGCTGATTGGATACAAGCGCGGCGGCGTTCCTCTTGCGATTCTCACACTTTTGATTTGGATTTTTCCTGCGAGTATTTTGATGGGAATTTTTTCTTTTCTGTTTTATTATGTCAACACGTATCATGTAAGTCTCGATCTTTTTTCTTACATCCAGCCGATGGCTGTTGGCTTTATCGCATTCGCCGCTTTCAGGATGTATAAAGTTTCTATCAGGAACAAGATCACGTTTATCATCATGATCGTTGGCGCTATTGGCACCTATCTTTTTTTTAAAACTCCGTGGGTTTTTCCAATATTGATCGTTTTAGGCGGCGTTGTCACCAACTTTAGTGATAGAAGATATCCCGAGAAAGATAACATCAAACCTCGTCATATAAAATGGACAAATATTTGGCTATTCATTTTAATTTTTATTGTTGTTGGTTTTTTGAGTGAAACAGCAAGAAAGCAAAACTGGGAACATAAAAGAGCCTTTAATCTTTCAGAAAATGTGTATCGTTATGGAAGTCTCGTTTTTGGCGGAGGCGATGTGTTGATGCCAATGATGTATGAGCAATATGTTACGCGAGAAAAATCGAATTATTTAACCAAAGAAGAATATTTGACTGGTTGGGGAATTGTTCGCGCGATTCCCGGTCCTGTATTTTCTGTTACCTCTTACGTGGGAGGAATGGTACTTCGCGATTATGGGCCGGCGTGGCAAATCCTCGGATGTCTTATCGGATGTATTGGAATTTTTTTACCAAGCGCTTTACTCGTTTTATTCTTTTTTCCTGTTTGGCAAATTTTAAAAAAATATGTGGTCGTTTATCGTTCGCTTGAGGGCATCAATGCCGTTGTTGTCGGCATTATGTGGGCTTCATTTCTTTATTTGGTAAAAGATATTTCCATTACCGCTTTGAACACCGTTAGTCTTGTAAATATTGTTGTAATTATAGGCACTTTTTATCTCCTGACTTTCACAAAAATCCCTGCGCCTTTCATCGTTCTGGGCTGTTTGATCATTGGATTTATATTCTGATTTTCCTTTTTTAGAAAACAAAACATTTAATCTGATTTTTTCGTTTGTCGAAATCGGGAAAAATAAAAAGAATAAAAGTATTATAATACTTTTATTGTCCACGGCTTACTATCTTTGTCCTCTATTATTATTCATAAAAAATTGAACTATGGAAACAACTTTTGAGCATGAAAATATTCTTAATGTAACTTTAATTGAGCCGAGATTGAAACATCCGACCATTTTTGAAAGATTTGATGAATTGATTTCGGGCGAAAGCTTGATCCTTCAT
>Ga0157373_10002962_pt1 | contig 12868 bp, 14 predicted proteins | sample C65metaG_FD_113460 | JGI IMG/M metagenome (GOLD analysis project Ga0157373, IMG submission 113460) | Corn rhizosphere microbial communities from Kellogg Biological Station, Michigan, USA - C6-5 metaG | ecosystem: Host-associated > Plants > Roots > Rhizosphere > Soil | place: USA: Michigan... | reverse complement strand
GAGCCGAGCCAGACGGTGAGGTCCCTGTCGGTGACGAGGTCGGGGAGCGGCACGGCGGCGATCTGCGCCCTGATCTCCGGGGTGATCCGATCGCCGAACAGGTTGACGTTGTTGGTCCGAACCCAGCCGCGAACGTTCTTGTGGGCGATGATGATCGCCCCGGCGTCGCGCAGCGCCTGGTCTCCGCCCGTGTGGTCGAGATGATAGTGGGTATTGACGACATAACGGATCGGCTTCGGCGTCAGCCGGTGAATCTCTCTGACCAATGCCCGAGCCGCGTCGAGGTTGAAGAAGCTGTCGACGACCAGCACGCCATCGTCGCCAATGACAAAGCCGGCATTGGCGCCCGCTTTATGTTCGAGACCGTCGATCGCCGCATAGACGCCGGGACCGACCTGTTTCAGCACGAAAGGAAGCGGCGCAGTCTGGGCGGAGGCCGCGGACGCGACCGCAATGAAAACCGCAAGCGCGCCGCTCAGTCGCTTCATCATCATCCCCCGCGTTGGGTTCAGGACGTTAGCCTGAGCGCCGCGATCGCCGCAACGATGGCGAGGATCAACAAGATGCGCACGGTATTCGATGGCTCTTGGAACCAGAGGATTCCGACGAGCACCGTTCCGACTGCACCAATGCCGCCCCACACCGCATAGGCGGTGCCCATCGGGATCGAGCGTGAGGCCACCTCCAGCAACGCCATGCTGATCGCCACCGAGACGAGGAAAGCGATCGTCCACGGCAAGTTACGGAATCCGTCTACGAAGCGGAGCGAGGTCGTGAACCCGACTTCGAAGAAGCCGCCGACGATCAGCCAGACCCAGGGCATGAAAATCCTTTCACTGGACGCGCGAGTCCGCGCGGTTAATCTCGGCGTCCATGGCGAAGGGTCAGACCATCGGCAACATGATTGCGCCGCCGCGCTTCCTCGCGTTCATCGGCGTGCTCATCGTCGGCGTGCCGATCGGCCACGAGCTGCTCGGCAATTGGGCGTTGGGCGCGATGGCCGGATTCGATCTTGCTGCGATCGTGTTTCTTCTGTCGTGCATCTCGCTGCTCGGAACGCGCGAGGCGCGAATCATTCGCGACCATGCCAATGCGAACGACGCCAATCGCGTCCTCCTACTCGCAATCACCGGAACGGTGCTGGCGATCCTGCTGATTGCGATCGCCGCCGAAGCCGTCGGCAAGAGCCCGCAGCCGCTTACCAAGACGCTGATCATCCTGACGCTCGCCTTGGCCTGGCTGTTCAGCAACACGATTTACGCGCTTCACTACGCGCACCTCGTCTACATGCATCCCGACGTCGGTTGTGTCGGCCTCGAATTCCCGCGAACCCAGCATCCCGTCTACTGGGACTTCGTCTATTTCGCCTTCACCTGTGGGATGGCCTTCGCGACCTCGGATGTGACCGTCACGACCACGCACATGCGGAGAATCGTGACGGTCCACTGCCTCGCGGCCTTCGCATTCAACATCGGCGTGCTGGCCTTCACCATCAACGTGCTGGGTTCGGGCTAGGCAGCCACGTCGATTTCAGGCGGAGGAGCTTTGGGGCGGATCGCGATCAGGCAACCGCCGACGATGAGCGCGGCGCCCGCGAGGGTATAATCCGAGACATGCTCGCGAAACACGAGCCAGCCCATCAGCGAGGCCCACAGGAAAGCGCTATATTCGCTGACCGAAAGGTAGCTCGCCTGGCCGCGCGCATAGGCCCAGGCATAGAGCAGGGTTCCGCCCGTCGAGAGGAGCGCGGCAAGCGCGACCCATTGCCATTGCGACCCGGGCCATTGGGGAAGGCCGATCAGCGGCAGCAGGATAAGCCAGAGCACCATCACCGTGAGCGACTGGAAGAAGTTGATCTCGAGCGGCTTCGCGGCGAGCGCCTGGTGGCGCATCAGGACGAGGTTGCCGGCATAGCAGATCGCCGAGCCGAGAATGGCGGCGGTGCCTAACAGCACTTCGGGACCGACCTTCATCCGCGCCTGGCCGAACAGGATCACGAGCAGCCCGCCAAAAGCGACCAAGGAGCCGAGGATCGAGCGCGAGCCGACATCCTCTTTGAGGAAAATCGCCGAGAGCAGAAGCGCCGCCAACGGCGCGACGAAGGTCAGCGCGATCGCTTGTGCGAGCGGGACTCGGCCGATGCCCCAGAAGAAGAGGAATGCGAGGCCGGTCACGATCACGCCGCGAATGACGTGAACCCGGACTGTTCTCCGGCTCGGCCAACGCTTTCGGCCCGGCAGATAGATCACGGCGCTGATGGCGAGGTTGCCGACCGAACGCCAGACACTGACCGCGATGATTCCGATGACGATGACGAGATGCTTCATCACCGCGTCCATGATCGACAACGCCGCAACCGCGAGGAGGGCGGTCGCAAAGGCCTTGACCGGTTGCTGGGCGACGCGGTTCACGCGCCGCCTCTAGCGGCTGTTAATTGGAAGCGTCGATAGCGACGCGAGTCGGCGCGGGATGCGAGTCGATGAGTAGGGGCGGCTGCGAGCCAGAGCCTGCGAAAGAGTTCGCGAGCGCTCCGCCGAGAATCAGAATGAGCAACAGCTTGGCCACGAGACCAGGCTGCGCCCGAAGCGGTGAAGAAAGCCTAAATTATTCGGCCGCGTCGAGGGTTTGTTCGCGCGCCGCTTCCGCTTCGAGCTCGGTGGCCTTCGCCTCGACCAGCTTCACGATGTGGTCGATCATATCGGCGTCCTTCACATGGTGGTCGGTTACGCCCGAGAGATAGACCATGTGGGTCCCGTTGCCGCCGCCGGTGATCCCGATGTCAGTCTCGCGCGCTTCGCCGGGGCCGTTCACCACACAGCCGAGCACGCTGAGCGACATCGGAGTCTTGATGTGCTGCAGCCGCTCTTCCAGCGCCTCCACGGTGCGGATCACGTCGAAGCCCTGCCGCGCGCATGACGGGCAGGAGACGACGCGAACTCCGCGGCTGCGGATGCCGAGCGCCTTGAGGATCTCGTAGCCGACGCGAACCTCCTCTTCCGGCTCGGCTGGCAGCGAGACGCGGATCGTGTCGCCGATGCCAGCCCAGAGGAGATTGCCGATGCCGATGGCCGACTTCACCGTCCCGCCGATCAAGCCGCCGGCCTCGGTGATGCCGAGGTGGAGCGGGCAATCCACTTCGCTCGCCAGCTGCTGGTAAGCCGCCACCGCGAGGAACACGTCGCTCGCCTTTACCGCGACCTTGTACTCACGGAAGCCGTGGTCCTCGAGAATTCGGATATGGTCGAGCGCGCTTTCGACCAGTGCCTCAGGGCACGGCTCGCCATATTTCTCGAGCAGGTCCTTCTCGAGGCTGCCGGCATTGACGCCGATGCGGATCGCGCAACCATTGGCGCGGGCCGCCGCGATGACCTCCCGGACCCGTTCTTCCGAGCCGATATTGCCTGGATTGATCCTAAGACACGCCGCCCCGGCGTCCGCCGCCTCGAGCGCCCGCTTGTAGTGAAAGTGGATGTCGGCAACGACCGGGATGCGCGCCGAGCGAACGATCTCCTTCAGGGCCGCTGTCGCGTCGGCGGTCGGGCAGGATACGCGGATGATGTCCGCGCCCGCGTCCTCGCAGCGGCGGATCTGGTCGATCGTCGCTTTGGCATCCTCGGTCGGCGTGTTCGTCATCGTCTGGACGCTGATCGGCGCGTCTCCGCCGACAGGGAGGGAGCCGACCATAATCTGCCGCGACTTGCGCCGCTCGATATCTCGCCAGGGACGGATGGATGACATGAGTTCCTCTGAGCCCGCCATATAGGCGGTCGGGCTTCCGCGGCAAAGGCGCACCCACCCTCACGAAGGTTTATCGCGAGTCCTATCGTATTGTGTTAACGGGGTTAACAGAGTTAACGAGACTCGCTCGGGGCACCGATGAACAAATGGAGCCGGCGGTTCGAAGGCAATTACGCGTCGGCTAAACCCGCGGGCCGCCGTCGTACGCCCGCCCCCGCGCATTATTTCGCGTTCCTCAGCTACAGCCACAGCGACAGCGAGGACGCCGACTGGCTGCACGAGCAGCTCGAGCGCTTCCGCGTCCCGTCGACGCTGCGCGGCCGAGTGACCGCGAATGGCGTCGTGCCGAAGCGCCTGACCCCCATTTTCCGCGACCAGCACGACCTCGCGGCCGCGGACGACCTCAACGATGAAATCTGCGAGGCGCTAGAAGCCTCGCGCTGCCTGCTGGTCCTGTGCTCTCCGGCAGCCGCCAGGTCCCGCTGGATCAACGTCGAGATCGAAACCTTCAAGCGGATCCATCCGGAAGGCTGCATCATCGCCGCGGTAATCGCCGGCGAGCCGCTCGCCAGCGGCATTCCGGGCCGTGAAGCGGAGGAATGTTTTCCGCCGGCGCTGGTCGCGAAATACAACCGACGCGGAAGACCCACCGGCAAGAAGACCGAGCCGCTTGCCGCGGACCTTCGCGAGGGGAAGGGCGGCCGGCGCATCGGATTCCTGAAAATCGTCGCGGGGATGCTCGGTGTCGCGCTCGACGAATTGGTGCAGCGCGAAACGACGCGCCGCCACCGCCAGCTCGCTTATGTCGCCGCAGCCTCGCTTGGCGGGATGGCAGTCACCAGCACGCTCGCCTTCACCGCGATCGAAGCGCGCAATTCCGCGCGCGAGCAGCGGAGGGAGGCGGAAGGTCTCGTCGCTTTCATGGTCGGCGACCTCAAGGACAAGCTCGAGCCGATCGGTCGGCTCGATGCTCTCGACGGCGTCGGCTCGCGCGTGCTCGCTTATTATAGAAAGCAAGATACCGCCGAGCTCTCCGACGCCGCCCTTCTGCAGCGTTCGCGCGCGCTGAGCATCACAGCGCAGGTCGCGTATCTACGCGGCCATTACGACAGCGCGACCCAACTCTATCGCCAGGCGATGGCCGGGACAGCCGAGGCCGTCCGCCGCAACCCGGACGACCCGCAACGGCTATACGACCACGCGCAGAACGTCTTCTACATCGGCGACATCGCTCGCCTTCGCGGAGACATTGACACGGCTGAGACCTATTACCGCGGATACAAACGTCTCGCGGACCGGATGGTCGCGATCGATCCCAACAACCTCAAGTGGCGCATGGAGGTCGCATACGCCAATGAGGATCTCGGCATCGTCCTGAAGAACAAGCGCAGATTCGCGGAAGCGGCCCAGCTGTTCGGCAGCTCGCTGTCTTCGATGCAGTCTCTTGCCGCGGTCGATCCCGGCAACGCCGAGTACCAGCAGGAACTCGGGAATGTCCTCGGTTGGTTTGCCGAGGCGGAAGGCGATTTGGGACAATTCGATGCGGCAATTACCGCTCGCCAACGCCAAATAACGTTCCTTGAGCAACACGTGGCCGGCGGTCAGACGGACGTCAGCTTGCTGCAGCGTTTGATCCCGGCACACGAAGGATTGGGCGTCTTGCTGACGGCTCGAGGCAAAGTCGATCAAGCGATTGTCGAATATCGACGGGCGCTTGCGCAAGCCAACGGGCTACTTGCGATAGAACCGACCAACAGTCTCTGGAGAGATTGGACGGCGAGCACGCATCTTGCGCTAGCCAAGAATCTTCTCGCAAGGGCCGATGTGGCACAAGCCTCGCAAGAGGCATCCACAGGCTGCGCCATTGCCGGGGCACTTCGCGCTCAGGGACCCAAGGTGGTGCGCTGGCGTTCGCTGCAGACAACATGCCTTTCGATGCGTTCGCGGCTGGCGCTGGCATCCGGAGCAACGCTCCAAGCACGGACGTTCGCTGAGCAGGCACTCGCATCGGCGCAGGCGGAACGGAGCGGCGATCCGATCTCCGATCGATATAGCATCGCGGCGTCAGGCCGAATGCTCGGCGACGTCCGGCAGCGTCTGGGAGACTTTGCAGGCGCCAAGGCAGCGTGGTCCGCGGCGTTGCAACAACTGCCCACGAACGTCGCCGAAGTTCCGTTCGAGACAAACGAACGCGCGGAGCTCCTGCGCCGTCTCGGACGCAGCAGCGAAGCTCAGGACTCTGCAGCCCGGCTCAAGGCCATGGGCTACCGTTCGGCCGCATAGAGGATCAACGTGCGTAGTTTGTGAGACCACAGGAGGGTTCAATGTCTGAAGACAACAATCTCAAGGATGGTGTTGGCGAACTGGAGCCGGAAACTCGGGGAGAAAAAGGGGAGCGAGCGATGTCGAAGAAGGCGACGACGAAACAGCCGTGGGACGTCGAGATCGACGTTCATTTGAAGAAAGGGTGCCCGGATCCCCAATTCGAGATCTACACCACGTTACCGGTATCCAACGGCGCGATCGAATTCCGGAACAACCATCGTCCGGGATTCAACATCACATTCACGCTCTACGATGAAAGCGGCGAGAATTATCTGTTCCCGCCACAGTCAAAGGTCCGGGAAGCTTGCTGGTCGCTGCGCGGAAATACATGCCCCACCTCGGCGGCGTACGACGTATTTGACCCGCGCACGGTTGATCATAGTCGAACGACGTTGGTCGTTTTCAACGACAATCCCGATGCCGACCATGGCGGGCCATTGGGTGAGTTCATGTACACCCTTCGAGTGACGAAGGATGAGTGTGCGTCTTATTGCTGTTTGGACCCGGGCGGCAACGATATGAATGGCCCGCGCATCTGAGTTAGGGCCGGTGATCGCTGGCGTTTGGCGAACCAAGCGATCGTGGGTTAGGTTGAGCCGGTGAACGCTCCGACAACCGCGATTATTCAAAACGAAGATCGCGAGGCGTCACCGGCCGGCCCGCCGCGCATTCCGTTTGTTCTCTCTGTCGGGATCACCGGCCATCGCGCCGAGGCGCTCGCGGAAGGGAATCTGCCGCGCCTGCGTGAGCGGCTCCGCGACATGCTGGCGCTCGTTGCAGAGACATGTAGCGCGTTGCACGAGCGGAACCGCGACTGCTTCTCGTCGGATAGGGTAATTCTCCGTTTCGTCTCGGCGCTCGCCGACGGCGCGGACCAGATTGGCGCCGAGCTGGCGCTCGAGCTCGGCTGGGAGCTTGACGCCGTGCTTCCGTTTGAGCGCGGATTCTATCGGACCACCTTGGTCGACGATGCAGCGCGCGGGCGCTTCGATGCGCTGTTGAAGCGTGCCGCGCGAGTGCTCGAGCTGCCCGGCGAGCCCGACGACGAAACCGAAGGCTATGCCATGGCCGGCCGTGCGACCGTAGCGCAGTCCGACCTGGTCGTCGCGGTCTGGGACGGCGAGAAGGCGCGCGGGCGCGGCGGCACCGCCGAAGTCGTCGAGCTGGCGATCGCCCACGGCACTCCGATTGCGCATTTCTCACCCGAGGCGGACTGTCCAGCGCGACTGCTGTGGGCTGCCTTCGATCCGGTGGTCGACACCATGGGCGACGACCCCATGGCGGAGCGGGCCCTCGACGCGGCGCACGTCAATCAAATGCTTTCGGCGATCCTGGTCCCTCCGCCCGACAGGCAGGAACAGAAGTTCCTCACGCGCTTCTTCCGTGAGCATCTCCCGCGCTTTCGGCCGCGGATGGAATATAGCCTGCTCCTCGCCGTGGCCGGGGTTCGCCGGATCAGGGCCCGCGACCTGACGAACGAATATGCCGTTCGAATGAATCGCGAGGAATGGCGCGACTTTCGCGAGAAGTGCGTCGCCGCTCACAATGTTTCGACGCCGATGGACCTGCTTCAGGACGCCTATTGCTGGTCCGATCAGCTCGCGACCTACCTGGCGCAAACCTACCGAAGCGGGCACATCTTCGCCTTCGTCGCGGGCGGCCTCGCGGTCTGCATGGGACTTGGCACGTTCATGTTCCCGCACCTCAAGCTGCAGGAATCGCTCGCCGAAATGGTGATCACCGTGGCGATCATCTGCAATGCGCACATCGGCTCGAAGAATGAGTGGCACCGACGCTGGCTGGATTACCGCCAGCTCGCCGAGCGGCTGCGGCCGATGCGCAGCCTCAAGCTGCTAGGAATTGCCGCGCCCGACCCGCCGGGGACGGAAACCAACCCGGTCCCGCAGCGATGGATTGATTGGTACGCCGGCGGAATATGGCGCGCGATGGGCTGCCCCTCCGGTGTTATCGATCGCGGAAGTGCGACGCGCCTCGCGACCTCAATCACGGACCGTGAGGTCGCGCCGCAGATCGGGTACCACGAACGCAACGCTCACCAGATCCACCTGCTCGATCATCGGCTCGAACAAATCGGCACCGCGCTGTTCTTCATCACCCTGATGTCCTCGATCGCGACGCTGATCGGCTACGCAGCGAAGTTCGCTTACGTGAACATCGAGAGCAACTGGTTCCAACTGATCTCGGCGGGTTTCCCCGCGCTCGCAACCGCGATCTTCGGCATCCGCTTCCAGGGCGATTTCGGCGGCGATGCCATCCGCTCTCTCAGGACCGCCGACATGCTCCGGCAGATTGACGGTGAGCTGCGCAAGGCGCCGAACCTGACGAGAGCCGCAGACCTGACCGAGCAGGCCGCGCGCTTCATGCTGTCGCATCTCGGGGAGTGGTGCCTCGTCAATCAGCAGCGCGATCTTTCGGTCGGTTAGCGCTTCAAGAATTTCACGATCGCATCGACGAGGCCTGAGTCCACGGGCAGCGAAGCATCGGTGTAGGTTGCGAGATTGGCGGCGCGGTCGTCGCTCCCGACATCCTTCAGCACGTGATTCATCGCCGGGATCAGCACCAGCTTCGCTTTCGGCTGGGCTGCGGCGAGCATTCTGGCATCCGCGATCGAGACCTGCATGTCGCGTTCGCCCTGAACAATGAGCAGCGGCACTTTGAGCGATCCCGCGAGCTTCGCCGGATCCTGACGGAACATATCGATCAGGAAATCCTGGACTTGCGGGGCAAACAGCTTTTGGAGTGTCGGATCGAAGTTCGTCGGGTCGACATGCTGCCCATGCTCCAGCGACTGCAGCGCAGTGAAGGCGGAATCGAGCTCCGGCGCGAACGCAGCGTTAGAGCTCAGCTGGTCACGGATCACATCGCTGAGCTTCCGCCCCGCACCCGAAACGAGGATCACGCCGCAAATGCCCTTCGGCTCCTGCGCGGCGGCGAGCGCAATGAGCGCGCCTTCGCTGTGCCCGAGCACCCAGACGCACGAATTGCCGGTTTGCTTCTGAATCGCTTCGACCCAGTTGTGCGTGTCGACCGCATAATCTTCGATCGTGACCTTATTCCCGTCCGCAACAGCCGACTTGCTGCCCCCAAGACCGCGCTTGTCGATGCGGACTGAGGAGATGTCCTTGTCGGCGAGTGCTTCCGCAAGCAGGCGATAGGGCGCCGCGGTGATTCCAAGCGGATTGTTGCCGTCGCGGTCGGTCGGACCCGAGCCGGGGATTATCAGAATGACCGGAGCGCCTTTCGCCGCTTCGAGAAAGGTGCCGGCGAGCGGTCCCTGCGGTCCGGGGGCTGTGATCGGAATGGCCGCCGCGACAGCCGCCGCAAGCACGATTGGCAACATCATTCATCGTCTCCCCAACGCCACCGCCAGCCGCCTTTCGTGGTCCGCGCGCAGATCACCGTAAAGACGACGAGGAACGGAGCGAGTGTTGCGAACAGCAGCACGGGCCGGTGCGCGAACTTCCCCGACAGCAGGATCGCTATGGCCACGAAGCCGATCGTCAGCGCCCATCCCTGCCAGGTGACGGGTGTCGAGCCCAGGCCGTAGCGCTTCGGCGCGAACCATTCAGGATCATCGCTCATTCAACCAAAACTCAATGGGATGCCGAAACCAAGAAGCAGCAGCGACATCGCAGCCGCGATCAGGATGGGCTTGCGATTGCCCGCAGAATGAAATGCCATGAACATTTTTAGCTCTCCCGCTTTGGCGGACGCCCGCGCTTTCTCGGGCTCGGCGCCTTGAGCTTCACTCCCCGCCCGGCGAGCGCCTCTCTAAGCAGGCATTCAACCTGCGCATTGACGCTCCTCAATTCGGCGGCGGCGCAGCGCTCGACCGCAGCCCACAGAGCCGGATCGACCCGTAGCGGGTAGGCCTTGCGCTCGTCGCCGGGCACCGTCGCCCGCCCTTACTGATAGAGGGTGCCGGTGTTGACGACGGGCTGGGCGTCGCGCTCGCCGCAGAGGACGACCATCAGATTCGACACCATTGCCGCGCGGCGTTCGTCGTCAAGCTCGACGACGCCTTTTTCGGACAGCGCGTCGAGCGCCATCTGAACCATCCCGACCGCGCCTTCGACGAGGGTCTGGCGGGCCGCGACCACGGCCTGCGCCTGCTGGCGCCGGAGCATCGCACCGGCGATCTCGGTCGCATAAGCGAGATAGGTGAAGCCGCACTCGTCCACGGCAATCCCCGCGACATTGAGCCGCGCCTGCAGCTCCTTCCGAAGCTCGGCGCCCACCTCGTCATGGTTGCCGCGCAGCGTGATCTCCTGGTGCGTGAAATCGTCATAGGGGTAACGCGAACCGATGGTGCGGATTGCCGCTTCGACCTGGACCCGGACGAACTGCTTGTAGTCATCGACATCGAACAGCGCCTGGGCCGTATCGACGACTCGCCACATGATCTGGGCGGCGATATCGATCGGGTTGCCGCGAAGGTCGTTCACCTTGATCTTGTCGGAGATGAAGTTGTTGGCGCGGACCGACACCTTTTTCTTGGCCATCCACGGCCAGATCCAGCGCAGGCCGGTGCTTCGGTCGGTGCCCTGATATTCGCCGAAGAGAGTGATCGCCGCCGCCTGGTTCGGCTGGAGCATGAAGAAGCCCGGGAATACCAGGATGAAGGCGATCGTCGCGATGATGACGATCGCAACGTCGATGACGCCTCCCCCGTTCGACAGGCGGTTGATCCCGTAGATATCGCCGAGGATGGCAAGCAACAGGACGATGAGCATTCCGTAGCCGCTCAACGCCGAAGCCGGCCGCTCGCTGGTCGCGGTGAGTGCGATGACTTTATCGTTGGCCACTTTTGCCTCCCATAAATATGATATCATAATAATATGTCAACTGGGCCGCGTCAACTGGCGCGCTTCGGCGGGTCTCGCTAAGGCCCCTGCCCATGAGCGAAACACGGTGGCGTTTGGTCGTGCACGGAGGCGCGGGATCGATGCGCCCCGGGCGTTTGGATCCGGAACAGGAGAGCTGTGCTCGGGCCGGCCTGGAACAGGCGCTCACTGAGGGTGTGGCCATTCTTGAGCGGCGCGAAAGCGCTCTCGATGCGGTGGAAGCCGCCGTACGCGTGCTCGAAGAGGATGAGTGCTTCAACGCCGGGCGGGGAAGCGTGCTGACTGCCACCGGTTGCATTGAGCTCGACGCGGCGATCATGGACGGGCGCACGCGCGCGGCAGGTGCGGTGGCTGGTCTCCGGACGACGCGCGCCCCCATCAGCCTCGCGCGCGAACTGCTGGAGCGCGGTCCGCACGTCTTCCTCTCGGGCCACGGCGCCGACGAGTTCGCCCGCGATCACGGTCTGGAGCAGGTCGCCAATGGCTGGTTCGAGGTTCCGGAACGTCGCCGCCAGCTGCACGAGCTGCTCGGGGAAGGCGGGTTCGACGATGAGGTGAAGTACGGCACGGTGGGCGCGGTCGCCGTCGATACCGATGGCCATGTCGCGGTGGCGACCTCGACGGGAGGCCTCACCGCCAAGCGCTGGGGCCGCGTCGGCGATTCGCCGCTGATCGGCGCGGGCACTTATGCTGACGACCGCTCAGCCGCCGTGTCCGCTACAGGCTCGGGGGAATATTTCATTCGGGCCGTGGCGGCGCATCAGCTCGCCGAGCGAGTCCGGCTCGGCGGCCAGCCGCTTCAGGAAGCGCTCGACGCCGTGCTCGCCGATATCGACTCGCTGGGCGGCAAAGGGGGACTGATCGCGGTGGCGCCCACCGGCGACGCAGCTTGGGGCTTCACCACTCCGGCGATGTACCGTGGAATGGCCGATTCGACCGGCCGGACCGTGCGGATCTATTCGGACGAGGAAGAGCGATAGGGCAGGCTCTGCCGAAGCCAGGCGACTTCATTCGCGACGGCTGCGCGCTCCGTCTCGAGGAAATCGGCGACCGCCTCGCGAAAGCTGCGGTTCGGCATGAAATGCGCCGAGCGGGTAATTACCGGCTCATAGCCGCGAGCGATCTTGTGCTCGCCCTGGGCTCCCGCCTGCACGCACGCGAGCTGGTTCTCGATCGCCCATTCGATTGCCTGATAGAAACAGAGCTCGAAATGGAGGAATGGGATCTCTTCGGTGCATCCCCAATAGCGTCCGTACAAAGCGTCCGGCCCGATGAGATTGAGCGCGCCGGCGATCGGCCTTGAGTCGCGATAAGCAAGCAACAGCAGGAGCCGATCGCCCATGCGCTCGCCGATGAGATCGAAGAAGCTGCGCGTGAGATAGGGGTGGCCCCACTTCCGCGAACCGGTATCCTGATAAAAGGCCCACATCGCGTTCCATTCCGCAGCGCCGATGTCGTCCCCTCGAAGCGCTCGAAACTCCAGCCCCTCGCGGGCGGCGCTCCGCTCCTTGCGGATCGTCTTCCGCTTGCGGCTGGAGAGCGCGCAAGAAATCGTCGAAGCTCGAATAGCCGCGATTGAACCAATGGTATTGGATTCCATCGCGCATCAGCCAACCTCGCCGCTCGCATTCGCTCGCTCCATCTTCATCGAGGAAGGTGATGTGTGCAGAGGACATATCGTTCTGGGCCGTCACGGCTTCGATCGCGGCGAGCAGGTGCTGCTGGCGCGAGCCCAGCAGCCGCGTGCCCGGAACGGGAGTAAACGGCACGGCCACCTGCAGCTTGGGATAATAATCGCCACCCGCGCGCTCCCACGCGTCGGCCCAGCCGTGGTCGAATACATATTCGCCCTGGCTATGCGACTTGAGATAGGCGGGCGCGGCGGCGAGCAGGTGCGAGGAGTCATCCTCGACCAGGATCGGGGCGGGCGTCCAGCCGGT
>Ga0157373_10002959_pt1 | contig 12870 bp, 16 predicted proteins | sample C65metaG_FD_113460 | JGI IMG/M metagenome (GOLD analysis project Ga0157373, IMG submission 113460) | Corn rhizosphere microbial communities from Kellogg Biological Station, Michigan, USA - C6-5 metaG | ecosystem: Host-associated > Plants > Roots > Rhizosphere > Soil | place: USA: Michigan... | reverse complement strand
TTAAAAATATGCAGATTGAATTCTTCCTTTTTTAGTGGTTCAATTTCGATATCTGACGTGATTTCATTGGTAGCGCTTAACATTTCCTTGCTGCTGCTATTGATTTGTGCTGCGGCTTCGAGGATATCATCTATCGTACTTTCTGAACCCTGATCTGCAATCAGGCCGGAAAGACCAATAATTCCTGCAAGCGGTCCCCTGATCTCATGGGCGATCTTCTTTTGCAATTCCCTGCTCTCTGCGAGACTTTTCTTCAGTGTATCAATGGTTTTTAAAGCAGTAAGCCTGTTGGCCACTTCAGACGCAACAAGTTTCAGCAGTTCTATCTTTTCAGGACTAAGGCTTTTCTGCTCTTCATCAATCACACACAGTGCACCGATATGATGCCCCTCGGGCGTTGAAACGGGCACACCAAAATAATACTTCAGCTGGAGCGGCCCGGTCACATATTCCTTTTCTTTGAAACGCTCATCCAGTGTCAGGTCGGGTATTTCGAAATGATCATCAACAGTGATGGTGTACTGACATATAGAGTTTTCTCTGGGCGTCTGCCCTGTTCGCAGGCCATGGTTGGCGACGGTCCATTGCGTAAAAGAGTCTATCAGATTTACCAGTGAGATTTTGGTACCGGCGATATTTGCAGCCAGTGTAGTCAGATCTTTGAACTGATCTTCCATATTGGAATAGTCAACATCGAATTCTGCCAGACTGAATACTCTTTCTATCTCATTATCAGGTAGTGGGAGAGGTTTATTAGTCATAAAATAATCATATGTAAGAAGCGTAACACTAAAATAATCGTTCTGTTTTGAAATTTTCTGTTCATTTTCCAAAAATCCTGTTCATTTTTAGCGGCGAATTAAATCGGTTTAATTATGCTCCATACCCATTTATTCTATAACTTTAATCATCAAATATAAATTATGAAGAAACTATCATTAATACTCCTGATTTTTGCCGGCAGTTTTGCTGCCAGCGCCCAGTCTAAAGATGAAACGCTCGTTGCAGCAGCAGTAGAGAAACTGAGAGCCTCGATGATCAGCGGGAATAAGGCTGATTTGGAAAGCGTGCTGTCCAGTGATTTGACTTACGCCCATTCCAGCGGGAAGATTCAGAGCAAGGAAGTATTCGTAGAAGAGATTTCTACAAAAAAATCGGATTTCAAGACCATTGCGCTCACGAAACAAAGTATCAGCGTTACAGGCGATGTTGCCATTGTAAGCCACCAGTTAGATGCAACTACAAATGATGGCGGTAAGCCTGCTGCGCCGCACTTGAATATTGTATTGGTGTGGAAGAAAACCAAAGGCGAATGGAAACTCATTGCCAGAAGGGCATTTCACGCTCCTGCAGCAGAATAAATAAATGCTTACAGAACTGGTCAGTAACTGCGGTTTAACCTGCTGATCAGTTCTGCACTTTGCAGCCTTCCATGCTCCAGCCGGTCTTCAAAGAAAAGTTTAGCATCATTGAAATGATGTTTATACCCGTTCATATCACCATATCCAATGATGGATGACCATTCCCTCACCGCGGAATGAAACTCAAGATCATCTGTACGGATCTGCTTGTTATAGATAGCAGCCTCAATGGATTCTTCCAGTAATTCTTCATTTCTAAAAAGGTATTCTACGATTCCAAGTCTGAGTCTGAAAGGTGGCGTCTGACAGATCAGGTTGTCATAGGGGTTGATGCCCAGCTGATACCATGCATCGGCCATACTCAGCAGGCTCAGGTGTGAATTCGGGCTGCGCGGTATTCCACTTCCAGACAGCGAAAACTCCTGCATGATTTCATTATCCAGTAAGAGGAACTGTTTGGTATCGGGAAAAAGGAAGCTTTTTGCTTTCATAATACGTTCCCGGAAATCTTTCTCATTTTCCGTGATCATCATTTTAAACAGATCCGATTCCGATTGTGCGTAAGATTTGATCTGCTGGCGCGCATAGGGATTCAATATGGCGAGTCCGGCATAGATATGTGCTTTGTAGCTAAAGATTCTGAGCATCGTCAGGATTTTAACATTATCAATCCCACCAAAATAAGATGCATTCTCCCAGGGAAAGAAACCCGCACTTTTCCAGGCGGTGCCCATGCTTTCAAATCCCATATGCGTTACTGCCTGAGTGTCTGCTACAATCTTATCATGGGTATGGTAATCGCTCATTTCTACCAGATCGGATTCCAATGCCGTCAGTACATCCACCATGCGCATATAAGCTTCCGCATTGCAGCGGTAAGGAATCACAATTAACGTCTGGTCTTTGGTATCAAAGCCGGGGCCGTGTAAGGAATGACAGGTCACGATATTCACATCTTTTGGAAGATGTGCTTCGAAAGCGGCAATCTCAGGATGTTTTACCGAAGTCTGTCCCGCCACAATAGCGCCGTACTTGGTAGCACTGCCATATCTTTGTACAACTTCGGCAATCTTTTCTGCCTCAACGGCATAAAAAATAATATCGGATTTTCTGGATACAGCACTTCCGTCAACCATCAGCTCAATTCCCAGCGGCGAAAGTTCCTCGTCTAATTTTTCATAAAACTCAGGCAGATCTGAACCGCAAACCTGGTATCCGGCTTTGGCAAATCGTTTTGCATAAAGTTTGCCCATGTCACCCAGGCCAATTATTCCTATAAGCATCGCATCATATTATGTAGCAAATTACCGAAAATATGCTGATAAAGGAGGTACAATTCACACATTTCTTGTTAGTTTTACGATGAAATACAAATCTCAATGGATCAGCAGCAAAAAGAAGCTATAGAAATTATCCGCCAGTCGCGCTACAATTCTAACACCGCCATTCGTGAACATAATGTGGCAGGTGTATCAAAATACTGGATGGATGATATGGTTGTGATTTCAGGTGAGGGAGGCCGGTACATCGGCAAAAAAGCGCTTGTTGCCGTGTTTACCGACATGTTCGCTGCAGATCCACCTGTATTTGAAAGGATACCTTCCGAGATCATCATTGGTGACAGTGGCATCCTGGCATGGGAAACTGGCAGCTGGAATTACAAAACTGAACCGTTCCGGGGTAATTATTCGGCGATGTGGCGTAAGGTTAATGGCAATTGGCTCATGCAATCGGAGCTGTTTGTATCATTGGATTGACACTCTTTTCGGCAAGTTGTGGACTTCCTCCACACGTAAATTTAAGATGAAATTTTTTAATTGACTGAAAATCAGATAATTGTTTTGGTGTGCCAAAGATGGCACTATTATGCGATATATCTAATCGAATTAAATAATTAAAAAATTAAACGAGCGACTTTGAAGCTTGCATCGGTTTCGGGTCAACACATAAAAAAAACCATTATGAAAAATTTCATCTTAACAGCCACAGTATTAGCATTCGCAGGTATATCAACAGTAAAAGCTTCAGAAGTTAAAGAGCCAACAGCGGTAACAGTTCAACAGGATAGCACTCAGAAAGTACCTGTAAAACTGGATCAGCTTCCTGCTCCTGTAACTACAACTTTAAAAGCTGATGCTTATAAAGACTGGACACCAACTACTGCATTTCTGGTAACTAATGCTGATAAAACTCAATTCTACCACATCGATGTTAAGAAAGGTACTGAAGTAGCTTTTATTAAAATCAACAAAGATGGTGTTGTAGTTCAATAAGCCTCATATCAACCATTTCATACAATGAGAAAAGCCGGATTTTTCCGGCTTTTCTTTTGTGTATAAGATTTGAGTTATTAACAAATCATGTGGATAACATTTATAAATAATTAACCATCAATACTTTGAAATGTGTAAAAGATTTGATGAGTTGTTGTGTTTCTCCACATTACATGTTGATAATCTGTGGAAAGCTTAGCGGCCACGGCCACCCCTTTCATTCCTTCCATTGTTGGTTTTTACCGATGTGTTTCTGACTGTTTTTGTCCTTACAGTAGTTTTTCCTCTGCCGGGATTGTTCCTGGTACTGACATATCTTGTGGTTTTACTATCCCTGATGTTCGCCTGTTTGCCTTTATAACCTTTGTATCTGCTATACTCCCTGATATGAGTCTGGTGTGAGAGGTATGGTTTAGGTGTATTCATTACCACTTTATAGGAGTTGTATAAGTCGAACCCTCTGTATTGCGATGGCAGACTGTTTCTCCATACCCATGCACCGTTGTTCAGATACACATATTGTCTGGCAGGAACATTATAGTAGGCGTCTACATCCGGCAGGTAATAATAATCTACATGGTTGTATCCTGCAGGCCCCCATTGTGGTTGTGAACCAATGTTAATACTTACGTTCACCTGTGCTTTAGTATTGATGCTGCTTAACGAAGCTACTCCGAAGATGACAGCTAAAATTATTCTTTTCATTTGTTTGTGTGTTAGTTGTATGGTCTAATCCAAATGGGATGCCGGAATACCTGTTGTCTGACTTGTAATCTGCGAAGGGCAGGAATGTGCCGACGAGCAGCCCGGACTTATCGCCGCCGGACTAGAGTTTGCCGACAGCCATATTGTTTTGTAAACTGATTTTTCTATTTTAGAACAATGATAGACGTAAGCTGTGCAGTGATTATAGGTCAGGAGGGGAAGGTTTTTGTTGCTCAGCGAAGTATGTCCATGCGTTTGCCGCTGAAATGGGAGTTTCCCGGTGGGAAAGTGGAATCAGGTGAACAGCCCGAAGAATGTCTTTTTCGTGAGATTGCCGAAGAACTGCAGGTAGATATAGAAATTCTCAGGCCTATGTTACCTTATGAGCATAAGGCTGAGCCGGCAATCCGGCTGATCCCATTTATCTGCCGCATCAAAAGCGGGGAGCTCAAACTGACAGAACATGCCGCATTTCTCTGGCTTCAGCCTGAAGAACTGCCTGCCTTGGATTGGGCTGCAGCAGATATCCCGGTGGTACAGCAATACCTGGATGATCTTAAAATTTCTTCTGCGCTTAAAACTAAATGACCAGATTCTTGTTCATTACTAAATTCTAAACTATGAACTCTTTCTTTAAAACTATCATTGCTGGCTGGGGTGCCAAAAAATTAGGTGGCGGTTGTTTATCTACCATTTTGATCTTCGTACTGATCTATGTAGCATTGGGTCAATGTAGCAGAACGCCACAACGTGCATCACTTCTGCAGAAATCTGCTCCCGTAGCTCAAACCAGATAAACATTAATCTTAAGCTGAAAAGAGCTGCTGAAAACCTTGATTTGCGGCGAAGCTGTTTTTCATTTTTACAAAAAGCTATTTTCAGCTTCATTTACTTTGCGCATTGGAAGGGGCAGGTCAATCCTCTATATTTGATTTAACGAATTAAACCAAATGACCTGAGAGGATTTCCATGGAAGCTACAGAACTGCAAAAATTACATGTTTCTTTCTTTAATGTGATCAATAATCTGGAGATGGAATACAGCTATTATTTCTGTCTGCACTCTATTCAGAAGGGGCTGGACAAGATCGAAAGTATCTACGATCATTTTAAACTGGATCTGGAAACACTGGAAGTAGATTTCTGTGTGAACAGTGACCTTCCTGCAGCTATCAGGGAAATCATTTGTAATGCCCATCAGCAAATTTTCTTTGGAACTGAAACGGCTTAAGTACAGGTAGCTTTAAAATTAAGTTTCTTGTTTTTTCGAATTGATCATGTAAGTTTCAGGTAATGTTTCTAAATTTAGGCATTAACCTCTTTGATATGAAACTACGCTACTTTCTCTTTTTATTCCTGTTTTCTTTCAACTCCCTGGCCCAGCAAAAGGGCAGGATTCTGGTAAGTGATCTTTATCAAATTAAAACTGCTTCAAATATCAAATTCTCTCCGGATGGCAAATGGTATATCTATAGTGTTCAGTCAATTGTGCCAAACGATGACCAGAAATCTGAATATGATTATCAGTATCAGTGGTTTCTGGCCCCGGCAGATTTAAGTGCTGCTCCGCGTACCATTACCAATAACAAAGAGAATACAGCCGGAGCCTGCTGGTCTGCCGATGGCAAACAACTGTTTTTTACAAGAACAGTGAAAGGGAAATCCCAGTTGTTCAGCCTGCCGCTGAATGGTGGGGAAGCAAAACAATTAACCGATTTCCGTTATGCAACGGCAAATCCGGTTGTAAGTCCCGATGGAAAAATCCTGATTTTTTCTGTTTCAGTCAGTACAGAAGAACTGCTGAAAGACTCAGTGCTGAATGCTGCTAAAAACGCTCCCTTGTGGAACGCAGAGAAACCAGGGCTAAATGCTGAGGCCATCTATCATAACCAGGCCAAAGGAAATGCCGATGGCTCTCTTGCAGAAATCAGAACCTATTTACAGCAAAATGAGAAGGATAAAAAAGCGAAGGTGTTCAACAGGCTGAATTTCCAGGGAGAAGCGGCTACTAATCCCGAGCTGAGATATGTTCAGTTGTTTAGCTTATCATTGCTGAAAGCGGATGCGCAACCTGTAGCCCTGACAAGCGGTTTCTATAGCTATAGTCTGGCTGATATCAGTCCTGACAGTAAATACCTTGTGATCAATGCTGATCTGAACCCTGAAAAGCATCCCGACAGGTCTCAGGAATCGGCTGTCTACAAGATGCCTGTTGCGGGAGGAACGCCGGAACTGATTTTGAGCGAATCTGCATATCGCTATAATGCAGGAAATATCTCTCCCGATGGCAAATGGCTCATTTATCAAACGCAGCCTGCTGCAGGAGTAAACATCAGCAGAACATTTGTCTATAATTTTGGCAACAAGGAAACAATCAGCCTTGCAATGGACCGCAATCTGGATGCACTTACCTGGAGCACAGATAATAAATCTGTATATTTTCTGGCATCTTCCAATGGTGGCAACGTCGTTTACAAATATAACCTCTCTACAAAAAACATAGCAAGACTATCAGATTTTGATAGTGGGATTACTTCATTTGACATCAGCAAGTCGCAGCTGGTATACACGAGGCTTACTGTAACTGATCCCTCTGAAGTGTACCTGGCCGATCTGCAGAATAAAAACCCTAAAGTAATTACGCAACTGAACACCGCATGGCTGGCCACAAAACAGCTGAATTTTCCTGTTAAAAAGACATTTACAAATGAGCTGGGCATGGAGGTAGAATATTGGGTGATGAAACCGGCAGCGATGGAGGCAGGAAAAAAATATCCGGTCATGCTGGAAATTCACGGTGGCCCCTCTGCAATGTGGGGACCAGGGGAGGCAAGTATGTGGCATGAATTTCAGTATTATACAGGAATGGGATATGGGTTGGTATATAGCAATCCCCGTGGCTCGGGTGGCTATGGTGAAACGTTTTTGCGTGGCAATGTGAAAGACTGGGGGGATGGACCAACAAGGGATGTCCTTAAAGCACTGGATCTTACCATTGCCGAAGGCTGGGCGGACACCACACAGCAATTTATTACCGGAGGATCTTATGCCGGATACCTTACCGCCTGGATCGTAGGTCATACCAACAGGTTTAAGGCGGCCTGCGCGCAGCGTGGCGTGTATGAACTGAGCACATTCTTTGGTGAGGGCAATGCCTGGCGCCTGGTACCGAATTACTTTGGCGGATATCCATGGGAGAGCAATGTGGCTGATTTGCTGAAAGCGCAATCCCCGTTCACCTATGTAGATAAAATTCATACCCCGCTGATCATCTTTCATGGAGAAAATGACCTGAGGACGGGTGTTATACAATCTGAAATGATGTACAAGGCGCTGAAAGTTCTGGGACGTGACGTAGAATATGTAAGACATCCGGGGGGTACCCATGAGCTGACACGTTCAGGAAATAACAGGCAGCGTGTGGATCAGATGTTGCGAACGATGGAGTTCTTTGAGCGTTACAAAAAATGATAAACAATCTTGTTACTACCTATAAAGAGTCATTTTCTGGATTAAGCCGCGAAACCTGGATACTGAGCACAGTGATGTTCATTAACCGCTGCAGCAGTATGGCCGTGCCTTTCATGAGTCTGTACATGACACAATATCTGCACCGGCCGATGTCTGACGCCGGACTGATCATTGCGCTTTTTGGTGCGGGCTCTCTTGTAGGTGCTTCAGTTGGCGGTAAACTTACGGATGTGATCGGCTTTGGTGCTGTGCAGATTTATTCTTCGATTCTTTCAGGGGTGTTTTTTATCCTGTTCTCTACCATTACCCATTTTGAGATGCTTTGTGTCTTCACCTTGCTGATTAGTTTCTTCTCCGAAGCCTTTAAACCTGCAAACTATGCTGCAATTGCAGTGTATGCCGCTCCGGGAACGCTGACAAGGTCATATTCCCTCAACAGACTGAGCAATAATCTTGGCTTTGCCATAGGCAGTGGTATAGGGGGCATGATCGCTTCATTCAGCTACCCATTGTTATTTATTGTAGATGGAAGTGTAAGTGTACTTTCGGGTATCGCCATTTTTATTGTCCTGCCGGCGGGACGAGCTGTACTGAAAACTGCTGCTGATAAGCTACAACATGCTGCTGTAGCCAAGCCATGGAAGGATGTGCTTTTTATGAAATTCCTGTTGCTGAATGTCATGCTGACGACATGTTTTTTTCTGCTCTTCAGGGTAGTTCCTATTTTTTATAAAGAAGTATGGCACATCGATGAATTCTGGATAGGAATGATTCTGGGATCGAACGGATTGATCATTGCGCTTTTTGAAATGGTAATGATCAGCAAAATTGAGAATAAGAAATCGCCGATTCAGTATATCATTATGGGGGTGCTGATGATTGCCGCGTCGTACCTCATTTTGTTATTGCCCGGGATGATGCCTGTGCTTTCGGCAGTTCTGGTGACCATTACGTTTACGATCGGAGAGATGCTGGCGCTACCCTTTATCAATACATTTGTGATGAGCCGCACGAATGACCATAACAGAGGACAATATGCTGCAGGATATTCGATGAGCTGGTCGGTGTCGCAGGTCGTTGGCCCATCTGCAGGATTTTATCTGGCAGAAATGTTTGGCTATAACTGGCTATGGATCGGGCTGATACTGCTGTTGTTGTTATGTGCCTGGGGATTTAAATTGCTGGGCCGGAATATGGACTAAATTTTGCTGTGAATTAAATTGTTTAATTAAACATTTTCAACGCTCATAAAACTAAAAAAAAGACAATATGAAACGTAATGCAACAGCCGTTTGGAATGGCACCATTAAAGAAGGTAAAGGTACGTTAACCACTGACAGTACTGTATTAAATCAGACACAATATTCATTCGCCAGCCGATTTGCTGAGGGTGTTGGTACAAATCCTGAGGAACTGATGGCAGCTGCACATGCAGGCTGTTTTACCATGAAATTAAGCCTGGATCTGACAGAAGCAGGTTTTAACCCAACTTCGCTGGAAACTAAAGCGACAATAACTTTAGATACCAATACAGGCACGATCACTACTTCCAACCTGGTGCTTAAAGCCAGCATTCCTGATATCACTGAAGAGCAATTTAAAGAAATCACAGCTGGTGCCAAAGCTAACTGTCCTGTAAGTAAAGCTTACAATCTGGATATTACTTTGGATGCTACTTTAGTGTAATTTTATACCATGTAGAAAACAAGGGACATCATGTTCCTTGTTTTTTATTTTCAGGCATTATTCTTTAGGCTGATAAACGATATTCCTTACGATCAGAAAAACAACGAAGAGTGCCAGCAGGATAATCATAATTTCGGCGGTCCCGACATTGACGCCGCCCATCATAAAAAGGAATATACTCATAGATTTTTTGTTAACGTGGTTAATATATCGATTTAGTCATAAAGGCCATTTTATATTTTAATCTTTAACCAAACAATACAGCCTTTCATTCCTTTTACCAGTATAGATTTCTAAAGAAGTAAATTATGGACAGATTAGTAATAGAATCGATATTAGCCGATGTTGATGAAATATATTTATCAAACGACAGTGAAAAAGCGGAGCCGAATCCATCGATCATTCTTGGTTTCAAGGCTGGGAATTCGGATCAGATTATCAGTGCGTTTGAGGCATTGAAAAGTGTAGCTCAGGATGACAATGTGGAGCTGATCATCTGCCGGACACTAGTTTCAGGTATTTACGATCTTGAAATAAAAACCGATGCGCTTGACGAGCCTGTGAGAATATTGAATAAGGTGATTTCTGCTGAACTACTTTCAGCAATAGAAAGCCAGCTTCAGAAAAGCAAGAAGATTGTATTGGGCACCAATGTGTCTGAAGAAGAAAACTGGATATTGGTAAATGCAGCGCAGGTAAAAGAATGCGCCATTAAGGAAGGGTAGCGCCATAAGGCGTTACCATTTTACTTATTCATCAGGAAGCTTCAGTTATTATCGCATAAAAAAAGCCCCGGTGGAGCTTCTGAATGGATTTGAATGTCTAAAAAGAGTAGTCGTCACTGATGCCCTTTACCGCAGCCTCATGGTTCTCAGAATATTCGTAGCGTTTTTCTACCACATCCTGATGAGTTTTGATATAATCTACAGTTTCGTTTAAACCTTCCACAAACTTCTCAAAGTCTTCTTTATAAAGGAAGATTTTATGTTTTACAAATACACCATCCTCCAGTCTTTTCTTGCTTTCAGTGAGAGTCAGATAATAGTCGCCTGAGCGAGTAGCTTTCACGTCGAAAAAATATGTTCTCTTACCGGCCCTTACTTTTTTAGAAAAAACCTCTTCTCTCTCTTTGTTGTCAAATTCTCCCATGTTTGGTATTGCGTTGGTTTTGGTTCGGGTAAATATAAACTATTAATCAGTAAAGATCAAAATAGAAATTAAAGAGATTTATTTTCTTCTTCCAATAACTGGTTTAAAAACATTTCTTCATAGATACCATGCAGATTCAACAGTTCATCATGGGTACCCTGCTCTGCGATCCTTCCTTCATCGAGTACGATGATTTTATCTGCTTTTTTGATGGTGGAAATCCTATGCGCAATCAGGATACTTGTCTTTCCTTTCATGACATTACCCAGGTTTGTCAGGATTTCTTCTTCCGTCCTCGTGTCTACCGCTGAAAGGCAATCGTCGAAGATCAGGATCTTAGGTTCTTTAATCAATGCGCGGGCAATAGATACCCGCTGTTTTTGTCCGCCGGAAAGGGTGATTCCGCGCTCGCCGAGCATCGTATCAAACTGCAGTTCAAAGTCCATAATGTTATGGTATACTGCTGCATTCCGGGCTGCACTTTCTATCTCGGCATCTGTCACACTATCCAGACCAAAAGCGATATTGTTACGGATATTATCTGAAAAGAGAAAAACCTCCTGTGGTACAAAGCCTACCTGGTTTCTGAAAGAATTGAGATTGATATCTGAAAGTGATTGTCCATCAATAAAGATGCTGCCCGAATCGGCATCATACATTCTCATGATCAGGTTGGCAAGTGTGGATTTTCCTGACCCTGTGCGGCCTATGACTGCCACAAACTGGCCTTCTTCAATGGTAAACGAAACATCTTTCAAGGCCTCAATACCTGTATCCTGGTAAGTGAAATTTACATTTTCAAAACTGATCTTTCCGGTGATTTCTCCTGCGGGATTTGTTCCTGAACGGATGTCAGGTTTTAATTCCAGAAACTCATTGATCCTTTTTTGTGACGCTGCGGCACGCTGGATGAGTGTGGTTACCCATCCCAGCATTGTAACAGGGAAGGTCAGCTGGTTAACGTAGACAATAAATTCTGCAATGTTCCCTGCCGTAATGGAACCATCGAGTACCTGCTCACCTCCAATGTACACAGTAAGGATGGTGCTTAATCCCACAAGCAATAGCATGGTAGGGTAAAAAAGCGCCTGCACACGCACCAGGCTCATGGCATTGGTCTTATAGCCATCACTTTCACGGGCAAAGATCTCACGGGTATAATCTTCGCGCACATAGGATTTGATGACCCTGATCCCCGAAAAGCGCTCCTGAACAAAACTGGACAGTCGTGAAAGCTGCTCCTGGATCTGCTCACTCTTATGGTTGATCTGTGTATTTACGTAGTAGATAATAATCACGAGCACCGGCAGGGGCAGCAGACAGTAAGTGGCCAGCCGGGGGTTCACCGAATACATGGAGGTAACGATAAGTACAAATAACACCAATGTGTTGATCGCATACATGATGGCCGGACCTACATACATCCGTACCCTGTTTACATCTTCGGTAGCCCTGTTCATCAGGTCTCCGGTATTGTTCCTGCGGTAAAAGCCCAGGCTCAGTTCCTGATAATGTGCGTAGATCTCATTTTTCATGTCGTACTCAATATGTCTCGACATGAGAATAAGTGTCTGCCTCATGAAAAAGAGAAAGAGGCCACGTAGCAGGTACAGTATTAAAACCAGTGTGCCGAAATAGAAAAGACTATAGCTGAAAATATCGTAGATGATCTGTTGTCTTTCAAAACCATTGAACAGGCCATAGATCTGGATGTTTTCTGTGATCAGGTTAAATGCATGTCCAATGACCTGCGCGGGGATCACTCCAAAGATGTTGGAAATGATCACAAAAAACACCCCCGGAACAATCCACCATTTATATTTATAAAAGTATTTATTGAGAAAAAGAAGGTGCTTCATGTGTGGGCAAAGTTAGCCAATTGAGGAGGATTTTTGAAAACTGTTTAGTTAAAACAATGTAATTAATCTTTTTTATCATTAGTTTTGCAGACTGTTTGATAAACGAAATCATATGTCTGCTAAGAGTTCTGTGGTAACCTCAATTTTAGATCAGCTAAGCGCCCTAGGGCATAAAAAAGTGGTCTATTGCAGTGATCCTGATACAGGTTTGAAAGCAATAATTGCCATCCACGATACCACACTGGGGCCTGCTTTGGGCGGCACACGGATGTGGAATTATGCCACTGAAACAGAAGCACTGGAAGACGTGCTGCGCTTATCGCGGAGTATGACCTACAAGGCAGCGATTACAGGGCTGAATCTTGGT
>Ga0157373_10002957_pt1 | contig 12875 bp, 9 predicted proteins | sample C65metaG_FD_113460 | JGI IMG/M metagenome (GOLD analysis project Ga0157373, IMG submission 113460) | Corn rhizosphere microbial communities from Kellogg Biological Station, Michigan, USA - C6-5 metaG | ecosystem: Host-associated > Plants > Roots > Rhizosphere > Soil | place: USA: Michigan... | reverse complement strand
ACTCCTATATCAAATACATTAATAAAAGATTCAATATTAGTCTTTTTGCCTAATAATCTAAAATGGTCTTCGAATTGTTGATCCACTAATCCTTGAGCTGCTAATGAATCGGTGTTATTTCCTATAGCCATGAAAGTTATGTCGTTTCTTTTTCTTAAAACGATGCTTGCAGCTTTGAAATAGGTATTATAATCTTTTGATTTTGAAAAAGTTGCATCCATACCAATAATATATTTAGTATGGATATTAAGTTGTTGTCTTATCGATTTTTTTTCTAAAAGATTTTCGCTTCTTTTGAAGTTATAACCATTATAGATTACTATGCTTTTTTTTAATGGTGCATTATATGCTTTTAAACCTGCTTTAGAATTTCCAATGATAACATCTGAAAACGGAAATGCCAATTTAGCCCTTAGTATTTTTTTATTCAAAATATTTCTTCTGCTGGGACAATTTACCACCATTCCATTTATTAATTTTATATGAAGCAGTTTACAAACAGGGGCGGAATAAATAGCGGTCATTCCATCCCAACAATGCATTATGTCTGGCTTAAATTCTTTGCAAATTGAATAAAGTGGTGGAAAAACCGATAGGTCTTTTTTTGATTTTCGTATTAAATAATGAATTTTGATGTTGAGGTCAAGAATATCTTTATAATTGATCTCCGAGTTCATGACTACCAGTTGGAATTCAAATTGAGGATTTAATTTAATTTGCTTCATTAACTCAACTAATCTTCGTTCTTTTCCACCCAGATAAATTCCATTTATAAAAAAAAGTATTTTCATTTAAGGATTTCGTTCCATTTTTATTAGACTCTCCTTTTATTTCTTTTTATCAGTAATTTTTAAAATGCGTATTTAAATAAGCCTTGTTATTATTATACCAATTTACAAATTCCTTAATTCCGGTTTCAAAAGTATATTTGGGGCAATATCCTAATTCTTCTTTTGCTTTGGAAATATCGGCAAAAGTAATATTTACATCACCATCCTGTAGCGGTAATTGATTAAGCACCGCTTTTTTACCTATGGCATTTTCAATTGTGCGAACAAGAGTTTTTAGGTCTATTACATTTGATTCTCCTAAATTATATATTTTATATCCTTGTAAATGATGAAAAGCACAACTGATTCCATTAACGATATCATCAATAAAGGTATAATCTCTTGATGTTGAGCCATCCCCGTAAAAAGGAAGAGGTCTTCTTTCATCTATTAGTCTGCAAAATTTATGAATAGCAAGATCCGGCCTTTGTCTTGGTCCATAAACAGTAAAGAAACGTAAACAGGTTATGTGGAATTTATATAAGTGACAATATACGTGACAAAGGAGTTCACCGCTTTTTTTAGTTGAGGCATATGGAGAGATTGGATTATCTACTCTGTCAGTTTCGGAAAATGGCACCTTTTTGTTATTCCCATAAATTGAAGAAGAAGATGCAAATAATAATTTATTTACATTATTACGCCGCATACATTCCAGCAAAGAAATTGTTCCGTTTACGTTTACATCATAGTATTCGGAAATGTTTTCGATTGAAGGTCGGACACCTGCTTTTGCAGCTAAATGAATGACAACATCAATTTTTCTGGAAGAGAATATAGAATCCAAAGATTTACCATCACGGATATCAAGCCTATCAAATTGGAACTGAGAATTTTTGCATAATTCTTCAAGATTCAATTTTTTGAAAGCAACAGGATAAAAATCGTCAAAGTTATCAATACCATTTACATGATGCCCCTGCCTGATAAAATGCTCACAAACATGTGATCCGATAAAACCTGCTGCCCCTGTTACTAAAACATTCATGCGGTCGTTTTATTTTTTTCGTTATAAACCATTAAGGAAGGATTCATATCATTGTTTATTCTGTTTCACCCATTCATTTAGAAATAAGAGTGCCCAAATTTTCTGACTGAAGTCTCTCTTCCCAAATTGGGTTCCAATTACTTTTTTAAGTATATATTTTCTATCTAAAAAATTATATAATGGACAATCGGTAGAATTAAAAATATCATTCACATAGGTTTTTAAATCTTCTTTGAACCAAATTGAAATGGGAACACTGAATCCTTGTTTCGGATGATTCAAAATATTGTTGGACAACATGGGTTCCATTGCTTTTTTAAAAATAAATTTCTGAGTAGTTTCTTTAAATTTAAAATTTGAAGGTATTCTAAAGGTAAGTTCTGCAAATTTATGATCTAATAATGGTACACGGACTTCAAGTGAATTCATCATGCTAGCCCGATCAACTTTGGTGAGTATACAGTCAGTCATATAAGTTTTTAAATCCAGGTATTGCATTCGGGTAATTTGATCTTTAATAGAACTCTTTTTTAATAAGTTTATTTTATAGTACTCGGATGCTTTTCCATAATTGATATCAGGAAGATGATGTAGCACAAGTTTTTTTCTTTCCTCTCTTAGCCATAATTGTTCATGAGCAAATTGATAATTTTTATCTTTTGAAAGCAAATAGGTTGCTCCTTTCCCTTTTACACTATATGGAATTAATTTATGAATGTTGCCCCATATAATTTTATTAAGAAATCTAGACTTGAAATTCAAAGGATTTGCATATAGTTTGTTAAACCGTGAATAACTGTTATATCCGGCAAATAATTCATCGCCTCCATCTCCTGAAAGTGCAACAGTTACATGCTTCCGGGCAAGTTTAGATACATAATAGGTTGGTATAGCAGATGAATCGGCAAACGGTTCATCATAAGAAGCAACAAGTTTGGAGAGTAAATTCAATGAGTCGGGTTCAACAATTTGTTCATAATGTTCACAACCGTATTTATTGGCTATCTCCCTTGCATAAGTCAATTCATTAAATTTCTTCTCTTTAAAACCGATTGAAAAGGTCTTTATAGGTAGGTTTGAATTTTTAGCCATCATTGCAACAACTGAACTTGAATCTATCCCTCCGCTTAAGAAAGCTCCCAAAGGAACATCAGCTATCATGTGTAATTTAATAGTTTCAGAGAAGCAATTTTGAATTTCTTCCATCCAATGATTTTCATCTTTGGAATAGTCCGGCTCAAAATGTAACTCCCAGTATTTTTTAATTTCTATAGACTTTTCTTCATTAAAGGATAAAATCAGATAGTGTCCTGGCTCTAATTTTTTGATGTTTTTGTAAATCGATTCATTGCTAGTTATATATCCAAAAGCGAAATAAGAATCTAAAGCATCATATGATATAGATCTATCTATATTTCCGCTTTTTAGTATAGCTTTTATTTCAGAACTAAATACAAATTTTTCCTGATCGTAATAATAGTAAAAAGGTTTTATTCCAAAACGATCTCTTGCACAAAACATTTGCTTTTTTATATCATCCCAAATTGCAAAAGCAAACATGCCTCTTAAATATTGTAAGCAATCTGCACCATACTCTTCATATAGGTAAAGTATGACTTCTGTATCAGTTGAAGTTCTGAAAGAGTATCCTTTTTGTTGTAAAATTTTTCTTTGTTCTAAGTAATTATAAATTTCCCCATTAAAAACAATAATCAGATCATTATTGTAATTTGACATCGGTTGATGACCACTTTTTAGATCAATGATACTTAGGCGTCTAAAACCCAGTCCTACATTCTGATGAATGTAATGTCCATCGTCATCAGGACCACGATGGTAAATTGAGTCGGACATGTTTTTTAAGAGCTCAGGTTCGATCTTTCTTTCTTTATTAAAATAAACAAATCCAGTAATTCCACACATTTTTAGTTATTTATAATTCGTAAAAACCGATCAGCTGCAGTTGTAAAATCATGATGTTTTAAAACATAAGAAATTAAATTATTTTTACAAATATTATCAGTTTCACCTGATTCAATGCTCCTTTTCATTTCATTCAAATTTTCATTGCAGTATATCCCCAAATTTTGCTCATTAAAAATGTTTCCTGGGTTAACCTTCAACGATATGACAGGCACCTCTGTTGCCCAGGCTTCTAAAAAAATGTTTGGAAATCCTTCAAAGTTTGAAGTATTAATTAATGCTCTTGCATTTGCGATTTTCTGAATCGTTTCTCTGTGACTTAGTCTCCCCATCAAGACAATATTTGTTGTTTTCTTTAATTCCTCATATATTTTTTTTGTTTTTTTATCTTTTGGTTGACCAACAATTACAATAGGAACTTTTCTATCAAGCATTTTTATTAATCGTTGAAGATTTTCACTGCCTTTTAATATATTAAGAGCCCCAGGATAAATAAAATAATTAGATTTAGAGTTAATAACGTTTGGAAGCATACCAAAATCAAAAATATTAGGAAAAATTACAACCTTGCCTTTGACAGACTTTATATAACTCTTTTGACCTTTATGTTGCAGAAGAACAAAATCTGAATTCTTAAGAAGATAATGGAAAATGATATCGTTTGGCAACTGGAGTGTGATAAATTTAAGTAAATTAAATTTGGGTTTATATTCGTATTTAAACTTTTTGTAAAACGGTAATACGTCCAAATCATGAGCTGTAGCTATTATCAATTTACTATTTATTTTTTTAGCAATAAGATAAGGAATCAGATGCAAATAAGATCTCATTCTAACATAATAAAAATCAGCCTTCTGTTGAAAAAAGGTTTTCTTTAACGCAGGAATCCTATATCTAAAAAGCCTAAGACCCTTTACTCCTTTGTTCCAATCGGGGACATTAATTAGCCTAATACCTTCCTGGCTAATAAAACTTTCAGATGAATAAGGATCAATAATTACTACCTCATGCCCTTTCAAAGCCAGAGCTCTTGCTAATAGTGAGATCTGTAGTTCTGCTCCGCCTTCTGTTTTTCCTTTTAAAGCCCCGGCAATATTTCCAAAAAAGCAAAATTTCATTGATAACTTTTAAAATCTTATCTCGCGAATCAACGCCAATTTATTACCAACTAATTGATACATCACCAAGAATATCTGCCAAGACTGGAGAATAAATCGATCTGCGAAGTTTGTGTTTGTGTAAAAAGCATACATGAATTTGCAGGCTTTTTGCTGATTTTACAAATAACTTGTAAACTTTACATCAAAACTTTAGAATAGCTCTGTTTTAGAAAGTATTACAGTTTTTGAGGGTGTGAACTAATTACATTAAAAATCAAACGATTAGTTTTCTTTCCGCTGATAATTTTCGGTAAATGTTTGAATAATTATTAGCCATAGTTTTAAGATTAAATTTCTCTTGTACTATTTCTTTCCCTCTTTGACCAATACTTTTGCAGTTTTCACTTTTCATTAACAGTTCAATTTTTTCTACTAACTGCTCTTTTTTATTTGGATCAATCAAAAAGCCGTTTTCATTTTCAATAATAACTTCATTTGTACCTCCGCCGCGTGAAGCGATAACTGGTTTTCCTAATGCCATGTATTCTAGTATAGAATTTGAAACACCTTCGCCATGAACTTTTGCATTGGTAAGTAAAATTCCTACATCAAAAATGTTGATAATAGATTCAACATTTGATCTTTTACCGAGAAAAACGATTTTGTTTGATAATGAATATGGCACCATATTTTTAATTTCGTTGAATCCTGTGCCATCTCCAATTAAGATAAATCTCACATTATTTTCCGAAGAAAGAAGCGCTATTGCAGCATCTATCAAAGTTCTATAATCTTTTCTGACTTCGAAAGCGGCTACCATTCCGATAATAAAAAGATCATTAATTTTATCTCCGAAAATTTCTTTACGAATAGAATTCGGTTCTTTCAAATTTATAAAACGATTCAGATCTATCCCGTTATAAATGCATAGGGATTTTTTAGGAGGGGCATTGTATGCGGCTAAGCCTGAATGGGAATTGCCAATAACTATATTTGAAAAAGGAAAGGTGAGCTGCGCTCGAAGCCAGTTTTTATTTGAAATATTTTTTTTTACAGGTGTATCTACCACCATTCCGTTTATAAGTTTGATATTTAATAATTTACAAACAGGAATTGCATAAATCGCAGTCATACTGTCCCAACAATGAACTATATCAGGTTTATACTCTTTACATATTTTATAAAATTTACGAAAAATGCTTAAGTCCTTTTTTGTTTTTCTTATGAGATAATGTATTTTAATTTTTAGGTCAAAAATTTCAGGATAATTGATTTCAGTGTTCATAACTACCAACTCAAATCCAGCTTCCTGCCTTATTTTTAATTCTTTCATTAATTCGATCATCCTTCGCTCTTTTCCGCCTGGATGTATTCCATTTATGAAAAATAAGATTTTCATTTGTTGTAACTGGATTAGAAAAGAAAGATTATTGTTTTACTTGTACAATAATCTTTAGAAGTATTTCTTTTATACATTCTGCTTTAACCATTCTTCAAAAAATAGTAAAGGCCAAATTTTTGTACTAAAGTCTTTTGTTCCATTTTCATTTTTTAAAATGATATCTTTAACATAACTTTTATTTAGATATGATCCTAAATGAGAATTTGCTGAAAGCAAGGTATCATTAACATATTGTTTCAGATCATCTTTAAACCAAAATTCCAATGGAATTCCAAATCCTTGTTTTGGATGATTTAAGATGCTTGGTGGTAAATAGGGAGCCATAGCTTGTTTTAAAATATATTTCTGGTCGTTTTTTTGTAATTTCAAATATGAAGGTATTTTAAAAGTTAACTCAGCAAATTTGTGATCTAATAAAGGAACCCTTACTTCAAGAGAATTTATCATACTGGCCCGGTCAACTTTTGTAAGAATACTATCCACCATGTAGGTTTTCAAATCGAGATTTTGCATGTTTGTAACAAAGTCATAACTGCCTTTGTTTAAAATATCTTCTTTATAGGATTCAGAACCTGTGGATGTGTTTACAATGCCATGATTCAGGAGTAACTTTTTTCTTTCGGCTCTTGGCCAGACATTACTATAAGCACTTACTAACTTTCGGTTTTGTGAAAGAAAATATGTGGCACTTTTTCCTCTTACATTGTATGGAATTATTTTATGGAGGTTTCCCCAAATAAGTTTATTTAATAAGGAAGATTTAAAGTTTAAAGGATTTGAATAAATATCATTTAATCTTTTATAAATGCCATAACCGGCAAATAATTCGTCACCTCCATCTCCAGACAAAGCAACTGTTACGTGCTTTCTCGCTAATTTAGATACATAATAAGTGGGTATCGCCGATGAATCTGCAAAAGGTTCATCGTAAGCGTTTACGAGTTTAGGAAGCAGATCTATCGACTCAGGATCCACAATTTGTTCATGATGCTCACATCCATATTTTGTGGCTATTTGCCGGGCATATTGAAGTTCATTATACTTTTGTTCTTTAAACCCTATTGAAAATGTTTTTATTGGTTGATTGGAATTTTTGGCCATCATAGTAACTACAGAACTTGAATCAATTCCCCCACTTAGAAAAGCTCCTAATGGCACATCAGAGATCATGTGCAATTTAACCGATTCAGAAAGCGCAGATTCAATTTCTTCTGACCATTGATTTTCAGTTTTTGAATAATCGGGTTGAAAACAAATTTCCCAATATCTCTTTATTTGTAAGGTTACTTTATTTTTAAATGACAAAAGTAAATAATGAGCAGGTTGAAGTTTTTTAATCTCTTTGTAAATAGACAGATCACTGGTTATATATCCAAATGTAAAGTAAGAGTCTAACCCATCAGTGGACAAAGTTTTATCTACATTTTTGCTTTTTAAAATGGCTTTTATCTCTGAGGCAAAGACCAGTTTTTCTTTATCACTATAATAATAAAATGGTTTTATCCCAAACCGATCGCGGACGCAAAAAATTTGTTGTGTATCATTATCCCAAATAGCAAAGGCAAACATTCCACGTAAGTAATCAACACAATGAACGCCGTATTCCTCGTAAAGTTTTAAAATAACTTCAGTGTCCGTCTTTGTTTTGAAAAAATACCCTTTTTGTTGTAATTCGCGGCGGAGTTCCCAAAAATTATATATCTCCCCATTAAAGACAATCCATTTACTGCCGCTTTCATTTGAGAGTGGTTGATGTCCAGTATTAAGATCAATAATACTAAGGCGACGGAATCCTAAGCCGACGTTTTTATTGATATAAAAGCCTTCATCGTCTGGTCCCCGATGTTGTATCACATCGGTCATCCGTTTTATTTCCGATTCTTCAATATTCTTTTCCTGAGAAAAAAATATTTTACCTGTTATTCCACACATAATTACCTAAATAACATTGTCTTTAAAATATGGTTATTTCTCCATTTGACTACTAATCCAGTGATATGTTTTACTAATACCATTTACAAGGGGATCAGAAGGTGCCCAACCTAATTTTTCTTTGATTAGTTTATTATCGGAATTTCTTCCGCGCACACCTGTTGGACCAGGAATATTCTTTATTTGAATGGTTTTATTTGCTACTTCTGCAACCATTTTTGCTAGGTCATTGATAGCAATCATTTCTTCTGAACCAACATTAACAGGGCCGGTAAAATCACTGTTCATTAATCTTCTAATAGCTTCGATGCATTCGTCAATGTATAAGAATGAACGAGTTTGTTTTCCATCTCCCCAAATTTCAATTTCTCCACCATCTTTTGCTTCTCCAACTTTCCTGCAAATTGCTGCAGGTGCTTTTTCTCTTCCTCCATTCCAGGTTCCCTGTGGCCCATAAATATTGTGAAAGCGTGCAATCCGTACTCCAAGATTATAGTTTCTGTTATAAGCAAGGTATAAACGCTCGCTAAATAATTTTTCCCAACCATATTCACTGTCCGGCGCTGCTGGATATGCAGATTCCTCCGAACATTTGGGATTATCTGGATCAAGCTGGTTATATTCGGGATACATGCATGCAGAAGATGAATAAAATATTTTATCCACCTGGTTATTTTTGCTTGCTTCAGCCATATTCAGGTTAATAGTAGCTGAATTATGCATTACAATCGCATCATGCTCCCCTGTAAAAATATAGCCCGCTCCTCCCATATCAGCGGCCAATTGATATACCTCATTAATCTTTCTATCAAAGAGTTTTTCACAAACTACCGGATTTCTTAAATCTCCAAGAATAAAATCATCAGCTTTATTATTACCATATTCATTCTCTTTAATATCGATTCCTCTAACCCAATATCCCTCTTCCTTTAATCTGTTTATTAAGTGGCCACCGATAAAGCCGCCTGCACCGCATATTATTGCAGTTTTGTTGTTATTCATACATTTTATTTTTAATTGTTAGGTGTAAATATATCATCTTATAAAGCTAAGTTATATCTGAACTCGCTTGTTTCACTTTATTCCTAAAGTGAGAAAATCATCAATTTCTTTTGCTTTATAACGATAATCAAAAAGTTTACTTGCTACATTTCTCCCTTCAAGTCCGATTTTTTGTGCTTCTGTCGGATTGTCAATTACAAATTGCATTTTTTCAGTAAATAAATTAATATCATAAGTTTTTGCTAATAACATGCTTTTCCCATCTATAAAATAATACTTTATTTCTCCATAGTTAGTAGAAATAACAGGATTTCCTGACGCTAAATATTCTCCTGTCTTGTGTGGAAAGCGGGCTATGTCTTGGAAAGTAGGTCGCAATGGAATCAAGAGCGCTATTGCGTTCTTATAAAAAGTGAATAATTCTTTTTCAGAAAGTTTTGTAAATACCTTTATTTTTTCTTTTTGTTTTTTTGTCTCAATATATCTTTTTATTTCCTCCCTATCGTTTACTGACCCATTAATAACTAAATATAGAAACATTAAATTATTATCGAGTAATTCAAAAGAATCAATAATAAACAGAATTATTTCTTTATAAGCTGCATTACCACAAAAAAGAAAGTACCTTTTATTTTCCAATGTGCCAATGTTATTATATTTTTCAAAATCTGTGAGACCAGGGATTTTTAAATAGCTTTTTGAAGGTGCTACTTTTTTAAGATGACTGATAAGGAACTCACTTATTGGAAGAACACCATCTGAAAGTACAGGTGCATAGGTATCAAATAATCTATCGTTAAGACGCTTAAATATCTCCGATTTTTTTTTAGGAATAGCAGAATAAAATTCTACATAATTTAATATTAGTTTAAATTTTAGTATTTTCCCTAAAAGATAATAAAAAATAATTGAAGAAAAACTGCAAGTAGATAAAATTGCATAATCTAATCTCTTTTGTTTTTTCTTTTTTCTCAATAATAAAAGTTCATTTATCTTTCCTTTTAACTCAAATAATCTGCGCTTAAAAAAACTTTCATCCCGAAAACAATTTCCGGAAGCATAAACATATTCTATGTTTTCATAGCTACCCTTTGCTTTCAATGCTGGTTTTTCCCCAATGAGATATGACCCGTTTCTACAAATGACAGTTACGTTGTTACCGCTGAAAAGAAGGCTTTTAGAAATTAAAATAATTTTCTGTGCTTCTGCTAATCCATAAGGAAAATCAGAAAATCCTAAAAATATTACTGATTTATTTCCCTTCATTCATTTTCTATTTCTGGGTATATTGCCATTAAAATATCTAATTCGGACATTTGACGTATTTTTGAAGAATAACAAATTCCGATTGAGAACCAAACGAGCAGATATTCAAGTGTAAAACCATTGACAATTGTCGGATAGGAATTAATTATAGAAAGTAGAACCCAAATTCCTGCTGCTTTTGAAAAAATATTTTTTGAAAAGAACACACCTTTAATTACTGCTGGAAGAGCGATTAAAAGAAATAATCCCAAACTAATGAGGCCACCCTTTAATATAGTTTGTAAATAGCCAGTTTCTATATTTTTTCTATAATTAGTCACCTGATCCTCTTCTATATCTGGACAAAAGTATTGACCTTCAATCCCTCTACCTACAATCCAATCTTTACTCTTCATGTCATCATAGAAATAAAGTTCTATTCCTGTACGTGTATCTTCATCCCCTTTTTCGAGGAGAAAACCGAAAATCTTGTTATCTGTTGGTTTGTAAAGTTGAAAAGCATAAAGGAATCCCAATAGTGTGAGTAGTAAGGTGAAATACAAAATAATGATTCGACTTTTAGACTTGAAAAAGTAGAAGAGATAACCAAAAAAAAGGAATTCACTATACATTAAAATTAACCCTCTGCGAGCTCTTATTATTGCGAATACAAGAGCTATTATCACAATTCCAAGAGCGGTTAAGAATCTTTTTTTTGTATGATAAACCGAAGTTAAAATAATAAATCCGCAGGGTAAACTTAAAGAAGATAAAGTTTCTACAATCGTTTGGCTTCTTTTGCTTGATGTATTGGAATTTAAAAGATCTTTTATAAAAAATGCATTAAAAAGAAGATAAAAGATTCCAAAAATAATTATAAAAGTAAAAAGTTTTCTATAAAACAAAAATTTCCTGGGAAATAATAAAACAAGAGGAGAAAAATAAAGCATTGGACCATATGGTGCTCCCAGGAAAGAAGATTTGAAATAGGAGTAATCTAAATATTTGAATATCCCTGTAAAAATTACAAAAAGCCATAAAAGATAAACAGTATAAACAATACTTAAATAAAAATTATCAAATTTAAATTTAATAAGGGTAATTGCTCCAAAAAGCATAAGAGCCAGACTAGCTAGTTGAAGGAGTTGAAAAACAATGATTACAAGTCTGCTCTCTGTAAAAAAGGCAACTGTGATACTGTAAATTGCTAGTCCAAATAAAAAGAAGCTAATTGCCCTTTCTTCTTTCTCGGAAAAATCAGGTAAATTATTAAAAATTTCCTTTATCAATTAATTACTATTTGAAATAGGTCTAACTACTTTACATGGGTTACCTGCCGCAATTACATTGGCAGGAATGCTTTTCACTACAACACTATTCGCCCCGATTATACTATTTTCCCCGATTGATACACCTTTCAAGATTGTGGAAGAATAACCAATAAAAACATTATTCTCTATAAATATTGGCTTACTTTCCGGGATGCCGTTTTCTCGTTCATTAATTTTCATAGAATGCCAGTCAAAATCGGTTATCAATACATTCGCCCCGGCCATAACATTATTACCAATTGTGATAGATTCTCTTGCCCCGATAACTACCGCACTAAAGCCACAATTGTCACCTATTTGAATAATAGCATTTTCATGATGTGTAGAAATTATTGTCTTTCGGTTCAGACCGATTAAGTTTGACATAGGTGCTGATCTAAATTTTATTTTTAATCCCATGAAAATTTTTGAGCCAGGGTAAACTAAAACACGTGGAATTCCCCAAAAAATAGATCCCTTTTGCAATTTTATGCCTAATAATCTAAAAAATAACCGGCAATAAATAGTAGAAAAAAATGAGATAATTAATAAACTGTAATAGTAATATTTATAGTAAAGAAAGGCCCAAGTTATTTTTTTTTTCAACTTTTGAATAATCATTTTCAACGTGTATTCTTTGTAAATTGAAGTTTCTAATCTCTAATTTTTGAGGATTCTTTGATAAATATTTAATAAATCGCTAGCGATAATTTCTTTATTATGTCTTTCAATAGATTCTGTTCTTGCCTGATTTCCGAAATTTTTTGCCAACTCATAATTCTCCTTCATTTCAATTATAGCTCCACATAACGAATATGCATCTCCTTCAGGAATTAATATACCACTTTCCCCATTTTCAATAAGACTTGCGATCCCACCAACATCAGTTGCAATTGAAGGTGTTCCAAGTAGAAGTGCTTCACAAAGACTATTAGGACTATTCTCGATATGAGAAACACATATATATATATTACAATTCAAAATGCATTCTTTCAATCTTTTATCCTCGATTTTTCCTAATAGAAGAACATTTGGAGATATTTTCGTGTGAAATTTTTTTTCTGTAATTCTTATAATTTCATCGTTCTTATCTATACCTGCTATTTTCCATGTGTACTTTATATTATTCAAATCTAATAAATT
>Ga0157373_10002944_pt1 | contig 12899 bp, 10 predicted proteins | sample C65metaG_FD_113460 | JGI IMG/M metagenome (GOLD analysis project Ga0157373, IMG submission 113460) | Corn rhizosphere microbial communities from Kellogg Biological Station, Michigan, USA - C6-5 metaG | ecosystem: Host-associated > Plants > Roots > Rhizosphere > Soil | place: USA: Michigan... | reverse complement strand
GGCGGTGCCCGTCATGCCGGCGAGCTTCGCGTACATGCGGAAGTAGTTCTGGAACGTGATCGACGCGAGCGTCTGGTTCTCGCGCTGGATCGGCACGCCCTCCTTCGCCTCGACCGCCTGGTGCAGGCCGTCGGACCAGCGCCTGCCCGACATCAGCCGGCCGGTGAACTCGTCGACGATGATCACCTCGCCGTTCTGCACGACGTAGTGCTGGTCGCGATGGAACAGCGCGTGTGCGCGCAACGCCGCGTACAGGTGATGCACGAGCGAGATGTTCTGCGCGTCGTAGAGGCTGGTCCCTGGCGCGGTGAGCCCCGCCGACGCGAGCAGCTGCTCCGCCTTCTCGTGCCCTTCTTCCGACAGCAGGACCTGGTGGCCCTTCTCGTCGACCCAGTAATCACCCGGTCCTTTTTCCTCCTGCTGGCGCGTGAGCTTCGGCGGCAGCTCGTTCAGCTTGTAATAGATGTCGACGTTGTCGTCGGATTGACCCGAGATGATGAGCGGCGTGCGCGCCTCGTCGATCAGGATCGAATCGACCTCGTCGACGATCGCGTAGTTGAGCCCGCGCTGCACGCGCTCGCTCGTGGCGAACACCATGTTGTCGCGCAGGTAGTCGAAGCCGAATTCGTTGTTGGTGCCGTACGTGATGTCGGCGGCGTACGCGACCTGCTTGTCCGGGTGCGACATCTGTGACAGATTGACGCCGACCGTCAGCCCGAGGAAGCGATAGATGCGCCCCATCCAGTCGGCGTCGCGCTGCGCGAGGTAGTCGTTGACCGTGACCACGTGCACGCCCTTGCCCGACAGCGCATTCAGGTAGGCGGGCAGCGTGGCGACGAGGGTCTTGCCTTCCCCCGTGCGCATTTCCGCGATCTTGCCGTTGTGCAGTGCAATGCCGCCGATGAGCTGCACGTCGAAGTGACGCATGTTGAGCGTGCGCTTGCCCGCTTCGCGAACGACCGCGAACGCCTCGGGCAGCACCTCGTCGAGCGTGGCGCCCTCGGCGACGCGCGCCTTCAGCTCTTTCGTCTTCTCGCGCAGCGCATCGTCCGGAAGGGCGGAAATGGCCGGCTCGAGGGCGTTGATTTCACGCACCTGCTGTGCATACTGCTTCAGGAGCCGTTCATTGCGGCTGCCGAAAATACGGGTGAGGAGATTGATCATCGCGGAGAGGGAAGCTTGGCGCCGGACGGGCAAAAAGCAAGGGGTGAGGACCGCCTCACCCCTCGTATGGCCGCCGGTTGCGGATCGGGAAGCGTCAGCGCGTGGCTTGCAGGAATCGCGCCGGACAGCACGACGCGTCCTTCGACCGCACGCCGGTCGCAGCAAAACGCGCCACGACCGCGACGGGGCTTGCGCGTACGACCCATCTGGCCACCTGCATGTTCAATCGCGACACGGGCGACCGCGTATTGGCATGGTCGATCGGCGCGCATTTTATCATAGGCGGTCGCTTTTCCCTGTCCGAGCGCCCGCCGCGTGACCCGCAAGACGCCACACCAGACGCTCGCCCGCGTGCTCGATACGGATGCGACGATCGCCGCATGGACCGCGCGCCAGCGGGAAGAGGCGGCGCTGACCGCCCTCGTGCGCCGCCTGCTGCCGCGGCCCATCGCCGAACGCGTCCGCGTCACGGACGCCCGCAACGGCGTGCTGGAGCTCGCGGCGACGGCCGGCGCCATCGCCGCCGCCGTACGGCAGCGGGCACCCGATCTGCGGGCGGCGCTCGGCCGCGAGGGCCGTGCGTTCGCCGAAGTGCGGGTGCGCGTGCAGGTGACCGGATCGGCGATCGTGCGCGACAAGGCCGCGGCGCGCGCATGGGACAGCCGCGCGGCGGCTCCGCTGTTCGATCTCGCCGATCGCCTGCCCGAGGGCCCGTTGCAGCAGGCGCTGCGCCGCTGGTCGCGCCGTGCGCGCGGGCGTTGAGCGCGCCAGCCACCGTTCCGTCATCACTCGCCCTCGTAGAGGCGCTCGACGAGAATGACGACGACGGTCATCAGCGGGGTCGCGAGGATCGCGCCGAGAAATCCGAACAGCAGCGCGAAGACGACGACCGACAGCACCGCGAGCGCCGCCGGCAGCGCAACCGCCCAACGCTGGATCAGCGGCTGCAGCACATTAGCGAAGTGCTGGATGCCGAAACAAAGCAACCCGGCTCCGACTCACATTGCCGCCGTTGGGGATGCTCGCGTTGCGGCGATAATGCGACATCGACGCCCGGTCGGCTGGCGCGTCGACGCTTCCATGGGATTCACCCGATGAATCGCAATGCGCCGTGCCCGTGTGGCAGCGGCAGAAGATTCAAGCACTGCTGCGGACAGGACGGCATCCGAGCCGAGGCCGTCGCGCCGGCGCGCGATCGTGCGCTTGCGGCGCATCGTGCCGGTGAGCTCGGCAAAGCCGAATCGCTCTACCGGCTTGCGCTCGACGACAATCCGGCCGACGTCGATGCGCTGCACATGCTCGGAATCGTCCAGTTCGAGCGCATGCGCTACCGCGAGGCACTGCAGCTCCTCTGGGATGCGGCCGAGCGCACCGGCTGGGCAATCGCGCCGGTCCGCCACAACCTGGGGCTCGTGCTCGGCAAGCTGCTGACGCGCGAAGCGAACGTGCAACAGGCCGACCTCCTCGCGACCTCGATCGCCCGCGCGGGGCGCGAGCGGCATGCCGAGACGTCGCCGCGGGTGAGCGTCGTGCTGCCGGCTTTCAACCACGCGGCCTACGTCGCCGACGCGCTCGCCTCGGTCGCGGCGCAGACGTACGCGAACCTCGAGCTCGTCGTCGTCGACGACGGCTCGAGCGATGCCACGCCGGCGGTGATCGCCGAATGTCTCGCGTCGTTTCCGCGGCCGTCGCGCTTCATCCGCCGCGAAAATCGCGGCGCGCCGGCGACGCTCAACGAAGCGGCCGCGCTGGCGAGTGGACACTATCTTGCTTTCCTCAACTCCGACGACGCGTATGCGCCGGAGCGCATCGCGGCACTTGTCGATGCGATCGCCCGGCGCGGTCAGGCGTGGGGGTTCTCGCTCGTCACGCATGCGCTCCCAGGCGAGCCGGCGCGTACCGCCGCGGCGCCCGATATCCTGCAGAAGCAGCGCAATTTCCTGGGCACGCAGCCGGCGAGCTTCACGCTCGTCGAATTCAACGTCGCGGTGTCGAGCGGCAATTTGTTCGTCGAGCGCGAATTCTTCCGCTCGCTCGGCGGTTTTCGCGACTATCGGTACAACCACGACTGGGATTTCTGCCTGCGCGCTGCAGCGCTCGCCGAGCCGGTCGTCGTCGAGCAGCCGCTCTATCATTACCGGCGGCACGCAGCCAATACGATCGCCGAATCGAAGCTGCGCGCAACGCAGGACGCCGATTCGGTGTTCGCCGATTTCGTCGCCGCCGCCCTTCGCGGCGAGCCGGGCGCGCGCAACGATCTCGGCCCCTGGTGGCCCGCCAACCGCACGCTGCTGCTCCGCCAGCTGCTGCGCAACGGCCAGGGCGCGCTCGTTCCCGTCGCCGTGCTGCGCGCGCTCGCCGACACGTGGCGCAATGCGCCGGTGCCCGCCGAACGCACGGCCGCCGCGCAGCCGGTCGCGGCCGCACAGCGCAAGAGCGCCCTCGTCGTGCTCGGCATGCATCGCAGCGGCACGTCGGCGGTCGCGCGCGTGTTGAACCTGTGCGGCGCATTCCTGCCGGCCAAGGTCAAGCCGCCGAAGGTCGGCGTCAATCCGAAGGGCTTCTGGGAGCCCGAAGCCGTGCTCGATCTCGACGTGCGGCTGATGCGTCAACTCGGCGGCGACTGGAGTCACGTCGACTTCGCGCTGCCCGAAACCGGTGCCGTCGTCGACGAGTTCCTGGCCGATGCCGGCGCATTGCTGGCGTCGGAATACGAGGACCACACGCTGATCGCGATCAAGGATCCGCGCATCTGCGTGCTCGCGCCGCTATGGCATCGCGCACTCGAAGCCGCCGGCTATCGCCCGGTCTATGTCGTTCCGGTGCGCAACCCGCTCGAAGTCGCGCAATCGCTGCAGGCGCGCGGCGACATGTCGATCGACGAAGGTCTCGCGCTGTGGCGCGCGTACATGGAGCGCGTCGTCGCGTTCACCCGTGAGCGCGCCGACGTCGTGTTCATCCGCTACGCCGAACTGCTCGACGACTGGCAGGCGGTCGTCCAGCGGATCGCGCAGCGGCTCGACGTGCCCCTCGATATGCAACGCCACGCCGGTGAGGTGCAGCGTTTTCTCGACAAGGACCTGCGCAACCAGGCGGCCGACGAACACGCGCTCGACCGGCTATTGACCGGGACGCGGGGCGAGGCGATCCGCGCGCTGGATCGCATGTGCGTCGCACGCTGCGAGCGCGATGCGTCGGCGACGGCGCAGGCGCAGCCAGACCGCGACATCGGGCGCGACGCGCTTCGCGCTGCCGGACCGGGCGACAGCGCGTGCTTCGTGCTGTGCATCGAGAACAACGGCATTTGCGAGCAGGCGCTGCTGCTGTGCCGGAGCATCCGCGAGTTTGCCGGGCGCTTTCGCGATGCGCCGATCCTCGCGTACGCGCCGCGCCCCGGGCTCGGCGTCGGCCCTTCGGTGCGCAAGGCGCTCGCCGGGCTCGGCGTCGAGTACATCGACACGCCGCTCAACACGACATGCCACGAGTACGCGCCGGCGAACCGGGTATTCGCGGGCGCCCACGCCGAGCGCCACGCCGATGCCGACTTCCTGATCGTTTGCGACAGCGACACGGTGTGGCTCGGCGAGCCGGAGTTGCCCGCCGATGCCGACGCCGGCGTGCGTGCCGTCGATTCGAAAGGCAGCGCAAGCGGCGGCCCCGGTGATCGTTTTGACGCGTACTGGGCGGCGCTCGCGCAACGGGCGGGCATCTCGCTCGACCGCTTGCCCTATCTGCGCTCGACGATCGGCAACGAGCGCATCCGTGCGTCGTACAACGCGGGCTTCACGATCGCGCGCCGGCGCCTCGGCATGCTGACGCGCTGCGCCGAGCTCTTCGCCGCGTCGCGCGATGCGGGACTTCGTCCGTATCGCGACAGCGGCCTCGACATCGTCGCGTCGACGGGGCGCGTCGGGCGCGAGGGAAGCGAATACTGGGGCTCGAGCCAGGCGGCCCTCACCCTCGCCATCTGGGCCACGACCGATCGCGTGACGCTCTACCCCGATTGCTACAACGTTCCGCTGCACCTGATCGCATCGGAAGGCGAGATCGACCCGCGCTGGCTCGCGCGCCCTCCGGTGCATCTGCACTATCACTGGATGTTCGACGAACGCCACCACGAGAATGGCATGGAGCTGCTTGCACGGCTCGGCGTTCCCGCCGATCGGCGTGCATGGCTGCTCGAACGCACGCCCTTTCGCGCCCAGGCAGTGAGCGAGGCCGACGCCCTTACGAACCGGGCGACGCCGCGCGCGCTCACGCCGCGATGATGCCGAGGCGGCGCAGTTGCTCGATGATCCGCTCGACGGCTGCGGCCGGATCGCCGGCCGCTCCATCGATCGTCAACTCGGCGTTTTCCGGCGGCTCGTAGGGCGAGTCGATGCCGGTGAAGTTCACGAGCTCGCCGCGGCGAGCCTTGCGATAGAGGCCCTTGGGGTCGCGTCGTTCGGCCACCGCCAGCGGCGTGTCGACGAAGATCTCGAGAAAGTCGCCGTCGGGCAGCAGCCCGCGGGCCATCCTTCGCTCGTTGCGGAACGGCGAGATGAACGCGGTGATGACGATCAGGCCCGCGTCGGCCATCAGCGCGGCCACCTCGGCGACACGACGAATGTTCTCGACGCGATCCTCGGCGGTGAAACCGAGATCCTTGTTGAGACCCTTGCGCACGTTGTCTCCGTCGAGCAGATACGTGTGCCTTCCGAGCGCGTGCAGCCGGCCTTCGAGCAGATTCGCGATCGTTGACTTCCCCGCACCCGACAAGCCGGTGAACCACAGCACACAAGGCCGCTGCGACTTGAGCGAGGCCCGGGCCGTGCGATCGATATCGACCGGCTGCCAATGAATGTTCTGCGAGCGACGCAGCGCAAAACGCAACCTTCCCGCACCGACGGGGTCGCCGGTCAGCGGATCGACCAGCACGAAGCGCGCGTTACCGTGACCCGCCGTGAACGCGATCGGCTGCCCGAGCGTGAGATCACCGACGCCGACCTCGCCGTGCTCGAGCCTGTCCGCCGCCACATGCTCGAGCGAGTCGAGGCCGATCCGGTATTTGAGCGGCGCAATCGTCGCATTCACGCTCGTCGTCGCAGTTCGCATCACGTACCGGCGCCCGCGCAACAGCGGCGCATCGCCGAACCAGGCAATCGACGCCTCGAACTGGTCGGCGTCCGGACTCGGCGTAGTCGTCGCGCCGAACGGGGACTCGGCCGCTTCGTCGCCGGGGCCGCTCTCGAGATGCGCGACCAGCGAAGGTCCGGCATACCAGTGCATCGCCGCAGCGTTTTCGGCGACGTTGTCACCGTGCAGCGCCGACAGGGGAATGGCGGCGACGCGCGCAAGCCCGAGCTCGTGCGCGAGCGCCTGGTAGACGGTCTCGATCGCAGCGAACGCCGATTGCGAATTGCCGACGAGGTCCATCTTGTTGATTGCGAGCACCACGCGCGGCATGCAAAGCAGCATCGCGACGAAGTTGCATCGGTGCGCCGGGGCGAGCAAGGCGCTGCGTGCGTCGACGACGACGATGCCCACGTCGGCCGCCGCCGCTTGATCGACCATGCGCGCCGCGTCGCGGCGTTGCGCCAGCATGTCGACGACGACGAACCGCATTCGCGATGCCGCGAGCGCGGGCGGGCACCGGATCGCAACGGCGGGCGCGCGCGCGGCGGCGAGCCGCGCGAGCAGCGTCCGCTTCCCCTGGTGCGCGCCGCCGCACAGCAGCACCTGCAACGGCGCCCGCCTGGCGTGCAGTGTGCGCGCGCTCGTCATGATGCCCGTTACAGCAACGGCCCGAGCATCGGCGCGAGCAGCCGTTCGGCCGCGAACCAGAGCAGGATCGCGAGCAGCAGCAGCACGGTGAACTTGAGCGTGAGGCCGATGAAGCGCAGATAGCGCGGATCGCGCTTGACGAGCCAGAGCAGCACGGCCGCACCGACGGCAGCGAGTGCCGCGAACAGCAGCAGGCGAACGATGATCATCCCGCCGCGCCCGCGGTTTCGCCCGTGCCGTGCGCTCGGGGGCGCGGATGAGCGTCGCCGAGCGGTCCTTCGGCGCTCGAGCTCAAGCGGCGCCGATGGCTGCCCAGTCCTGGAACGCGGACGGCAGTTCGTCGCCGGCATCGAACGAGACGATCTCCCAGGCGTCGGTCCGCGCGAGGAGCGCGCGGGCGAGCGCGTTGTTGAGCGCATGGCCCGGCTTGAACGCCGTGTACTGTCCGATCAGCGGACGCCCGAGGAGGTAAAGATCGCCGATCGCATCGAGCACCTTGTGCTTGACGAACTCGTTGTCGTAGCGCAGCCCCTCGCTGTTCAGCACGCGCGTCTCGTCGAGGACGATCGCATTGTGCAGGCTGCCGCCGAGTGCGAGGCCGGCGGCGCGCATCGCCTCGACGTCCTGCATGAACGCGAACGTGCGTGCGCGCGCGACTTCCTTGACGTACGAATGCTCGGCGAAGTCGACGACCACGTGGCGGCTCTCGGTGCCGAACACCGGGTGCGGAAAATCGATCGTGAAGTCGATCTTGAAGCCGGCGAACGGATCGAAGCGTGCCCACTTGTCGCCGTCGCGCATCTCGACGGGTGCACGCACGCGCAGGTACTGCTTGGCGGCGCTCTGCTCGACGATGCCGGCGGATTGCAGCAGGAACACGAACGGACCGGCGCTGCCGTCCATGATCGGCAACTCGGGCCCCGCGACGTCGACGTGCAGGTTGTCGATGCCGAGGCCCGCCAGCGCCGACATCAGGTGCTCGACCGTGGAGATCGATGCGCCGTCGAAGCCCAGCGTCGACGAGAGCCGCGTGTCGCCGACGTTGGCTGCATGGGCTGGAATGGCGACCGGCTGCGGCAGGTCGACACGATGGAACACGATGCCGGTGTCACCGGGTGCCGGCCGCAGCGTCAGCTCGACGCGTGCGCCGGTGTGAAGGCCCACGCCCGTCGTGCGAATCGTCGTCTTCAGCGTCCGCTGTCGCAGCATGGTTGCGAGAGAATGAGGACGGGCACGCGCATCGGCGCGCGACCGTGCACTTGATCGACCGATCATTTTAGCATCCGGGCGCTCCCTGAACCGCGGGGCGCATCCCTCTCCCCGCCGCGGGGGAGAGGGAACGCGGTTGCATCAATCCGCCTGCTTGCGCAGGAAGGCCGGGATCTCCGACGGATCGAACGCCGGCGACGGCACGCTTGCCGCATGCCGGCCGCGGCGAACGACCGCCGGCTGGTCCAGCTTGTCGTAGTCGATCGTTTCGACGCGCATCCCGACGTTGTCGGTTCCCGTGCGCTCGACGACGGTCTCCAGCACCTCGAGCTTCGGCGGCCGCCGCGTCGCCACCACCGCGCCACCGAGGCCGGTCGCGATCATCGTGACCCGCAGCCGATCCTCCATCGCCTCGTCGAGCACCGTGCCGACGATCACCATCGCGTCTTCCGCGGTGAATTCCTTGATGGTGTTCATCACCTCGTGATACTCCTTCATCTTGAGCCCCGCGGACGCGGTGACGTTGACGAGCACGCCGCGCGCACCGGCGAGGTTCACATCCTCGAGGAGCGGACTCTTCACCGCCTGCTGCGCGGCGCTGCGCGCACGATCGGCGCCCGACGCGGTGGCCGAGCCCATCATCGCCATGCCGACTTCACTCATCACCGTGCGCACGTCGGCGAAGTCGACGTTGACGAGGCCCGGATTGTTGATCACTTCGGCGATGCCCGACACGGCGCCGTGCAGCACGTCGTTTGCCGCCGCGAATGCATCGAGCATCGACACATCCTCGCCGAGCACTTCCATCAGCTTGTCGTTCGGGATGACGATCAGCGAGTCCACCTTCTTCGTGAGCTCCTCGATCCCGGCCGATGCGACACGCTGGCGCTTGCCCTCGAACTTGAACGGGCGTGTCACGACGGCCACCGTCAGGATGCCGAGGCTCTTCGCGATGTCGGCGATCACCGGAGCAGCACCGGTGCCGGTCCCGCCGCCCATGCCCGCCGTGATGAACAGCATGTCGGCGCCCTCGATCATGCCTGCGATGCGGTCGCGATCCTCCATCGCCGCGTCGCGCCCGATCTCCGGTCGCGCACCGGCGCCCAACCCGCGGGTCAGCGTCGAGCCGAGCTGCAACTGCGTGCGCGCCGTCGAGCGCTTGAGCGCCTGCGCATCGGTGTTGGCGCACATGAAGTCCACGCCCGAAAGCCCGCGCGTGATCATGTGCTCGACCGCGTTGCCGCCGCAGCCGCCGACACCGATGACCTTGATGATCGCGCCTTCGTCCGGCGCTTCCTCGATGATTTCGAACATGGTGTTTCCTTTCGCCTGTCTGGATTTCAGGTATCGGGGATCAGGTATCAGGTATCAGCTGGCCGAAGCCAATTGACACTTGACGCCGCGTTCCCCTGTCGTTTGCTTCATGGATTGCCGTTCCCCGTTCGCGCTGCCATTTCCACTCTCGTTGTGCCTTGCCTGATCCCTGATCCCTGATCCGTTCTCAGAAATTCGCGGTGAACCACTGCCGCATCCGTTCCGCGATGCCGCCGATGCCCGCCACCTGCGCACGCGCCGCCTGCCCGCGCAGGAACTGCTCGCGTCCCTCGAGCAGCAGCCCGACGGCCGTCGCATAGCGCGGGCTGCGCACCACATCGGCCAGACCGCCCGCGTATGTCGGCACGCCGATGCGCACGGGCAGGTGAAACAGCTCCTCGCCGAGCTCCGTCATCCCCTGCAGCAGCGCCGAGCCGCCGGTCAGCACGATGCCCGACGACAACAGCTCCTCGAAACCCGAGCGGCGCAGCTCCGCCTGCACCAGTGAATAAAGCTCTTCGATGCGCGGCTCGATCACCTCGGCCAGCATCGGCTTGCTGAGCTTTCGCGGACCGCGATCGCCGACGCCCGGCACCTCGATGATTTCGTTCTTGTCGGCGAGCTGGCGCAGCGCGCAGCCGTGGCGGACCTTGAGCTCCTCGGCCTCCTTCGTCGGCGTGCGCAGCGTCATGGCGATGTCGTTCGTCACCTGGTCGCCGGCGATCGGAATGACTGCCGTGTGGCGGATCGCGCCGCCGGCGAACACGGCGATGTCGGTGGTCCCGCCGCCGATGTCCATCAGGCACACGCCGAGATCCTTCTCGTCGTCGTTCAGCACGGCCTTCGCCGAGGCGAGCGGCTGCAGCATGATGTCGCGCACCTCGAGCCCGCAGCGGCGCACGCACTTAGTGATGTTCTCGACGGCCGAGACGGCGCCGGTGACGATGTGCACCTTCACCTCGAGCCGGACGCCGCTCATGCCGAGCGGCTCGCGCACGTCCTCCTGGCCGTCGATGATGAATTCCTGCGGCAGGATGTGCAGCACCTGCTGGTCGTTGGGAATGGCGATCGCCTTCGCGGTTTCGACGACGCGGTCGATGTCGGCCTGCGTGACCTCCTTCTCCTTGATCGCGACCATCCCGCTCGAGTTGAGGCTGCGGATATGGCTGCCGGCGATGCCGGTGACGACTTCGCTGATCCGGCAATCGGCCATCAGCTCCGCTTCCTCGAGCACGCGCTGGATCGACGCCATCGTCGCCTCGATGTTGACGACGACGCCTTTCTTGAGACCGCGCGAAGGCTGCGTGCCGAGGCCGATGATGTTGAGCCCGCCGTCGGCGAGCACCTCGGCGACGATCGCTACGATCTTCGAGGTGCCGATGTCGAGGCCGACGATCAGGTTGGTGTTGTCTTTCACGATTCCCCTTGACTGCGTCCCGGTGAGGTCCTGCGGCGACGGCGAAGACACGCCACGCGATTGCGGCGCGACACCATCGAGGCTGTGCAATGGCTCATGACGCCTTGCGCCCCGGCTTTTCGCGGAAGCCCGGCATCCGTGCGGCGAAGCCGTTGCGATAACGAAGGTCGACGCGATCGACATGCGTGCCCGCATGCGCGAGCACGCCCATCGTGCGCGCGTAGATCGCGACAAAGCGTGCAAGGCGCCCCGCGACATCGTCACGGCCGACGTCGAGCGTGAGCGCGCCCGCATCGTCGGCGGCGTGGATTTGCCAGCCGCCCCGTGCCGACAGATCGAGCCCGGTCATCTGCAGTGCGAGGGGCGCGAGCAGCGCGGCCCACTCGCGATAGCGCGCGGTCATCAGCGCCGCCTGCCCGTCGGGACCGTGGAACTGCGGCAGGTCGCCGGCGTAGCTCGCGACGAACACCTCCCCGTTCGCATCGACCAGCGCGTTGTCGTTCCAGCGCGCGAACGGCGCGTGCTCGTCGACCTCGATCTCGAGCCTGCGCGGCCACTGACGGCGCAGCGCGACGCCGCGTACCCAGGGCACGCGCGCCAGCGCCGCGCGGGCACGGTCGAGATTCATCGTGAAGAACGTTCCCGACAACTCGCTGCGGATCACCGACTCGAGGTGCGCGCCGCTCGTGCGTGCAAGCGGTGTGGTCACGACGACTTCGCGAAAGGCGAACGCCGGCAGGCGCGTCATCCAGCCGACGACCGCCCAGCCGAGGAATGCGGCGGCGATCAGCGCGAGCGTCACGGCCATCGCGTTGAGCTGGCGTGCGTCATCCCACATGCGCGCCTCGCAGGATGTCGACGCAAAGGTCGGGAAACGACACGCCGGCCTGCCGCGCCGCCATCGGCACGAGGCTGTGTCCGGTCATGCCCGGCGACGTATTCACTTCGAGGAACGAGTAGGTGCCGTCGGCACGCAGGATCAGATCGAGCCGGCCCCAGCCGGTGCAGCCGACGACGTCGAACGCGGCGAGCGCGCTCGCGCGGATCGCGTCCTCCTGCGCCTGCGCAAGTCCGCTCGGGCAGAAGTACTTCGTCTCGTCGGAGAAGTACTTGTTGTGGTAGTCGTAATTGCCCTGCGGCGCCTCGATGCGGATCAGCGGCAACGCACGACCGTTGACGATCGACGCGGTGATCTCGGTGCCCGCGACGAATTCCTCGATGAGCACGAGCTTGTCGTGACGCGCCGCCACTTCGTACGCGAGCCACATCTCGTCGTGGTCGACACTCGTCACTTTCGTGATCCCGATCGTCGAGCCTTCGCGCGCCGGCTTCACGATCAGCGGCAGGCCGAGCTCGGCGATCACGCGCTGCCAGTCGGTGCTCGCGTCGACGATGCGATAGCGCGGCGTCGGAATGCCGCTCGCGAGCCAGACGAGCTTCGTGCGCCACTTGTCCATCGCGAGCGCCGACGCCATCACGCCGCTGCCGGTGTACGGGATGTGCAGCGTCTCCAGTGCGCCCTGTACGGTGCCGTCCTCGCCGAAGCGGCCGTGCAGCGCGATGAACACGCGCGTGTAGCCTTCGCGCGCAAGCTCGGACAGGCTGCGTTCGGCGGGGTCGAACGGATGCGCGTCGACGCCGCGCTCGCGCAGCGCCTTCAGCACGGCGTTGCCCGACAAGAGCGAGATCTCGCGCTCGGCCGACGGACCGCCGAGGAGCACGGCGACCTTGCCGAAGCTCTCTTGAGGATCGGTCACGCCGATTCCCCCAGGATGCGCACTTCGGTCTCCAGCATGACGCCGGTCCTTGCGTGCACGGCCGCCTGCACATGCGCGATCAGCGCCTCGATGTCGGATGCGCGCGCGCGGCGCCCGGCATTGACGATGAAATTCGCGTGGCGCTCCGATACGCGTGCGCCGCCGATCGCGTGACCCTTGAGGCCGCACGACTCGATCAGGCGCGCCGCGTAGTCGGCTGCCGGGTTGCGGAACACGCTGCCCGCGTTGGGCAGCGCCAGCGGTTGCGTCGCGAT
>Ga0157373_10002943_pt1 | contig 12904 bp, 12 predicted proteins | sample C65metaG_FD_113460 | JGI IMG/M metagenome (GOLD analysis project Ga0157373, IMG submission 113460) | Corn rhizosphere microbial communities from Kellogg Biological Station, Michigan, USA - C6-5 metaG | ecosystem: Host-associated > Plants > Roots > Rhizosphere > Soil | place: USA: Michigan... | reverse complement strand
GATGTCCCAGTCTCAACCCCTGCAACATTCCGATGCGCTCGCCGCATCGGCACGCTCTGCCATGAACAAGACGCGCCTACTTCGCCTGCTGGACGATTTCAGCCTGCCGCTGATCTTCGCCATTCTGTTTGCCGCGCTGTCGTTCTCAGTCGAGTATTTCTTCTCGTGGCAGAACATGGTGGGCCTTGCGCTCTCCGTCTCGCAGATCGGCATGGTCGCCTGCACGATGATGTTTTGTCTGGCGTCGCGTGATTTCGACCTGTCGATCGGCTCCACAGTAGCGTTTGCCGGCGTGCTGTGCGCGATGATCATCAACGCAACAGGCAGCATCGCACTCGGCATCGGCGGCAGCCTGGTGGCGGGCGCGATCATCGGTGGCGTCAACGGTTTCGTGATCGCCAAGCTGAAGATCAATGCGCTGATCACCACGCTGGCCACGATGGAAATCGTGCGCGGCCTCGCCTTCATTGCCTCGCACGGGCAGGCGGTGGGCGTATCGGACATGGATTTCTTCGACCTGGGCAACACCATCGTCTTTGGCGTGCCGACGCCGGTGTGGGTGGCGGGGCTGTGCTTCGTGGTGTTTGGCGTGCTGCTCAACAAAACGATCTACGGCAGCAATACGCTGGCGATTGGCGGCAACCCGGAAGCGGCGCGGCTGGCGGGCGTGAACGTCAACATGACGCGCATCGTCATTTTCCTGATCCAGGGCGTGATTGCTGCGCTGGCCGGCGTGATTCTGGCTGCGCGCATCACCAGCGGCCAGCCGAATGCGGCGCAAGGCTTTGAGCTGAACGTGATCTCGGCCTGCGTGCTGGGCGGCGTGTCGCTGCTCGGTGGCCGCGCCACAATCAGCGGGGTGCTGGTCGGCGTGTTGATCATGGGCACCGTGCAGAACGCCATGAACCTGCTGAATATCGACGCGTTCTACCAGTACCTGGTGCGCGGTGCGATTCTGCTGGCGGCGGTGCTGGTCGATCAGTTGAAGAACCGCGGCGGCCGTGAGTGAGGCTACGCAGATGACAACCGCAACCACGCTTTCCGATCTGCGCTGCACGCTGGGCGAAGGCATCGTCTGGGACGACGCTCAGCGCCTGCTCTGGTGGACCGACATCCAGGAATCGCTGCTGTGGCAGCACGATCCGGCGACGGGGCAGGAGCGCCAGTGGCCGCTGCCGCAACGCGTCGGCTCTTTCGTGCTGACGGACGAGCCCGGCGTGCTGATCCTCGGCCTCGCCAAGAACATTGCCCGCTTCGACACGCGCACCGGCGCGCTCACGCTGCTGGCTGACGTCGAGCCGGACAACCCGACCACGCGCGTCAATGACGGTCGCGCAGACCGCTCCGGCAACTACGTCTTCGGCACGCTGCACGAGGGCGGCCCCGAACCCACCGGCAGCTTCTATCGGTTCACGCCGATGGGCACGCTGCAACGCCTGGCGCTTCCGCACATCGCCATCGCCAACAGCATCGCCTTCAGCCCCGGCGGCGAGACCATGTATTGGTGCGATACGAACAGCCGGCGCATCCACGCGTGCGATTACGACGGGCAGACGGGCGCAGTCGCCAATATTCGCGTCTTCGCCGATCTGCGCGACCAGGATGCCGACGGCGCCCACAAGGGTTCGCCCGATGGCTCCACCGTCGACGCAGACGGCTGCCTGTGGAATGCAGAGTGGGGCGGCAACCGGCTGACGCGGTACGCACCGGATGGGCGTGTGCTGGCGCGCTTGCCCGTGCCGGCATCGCAGCCCACGTGCCCGGCATTTGGCGGCGAGGCGCTCGACACGCTGTATCTGACGACGGCGCGCGACGGTTTGTCGGCGCACCGCCTGGCAGAAGACGTAAACGCTGGCGCGACGCTGCAGCTTGCCGTACCTAACGTACGAGGATTGCCGGAGGGCCGGTTCGGCCATGCCTACGTTGCGGCTTGAAAACGGCGTGCTACGCGCCGAGGTGCTGCCCGAGGCGGGCGGCGGGTTGCTGCGTTTTGATCTGCTGCGCGATGGCGATGTTGTGCCCATCTTCCGGCCGGGCGAGGCAGACGCCGCCCTGCGCGATCCGAGAACGCTGGCTTGCTATTCGCTGGTGCCGTGGTCCAACCGCATCGGCGGCGGGCGCTTCCCGTTCCAGGGGCAGACCATCGAAGTGCCGCGCACGCGTGACGACGAACCGTATCCCCTACATGGTCACGGCTGGCTGATGCCGTGGCATGCCGTGTCGCAAACAGACACGTCCGTTGAACTCGTTGCGGTGGTCGAGCAAGGGCGCCCGTTCCGCTATCAGGCGGTGCAGCGCTACACGCTGATGGGGAACACGTTGCAGATCGTGCTGACGGTACGCAACGAAGGTGCGCCGCTGCCATTCGGGCTGGGCGTGCATCCGTTCTTTCCGCGCACGCCCGATGTTCGGTTGCGTGCTGGCGCAACGGCCATGTGGCAATCCGCGCCGGACTATCTGCCGACGGACTTGCAGGCGCTCTCTTCGGATGCAGACTTTCGCGAGCTTCGGATGCTGGAGACCAACGCCGCCATCAATCACAGCTTTGAAGGCTGGGACGGCCGCGCCGAGATCGTCTGGCCCAGCCGCCGCACGTCTGTGCAAATTGCCGCCGACACGTCGCGCTATGTGTTGTACACGCCGGTGTCGTATGACTTTTTCTGCTTCGAGCCGGTTGACCACGCGATCAATGCGCACAACCTGCCGGGCTTGCCGCAAGACCACGGCCTGACCATTCTCGGCACCGGGCAGAGCTTGCAGCGCAGCTATCAATTCACCGTGAATCAACCCGACGCATGACTGCTTCTCCGACGTCTTTTCCGCCGCGTCTCGCAGGCAAAGTCGCCCTGGTGACGGGCGCCACGCAAGGCATTGGCGGTGCGATTGCCAAGCTGTTCGCGCAGCACGGCGCACGCGTGATCGTCAACGCGCTGGTGCGTGACGAGCGCGCCGAGGCGTTCGCCGCTTCCATTGGCAACGACGACAACATCCTCCTCGTACAAGCCGACGTGCGCGACCGCGCGCAGATCGACGCGATGGTCGCCGCAGGTGTCGAGCGCTTTGGCGGGATTGACGTGCTGGTCAACAACGCCGGCATCAACGTGTTTGCCGATCCGCTCAAGTTGAGCGAGGACGATTGGGCGCGCTGCCTTTCCGTCGATCTGGAAGGCGCGTGGCACTGCGCGCGTGCCGTGCTGCCGCACATGCTGGCGCGCGGGGCGGGCAGCATCGTCAACATCGCGTCGGTGCATGGGCACAAGATCATTCCCGGCGCGTTTCCGTATCCGGTGGCCAAGCATGGGCTGATCGGGCTCACGCGGGCGCTGGGCATCGAATATGCGGCGCGCGGTATCCGCGTCAATTCGATCTCGCCGGGGCTGATCCTCACGCCGATTGCCGAGGCCGGCTTTGCCGCCGCACCTGACCCCGAAGCCGAACGTCGCCGCCAGGCCGAGCTGCTGCCGTGCAAGCGCATCGGCGAGCCCGAAGAGGTGGCCTACACCGCGCTGTTCCTCGCTTCCGACGAGGCACGTTTCATCAACGCGACCGACATCCTGATCGATGGCGGGCGCTCGCAGCTTTATCACGAATGACCTGGACAACCCACCTTCCGCTGATCGCCATCCTGCGCGGCATCCGCCCCGACGAGGTGCTCGCGCACACGCAGGCGCTCGTCGATGCCGGCTTCGATGCCATCGAGATTCCGCTGAACTCGCCCGACTGGGCGCAGAGCGTGCAGTTTGCCGCGCGTGCTTTTGGCGACCGCGCGCTGATCGGCGCGGGCACCGTACTGCGCCCCGAAGACGTTGACCTGATGGTCGCGGCCGGCGGCAAGCTGGTCGTAACGCCCAATACGAATGCAGACGTGATCCGTGCCGCAGCCGCACGCAAGCTCGTTACCTGCATCGGCTGCATGACCGCCACCGAAGCTTTTGCCGCGCTCGACGCGGGCGCGCAGGCGCTGAAGATTTTCCCGGCCGGCGCGCTTGGCCCGGGCTACGTGCGTGCGCTCAAGGCCGTGCTGCCGCCCGAGGTGCCGGTGTTTGCCGTCGGCAGCATCACGCCGGAGAACCTCGCCGATTACCTTGCCGTCGGCTGCATCGGCGCAGGCCTCGGCAGCGACCTGTATCGCCCAGGCCAGCCCGTCGAGCGCACCGGCGAACGCGCACGCGCCTTTGTCACCGCCTACCGCACCGCCCAATCCGACCGCACCTGAACGCACCATCGATTCGATCCATGAAAATCACCCGCCTGACCACGTACCGCCTGCCGCCGCGCTGGATGTTCCTGAAAGTCGAGACCGACGAGGGCGTCACCGGCTGGGGCGAACCCGTCATCGAAGGCCGCGCGCGCACGGTGGAAGCGGCGGTGCACGAGCTGTCCGATTACCTCATCGGCCAAGACCCAAGCCGCATCAACGACCTCTGGCAGACCATGTACCGCGCCGGTTTCTACCGTGGCGGCCCGATCCTGATGAGCGCCATCGCCGGCATCGATCAGGCGCTGTGGGACATCAAGGGCAAGGTGCTGGGCGTGCCGGTATACGAACTGCTCGGCGGCCTCGTGCGCGACAAGATGCGCACCTACAGCTGGGTCGGCGGCGACCGCCCGGCCGACGTGATTGCCGGCATGAAGGCGCTGCAGGCCGGCGGCTTCGATCACTTCAAGCTCAACGGCTGCGAAGAGATGGGCATCATCGACACGTCCCGCGCCGTCGACGCGGCGGTCGCCAAGGTCGCCGAGATTCGCTCGGCGTTCGGCAACACCGTCGAATTCGGGCTCGATTTCCACGGCCGCGTTTCTGCGCCGATGGCCAAGGTGCTGATCAAGGAGCTGGAGCCGTATCGCCCGCTCTTTATCGAAGAACCCGTGCTGGCCGAGCAGGCCGAAACCTATGCCCGCCTGGCCGCCCACACGCATCTGCCCATCGCCGCCGGCGAGCGCATGTTCTCGCGCTTCGACTTCAAGCGCGTGCTGGAAGCGGGCGGGGTATCGATCCTGCAGCCGGACCTGTCTCACGCCGGCGGCATTACTGAATGCGTGAAGATCGCCGCCATGGCCGAGGCCTACGATGTGGCGTTGGCGCCGCATTGCCCGCTGGGCCCCATCGCGCTGGCCGCCTGCCTGCACGTGGATTTCGTGAGCTGGAACGCCACGTTGCAGGAACAGAGCATGGGCATCCATTACAACAAGGGTGCCGAACTGCTCGATTACGTGCGGAACAAGGCCGATTTTGCGCTGGAAGGCGGCTATATCCGCCCGCCGCGCCTGCCTGGCCTGGGCGTGGATATTGACGAGGCGCTGGTCATCGAACGCAGCAAGGAAGCCCCCGACTGGCGCAACCCGGTGTGGCGCCACGCCGACGGTTCCGTCGCGGAGTGGTAAGCCGGGCGGGGGAGGGGACGTCGTAGCACGTTTTACTGACCGCGATCACCCCAGCCGGGTCATTCCCGTCTGGTAAAATCGCGGTTTTCCCGCCTATCTCCTGCCGCAGGTTCGCATGACCGCCCCCGCCCTCCACTCGAATACCACCCAGCCTACCCAGTTGATGGCCAGCGCCATTCGCGTGCTTGCCATGGACGCCGTCCAGCAAGCCAATTCGGGCCACCCCGGCGCGCCGATGGGCATGGCGGATATCGCCGTGGCACTGTGGAGCCGCCACCTGCGCCACAACCCGCTGAACCCGCGCTGGCCTGATCGCGACCGCTTTGTGCTGTCCAACGGCCACGGCTCGATGCTGGTCTACGCGCTGCTCCACCTGACCGGCTATGACCTGCCGATGTCGGAGCTGAAGAACTTCCGCCAGCTGCACAGCAAGACCGCTGGCCACCCGGAATACGGCATCACCCCGGGCGTGGAAACCACCACCGGCCCGCTGGGCCAAGGCATCACCAACGCTGTCGGCATGGCCCTGGCCGAGCGCCTTTTGGGCCAGGAATTCAACCGCCCGGGCTTCGACATCGTCAACCACCACACCTATGTCTTCCTGGGCGACGGCTGCCTGATGGAAGGCATCAGCCACGAGGCATGCTCGCTGGCCGGCACGCTCAAGCTGAACAAGCTGATCGCGCTGTGGGACGACAACGGCATCTCGATCGACGGCGACGTTGTCCACTGGTTCAACGACGACACCCCGAAGCGCTTCGAAGCGTACGGCTGGAACGTGATCCGCGCCGTGGATGGCCACAGCGTTGACGCCGTTGACGCCGCCATTGCCGAAGCCAAGAAGTCGGACAAACCGACCCTGATCTGCTGCCGCACGCTCATCGGCAAGGGCGCGCCCAACAAGGAAGGCGGTCACGACGTGCACGGCGCACCGCTGGGCGGCGTTGAAATCGCTGCCGCGCGTGAGGCGCTGGCTTGGCCGCACGCCCCGTTTGAAGTCCCGCAAGCCGTGTACGACGCGTGGGATGCCAAGGGCCAGGGCCAGGCACTGGAAAAGGCTTGGAACGCACTGTTCGATGCGTATTCTGAGCGCCACCCGGCCGAAGCCGAGCAATTCGAGCGCCGCATGCGTGGTGAACTGCCGGAAGCCTTCGACAAGGCCGTCGCCGAGTTCATTGAGAAGTGCGAGCAGAAGGCTGAGACCATTGCCACGCGCAAGGCCAGCCAGAACACGCTCGAAGCCTATGGCCCGGTGCTGGGCGAGCTGTTGGGCGGCTCGGCTGACTTGACCGGCTCGAACCTGACCAACTGGAGCGGCAGCAAGGCCGTGCGTGTGGATGCCTGGGGCAACCACATCAACTACGGTGTGCGCGAGTTCGGCATGAGCGCCATCATGAACGGCATTGCGCTGCACGGCGGTTACATTCCGTACGGCGGCACGTTCCTGACGTTCTCCGACTACAGCCGCAATGCGCTGCGCATGGCCGCGCTGATGAAGATTCGCTCGATCTTCGTCTTCACGCACGATTCCATCGGCCTGGGCGAAGACGGCCCGACGCACCAATCCATCGAGCACGTTGCCAGCCTGCGCCTGATCCCGAACATGGATGTCTGGCGCACCGCCGACACCACCGAAACCGCCGTCGCCTGGGCCGCTGCCATCCAGCGCCAGAACGGCCCGAGCTGCCTGATCTTCAGCCGCCAGAACCTGCCCTTCCAGGCGCGCAACCCGGCCACGCGCGAAGCCATTGCCCGCGGCGGCTACGTGCTGCGCGATGCTGCCAACGGTAAGCCGGACGTGGTGATTATCGCCACCGGCTCGGAAGTTGGCCTGGCGGTTGGTGCAGCAGACCAGCTTGCAGCCGAGGGTATCCATGCGCGCGTGGTGTCGGTGCCCGCCACCACCGTGTTCGACAAGCAGGATTCGGCCTACAAGGCGAGCGTGCTGCCGGCCGGTGTGCCGCGCATCGCCGTGGAAGCGGGCGTGACCGATTTCTGGTGGAAGTACCAGGTACAAGCGGTGGTCGGTATCGACACGTTCGGTGAGTCGGCCCCGGCGGGCGTGCTGTTCAAGCACTTCGGCTTCACCGTCGGAAACGTGGTGAACACCGCCAAGAGCGTCATTGTTTAACTGAATTTGCGTACGCGGCACCCACGAGGTGCCGCGCTGGTTTTTATCGCATCGTCGATTTCTTTTCTGCTATCAGGAGACTGACCATGACCATCAAGATCGGCATCAACGGCTTCGGCCGCATCGGACGCATGGTGTTCCGCGCCGCCGCCGCCAACTTCAAGGACATCGAAGTTGTTGCCATCAACGACCTGCTCGAGCCCGACTACCTGGCGTACATGCTGAAGTACGACTCGGTACACGGCCGCTTCGACGGTGAAGTGTCGGTCGACGGCAACACGCTCGTCGTCAACGGCAAGAAGATCCGCCTGACCGCCGTGAAGGATCCGTCCGAGCTGAAGTGGGGCGAAGTCGGCGCCGACGTGGTGATCGAATCGACCGGCATCTTCCTGACCAAGGAAGGCGCGCAGAAGCACATCGACGCGGGCGCCAAGAAGGTGATCATGTCGGCCCCGTCCAAGGACGACACCCCGATGTTCGTGTACGGCGTGAACCACGAAACGTACAAGGGCGAGGCGATCATCTCCAACGCTTCGTGCACGACCAACTGCCTGGCACCGGTTGCCAAGGTGCTGAACGACAAGTGGGGCATCAAGCGCGGCCTGATGACCACCGTGCACGCTGCCACCGCCACGCAGAAGACCGTCGACGGCCCGAGCAACAAGGACTGGCGCGGCGGCCGCGGCATCCTGGAAAACATCATTCCGTCGAGCACCGGCGCTGCCAAGGCCGTGGGCGTGGTGATCCCCGAGCTCAACAAGAAGCTCACGGGCATGAGCTTCCGCGTGCCGACCTCCGACGTGTCGGTGGTCGACCTCACGGTGGAGCTCGAGAAGGAAGCCACCTACAAGGAAATCTGCGCCGAGATGAAGTCGCAGAGCGAAGGCGCGCTCAAGGGCGTGCTGGGCTACACCGAGGACAAGGTGGTGGCCACCGACTTCCGCGGCGACCCGCGCACCTCGATCTTCGACGCCGAAGCCGGCATTGCGCTGGACGGCACCTTCGTGAAGCTCGTGAGCTGGTACGACAACGAATGGGGCTACTCGAACAAGTGCCTGGAGATGGTGAAGGTCGTGGCGAAGTAAAAAGCTTCGCGGCTCCGACAACAAGAACGCGCCCGAGGGCGCGTTTTTTCATGGGCGAGCACCGGGCGTTTCAGCGCAGCTTCTCGTTCCTGCGGATCTCGCTGCTGAGCTGCGACGTCAGCCGCGTGGCGGCGCGGCGGGCGGCGAGCCCGTAGTCGCCATTGAACTCGCCGAACTCCGCCGTGCCGTTGCCGACCGCGCGCACCCGCGTGAGTTCGGCGCCGGCGGCATCGCTCACCACGCAGCTCACCTCGGCGGTGAACGAGGTGGGCGGCCAGGTGATCCACGAGGACGAGCTCGAATCGGTCCTGATCTGCGGCGTGAACACCAGCGACACGCCCGCCGCCTCGTTGGCCTTGGCATCGCCGGCGCTGCGCAGCACGACCACGTCGCGGTAGACCGCGCGCAGCGCATCGCGGATCGACTTCTCGAGGTCGCGGTACGGGTAGTAGCTCACGCGGTCGCCGCTGCCGCCGGCGGTGGTCACCTGCTGGTCGCGCTGGGCGTCGGTCATCACGTAGGCCACCTTCTTGGGAAGGAGGCGCGCCTGCGACCGCGGCGGCGCGGTTTCCGTGATCATCGTGATCGGATGGGCGCAGGCGGCCAGCAAGGCCGCCAGGACCGCAGCGGCAAACAGGCGAGCGGCCGAAGAAGAAAAAAGAAAAGGCATGGTGCGGCTTTCTCCGGCAATGGCTGTGGCTAGGGTGCAATCGCCGCGATGAACTGCGGATCGGCATACACCTGCCGCAGCAGCGCGCGCACCAGCCGCGGATAGGCCGCCTGTCCGGCGGGCACGGCCACGATGTTGGCGTAGCTCGAGTCGAAGGCGAGCTCGCCGCGGTAGGTCTTGCGCAGCCTCTGCGCGGACGCGCGCGTCACGACCACCTCCACCTCCATGCGGCCGCTGCCGTTGATCACGCCAAGGTCGAGTTCGTTGACGAGAATCCGCGCCGCGATGCGGGTCGGGGCCTTGGGGTCGTAGGCCGATATTTCTCCCAGGTCGCGCGTCAGCGCGTCTTCCAGGTACTGCGCGAAGCTGCCGCTGGGCGAAAGCAGTTTCGCGCGGCGCAGGCGCAGGGTGTTGACGCTGTCGTTCGGGTCGGCCGGCTGCACCTTGGCGACCGCCACCATGCCGGGGCGCGTGGCTTCGAGCCGGTCGAGCGCCTCGTAGTCGGCCGCATAGGGTGGCGCGGCGAGCTGCGCGCAGCCGGACGCCAGCACCACCGCGGCCGATGCGAAGAGTGTTGCGGTGAAAGCGCGCAGGCGCATGCCCCGCGGTCTGAAGAAGATCGCCATGCCTCGTGTCCCTCCTCGGGATGCCTGATCCCGGCGCGAGGGTAGCAGGCATTGCGCCGCGCGCGAAGGCCGATTTTCAGACCGGCTCGAGCACGTGGATCAGCTTGCTCTGGACCAGCTCCTTCGTCTTCGCGCCGTGGGCCGCCATGTGCGGTGCCACCGCATGGGCCTGCAGGTGGGCCAGCGTTTCCCATTTCTCGATCACCACGAAGGTGTCGGGCCCGAAGCTGGCCTTCGATGCCGGCACGCCCGCCGCGTCGACCGTGGCGCCGTATTCGATGCAGCCCTCCTCGGCCAGCACGGCCGCGCGGTTGGCGGCAAAGGCTTCGAGCAGGCTGGCGCGCTGGCCCGGCTTGGCGGTGATGACGGCGACGACGTGGATCATGGAAAAAAGCTCCGTAGTTTCATGTGTGTGGAATGGGACCGCCGAATCTAAAAGACCGGCCGCTGGGACAGCGGTCCCGCGCGCGACCCTATCATCGCCCGCATGTTCTTTCCCCTGCCCCGCACGGCCACCGCGCCCTTCTGCCCCTCCGAAGTCAAGGGCAGCGTGGCGGTGCCGCAGGACCTGCCCTTTGGCAAGAAGCTGCTGCGCTACGCGGGCCCGGGCCTGCTGGTTTCGGTGGGCTACATGGACCCGGGCAACTGGGCGACCGACATCGAGGCCGGCTCGCGCTTCGGCTACGGCCTGCTCTTCGTGGTGCTGCTCGCGAGCCTCGCGGCCATGCTGCTGCAGACGCTGTGCGTGCGGCTCGGCCTGGTGGCGCAGAAAGACCTGGCGCGCGCCTGCCGCGAGCACTATTCGCCGCGCGTGAGCCGCTTCCTGTGGCTGGGCGCGGAGCTGGCCATCGTGGCCTGCGACCTGGCCGAGGTGCTGGGCAGCGCGCTCGCATTGCACCTGCTGTTCGGCGTGTCGATCCCGGTCGGCATCGGCATCACGGCGTTCGACACGCTGCTCGTGCTGGGGCTGCAGGGCGCGGGCTTCCGGCGCGTCGAGGCGATCGTGCTCGGGCTGGTGGGCACCATCGCGGGCTGCTTCGTGGTGGAGCTTGCGATGTCGCAGCCCAACTGGTTCGGCGTGGCAATGGGCTTTGCGCCCAGCTTCGAGCGGCTGCAGCAGCCGGGCGCGCTGTACCTTGCGATCGGCGTGGTGGGCGCCACCGTGATGCCGCACAACCTGTACCTGCATTCGTCCATCGTGCAGACCCGGCTGGTGGCCGACAGCGATGCGGCGCGGCGCGAGGCGGTGCGCTTCTGCACCTTCGACGCGGTGTTCTCGCTTTCGCTCGCGCTCCTGGTCAACGCGGCCATCATGGTGCTGGCGGCCAGCGCCTTCCACAGCACCGGCCATGTGGAAGTGACCGAGATCGACGACGCCTACCGGCTCATCGAGCCCATCGTGGGCAGCGCGTTCGCTGCCACGCTGTTCGGCATTGCGCTGCTGGCCTCGGGCCAGAGCTCGACCTTCACCGGCACCATTGCGGGCCAGATCATCATGGAAGGTTTTCTCGACCTGAAGATCCCGTGCTGGCAGCGCCGCCTGATCACGCGGGGGCTGGCGCTCGGGCCGGCGTTCCTGGGGGTCTGGTGGTTCGGCGATGGCGGCGTGGGCAAGATGCTGGTGCTGAGCCAGGTGGTGCTGAGTTTCCAGCTGCCCTTCGCGATGTGGCCGCTGATCCGCTTCACGAGCAGCCGCGCGCTGATGGGCGGCTTTGCCAACGGCACGCTGGTCAAGCTGCTGGCCTGGGGGCTGTTCGGCGTGATCAGCGCGGCCAACGTGTGGCTGGTGGCGTCGGCGGTGCTCGGCGGCCCTTGATTCGGCGGAGAAGAAAAAGCCTCAGCGCTCGGCCGCGTCTTTCCACAGGTGCACCAGCGACGCGGGCGCCTCGTTCTCGGGCACCTCGAAGCTGACCGAAGAACCTGAATGGGAGGTGGCGCTTTCCACCACCACTTCCACGCGGTAGAAGCGCTGGTCGCCGCCCGGCGAACCGGGGCCTGCGCGCGGCTCCGCGTGCGGCGCCGCGCTTTGCAGCGCCTCGCCGATCTGCTGGCGCAGTTCCTCGCTGCAGTTGCCCAACTGGTAGCTGCGCGGGCGCGACAGGCCCGGCACGTAGGCCACGCCGCCCTCGCGCGTCACGCGCACGACGGAGGCCTGGTCCAGGGGCGGAAGCTGAATCATGATGGTGTGACTCCCACGGTGTTCCATGCAGCGCCAACGGCCTGGTGCGCCGCGCTGCCGGCGCCGAAGCGCCTGGCCGCATTTTCCACGCTGAGCTGCGCGAAGGCCAGGAAATCGGCGTCCTGGCGCAGCCGCCGGTCGCACACCGTGTCGTACCAGACGCGCCCGGCCGTCTCCCATGCCGGACCCTGGATGGCCGTGGCAGCGAGATGGAAGGCGCGGTTCGGAATGCCGGAATTGATGTGCACGCCGCCATTGTCCTGCCGCGTGTCGACAAAGTCCTTCATGTGGGCAGGCTGCGGGTCCTTGCCGAGCACCGGGTCGTCGTAGGCCGTGCCGGGCTCGGCCATCGAGCGCAGTGCGCGCGCCTTGACCTTGCCGGTGAAGAGCCCCGCGCCCACCAGCCAGTCGGCCTGCTGCGCGGTCTGCTTGAGCAGGTGCTGCTTGACCAGCGCGCCGAACACGTCGCAGATCGATTCGTTGAGCGCGCCCGGCTGTCCCTGGTAGACCAGGCCCGACTCGTGGTCGATCACGCCGTGCGTGAGCTCGTGGCCGATGATGTCCACCGCGATGGTGAAGCGGTTCATGACCTCGCCGTCGCCGTCGCCGAACACCATCTGCTGGCCGTTCCAGAAGGCGTTGTCGTAGTCGTTGCCGTAGTGCACGCTGCCCGTGAGCGGCATGCCCGCGCCGTCGATGGAATCGCGCTCGAAGATGTCGTGGTACAGGCGGTAGGTGGCGCCCAGGTAGTCGTAGGCTTCGTCGGCGGCGATGTCGCCGGTGGCGGCCTGTCCTTCGGCACGCACCAGCCGCCCCGGCAGGACCATG
>Ga0157373_10002938_pt1 | contig 12910 bp, 13 predicted proteins | sample C65metaG_FD_113460 | JGI IMG/M metagenome (GOLD analysis project Ga0157373, IMG submission 113460) | Corn rhizosphere microbial communities from Kellogg Biological Station, Michigan, USA - C6-5 metaG | ecosystem: Host-associated > Plants > Roots > Rhizosphere > Soil | place: USA: Michigan... | reverse complement strand
GCGCCTTTGCGCCTTTGCGCCTTTGCGCCTTTGCGCCTTTGCGCCTTTGCGCCTTTGCGCCTTTGCGCCTTTGCGCCTTTGCGCCTTTGCGCCTTTGCGCCTTTGCGCGAAAACTATTCTTCTTCGTCAGGCGTGTCAACGATGATCTGCACTCCACGCGTCGAAGGCAAACAACTGATCACCTGCGCGCGATCGATCTTCGTCATCTCGGTGCCCGCTGCGTGCCAGAGCTTGACCCAGAACGTACGCGTCGCTCCGTGGACCGCGAAAGTGGATCCGTCGATCATTACGGGAACAGGCTCGGCGATCGTTCCCGCCCGCAACGCTTCAAGCAACTCAGGAATGTACGGCTTGAACTTCTCAAACTGGACCAGCACCGATTTATCGTCAATCTCAGCCGGCGGCAGCTCGACGGGTTCGTTCGATTCAAGTAGCAGTCGACTCTCAGTCTGCTCGTTACGTTTCTTGACTACAGGCATAAAAACTCAAACTGACTCGGTCACCGGATACGGCTTCAACCGCTTCTGCAAATGCTCCGCAAGATCCGAGACTTTTATTCTTTCCTGTTCCCACGTGTCACGATCTCGCACGGTCACCGCTTCATCTTCAAGCGACTGGTGATCGACGGTCACACAAAAAGGCGTTCCAATCTCATCCTGTCTCGCATAGAGCTTTCCGATACCCCCGGTATCATCGTAAACAGCGCGCAGCACCGGTTGCAGTGATCGCTTGATTGCCTTTGCCATTCCGACAATCTCCGGCTTGTTCTTCGCGAGCGGCAGGATCGCGGCTTTGATCGGGGCAAGCTGCGGGCTCAACTTGAGGATGACACGCGTCTCACCTTTGTCGTTTGTCTTTTCCGAGTAAGCATCCATCAGCACCGCCAACACAGTTCTGTTAACACCCGCCGCGGGTTCAATCACGTGTGGATAAAACCGCTGCTTTGTTGGTTCGTCGAAGTACGAAAGGTCCTCAGTCGAATCAGGGTTAATGCGCTTCCCTTCCTCGTCAAGTTTATTCTTGGAGTGGGTGCTTAGATCGAAATCCGTTCGCCACGCGATTCCCATCAATTCTTCCCACGGCTTCTCTCGTTCGGGAAAATACCTGTACATGATGTCGACCGTGCGTTTGGAGTAATGTGCCAGCTCCTCCTTCGGGACTTCATACAAATACAGGTTCTCGCGAGTTAGTCCCAAAGAGCTGAACCACTCGAGGTATTGTTCGACCCAATAGTCTACTAACTTCGAGTGTTCCGCAGTTGGCGAAACGAAGTATTCCATCTCCATCTGTTCGAACTCACGCGTTCTCAAGATGAAGTTGCCCGGCGTCACTTCGTTGCGAAAAGACTTACCGACTTGCGCGATACCAAACGGCAACTTGCGCCGCATCGACGTCTGCACATTCAAGAAGTTAATGAATATTCCCTGTGCAGTTTCAGGTCTGAGATAGGCCAACGCACTGGGATCGTCTTCCGCCACCGCTCCCAACTTGGTTTGCAACATCGTGTTGAAAGGCCTGGCTTCGGTCCAGTCGCTCGCACTACACGAAGGACATTTATTGTCGACAATTTTGTCCGCCCGAAAACGGCCTTTACAGTTGCGACAATCGACCAGCCAATCATTGAACGTCGCCTCGTGGCCTGAGTATTTCCACACGAGACGATTGAGAATGATCGACGAGTCGATTCCCTCGACATCGTCGCGGTCGTAAACAAGCCATCGCCACCACGCTTGCTTGACGTTATTGCAGAGCTCGACGCCGAGTGGACCATAGTCCCAGGCGCTGCCGAGGCCGCCGTAAACTTCAGAAGAAGGAAAGACAAAGCCACGCCGCTTGGCGAGAGAAACGATGGTGTCGATATTTGGTGCAGGCACGAATACAGGATTAACAGAATTCCCACGATTAGTAAAATCTGAAAATCCTGCTAATCCTGCGAACTATTTGCTCGGCGTTTGAATATTTACGTCGATGTTTTGTCTGCCTCCACCTCCGAACAATCGTCCTCTAAACATGAATACCAATACCAGTATGACGACTACAAAAATCGCCACGATAGCGACAACTCCCACACCTCCGCCGCCTCCACCTTCGCCTTCTTCGGCCATGAAGGTCCTCCTTTGATTGTTAGACGAGATTAACCGGGGGGCTAATTAGCGGGGAAGGATGTACTGTAAATCAGAAGACACAAAAGGCACAAATGCTTTTCCAACTCATTTGTGCCTTTCGTGCTTGTTGCTTGTTAGTCGCGCTTGCTGCGCGCTGGTTTCAAATCGCTCGCTTTCACGGTCGGTGTCGCTTGCGGCGGTTTTGCACCACTCGGAACGATCCACAACTCGACACTGTCCTCTTCACGATACCCGCCATTCATAACGACGAATCTCGATGCGTCGATGCCACGTTGTGAAGTCAGATACTCGCGCGCTCGCGTCATCAGCATGTCGATCTGGCCCGACGGGCTCGTGCGGCCGGCGTACGCGATGACGTAAGCACGTGTCGTCGGATCGTTTTGAAGTTCGATCGCGAGGTTATCGAGTCGCGCCTTCTGATCGTCGAAGGTGCAGCTGTTGCACTCGTCAAACTCGCTGGCAATGATCTCTTTCTTCGGAAGCGCAGCAATGATTGAAACTGCCTGTGCGCTTTGACTACATGCCGGATCTACCGAACCGTCATCAGCAGTTAATGTTGCGACGATGCGATGTCCACCCAGTCCGGTGGAATCGACCGTCAGCGTCGATGAATTTGCGCCACTGACGATGCGGGCAGTCGAAGGAGTCACTTTCCACTTGTAGTTCAGATTCGCCGTTCCACTGTACGCAACATCTGAATTAAACGTGATGATGTCGCCATCGTTGACTTGCGCAGGCGCCGAGACGTTCACAGGGAACGGGCATGGAGACTTCGGCAGCGGCGGCAGCGGACGGTAGTTCACGACCACGCACTTCACGCGACCGGCAGGCACTTCGATGTCGCGTTTCCAGAACGTTCCATTCGGCATTTTGATCTCGATCTTGTGCATGCCTGGCTCGAGATCGAACGCGCGGTATTCGGTAGTGGTTTCGCCGCGCGGTTTGCCGTCAATCACAAGCATCAAGCCACCGGGCGCGGTTTGAATCTTCATCGTGCCGAACTTTGCTTTCTTCGGTTTCGCAGCGACATCGGCGGCCGGGTGGGCCACGAAGAAAGTCAGCGCAAGCAAAGTTGCGAGAGCGAGTTTGCTGCCGAGGATGGATTTACTGATCGACCACATCTTATTCTTCCTCTGCTTTCACCTGCTCGGCGAGTTTTGATTTTGTATATCGCCGTCGCAGGCCAGCACCAACAGCAACCAGTCCGCTTCCGAACAGGAGCAACGATGCCGGCTCTGGAACTTCAGAAGGAGTCGGCGTTGGCGTTGGCGTGCTGGGCGGCGTTGGTGTTGGCGTCGGCGTTGGAGTCGGCGATTCTTCCTGATGCGGCTCATCGCAATCGTCGCAGTCGTTTATGAACACGAGTGGAACGATGCCAAGAAACAGGAATGGCCACTTCGGAAAAGCTGCGCCGGCAATCAGTAGCTCGCCGCAATCGCAGATCGTGCCTTCAACTTCGCCTTCGTCGACAAGCTCGACTCCGATTTGTTGTCCTTCGGAAGTGACCGTGACATTCGAGATGATCGAATCAGTCTTGGCCGGACCCTGAGCCGAAGCCTGGGAGTCACTTCGCGGTCCGGTTTGTGGGGCTGCACCCTGAGTTCCTGGCGCAACTGGATCCTGGGAAACGAGCGAGTTGAGCTTGATTTCCGGTGTACCCTGGGAACTGGTAAGCGTTTGGACCACCTGGCTCACACGCACTGTATCGGCCAGGACGGGCGCCGCAGTAAGAATGAGCGCGCACAGTGCGCTGATGAAAACGCGGCAGAGTCGCCACGCGGATTTCTTGGGGCTTTTAGCAAAAGTTAAGTTCATACCTTTGAACAGTCTTACTGGCGCGTCGAGAAATTGTTATTCACAATGATGACACTGCTAATAGCCAGGAAACTCCAGCAGGACGCTTAGGGGCACAAGAAGCACAAAAAACCGTGCAAATTGAGGGCCGCTTCGGTTGGTCCAAAAATGTAGAAAAATAAAGACCTGGAGGCGGGATCTGTCCAAAGACTGGACGGGATGTCTAGAAATTGGACCAAATGGGCCACAAAGAGCACACAAGAGAACTTTGTCTCTTATGTGCCTTTTGTGGTCTAACCTTACATCTCGCCGTCGCCGCTTTGGCTGGCGGCTTCGGCTTTGCGGTTCTCCTCGCGTAGGACCGCTTTGCGCGAGAGCTTGATCTTGTTTCCTTCGCGGCCGATGCACTTCACCAGGATCTGCTGACCCTCTTTCAACTCGTCGCGAACGTCTTTCACGCGACGATCCGCAATCTCGGAAATGTGCAGCAGACCATCAGTACCAGGAAAGATTTCGACGAATGCACCGAAATCGACGATCCTGTTGACGGTACCAAGATAAGTTTGGCCCACCTCAGCTTCGGCTGTCAGACCACGAATACGGTTCACAGCCGCGTCGGCTGCTTCACCACTCGCAGTCGCGATCGAAATCGTCCCATCGTCGGCGACGTCGATCTTCGCGCCGGTTTCCTCAACCAGCGATCGAATCACTTTGCCGCCTGGTCCAATCACGTCGCGAATCTTGTCAGGATTGATTCTGATCTGAATGATGCGCGGCGCGTAGACTGAAATCTGTTCGCGAGGACTGGCGATCGCTTTCTCCATCGCGCCCAGAATGTACAACCGGCCTTTCTTCGCCTGCTCGAGCGCTTCGGCCATGATCTGCGCGTTGATGCCGGCGATCTTGATGTCCATTTGCAGCGCCGTGATGCCATTTCGCGTGCCAGCGACTTTGAAGTCCATGTCGCCGTAATGATCTTCGGCGCCCGCAATGTCAGTCAGAATCGCGTACTTGTTGCCTTCCATCACGAGTCCCATGGCGACGCCGGCAACCGGCGCTTTCAAAGGCACACCCGCATCCATCATCGAAAGCGTTCCGCCGCAAACTGACGCCATCGACGACGAGCCGTTGGATTCTGTGATCTCTGAAACGATGCGGAGTGTGTAAGGGAATTCTGAATCATCAGGAAGGACTGTCTCGAGTGCTCGTCGTGCGAGTGCGCCGTGTCCTATCTCGCGCCTGCTCGACGATCCGAAACGACCGACTTCGCCGACGGAGTACTGCGGGAAGTTGTAATGCAACATGAAGCGGCGTTTGACTTCGCCTTTCTCCAGGTCGTCGATGAACTGCTCGTCGTCCTTCGTTCCGAGTGTGGTGGATACGAGCGCCTGCGTCTCGCCGCGCGTGAAAAGCGCTGAGCCGTGAACACGCGGCAGCCAACCAACTTCACAAGTGATCGGGCGTATTTCGGAAAACCTTCGTCCATCGGGCCGGCGACGCTTGTTCAGAATGTCATCGCGGAACACCATCTCTTTCAGGTGATCGAAGATGAGTTTCGCCATCGCGCGTTTTTCGAGTTGGTCCTCCGGATACGAGTCAACAACCTCCTGTTTCAACGCGTCGACAGCCGCATAACTGGCGCGTTTTTCCTGAGTCGACGTATCGAGCGCTGCTCGCAGCGGCTCGCTGTACTTCTCGGCGATGTCACGCTCCTGGTCAGGATCGAGCTGGACCGGAGTGACTTCGCGCTTCTGAACCTCGAGTGCTTTGTAGAGCTCTCTCTGCCAGCGACACAAGCGATTGATCTCTTTGTGCGCCACCATGAGTGCCTCGACCATGATCTCTTCCGATACTTCGATTGCACCGGCTTCAACCATGACGATCGCTTCTTCAGTTCCAGCGACAATCAGGTTCAAGCGCGACTCACGCACTTCGTCGTAAGTTGGATTAACGATGTAACGTCCTTCGATCAGGCCGATACGCACGCCTGCGATGGGGTTCAAGAAAGGAATATCCGATAGATAGAGCGCGCACGACGCACCTGTGATTGCAATAACATCAGGATTATTGTCGGGATCGGCTGAGATGACACTCGCAATAACTTGAGTTTCGTTGCGGTAACCTTCAGCAAAGAGTGGGCGGCAGGGACGATCGATTAAACGGCTGGTAAGTATTTCCTTCTCGTTTGGGCGACCTTCGCGCCGGAAGTAATTGCCGGGAATACGTCCGGCGGCGTAGTTTGATTCACGGTATTCGACCGTGAGTGGAAAAAAATCAATTCCTTCGCGTGCGGTGAGAGCGCTGACGGCTGCGACCAGCAACATCGTATCGCCATAGCGGATCACAACTGATCCGTCTGCTTGTTTGGCGACGCGACCGGTCTCAACGGTCAGCTCCTTCTCGCCGAGCTTTATTGATTCTTTGAGGTATTTCTTTTCTGCCATGTCTGTTCTCCAAAATGTGCAAGTAAAAAGGCGGCAATGAGCTCGTGAACCGTGAAGCTCATGCCGCCTTATTGCTCGAAGCTAGGGCCGTACACGTCTGCTTGTTTGCAGTCAATCGCCGTCACGTTCGGCACTGCCACAAGCTCTTCGATAGACGTGGGCTTTAACTATACAGAGATTCGAAGCTCTCTCAATCAGTTAGGGTTGAAGTCTCTTTTCTACCGGCGCAGACCAAGACGATTAACCACTTCGTGGTAGCGTTCTATATCCGTGCGCTTCAAGTAATCCAACAAACTACGGCGTTGCGAGACCATTTTCAGCAGGCCGCGCCGCGAGTGATTGTCCTTTTTATGGGTCTTAAAATGCTCGGTGAGGTCGTTAATTCTCTTACTCAGAAGGGCGACCTGAACTTGCGGTGAACCGGTATCCGCGTCATGCGTGCGGAAATCTGTGACTATCTGTTCTTTCGTTTGTTTTGCTAACGCCACTTGCCTAAATGGTCCTCCCAGACCGCAGTAACACCGCCTAAAGGCGGCAACCGCTAAACTTAAAAAGCGTCCCAAATGTAACATGCTGCACGAATTTGCACAAATGTCGCCGTATTTTGTGATTTTTCGCGGCTAAATCCAGTGTACTATCGCCCCAATGACGCAACCCAAAATAGTGATTCTAGGTGGAGGTTTCGGGGGCTTGTTTACTGCCCTCGAGGTCGCCGGAGCCGCTGATGTGACGCTCGTCGCCGGTGACGACCACTTCATCTTCACCCCAATGCTCTACGAGTATCTGAGCCGTGAAGTCGAGGCGTGGCACATCGCCCCGAGATACGACGAACTGCTCGACGATAACGTGCGGTGGCTCCCCGCCCGCGCGACTGAAGTTGATTTGAACTCGCAAACCGTATCCATCGAAGGCTCTTCCGAAAAGCTGAACTACGACATCCTGGTGCTGGCAGTCGGCGGCGTCACGAACTACGTCGGAGTCGAAGGGGCGGAAGAGCATTCGCTGCCGTTCCGCAAGCTCGCACATGCGGATGAACTGCGCCGGCGAATGGTCGAAGCGCTGGATCACATTCCACCTGATTTCGCGCCACAGGACGTTCGCCGTGAACTGACGTTCGCGGTCGTCGGCGCCGGTGCGAGCGGCTGCGAGCTCTCGACCAAAATGGCTGACCTGCTGGTGGACGCAGTCAAGCGTCGCGCGCTTCAAGGTACGCCGCGCGTGCTCCTGGTGGAAATGGGCGACCGAGTGGTGCCGGGAATGGGTGAGCCGATCCGCGAGTTTGTTGACGAAGCGCTGCTTGAATCACAGGTCGAAGTGCACACGATGACCCGAGTGGTAAAGGTGTCACCCGGTGAAGTGACATTGGAGCACCAGGGCAATCACGAGACGTTGAAGACTGCATGTGTTGTTTGGACCGGCGGCGTTAAGATGAATCCGCTGATCGATAAGCTCGACGTGCAAAAGAACAAGCGCGGCGCGCTGATCATCGAAGGCACTTTGCAGTTGCCGCAACACAATAACGTTTTTGCACTCGGCGACATCGCCGTTTATCCGGATGCGGCGCCCACGCTTGCCGGTACGGCCCAACTCGCGTTTCAGCAAGCGAAACTTGCGGGCGATAACGTCAAAGCATTTCTCGAAGGAAAACAACTTCGCACGAAGCACTTCGAAGAGTTGGGTGAAGCGATCAGTCTCGGCACCGAACGCGCCGCAGTGCTCGCTGGTGGAAAGGCGTTCGGCGGAGCTTTAGCACGACAGGCGCGCTTTGCGTTGTACACATCTCGATTGCCAACCTGGCATCATCGCCTGCGCGTCGGCGCGAGTTGGTTTTTCGGGGGCAAAGCGCCTCGGCCACTCTTACCGCTCGGTTTGGAATGACAGTTGTCTTACAAACCCGGGCATGGGGGCGGTAAAGGCAAGAATTCTGCTTTGCGTTCTGTTTCTGGTCATTGTTTCGCTGGTGGCGTTTGCGATCAGGTACAGGACCAGAACGCCTGTTCCCGCGATCGAAGTCTTACCTCTTCCGCCGTCAGAACCGGTTGCGATCGGAACTCCATTACCTCCGCCGCCGACTGATCCTGTTGCGCCGCCACCAGAAGAGATGCCGGCAGCTGCCGCGCCGGAGCCGGCCGTCTCGAATTTCGTCAGCACACTGAATCTGATCATTCCCGTTGCCGGAGTTAAACCTGAGCAATTGATCGATACGTTCGACGATGCGCGATCTGAAGGTCGCGTGCACGATGCGATCGACATTATGGCGCCTGCGGGAACTCCTGTGCTTGCAGCTGCAGATGGTCGCATTTTGAAACTCTTCCAAAGCGAGCGCGGCGGAACGACGATCTATCAGCTTGGTCCAAACCAGGAGGTTTTCTACTACGCTCACCTCGCAGGCTACGCTCCGGGGCTCGCCGAAGGAAACAACGTCCTGCAGGGAGATGTGATCGCTTACGTTGGCGACACCGGAAACGCTGGACCAGGCAACTATCACCTGCACTTTTCGATCGCCGTGGTCTCCGACCCGAAGCGTTACTGGGAAGGCACGAACATCAATCCCTATCCGCTCCTCCGCCGATGACGCGCGAGCGTCGCGAGCGATACATTCCCAGGCGTATGTTGTTCGCTAATCGTGCAGAAAACGGCCGTAAAACGTTCTGCGGCGGCTGGAACGCTCGTTGCTCGTTGACTCGTCGAATCCTGAATAAAACGAGGAGTCAAATTAAATGATTCAACGACTATTGATTCTCATTTTTGCAGTAGGTTTATTAGCGAGCTGTACACCGGCGCCTAACAATTCCAACGCCACGGCCAACATCAATGCCGCCCCCGCGCCGAGCGCAGCGCCGTCGCCCGCAGAGTCAACGCCAGCACACGCTTCAGCTCAGATCACATTACCGTTACTTGATGCTTTGTTCACTGACGAGAAATTTGTGAGCGGATTGAAATCGCGTGTGAAGCTGACGGACCAGCAGATCGATTCACTCAAGCGAGTGTCGAATGAAGAGATTGGTCGCTTGCAAGCAGCCAACGCAGAAGATCTCGACGACAGTTCCGGCAATGCGCGTGAGCGTGCGTCGGAGCAGTTGAATCACATACTCGGCGAACGAAAAGCGCGAGAGCTGGCGTCGTACGCGAACGAGTACTGGTCCAAGGGCGATCAATCCGAGGGGACGGCGGGTGGTCCTGAAATGTTGAAAGGACCAAACGCGGTGCCGACGGACACGCGAGTGGTCGTCAACATTCCGGCGTTTCGCATGGATCTTTTTCAGGATGGATCGTTGGTGAAGACTTACCAGATCGGTATTGGCTATCCTGATTTTCCTTTGCCGCAGGGGTTACGCAAGGCGTCGACGATAATCTTCAATCCAACGTGGACACCACCGGATTCGCCGTGGGTGGCGAAGATGAAGAACATCACTCCGGGCGAAACTGTCGAGGCTGGGAGCAAGTTGAATCCGCTTGGACCAATCAAGATTCCAATTGGCCTGCCATCGTTGATTCACGGTGGGAAGGCGTCCGCCAGGATCGGAAAGTTTGCTTCGCACGGTTGTGTGGGATTGACGAATAACCAGATACGAGACTTCGCTCTGCTGCTGGGGAAAGCCTCCGGCACCGAGCTCACTGATACAACCCTCGCCGGATATTTGGAAGATAAAGAGGAGACGAAGACTCTGAAACTCAGCCAGCCCGTCCCGGTTGAGTTGCGATATGAGACGATCGTGCTTGAAGACGGAAAGCTTCACATCTACAAGGATGTTTACAATCAGAATACGAACACCGAAGAGAATTTGCGTAGCGTGCTCGAAGCGAACGGCGTGAAGTTCGAAGACCTGTCGGAGCAGCAGCGGACGGAAATACTCGATGCGTTAACGGGAAAGGCGAAGCCAAAGAAGGGTCAAAAAGAATTTGTGATTGATTTGACTGGCTTGTCAGCGAAGGGCTATCCGGCGCCGGTTAATCTCGATAAGGGAACGGGAAAACCAGCCACGGATAAACGCAGAAGCGCGGATTAACGCGGATCAGAGGTGAAGAAATTACAATCAGTAATTTCCGTGTTTATCTGTGGCTCAAGCGGAGCGCCGGCCTCGCCGTAATACGGCCGCCCGGATTCGATCGCTTCGAAGTATTCCTCGATGCGGTCGAGCACCTCTTCGACAGTATGTGAGTGATAGATCGAAGTCCGAAACAGCGCCCCGCCCTGCAGCCCGCGCGTAAATTGCCCTGCCAACTGCTTCATGCGATTGATCGCCGGCGTCTCCGGCATGTCTTCGCGCAGCATGTCGAAGTACTCATGCAGGATCGCACGTTTGTCCGCGAGCGTCGGTTCAAAGATCGGACGCCCGTGCATCGCATCTTCGATCTGACGAAAGATCCACGGATTCGCCATCGCGCCGCGTCCAATCAAAACGCCGTCACAACCAGTTTCACGAAAACGATCGAACGCGCCTTGAATCGTCGTGACGTCACCACTGCCTGACACGGGCACCTTCACCGCTGCCTTCACTTCCCTCACAAGGTCCCAGTTTGCAAATCCGCGATAGCCCTGTTCCTTCGTCCGCCCATGCAAAGCGATATGTTCGACGCCACAGTCTTCGGCGAGCTTCGCTGTGTCGACGGCATTGATCGTGTGATCGTAAAAGCCGGCGCGGATCTTCACGGTCAGCGGTATCGTGATTACTTTCTTGATCGACTTGAGAATTTGTTCGAGCCGGCTGTGGTCTTTGAGTAATCCGGATCCGCCGCCGTGTTTGACCACTTTCGGCGCCGGACAACCGCAATTCACGTCGAGAATATCTGCGCCAACTTCTTGCGCCATCTCAGCCGCCATGCACATCCTCTCCGGCTGGCCACCAAAGATCTGCACCGCAAACGGCCGTTCATCCGGGTAGAAACGCATCTGCCGTTTCGACTTCGGATTGTTTCGCGTCAAACCTTCAACGGAAATAAACTCCGACACCGACAAACCAACCCCACCACGCCGCTTCAACAGACGTCGAAAAGACACATCTGTCACACCCGCCATCGGCGAAAGCACCAGCGGCGGATCGATCTCAATGTCGCGAATTTTAAAAGGCCTGATTTCCATTAATCGTTTTGTGCCTTTTGTGGCTAAGGCTTGATCGTAACTGGCGTTCCCAACGGAACAGCGTCGTACAACTCCTTCATGTCTTCATTCTCCAATGCGACACAGCCCAAAGTCCAATCGCTCTTCGCACCGTGGCCGTGAATATAAATTAGACCGCCGAGTTTCGTGTACTGAGGCGGCGCCGTCTTCTTGCGATGCGCTTCGACAATCGCGTCGTGCTGCGCTTTCGTGATCAGGCCGTCGCGCAATCCGCGCGCAGCGTCTTCAGCGTTCGGATAACTCACACCGAGCGACAAATAGTAGGCGCTCTTGTTGTTTTTCACGAAGACGTAAAACTCGCCTTCGGGAGTTGCGCCGTCTCCTTCGCGCTGCTTGTCAGCCACAGGACTGAACCCCAACCCGATGCGATACGTGCGAAGCAGAGTTTGATCTGAATAGAACTCGAGTTTACGTTCGCTCTTGTAGACGACGATGAGAGGCTTTTCGACGGGCAATGAAACGCGGCTTTGATTTTCGAACCACGGATTAAAACAGATGACACAGATTAAACAGGAGATTATCTGTGCCATCCGTGGTTCACATCCTTACGGCTTCTTCGACTTCTTGTCGTCGCTCTTGTCTGCGCCTTTGGCGGCGACCGGCGCGCTAATTTTCAGGAGAGGCTCGACACTGGCCTTGTAAGTCTCAGTGACTTTGATGAACGCTTCGTTACGCAGGCTCTGCAAATAAGCTTCGCGCTCTTTACCCTGGCGTTCTCCCAGAATCTGCTCGCGAACGCGATTGTCGTTGAACGTCGGCGTCGCTCCGGCAGGAGCGCGACCATCGACGCGTAGGATCTGATAACCGTCGCCGGCTTTCAGCGGTTCAGTAACGCCGCCGACTTTCACGTCCTTCAAAGCCGCAATCAGATCTTCTCGCAGGTTCGGAACATCAAACTCGCCGACGTAACCTTTGTCCTGCGGCGCAGTGCGCTGGCCGTTCTTCTCACGTTCGGAGTTTGCTGCAGCGAGTGCCGCAAAATCTGCGCCCGCGCGAATCTGAGCTATGAGTTCCATAGCCCTGGCTTTGACTGCTGCCTCATCTTTGCCGGCTGTATTGAGGTAAATCTCAGATATTTTTACCGTTTCGGGTTTGCGAAACTTGTCCGGATGCGTGTTGAAGTAGTCCTGTACCTCTTTGGTCGTGAGATTCAAATACACACGCCGATCGACTTCCTGCTGCAACACTGCCTGCTTCATCATCTCCGATCGCATCGTGCGCCGGACTTCTTCCGGATTGAGACCACTCTGGCGCATCGCTTCATAGAGCTTCTCAATCGAGTTGATGCCCTGGTCGCGCGCGATTTGAAGCATTCGACGGTTTACTTCGGCCTCGATGTCCGCGGCCAGCTCGAGTTCCTTGCCGCGCTGCAACAGCAGCTTTTCGTTGATGAGCGTTGCGATCAATTCGGCTTGCTTGTTGGT
>Ga0157373_10002934_pt1 | contig 12916 bp, 21 predicted proteins | sample C65metaG_FD_113460 | JGI IMG/M metagenome (GOLD analysis project Ga0157373, IMG submission 113460) | Corn rhizosphere microbial communities from Kellogg Biological Station, Michigan, USA - C6-5 metaG | ecosystem: Host-associated > Plants > Roots > Rhizosphere > Soil | place: USA: Michigan... | reverse complement strand
CGCGATGCCCGCTAACACCACCGACACCAATCTGGACAACGGCGCGAAGGCGACGGACTTCGGCCTGACCGCCGACGAGCGCAGCTTTGACGCTGAAGGCATCAAGGCGACGGTCAACGACACCATGCGCAAGGCCGAACGCCTGCTGCAGGACGGCATCGAGAGCCTGCGCTCGCAAAGCCGCGTCTATGTCGACGCCGCCGGCGAGCAGCTCGGAACCGCCCAGCGCTACGTCGTCGAACGCGTCAAGGAACGTCCCGTCACCGCCACCATGGCGGGCGTCGGCGTCGGCCTGCTGCTCGGCCTGCTGATCGCCAGCGGCCGCAACAACCACCGCGCCCACTAGTCCATGGACAAGGCGCTGATGGCCGTAGCGGCGGCAGCCGCGATCGCAGCCGCCGCGGCCGTCAGCGTCGCCTCGGCGGCGTTCGCCCTGTTCGCCGCCATGACTCCGCTGGTCGGAGCCGCCTGGGCCGCGGCCATTGTCGCGGCGGTCTTCGCCGTGATCGTGCTGATCGCGGGCCTGATCGCGCGCAGCCGGGCCGGCGGTCACGACCGGCGGCATGAAGCGGCGCCCGACGCCTCCCTCGTCCAGAAGGTGGTCGAGATGGCCAGGGACCACCCCCTGCTGGCCACCGGCGTGGCGCTGGGCGCGGGGGTCTATGCGCTGCGTAATCCCAAGCTGGTGGCGGCCGTGGTCGCTGCCTTCATGGAAGGCCGAAACTCCAAGGCGTGACCGGAACGGGGCCCCGCATCGAGCGTTGCTTTCGGTAGGGCGACAGCGCCCTGCAGCAGAAGGAAATCACCATGCTCAGGTGGGCCCTTATCTTTCTCGTGGTGGCGCTCATCGCCGCCGTACTGGGCTTTACGACCATAGCCGGCGCCGCGATCGACGTGGCCAAGATCCTGTTCTGGATTTTCGCCGCCCTGTTCGTGATTTCGCTGGTCATGCACCTGGTGCGCGGCCGCGGAGCCCCGCCGGTCTAACCGCGCGCATCTTCAGTCGGCGGGCGGCCGCTCCCTGCGGTCGACCCGCCAGCTGCGCCACGGCTCGAAGTGCGAGCCGGTCCAGGCCATCGCGGTCACCGCGATGGTCTTTTCTTCGACCTCGATGCAGTTGAAGCCGGCCGGAACGCCGCGCTCGCGGACCGAGAGCGTGCTGGCCCCCACCGCATAGGTCCGCTGATCGCCGAACGGATAGGCCAGTGCGAAGGGCGCGTGCACGTGGCCGGTCAGCACGAGGTCCGCCTGCGCCTTCGAGAAGGCCTCCGCCGCCGCCCGCCCGTTCCAGACCTTCCCCGTCATCGGTCCCCCGACCATCTCCATCAGCGGGTGGTGGCAGGCGATGACGCGCAGCGCCCCGGGCTTGGCCTCGGAGATGGCGGCGGCCGTGCGGCGGATCTGGCCGGGCGAGATCTGGCCTTTGGACCAGTTGGCCCGGGGCTGGGCGCCGCGCGCGGTGTTGACGGCGGCCAGATCGAGGCCCGGCGCTTCGAGGTTGTGGTCGCGAGCGGGGCCGAACGTGGCTTCGTAGCGGCTCCAGGGGTCCAGCACGCGGTGGATGGCGCTGTAGTAGGGCACATCGTGATTGCCGGGCGTCATCAGCGGAGCGGACGGCAGCGTATCGACCCAGGCTTTGGCGGCGGCGAATTCCTCCGGCGTTCCGGCCCGGGTGATGTCGCCGGTGATGGCGATCAGGTCCGGCTTTTCGGCATGCAGCCAGCCGGTCACGCCGGCGATGGCGGCCTTGTTCTCACAGCCGAAGTGGATGTCGGACAGGTGCGCGATGCGCATGGCTCAGCCCATCGGGCCCGGCGTTTGCGAAGGCTCGGGCGGCGGCGGCGCGAGCGCGCGGAAGGCTTCGGGCAGGTAGCGGATTTCCACATGGCGCGGCAGGCGGATGGGCTCGCCGTCGATGCTCGCCGGGATCATGCCGCTAGCCCAGGCGTGGGCGTGCTTGCAGCGATAGACTTGCACGGCCGGGTCCTGGCGCCATTGGCCGGTCAGGGTGCGGATGCCGAGCCGGAAGGCCTGCGCCGCGCCGGCCGGATCGAGCGCCACGGCTTCCAGCAGCGGCTCGTCATTGTCGAGGGCGCGCGAGACCAGCGGGCACATGATCTGCAGGGCTTCGGCCTTCTGCAGGGGCTGGTTCTCGATCGAAAACCGCAGGCGGCCGGAGAAGGCGCGCCTTGCCGCCCGCCGCGCCCGCCGGAAGGCCAGGTGGAAGCGCCGTTCGCGCACGGCCTCGCGGGCCATGGCCCAGAGCGCCGGAGAACCCAGCAGCGCGCCGACATAGAAGCTGTGCCCGCCGACCTCGCCGCCGGAGACGGTGCGGATGCGGCCGTGTTCGAGCGTGTCCTTCAGCGCCGTCGGCCAGTCGCGTTCGCCGTATAGGGCGCGGGGCAGCATGTTCATGGTCCCGCCCGGCAGCGGCGCGACCAGCGGACCGTCCATCCCGGCCATCTCGGCGGCGCAACGGGCCGTGCCGTCGCCGGCGATGATCACCAGCAGATCCGGATCGCGATCCAGCGCGGCGCGGATGCAGTTGTTGAGCTCGGCGCACTCGGGCGTTTCCACCCGCGCATGCACGCCGGCCTCCGCGACGATGGCCTCCACCTTCTCGCGCACGTCCGCCGTCACGCCGCCGGACAGCGGATTGGCCACCACCTCGATCCGGCGAAGGCGCGGCGCGGGCTGGTCGCCTTCTTTCACGCGCCTAGTGCTGGGTGTTGGTGGTGGTTGTGGTCGTGCTGCTGGTCGTCGTCGCCGCGGGCGTGGTGTTCGTCGCCGACACGGTGTTCGTAGAGGACACCGTGTTCGTGCCGGCGTTGTTGTCGCGGGCGTTCTGGATCGCGGTCCCGGCGTCGCTGGCGGCGTTGCGGAGGGTCGGACCCGCCTCGACGCGCGCGATGGAGAGCTGCTCGTCTATCACCCGGCCGCCGCGTTCGAACGAGCCGTTCAGGGCCGCCAGCACCAGCACGATCACGCCGACCAAGGCCAGCAGCGCCTCGACGATAACCCACAGCCAGTTGCGATGATGGCGCGAGGCCTCGTCGCGGCGGCCGCGATCGTAGGCGTCGCGCAGTTCCTTGTCGGTGATGGTTACGCTGTCACGCACATCGGCGTCGTCACGAACGACGCGTCCTTCGGAGTCCACGCGCTCCACCATGATTGCCTCCCGTTCTCAGGTCGCCACCCTAACGGGACAGCGCGACTGTAGTTCCGGCGGGAACCGGCGCCGCAGGCATGCGTTCGGGAAGTCCGGGGAGCAAGACATGGAGAGGCAGATGTATAAACCCTTGATGGCCCTCGTGGGCGCGGCCGCCCTCGTTTCGGCGTGCAGCACCTACGACACGACCAGCCCCGTGACGCGCGATGCGGCTACGGGTGCGGCGCTCGGCGCTGTCGCCGGCGCCGTGATCGGCAACAACACCGGCGGTGGCAGCGCGGGCACGGGCGCGGCTATCGGCGCGGTGCTCGGCGGCGTCGCCGGCGCGGCCGCGGGCTGTCATGCCCAGGGCGGTTGCGGCTCGACGAGCGTCAATCGTCGTCAGTTCTATGACGAAGTCGCTCACCGGTATTACTATTACGATCCGGCGACCGGCCGTTATTATTGGGAAAACGGCGACCCCCGCTACTGATCGGTGGTCCGCTGAAAAACCAGCAAAAGGGCGGTCGGCTTCGCGTCGGCCGCCTTTTTCGTGTGGGGGACAGGCAAAATGAACGGAACAGTCCGGGCCGGCGGTGTGGCGGCCCTCGTTCTCATCGCGGCCACCGTCAGCGGCTGCTCTACCATGCACAAGGTCATGCACCCGGCCTACAGCGGCCCGGTGATGGCCATGCCCAGTAATTGCTCGGACCTGACGGCGACCATCTATTTCGACCGCGGCTCGGCCGTCCTGACCCGTGAGGCCAAGGATGCGCTGAAGATCGCCGCGGCCCAGGCCGAGAGCTGTCATTTCCGTGCGGTGGACGTGTACGGCCTCTCCGACGCGGTCGGCGCCCCGGCCGCCAACCTTGCGCTGTCCAAGCGCCGCGCCGAGGTCGTCACCGGCGTGCTGGCCCAGCTCGGATTCACGACCGTGAACTTCAAGCTGGTCGCGGCGGGCGAGGCCGGAGCGGTCAACGCCAGCGGCGCGGTCGAGCCCCTGCGCCGCCAGGCCGACGTGATCTTCCGGGCGGGCCCGGCCTCCTGAGCGGACAAGAAAAAGGGGCGGACCTTGAAAGATCCGCCCCGTAAGTCTGCATCATCGAGAAAAGGGGTGCGGAGACGGCTGGCTGGATCTCTCCAGCCTCAAGTCGGGGGGGGCGTCGCCGCCTCCGCAAGCCACAAACGCGTCGTCCCCAAAATGCGTTCCAGGCTGTGGACGATTTTTTTGCGGGCCGCCTCGCCCAGGTCCAGGAAGCGGAACAGCGCGAGCATGGAAGGCGTTGAGAAGACGCCGGTTCCCCCGCCGGCGGCCGAGGGCGTCATCATGCGAGACACCACCCCCTACACCTCGCCCCTCCTGATCCATCGCCTGCCCGAGAGCCGCCGCCAGCGGCTGGCGCGGCTGCGGACCCTGGCGCTGGTCGCCATCGCGGCGATCGCCGCCTCGGGCGTGCTGATGCAGCAGCGCGGCGCCCGTCACGCCCCCGGCGCGCAGGTCGCCTCGGCGCACGAGCCCTTCACCTATTTCCCCGGCTAGTCCCGGAAGGAGCGACCCATGGCCTACCACCCCGAAGTCGAAGGCGAACACGCCGAACTCCCGGCCACCGACGCGCGGCAGGGCCGCTGGGGACGCCATGCGCTGTGGATGCTGCTGGCCTCCCTGTTCCTGGTGATCATCGCCCTGTTTGGCACCTGGTGGGCGCGCTCGGGCGACCTGCAGGCGGTCAGCCACAAGACCCAGGCCAACGCCCAGCCCGGCGAGACCTCGCCCACGCCCCTGGTGCAGCCCAAGAACCGGGCGACCGACGTAAGGCCCACCGACCTGAATCGCTGATGCGCAAACGGCCGCCCCGAAAGGCGGCCGTTTTCATGTCCAGCGGCGGCTCGGCCGTCAGACGACCGACTGGCCGCGAACGGCGCGGATCACGAAACTGACGACCAGCAGCGCCAGGAAGATGAAGAACAGGACCTTGGCGATGGCCGCGGCGGCGCCGGCCAGACTCATGAAGCCCAGCCAGCCCGCGACGATCGCCAGGATCGCAAACACGATGGCCCAACCGAGCATGACGAGCGTCTCCTTTCCATTGCTGGAAAAGACAACGCGAGCCTTGCCGGGCTGTTCCTAGGCCGCCTTGCGGGTCTTGCGCGGGTGGAAGAAGAGCGCCTGGCCGATCGCCGCCTTCACCGTTTCCGGCTGGAAGGGCTTGGTGATCAGGAAGGTGGGCTCCGGCCGCTCGCCGGTCAGGAGCCGCTCGGGGAAGGCGGTGATGAAGATCACCGGCACGTCCAGCCGCTGCAGGATGTCCTTGACCGCATCGATGCCCGACGAGCCGTCGGCCAGCTGAATGTCGGCCAGCACCAGACCCGGCGTCTTGCGGGCCACCGCTTCGACCGCCTCGCCGCGGGTGGCGGCGATGTCGAGGACGTTGTGGCCAAGCTCGCGGACCAGCGCCTCGATGTCGGCGGCGATGACCGGTTCGTCCTCGATGATGAGCACGTCGGTGGCCAGTTCCGCGTCGATCTCGGCCTGGGCCTCGGCGATCAGGCGCTCGACCTCGGCGAAGTCGGCGTCGAGGATCTGGGCGGCCTCGTTGGGGGTGAAGCCCTCCAGCGCCGTCAGCAGGAAGGCCTGCCGTGAGCGCGGGGCTATGCGCATCAGGCGCTGCGAGGCGTCCTCCGCCACCGGCGGAAGGTCGTCCTTGCGGTCCTCGAGCTGCGCGCCCGACGAACACCAGATGGCGTGGAAGACGTGATAGAGCGCCACGCGCGGCGAATAGGACTCTTCCAGCGAACGCTCGCCGGCCGCCAAGGCCTCGAGCGCCACGCGAACATAGTGGTCGCCGGTGGTCTGATCCCCGGTAAGCGCGCGGGCGTACCTGCGAACATAAGGTAGATGCGGCGCCAGTCGGGCAAGAAGACTCATGACCCCTCCCGTAACTCAAGGTCTTCGATGGACACAAAGGCGCCGGCCGCAAAGCCGCAACGCCCCTCACGCAGTCGCAACGCGCCCCGATGGAACCGGTTCCGTTGGCGGCCTTATTGAGCCATGATCATATAACCTTTGTTGGGAACCACAGCAGGTTTACGGCGTTGGGCAGTTCAGTCAGTCGTATTTCCAACAGGGGGCAGGCGTCCGCGCGAGACGCCGAGGGCATGATCGAACACCGCACCATGGACCAACGTCGCAAGGGTTCCGCCGCGCTCGACGAAGCGCGGCTGCGCCAGCAGGCGATCGGCGTGAAGCTTCGTCAGATGTTCGACGAAGTGGTCAGCGAGCCGGTCCCCGATGAATTCCTCGAAATCCTCCGCCGTGCCGACCTCGCCAAAGGGGAAAGCTGACGCATGGCCACGGATCACTCCGCGGCCGATCCGGCCCGCGACAACATCTTCAAGAAGGAACTGGTGGCGCTGATCCCGCATCTTCGCGCCTTCGCCAGGACACTGACGGGCGATCCGACCGCCGCCGACGATCTGGCGCAGGACGCCATGATGAAGGCGTGGGACGCGCGCGCGTCCTTCCAGCTCGGGACCAACATGAAGGCCTGGACCTTCATGATCCTGCGCAACCAGTTCTACTCCGAAAAGCGCCGTTCGTGGCGCCAGAGCCAGCTCGACCAGGAGGCGGCCGAACGCACCCTGGTGGCGGTGGACGATCCCGAGGCCCCGGTCGCGCTCGACGAGCTGCGCCAAGGTCTGGCCATGCTGCCTCCCGAACAACGCGAAGCGCTCATCCTGGTGGGCGCCGGCGGATTTGCCTACGAGGAAGCGGCCGATATCTGCGGCTGCGCCGTCGGGACGGTGAAGAGCCGCGTCAGCCGGGCGCGCAAAGCGCTGCAGTCCATCCTGGAAGACGGATCCTACGATCGCGACGGCCTGTCAGCAGGCGATGCGATGCGCTCGATCCTCGCTGATGCGGAGCGGCTGAGCACCGTCCGGTGACGATCCTGCGGCGGCCGTACTGGGGGCCGATGACCACCATCCGGGTGCGTCTCGGCGTCGCGCTCGCCGCAGCCCTGCTTCCCGTCCTGATCCTGGGCGCCAGCCAGTCGGTGCTGGCCTTCCGCCATGAGGCGCAGGCGCGTCAGGCCAGCCTGGAAGCCGCCGCCCAGCGCAGCGCCGCCAGCGCGCGGGCCCGCATGGAAGCGGCCTCGGTACTGCTCGAAAGCCTCGCCCCCGGTTCGGTCGGGTTCGAGTGCGCCCAGCGGCTGGCGCAGGTGACCCATCGCATCTCCGGCTATTCCAACCTGATCCGCTTCGACCGGCGCGGCCGCGTGGCGTGCGCGGCGGCGAGCGTGCCGGCCGATCCGCTGCGTTCGGCCAGGCCCTGGTTCGACACCCTGCGGCGCGGCCAGCAGGACCTCGTCGTCACCAGCCAGCCCGGCGTGCCCTACTCGAACGAGCCCGCGCTGCTGGCCGCCATGCGCACCGAGGATCCGGCGGTCGGCTTCGACGGCGCGCTGGCGGCGGTGATCACGCTGGCCAGCCTGCGGCCCGAACTCAGCGACCGCACGCTGCCGCCCGGGGCCGAGGTCGCCGTGGTCGACCGGCAGGGCAATTACCTGAGCGTCACCGACCGCCAGGCCTTCCCCGGCAGCCTCGCCGGCCTGGTGCAGACGGCGGCCGACCGGGGCGGCTTCGTCGAGTACGCGCGCGACGAGCACAACAAGCGCCGGGTCTACTCCGCCGCCCCGCTGGTGCGCCGCGAGGTCTTCGTGGTGCTGTCGGCGCCGGCGCGCAGCATCTTCTCCTGGGCGTGGCTGAACCCGCTGTCGGGGATCGTCTTCCCGCTGCTGGCCTTCCTGCTGGCGTTGGGGGCGGTGCTCTACGCGACCGAGCGCGGCGTCGTTCGCTGGATCGCCTACCTGCAGCGGGTCGCCGCCATCTATGCGCGCGGCCGCTTCACGGTCCGCCCGGTACAGGCCGAAAAGGCGCCGCCGGAAATCCGCGACCTGGCCGACACGCTCGGCGAAATGGCCGAGACCATCGTCGCCCGCGACACCTCCATCCGCGAGTCGCTCGGCCAGAAGGACGCGCTGATGCGCGAGATCCATCACCGGGTGAAGAACAACCTGCAGGTCATCTCCTCACTGCTCAACATGCAGCAGCGGGCGCTGGGCGACCCGGCGGCCAGGGCGGCCATGAGCGACACCCGCCAGCGGATCGGGGCGCTCGCCCTGATCTACCGCGCTCTCTACCAAGGCCCCGACCTCAAGCGCGTGGACCTGCGGCCATTCCTCGAAGAACTGACCGCCCAGCTGCTGACCGGCGATGTCGAGCCGCACGGCTCGATCCGCACCGAGGTCCATGCCGACCCGCTGGTCATCGATCCGGACAAGCTGGCGCCCTTGGCCCTGTTCGCGGTCGAGGCCGTCACCAACGCCCAGAAACACGCCTTCAACGGGACCGGCGGACAGCTCTGTGTCGACTTCATCGTGCGCGGCCCGGAGGCGGAACTGGCCATCAGCGACAAGGGCGGCAAGCCCTCATCGGGCGAAATGGCGCCCGGCGTCGGTCGCACCCTGATGACCGCGTTTGCACGCCAGTTGCGCGGCCAGGCCTACTTCGAGCCCAACGATGCGGGGGGTATGACGGTGCGGCTGACCTTCCCCAATCCGGAGGCAGGAACCTAGCTGCACCGCCCGCGTTTGGCTGTCGAGTTTCACGCCGAGGAGACGCACCATGCGCAAGCTGATCATCATCGCCGTTATTGCCGCCGGTCTGGCCACCAGCGCCTGCCACACCATCGCCGGCATGGGCCGCGACGTTCAATCGGCCGGCAACGCCGTCACCGACACGGCTCAGGACGCCTCGCACTAGTTCTTGCGAGCTGAAGGCGGCCGGTCTCCCCCGACGGCCGCTTCCAAAGGCCCCGCGGCCCCCGGCGCGGGGCCTTTTCCCGTGCGCTCAGTTCATCGTGTAGCGGATCGGCAGGGTCTTCGGCCCGCCGACGAAGGTCGCGGCCGAGCGCTTGGCCTCGCCGTTCATCTCGAACGACTTCACGCGGGACAGCAGCTCTTCGAACAGGATGCGCATCTCCATCTTGGCCAGATGCTGGCCAAGGCAAACGTGGGCGCCATAGCCGAAGGCGAGATGCTTGTTGGGCTTGCGGTCGACGCGGAAGGCGTCGGGCTCGTCGAACACCTCCTCGTCGCGGTTGCCTGAGGGGTAGGACAGGAATAGCCAGTCGCCCTTGGCGATCTTGCGGTCGCGCAGTTCGGTGTCGGCGGTGGCCGAGCGCATGAAGTGCTTCACCGGCGTCGTCCAGCGGATCGCCTCATCGACGAGGCCCGGGATCAGCGACGGATCGGCCTTCACCTTGGCCAGTTCCTCGGGATACTCGCACATGCCCCACACAGCGCCCGCCGTCGAAGAGGAGGTGGTGTCGTGGCCGGCGGTGGCGACGATGACGTAGTAGCTCATCGCCTCGAAGCCGCCGAGCGGATGGCCGTCGATCTGGCCGTTGGCGATCAGGGTCGCAAGGTCGTCGGTCGGGTGGGCGCGGCGGTCCTGGGTGATGGCGTCGAAGTAGCTGAAGAAGTCGCCGATCACGCTCTGCACGGCGGCGAGGTTGGCCTCGAAATCCTCGCCCATTTCCTTGTGCTCACGGTTGAGATCCGGGTCGGTGGACCCGAACAGCTCCTGCGTCAGCTTCAGCATCGTGGGCTCGTCGCTCTCCGGAACGCCGAGGATTTCCATGATCACCCGCAGCGGGAAGGTCAGCGCCACGTCGTTCACGAAGTCGCATTCCCCGCCCATGTCGGCCATGCGGTCGACGTGGGCGCGGGCGATCTGGCGGATGCGCTCCTCTAGCCTGCGGATGTTCTGCGGCAGGAACCAGGCCTGGGTCAGGACCCGGTATTTCATGTGATCGGGCGGATCCATCTGCACCAGGCTGCGGACCAGGTGCGGGCTGCCGCCGGTCATGGCGCGGACCTTCTGGTCGATGGCCTTTGGCGTCAGCGTCGTTTGCAGGTCGCCGTTGTGGAAGAGGTCGTTCTGGCGGCTGACCTCCAGGATGTCGGCGTGCTTGGTGACGATCCAGAAGGGATCGAACTCCGGCAGCTCGGCGCGGCCGAGCGGATTGTTGGCGCGCAGCCAGCGAAAGCCTTCGTGGACGCTGTCGTCGGCATAGTTCTTCGGCTCGATGACCGCCCAGACCCTGTCGTCGTCGATGCGTGCGTCGCTCATGGTTTTCTCCTGTGCGACGATGATGCGCCCCTGACGCAGCGGAAGAAAAGGGCTGTGCTATGGAGGGCCCATGCATCCTGCGGCCGCATTCAAGGAAACCGACGAAGGGGCGCTGGCGGCGCTGGTCGCCGAGCGCGGCTTTGGTCTGGTGATCGGCGCGGCGGAGGGACGCCCGGTGGCGGCCCATGCCCCGGTGTTGCTGGAGGGCGCAAGCCTGCGCTTCCACCTGTCGCGGATGAACGCCCTGACGCCCGTGCTGGAGGCGGGCGGCCGGGCGCTGGTGGTGATCACCAGGCCGGACGCCTACGTCAGCCCCGACTGGTGTGGCCTGCCCGATCAGGTCCCGACCTGGAACTACCTGTCGGTGGAGATGGAAGGGCCGGTCACGCCGCTCGACAGCGAGGCGGCGACAGCCCTGCTCGATGATCTGTCGGCCCATTTCGAGGCCAGGCTCGCACCCAAACCACCGTGGACGCGGGCCAAGATGACGCCCGCGCGGTTCGAGGCGCTGTTGGGAGCCATCCGCGCCTTCGAGATGCGGGTCGAGCGCTTCGAGGGAATCCGGAAGCTCTCGCAGAACAAGGGCGCCGAGCCGATGGCGCGTTTGGCCGATGCGCTGGAGGCAGCGGGTTCGCTGGAGATGGCGCGGCTGATGCGGCCTTAGGCTGGGACCGAAGCGCCGAGGCTGACGCGGTCTTCGCCGGCCTCGGCCGTGACCTCGCCGCCGGCGTCGCGCAGCAGCAGATAGAGGTAGTAGGCCTGCACCCAGTGGCCGCCGAGCGCGCCGTCGAGCGGTTCGCCCCGCAGGCCCGCCAGCACTTCCGAACGAAGCCGCGCGCGGCCCTCCGCCTCGATGGAAATGACCACACGGCCGTCCGCCTCGACGGCCCGAACCTTGGCGAGCCCGCCCATCGGCAGCGCGCCCGCCGCGATCTGGGCAAGGTTGAGGATGGCCCGGGCCGCGGCCTTGTTCAGCACCGGCGGCTCGACGGACCACTCCAGCTCCGGCCGCACGTGGGCGAAGACGCCGCGCGCCAGGGCTTCGAGTTCGCGCACGTCGAACTGCTCGGCGGAGGCTGAGGCGCCGAAGGCCACCCGCGCGAAGGCCAGCATGTCGACCAGCTTGCGCGCGCTCTGGGCGATAAGGCCCATGGCGTCCTCGCGCATGTCCTGGGCGGTGGGGTCTTCCAGGAGGTCCAGCCCCGAGGCGATGGCGCTCGCCGGGCTGATGAAGTCGTGGCACAGCCGCGCGGCCAGCATGGCGGCGAGCTCGGTGGCGTTGAGGTGGGTCTCGGTCATCGCGGGCGGAGTGTTGGCCTGATTTGGGGCTTTGGCAAACCGAACGGGCCGTCTAGAGCAGCGGCCATGACCCGTCACCGAAAGGACCGCCGATGAAGGACGCCGACATCGGCCTCGTGCTCGCCGAGATCGTGGAGGAGGCGGCGGGCGTGATCCTGCCCTTCTGGGAAACCGAGATGGAGATCACCCAGAAGGCCGACGAGAGCCCCGTCACCGAGGCCGACCGGGCGGGCGAGCGGCTGATCCTGGAGCGGCTGCGGGAGCGCTTTCCCGACGTTCCGGTGATCTCTGAGGAGCACGCCAGCGAGTTCGGCACGCCCGACGCCATCGGGCCGCGCTTCTTCCTGGTCGATCCGGTGGACGGGACGAAGGCCTTCGTGCGGCGTGATCCGAACTTCACGGTCAACATCGGGCTGATCCAGGACTGCCGCCCCGTCGCGGGCGCCGTCTGCGCGCCGGCCACCGGCGAGATCTGGCTGACGACGCCGCAAGGCGCGATGAAGCGTCGCGTGCGTTCGGATGTGCTGGAGCCCGTGCGCGTTCGGCCTTGGCCGAAGGGAGAGGCGGTCGCTCTGGTCAGCCACACGATGAAGGAAGAGCGCGCCGCGCAGTTGGCCGAGCAATACGGCTTCGACCTGCGCACGCCGATGGATTCGTCGATCAAGTTCTGCCGCATCGCCGAGGGCGCGGCCGATATCTATCCGCGCCATGGACCGACCAGCGAGTGGGACATCGCCGCAGGCCACGCGGTGCTGGAGGCAGCGGGCGGCAGCGTCACCACCCCGGACGGAAAACCGCTCGCCTACGGCAAGGCAGGCGAGCGGTTCCTGAACGGCTGGTTCGTGGCGCGGGGCGGCTAGCGCCTACTTACGCATCCAGCTGCCGCCGAGCGGGCGGTACCACTGGCCAGCCGGGATGCGGTCGTAGAGCTGACGCGCGGTCGCCTGGCCGGCGGCTTCGGCGGTGGTCCCGGTCTTGCTCGCGGTCTCGGCATAGAGCGCGGCGCGGGCGGTGTTGATCGCCGTCACGGCCGCCTGCAGCGTCGGATCGCTCGAGCCGCTGACGAAGCCCAGGAAGCCGTCGCCCTGCTCGCCGACGACGCCCTGCACCTTGGCGGCGTCCACGGTCGCCTTCTGCGGAGGGGTCTGGGAGATTGCCATGCCGGCGGCGGCGGCGAGGCTGAGGCCGGCGGCGATGGCGAAAAGGGTCTTGCGCATCTTCATCATGGTCTTTCCGCCTAGAAGAGGTTCGGGTTCTGCTGGATCAGCGCCTGGACTT
>Ga0157373_10002932_pt1 | contig 12924 bp, 14 predicted proteins | sample C65metaG_FD_113460 | JGI IMG/M metagenome (GOLD analysis project Ga0157373, IMG submission 113460) | Corn rhizosphere microbial communities from Kellogg Biological Station, Michigan, USA - C6-5 metaG | ecosystem: Host-associated > Plants > Roots > Rhizosphere > Soil | place: USA: Michigan... | reverse complement strand
CTTGTTCATCACAAGCATTCAAAATCGGAAGCCAACGACGCGCCAATTCATCAAACGCCGTTTCGATAAGTCCTGACGGTCTTTGAGGAAATGGAAATACATAAGGCCACGCCAAAGAGCCTGAAAATGTCCCCATATCTTTAAGGCCTAAGCGGGCAGATGCTTGAATTGAAGCGAGCATTTGTTGTTTTGCCCACTCGGTTCTAGCTGCTGAATTGCCATGCAAATGAGATGGGGCAAAGTTATCGCACATTGAGTCATAAGCAGGGTGCACAGCCATTAACTGGCCAAAAATATGAGTCGTTAACTCACTAATTTTTAAGCCATGATTGCTTAGAGTACCTAATATTTCATCGCAATAATCTTGGCTTTCTGCTGCCAAATTGACATCAAACAAACGCTTATCCCAAGCAGAAAGTTGTACCGCTTCAAAGCCTTGGTTTGCTACCCAAGCAGCAATATCTTCTAGGCGGTTAAAAGGAAAAACATCATCACTAAATTGAGCAAGATGAATACTTGGGCCTTTGATGGTTTTCATAATAAAACCTAATTAGTTGTCGATCGACAAACAATAGGCTGAATTTTTGAGAAAAACAACTTTTTATTTGAAAATCAAAACAAAACAGGACTATTTTGAATAAATCTCATTGATTTATTTGTGAAAATATTTTTTTCGAATAATAATGAAAACACGTACTAAGTTTGATGAAGGGTCATTATGGCTGGTAGACCAAGAGAGTTTGATCGAGAAGAAGCCCTCGTAAAAGCGCGAGATTTCTTCTGGCTTCACGGCTATGAAGGCACATCAATGTCAGATTTAGTTGAAGTTTTGGGGATTGCCTCAGCTCGAATTTATAAAGCATTTGGCTCAAAAGAGGCTTTGTTTAGAGAGGCTGTAAATCACTACGAAAAGAACGAAGGTAACTTTGCGTTAAATGCTTTAAAGCAAAAAAATATTAAGGATGCAATCAGCCAATTATTCCAAGATGCGCTAGCACTTTACACGCAAGCCAATCACTCGTATGGGTGCATGGTTGTGTCCGCAGCGAGTGTGCTAGGCGAAGAAAACCAAGCTGTTTTGGATTGGATGAAAGCACAGCGCATTGCACGAGGTCAAAGTCTAGTCGAACGATTTGTTCAAGCAAAATCAGACGGTCAATTGGTCACGGATGCAGACCCTAAAACTTTAGGGCAATATTACGCGCTCGTTCTCCATGGTTTATCAGTTCAGGCAAGAGATGGATATTCTAAAGAAGAGCTTTCTCAAGTGATTCATTTTGCATTAAAAAATCTAGATCAATATGTTGTGAGTGTTTAGTGAGTTGAAATTTCAAGCGAAGTCTTTTGAGATTTTTTACGATTAATAGCTCTAATAGAAAATTACTCTTTAAATGTATTTGATTTAATCATGAGCGGTAAACCAAGTTCAGATAATAAACCTGTCCGTGAATTTGGAACACTTTTTCTCTCTAAAGTAATAAGCTCAATAAATTTTTTATTAAATTGTTTTCTAGGGTATTTTTCTAAAATTTCATTTCTAAAAGATAGGGGAAGTCTATATAGACCGTCACTAATCACATCGCATGATGCGCCTTGCTGTAACAGAGTAATTTCTGCTGGGTCAGAATAATCTATATAGCCGTTCATATGTAAGCAGATAGCATCTTTAATAACTTCACTTTTCTTCTCATCAAAGCTATGTTCTTTAGCCTTTAGCTCAAATTGTTTAGCACTCTCATAGGTAAAACAATTACAACCTTTACTATGAATATGTTGCTCGGTTAAGCCAATATCATGAAAAAGTGAGGCTATTAAAAGTGATTCATCATCAAATTGCTGTTTTTGTATATGGCCTAGAGCAGCTCCCCAGAAATAGGTTCGCCATGAATGATTATAGATAGATATATCTGCTTTAGCCTCTAGTTCATGAAGCGCGACTTTAACCATTTGAGTATCTGGTATTACGATCTGATCGATATCAAAATCATGAGAAGTTTTGAATCGAAAATAATTTATTTTTATAGAGGCCATAACACTTGGCAGCATAATTTTTTGAATTAACTTAATTTTGTCTTTGAAGCTGAGCTGGCCATTTGTAGCTTGCATCCAATGATACGAACCAATTTTTATATTTTTCATTATTAGATCTCGTTTTAGAGTAATTACTCTAAAATATTATCATAGATGATTTTTTGCAAGTTTTCTCTTTTAAGACATCATTAGTCTTTTGATTGTTATGTTTTTTTAGTATTAACAACTAACAGGAATCTCATAAGTTACAAATTCATATTTTGGGCCAGTAGATTTTGAAACGACTTTGCCTCCTAGAGACTCAGCGATTTTTCGACTTGGAACGTTAGCTTCAGCAACTGGATAAATAAAATAGTCTGGTTTAACAAAGTCGACTGCCCACTTAGCGACTGCTGATACAGCTTCTTTTCCATAACCATGAAAATGATAATCCTCGCGTATCCATATGCCTAACTCTGGATGAGGAGTCTGCATACGATGTAGGCCAACAAGACCTATAAATATTTGAGAATGTGCCTCTCTTATAACAAATATAATTTCAGAGCCAGCTTTGAAGTTTTTTAACCAAGTATTCCAAGTTTCATCAAACTCATGTCTTGGCTGAGGGTCCCACGCCATATAGCGCGTTAGGGTAGGTGTAATACAGTTATAAATTTCATCTGCATCTTCTGCCGTAAATGATTTTAGATTAAGCCTTTGAGTAGAAATGCTCACTTCATGCAGATTCATAATCATCCTGATAGTGACTAGTGGTTTTCAATCTTTTACTAGTTATATAAATTTTCTAAAAGTCATCTTAACAAAATGAATATAGAAACTTTATAAGCGTTTGATAAAAAATTTGATCTATTAAATACTTATTCATAGTGGATGAAAAATATATGATTTCAGTTGTTAATGATAAATAGGGTATGTTTTATGAGTTTTGATTTATTAAAGCAAAATATTGTATTAAATAAAAATAATGTGGCACTAGCCCCTTTAACATTTGAGCATTTAGAAGAACTAACTGAAATTTGTAAGAGTGGTAACTTTGGAAAAATTAGAACTACATCGACTCCTCATTTTACTGAGGTAAATTTATATATAGAAAAAGCATTGAATCAAAAAGAGAAAGGTATTCGGTATCCTTTTGCTGTTTTAGAAAATAGTTCCCAAAAGTTAATTGGAACTACGAGTTATCATGACATTCTTTATACGGCTAAAAGATTAGAAATAGGGAATACTTGGTACAAACCTGAATTCCAAAGAACACATGTAAATACGACGTGTAAGTATCTTTTATTCAACTACGCTTTCGAAATTTTGAAAGCTAATACAGTTGGTTTACGGGCTGATATCTTTAACTTTAAAAGCCAAAAGGCTATAGAAAGACTAGGTATACAAAAAGATGGAGTGATTAGGGGAAATGCTGTTAGAAAAGATGGAACGATAAGAGACACAGTTATGTATAGTGTTGTTGCGGGAGAATGGGAAAATATAAAAGCTCATTTAGAGTATTTATTAGACAGTTATTGATAATGTTCATTTTTTAAGTTCCTTTTTTCTTATGTAATTGCTTTAAATAGAAAAAATATCTGTTTTATAAACTTCAATTTAACAATAACTTTCTCATTATTTAGCCTTAGAAGACCGTGATAAAAGATCGCATCAGGATTATTTCTTCTGAGGGATAGTCTTATGCGTAAACTCCTCATCTCCTCCCGTAGCGGTAGGACTGGAGAGGGTACTTTCGGGTGTGCTGGTTAAATTTTTCACCAGTCTGCTAACTCTCTTTCCTTCTGCCACCATAATTTATAATGTGATGGCAGAACTCCAAATATAAGAGATCTGCCTTACATTGAGTTTTTAATTAATCGAACCTAGGATTTTAATTGGTTCAGAATCATGTATATAGCCATTCGTATATAAGCACATGGCATTTCTAATAACTCCAATCTTCTTCTCATTAAAGCTATGTTCTTTAGCTTTAAATTTACGGTGTTATAAGTTGAGTTTCAGTACTGAACAATGACGGTAGTAAAATAGGGCGGAGTAAATGGCAAAGTTAGATTTACACTTACTCCTTAAGGATTTTAAGCTTTATATTTCACTCAACGTATCTTTAACAATTTTAAAGGCAGGGGACATTAACCGACGGCTCGTATAAAACAAGTAAAAAGGAGGTAAGGTAACAGCGTGTTGTTCCAATAAACTTACTAACTTTTTTTCTTCTAAAGCTGGTTTCACTAGAAAGTAGGGCAAATAAGCTACTGCGCAACCATCAAGTACAGCATCAAGCATTTCATCTAAACTGGTCATGACCAGTTGAACGGGCCCTCTAAAAAATACACTTTTATTTTTATCTTTAAACTCCCATGCCATTAAAGAGTTATCAGTTAAAAGACGAATATAAATGCCTTTGTGCTTTTTTAGATCGTCTATAGATTGCGGTGTTCCATACTTTTCTAAATATTCAGGTGAAGCGATTAATCGGAAGGGAATTTCTTTACTAATTGGAACCGCAATTAAATCTTTTTCTACCAAGTTTCCAACACGTACCCCAGCATCATATCCTTCTTTTGCAATATCAATTCGTCTGTTTTCGGAAGTCAGTTCCAAAGATATATCGGGATATTGTTTTACAAGCTTTTTAAGCTTTGGCCACAAATAATACTTAATCGTAAATGCATCGGCAGAAATACGCACATGACCACTTGGAAGGTCTTTCATCGAGCTAATTTGTTCTATTCCTAAGTCAATATTTTCAATGTTTTGACCAACGAGCTCAATAAGGCGCGAACCTGCTTCTGTAAGGGTGAGACTACGGGTAGAACGGTTTAATAACTTTATTCCTAACTGTGCTTCAAGATTATTAATACTCTGGCTTACAGCCGATTGGGTAACACCCATATATGCCGCAGCTTTCGTAAAATTTTTAGTTTTTACTACTTCAGAAAATGTTTTTAAATCATTCAGATTAATTTTCATGATTCATAAGTTCTACTAATAGTTACGATCAGATTATAGCATCTAATCAGAATAATCTTTGCTTGTTACTATGTTTTTCATGAAGTTCAACACAGGTGAGTCAACAATGAAAAATGTAAAAATCAAAGCACCTTATTGGGAAATCGCTGCAAATCTTCATTTTCCAGAAAATTTTGATGAAAGTATTCAATACCCAGCAATTATTAGTGGACACCCAATCGGAAGCTGTAAAGAACAAACCTCTGGAAATGTATACGGTGCAGCATTAGCAAAAGCTGGCTTTATTGTGATTGCATTTGATGCAAGTTTTCAGGGCGAAAGTGGCGGTGAACCACGTTCAACAGAAAACCCAGTACTTCGTGTAGAAGACTTCCGTTTAGTGACTGATTATTTGATGACGCTTAACTATGTCGATGAAAACCGAATTGGTGTACTAGGAATTTGCGGTGGTGGTGGCTATGCACTCAATGTTGCCATGACCGAAAAACGGATTAAGGCAGTTGCTACAGTAGACGCCGTAAATTTTGGTCGCTTGTCGAGAGAAGGCTTTAGCAACTGGAATCCTTTAGAGAAATTAGAGCTTATTGCAAAACAACGTACTGCCGAAGCTCGCGGAGAAACAAAAAGAGTTGATGATTTGCTGCCAAATTCAGTTGAAGAAGCCAAAGCGGCTGGAATAACAGACATTGATGTACTAGAAGCAACTGACTATTACAAAACCGATCGTGGCTATCAACCAAATGGTGTTGCTAAAACATTATTTTCACATTCGGCTGTGGCAATCGGTTGGGATGCATTTCACCTAGCTGAAGTATTACTTACACAGCCTTTATTGCTGATTGCAGGTGATAAGGTCGGTGGTTTTGGTTCATATCGAGACAGTTTGGAAATCTATGGTCGAGCACGTTCACAAAATAAAGAGCTTGTGATTGTAGAAGGTTGGTCTCACTACGATTTATATGACAAACCAGAACCCGTGGCACAAGCATTAGCAAAACTCATCCCATTTTTTCAAAAGAATATCTAAGTTAAGCCTATAAAGGAGCTAACCATGAATACAGTTAAATTTCAGAATTCAAATGGTCAAGATATTACCATTGCAGCAAATATTCACTATCCATCAAACTTTGATGAAACACAAAAGTACGTAGCAATTGTTGTTGCTCATCCGGGTGGAGGCGTAAAAGAGCAGACCGCAGGTTTGTATGCGTCCAAGCTCGCTGAACAAGGTTTTATTGCAATTGCATTTGATGCAAGTTTTCAGGGCGAAAGCACAGGTTTACCTCGCCAGTTAGAAAACCCTTACATTCGCACAGAAGACATTAGTGCCGTGATTGATTATCTAACCACATTAAGCTATGTCGATGAAAACCGTATTGGGGCAATGGGTATTTGTGCGGGCGGTGGTTATGCCGCAAATGCTGCAATCAATGACCGCCGTATTAAAGCAGTAGGTACGGTAAGCGCAGTGAATATCGGCTCTATGTTCAGAAATGGTTGGGAAAACACAGTTAAAGATGCAGATGCTATTCCATATATCCAAGCGGGTTCAGATGCGCGTACAGCAGATGCAAATAGTGGAAATGTTGCAACCATTCCGCTTGCACCTTTAAAAGAAGAAGATGCACCGAATGAAGAGCTTCGTCAGGCGTGGGAATATTACCATACGCCAAGAGCTGAGCACCCTAACTCACCAGGGGTTGCAACAGCCCGTAGCTTAACTCAAATTATTACTTACGATGCTTATAACAAAGCCGAAGCTTTCTTAACTCAACCATTAATTGCAATTGCTGGAAGTGTTGCAGGTAGTAAATGGATGAGTGAAGACCTAATTCAGCGCGCTGCAAGTCAGGATAAAACTTTACATATTGTTGAAGGTTCAAACCACATGGAGTTATATGACATTCCTAAATATGTAAATGAAGCTTCGAATGTACTTGCAGATTTCTTTAAAATGAAATTGTAAAATTACCACTATTCATTTGATAAAAGCCCGTTAATGGGCTTTTATTATTTAAGCGGAATTTGCTCATTTTATTGAAAGAACAATATTGCTTTAGACAGAAAATACCCATTTATAAACCAAACTTTAACAATAACTTCCTCATTATTTAGCCTTCCTTTTTTAATGATCTAATTTAAAACAAATGTCATTTTGCGTGCTTGACTGAAACAGGGCGGGCTACTATCCTTTGCCTGCTGGCCACATTGCCAGTCGGTTTTAGCAGACCGTGATGAAAGATCGCATCAGAGTTATTCCGTCTGAGGGATACTCTTATGTGTAAACTCCTAGTCTCCTCCCGTAGCGGTAGGACGGGAGAGGGACACCTTCGGGTGTGCTGGTTATATCTTTCACCAGTCTGCTAACCCTCTTCCGTTCTGCCACCATAATTTTAATGTCTGGCAGAACTCCCAATAAAAAGGAGTTGGCTTTGCACATCCATTATTTCTTGGCAGCCTTTGCCAAAAGCTATAACGACACAACTTAAACATTTAAAGCAGTTTGATCGCCGTAAGGTTTTTCAGGCTTTAATTCGTCTTAACCAAAAAACTTAATCAACAATAAAACTTGAGATGTGCCAAGCACAGTCTTTACGGGCTTTGCTATGCCTTTTTTCCTCCCAAAACGGCAGCGGTTTTTATATCTCATTTATATACAACAATAATTTTTTATAACGGTAAAACTATGCCACATTCAGACCTCCCATTTCGTGCTTTAAGCGTACTGCACACTTCCCGCTATCTTTTTAATAAATACGGCTTTCACAATGTTGGGGTAGACCGAATTGTTGAGTCAGCAAAAATCCCAAAAGCGACTTTTTATAACTACTTTCACTCAAAAGAAAGGCTAATTCAAATGAGCTTAACCTTTCAAACAGATGGTCTTAAACAAGAAGTGATTTCAATCATTCATATTCAAAAAGAATTAACCCTAGTTGAAAAACTGCGCAAGCTTTACTTTTTACATGCCGACTTAGACGGGCTTTATCATTTGCCTTTTAAAGCTATTTTTGAAATTGCGAAAACACATCCAAAGGCCTATCAGACCGTAGTTGATTATCGAAATTGGTTTATTCATGAAATCTATAAACTGCTTTTAACAACGAATGAAAATGCTTCGAAACAAGATGCACACATGTTTTTGTTTGTGATTGATGGGGCAATGGTTCAGCTTTTAGACCCTAACAAACCAGATGAAAGAGAGCGGTTACTTGAGTATTTTTTGTTGGGGTTTGGGTAATTTTTTTGATTATTTAATAGCCTAAGTGTTTAAGGGGTATATGTCATTTTTAGACAAAATTGATGTCATTAGCACACAAGTCAAGCCAATATAAATATGTTGAAATCAGATTTATCAAATGGGACTGAAATAAATGAGTAAGCCTAAAGTTATCGATATTTATTAAATATAATTTATTAATTTGTGGTGGAGGAGATGCAAAAACTATCAGAGTTAATAAATATTATATTGAGCTAGAAAAAATCATTAAGCCAAGTTTTTAATTATAAAAATATAAAACTAGGAAGGTGATTAATTATATTTAAAGGAAAGAATTCTATGTATATATCTAAACAAGGATGTATAGGTACACTCGTGCTTTTATATACTATGAGTGCAAATGCAGAAGTGAACCTAAAAGATAATTTTAAGTTCACAGCTAATTTTATTGATTTAGCGATGTATAGCCAAGAAAGTAATGTAGATGACAATTTTACTAATTCAGCAGGTTTGTTTTTAAATACTGAAATTAAATTAGCGAATGAAAATTATGATTTAGGTGTTTTAAAAGCACAATATGTCTTTAATGGTTTAAATGATGATGCACAGCTAAATACCTCAAACAATTGGTTTGGCGGAGTAGGAAGTTATGTTGGTGGAGCAATTGCTGCCAATGATTTGGCTTCATCCCAACTTAGTTTGCTGACTTGGGATAAGTATTGGAGTGATAAGAAACTCTATACTTCCGTTGGGCGCACTAATCTAAGACGGTATTTCCTCTATAACAATTGTCAAAATATCCTGTTATGTACTGACCCGATTAAAGGCGCAATGGGTTCATTGCCCATCAACTATGCGTATTGGGGCGGCTATGCCAAATATAATTTATCAGACCATATCTATATGCATGCAGGGGTTTTTGAGGTCAACACAGATGATTATGTCTATAAGAAAAAAGGATTAGATTTTTCCTTTCATCATCAACTAGGTTACACCCAAGTATATGGTGTGGGATATAAAGATAAAAATACTAAAGCAGAGTTATTATATTTTTATAATAATTCTGAATATCGTAATGCATATACTCAAGAAAAATATAATGGTACAGATGGTTTAAATTTTAGATTTAATCATGATTTTAATAATCAGAATATTCCAACTGTATTTGGTGCTTACTCATATATTGATGAGAAAAACCAGCCTTATAAAAATTATTGGGAGCTTGGGTTAAGCTACAAAATCAATCAAGGTAAAAATCATTTAGGTGTGAAGTTCGGTCAGTCTCAACTCAATGATGATTATGTTTTAATGACAGAAAAAATTAATGGCAATAATAATAAAACAACCTCTTTTCTTTCTTTAGATACCGATATTAATTACAAACGTCTGACTCTAAGCCCATTCGTACAATACATCTGGAATCCAGATAACTACTACCGCTCTACAGGAAAAGCCTTCAATAGCAATGTGATTGTCGGTTTAGTCACTCAAATTAAGCTCTACTAAGGGAAAAAAAGATGAAGATTACAAAAATGAGCCTACTGTTCACTGGTCTATTCGTCAGTAGTGTCGCTTGTGCTGAATATAGCTGTCAGCAGTTGGAACTAAAGGACTGTCCAACGACCGTGGATAAAAAATTACCTGACCCACATGATATGTTGACATGGACGCAACAGCAAAGGGTGGTGGGCTTTCGAAATACATTCCGTAGTTATGATGGCAGTGTTTTCCACACTGATAAGAAAAACGTGCTTGCACTTCCAAAACTAAAGAACAGCATTAAAAATAAGGATATCCATTACTCGGTAGATGGCAAAAATTATAATTTAAATGACTACTTAAAAAATCAAAGTGTTGCAGGTTTGATCGTATTGAAAGACGGCAAAATTGCTTATGAATATTACGGACAAGGGAACAATGAAACGACTCTATGGACTTCTCGTTCAGTTGCAAAGTCTATTGTGGCAACATTAATTGGAGTCGCTATTCAACAAGGTAAAATCAAATCAGTAGATGATCCAATCATTCAATATTTACCAGATTTGAAAGGAACTGCTTGGGAAAAAGTATCCTTAAAACAGCTTTTGCAGCACACTTCGGGTGTTGAGTGGAATGAAAACTATAAAGATCCAAATTCAGATTTTGCAAAAATGACCTATTGTGAGGCAGCTAACAATCCCGATGCTTGTGTCTATAAAAATGTAAAAAACCTGAAAGCGAAATATGAACCGGGAACGGTATGGTCATATAGCACAGGTGGGGCATATTTGGTTGGTAAAGTGTTAGAAGCTGCAACACATGAAAATATTGCTAAATACCTAGAAGATAACGTCTGGAAACGGGTAGGTATGGAGCGAGAAGGTGTTTGGCAGTCCTACACCCGTAATCAAGTTGACATGGGTGGACATGGGTTTAATGCAACGTTACGTGATTATGCGCGTTTTGGACAATTTATATTGAATGAAGGACGTGTTTCTAATGGCGACAAGATGTTACCCGATGGTTGGACAGCCCAAGCGACCAAATGGAATCAAGCGAAAGGCTCTGTCTCAGAAAACTACCCAAAAGGAATATATGGTTTTCAATGGTGGAATTCACATGCTAAAAAAGGTTCGCCATTAAGCACACAAAATTCTGATGAAACTTTCTGGGGACTGGGTATTTTTGGGCAGATGTTAGCCATTAACCCTAAAGACAAGATTGTCATGATGCAGTGGAGTACATGGGAAACTGCAATGCCATCCGCTGAGCTTGATAATGAAAAAAGTTTATTTTTTAATGCGGTAACTCAGCATCTTACCCAGCAAAAATAAGTGATTTTCTATAGCTTAGATTGTCATTAAATTTTAACTTGATATTTAACTAAGGTAATTTTAGAATCCGCCCAACTAATTTTTAGGAGCTTCAATGTGAGTACTTGCTCGAGTGACGGTAGTCGATCAGTAATAGTCTAAGTATCCACTGAAGTCCTGACAGACCTCTTTTTGTGGATGCAAGAAGAGGTTTTTTATTTTCATCTTTTCATTTCTATTATGAACCCATGATTTATTCATGATGGGTTGCAGTACTTGCATGCGCTCCATAACTTATGGGAGTGATGCCAGTGTTATTTACTTTAAAGAAACACTCACTTATTTCTGGTTTCTGTTTATTCGCATTATCTAACGCGAGTCATAGTGGACGACCTATGGTTGTTGACGATGCCGCTCTTGTTTCGCCAAAAACTTGCCAGCTAGAAACTTGGGCGCAGCATAACCCTGACAGCAAAGAATATTGGGCAACACCAGCCTGTAATTTTGGTGGAAATTTTGAATTTGCGGTAGGGATGGGAAGAGTAAACGATGATACTGAGCACGTCAGTTATGCAACTTTACAAGGTAAAACCTTATTAAAACCCTTAGAAACGAATGATTGGGGAATCGGCTTTTCTTTTGGCACACTAATAAATGCTAAAGATTCTTCAAAAAAAGATTGGACGGTTAATGTTCCTTTAAGTGTTTCTACATTGGATGATAAGTTTTTAATCCATGCCAACCTTGGTTGGTTACGTGAAAATACTACGCATAAAAACCAAACTACGTGGGGAATTGGAACCGAAACACAACTTACTCATCCATTAACGCTCACTGCCGAAGTATATGGTAATGACCGAAATGATGCCTTTTACCAAACAGGTTTTCGATACATGGTCTATAAAGACCTTGTGCAATTAAACGCAAGTTATGGCAACCAAATGTCTCATCACAATAATGCTTTTTTCTCTGTCGGATTTGTATTTCTAACAAAGCCATTTTTACCTTAATAACTTAGAAATATCTCAAAGTTCCTTTCAGAAAGTGCTCTTTTAAAACATAAAAGAGCACAGTAAAAATAAGTATATATTTCATATAAGGAAACTTTCTCTCACTTCTTTTGATTTCATCTAAAACATAGAGTAAAGTTCGTTCACAAGATATTAAATAAAATGAATGGCTTGTTATGAATATTATAAAAGGTACTAATTTTTGGAGATTACTTTCTATTATATTAGGTTTTATTATTTTTCTAGGATTGTATTATTTTTTTATTGTATATCCTAAGGATACAGAGCAAGCCAGAATAAGATTTTCAGAAGAAGTCATGGCTTCTTTTTTTTGGATGGACTTATCTGATGAAGTGGAAATAAACAGTATTATTTTAAAAGAGGGCCTAGCGTTAAACCAAATTAATGATGAGATATATATTAACGATTTGAATGGTTTAAGCTCATTTTATGTTTGGAATGGTGAACATAAAGAAATGAAAGATGTCTTAAATAAATATTCTGAGTATTCATATTTTGGTAATAAGGGCATTCGAGGATTATGCTTAAAGCTTATGTTTGTACAACAATATAATCAAAAAATTCAGCAGAAAAATTATTCTTCACCAAGGCTATTAGCATCAAAAAATATTAATAAACGTAATCTGGAAACTATCTCTCCATGGTTAAATGATATGAAGGCTTTTGATGAGTTTTATAAAGCTAAACACATGATTCCAAATTGTAAGATATAGATATGGCCTCTAAAAACTTTCTGTCTACTATTGCACTGAAAAGTAAGGAGAACAAAGGAAATATAGCTATATGTTCTATTCTTTTTATTATTCCTTTATTTGTATTTCCTGCTTATCCTAAAAATGAATGGCAGTATGAGCTATATCAATACATCACACAAACTATG
>Ga0157373_10002931_pt1 | contig 12925 bp, 8 predicted proteins | sample C65metaG_FD_113460 | JGI IMG/M metagenome (GOLD analysis project Ga0157373, IMG submission 113460) | Corn rhizosphere microbial communities from Kellogg Biological Station, Michigan, USA - C6-5 metaG | ecosystem: Host-associated > Plants > Roots > Rhizosphere > Soil | place: USA: Michigan... | reverse complement strand
CCCACAATCCGGTGACGATCTGTTCGTACACTTCAAAGCTATCCAATCCGACGGCTTCAAAAGCCTGAAAGAAGGCCAACAGGTTTCTTTCGTCGCTACCCGCGGTCAGAAAGGCATGCAAGCTGAAGAAGTAACAGTTATCTAACTGTTCCTGCTTTAGTAAAGAGCCCCGCCCTCAAAAGCGGGGCTTTTTTGTGCCTGTAAGTTTTTGCCGGCACAAAAAAACTGTGGGAGCGAGCCTGCTCCGGGCTCGCTCCCACAGGGGCTATTGCTGCCCGGGGGGCTTACCAGGTCACGCCAAACCCGGCGGTGTAGCGCGTCTTGCTCAAGTCACTGTCCTCGGAACCTTCAATCACGTCCTTCTCGGCCTTGAGGTTGAGCGAGGCCCAATCGGTGACCTTGTAGCGCAAGCCCATCTCCGCGTCATAGGCGTACTCCGCAACGCCGGACAGCGGCTTGCCCACTTCGCCATTGGTGAAGAACTCGACACGCTTGCCGACGAGATAGCGGTTGTAATCCCACTTCATGGCGACGGAATAGAAGTTGTCCTTGCCCCCGTCCTGGTACTCGTAATCGGTGCGGTTCAACAGCGAACCCAGCGAGAACGCGCCCAATTCGTCATCCCAGAACTGGTAGCCAGGACCGGTACCCACCACCCGCTGACGGGCCAGGTCTTCGACCTTGTCACGCTTGTAGTTCAGCCGCCCCTGCCAGAACCATTTGTCCGTCAGGAAGCGGTCGAGGGAATACTCCAGTTTCCAGTTGTCGGTGGAGACCGCGTCGTCCTGGAATTCGCGGTTGTATTCGCCCTCGGCGGTGTGCCGCCAGCGACCGTGGCGGGCTGTCGTCTTGAAATCGATGTCGTAGTCGTCGACATCTTTTTCCGCCCGCTTGTAATCCATTGCGGCATCGACATTGCCTTTCCACACCAGGTCCTCGACCACCGGCTTGGGCTTGAGGATCTGCTGGATACTGGCCAGCTCGACGGTCTTGGGCGCGTCACCGTTGGCCAGGGTCACCTTGCCGTCCTCGGCGGCGTGCAGGGCCTTGGCTTTCTCACCGGTGTAGGCGTCCTGCTTGACCAGCAACTGTTGGTCGCTTTCAAGGGTCTTGACCTGTTTCCAGTCGATGGGCACGGCGCCGGCATAGTCGGTCTGAATCAACAATTTGCCGCCATCGAAAACGGTAATCTTGCCGCTGAGTTTGTCACCGTTCTTCAACCAGACGGTATCGGCGAGCAAGGGCGTGGAGGCGCTGGCAACAGCCAGGCAGAGCAGGGTTCTGGACAACATAAGCGTATAAAGAGCTCAGGTTTGCGGTGAAAAGGCGGCATTATCCCCCAGGACGACACCTCAGCAAGGACTGACCCGAGGATGGGGGATGAGTTCATTTCTCAATCGGCTCTGCCAGAATAAACCTACGAACGGACATGTACTTTTCCTTAGGAACCCTACCCGTGACCGATATTCCAGTGGGCCCCGAAGACGCCGCGCAGGTACGCCGCACCACGCTCTACCTGACCCTTGCGCAAGTACCGCCCGGAAAAGTCGTCACCTATGGCCAACTCGCCGAGATGGCCGGCCTGGGCCGCGCGGCACGCTGGGTGGGCCGCACGCTCAGTCAACTGCCCGACGACACCAGCCTGCCCTGGCATCGGGTATTGGGCGCCGGTGGTCGGATTAGCCTGCCGGCAGGCAGCGTCTCAGGGGACGAACAACGCGCACGCCTGCGCATGGAAGGGATCAGTATCCTGAATAATCGTGTTGATATTCGGTGCCATGGCTGGCGCCCGGTAGAGCACAGCGGTTAGAGTGCGCGCTTTGTTTTCGCAATTTTTGAGGCAGACTCCAGCCCATGCCCCGTAAAACCTGGCGCGCCGCCCTCGCCGCCTATGCCAGTCCTTCGACGCTCGTGCTGTTGCTGCTTGGCTTCGCTGCCGGCTTGCCCTACATGCTGGTGTTTTCCACGCTTTCGGTCTGGTTGCGCGAGGCCGGCGTGGCGCGTGAAACCATCGGCTACGCGAGCCTGATCGGCCTGGCCTACGCCTTCAAATGGGTCTGGTCACCGCTGCTCGACCAATGGCGCCTGCAGGTGCTGGGCAAACTCGGGCGTCGCCGATCATGGCTGGTGCTTTCCCAGGGCCTGGTGATCCTCGGCCTGGTCGGCATGGGTTTCTGCGACCCGCAGAAGCATCTCTCATGGTTGATCGCCATTGCCGTGCTCGTGGCGTTCGCTTCGGCCACCCAGGACATCGCGGTCGATGCCTATCGCCTGGAAATCGTCGATGACACCCGCCAGGCCGCCCTTGCCGCCAGCTACATGTCCGGCTACCGGGTCGCCGCACTGCTGGCGACCGCCGGCGCACTGTTCTTCGCCGAGGGTTTCGGCTCCACCGGCTTCAGCTACAAGCACTCGGCCTGGGCCGGTACGTATCTGCTGTTCGGCGTGTTGATGGTCCCGGCATTGCTTACATCGCTGTTCATGCGCGAACCGCCGGTGCCGCTGCGTACGCAATTGGAGGCCGGGCGCTATACCTTCGTGCATCAACTGGCATCGGTGTTCGTGCTGATCGTGTTGCTGGTGTCAGTCCCGGCGATGTTCACCCAGCTCTACAACACCGACTTCGCCAGCGTGCTGTTCGAGGGGGTCAGCCTGCTCGACCTGTTGCTCGAAGACCGCGCCTTCCTGCGGGCCATTCTCTATATCCTCCTGACGGCCATGTGCCTGTCGGCCATGGGCCGTCGTGGCCTGGCGCCGGTGCTCACGCCGATCAACGACTTCATCCTGCGCTACCGCTGGCAGGCCTTGTTGCTGCTCGGGCTGATCGCCACGTACCGGATGTCCGACACGGTCATGGGTGTCATGGCCAACGTGTTCTATATCGACCAGGGCTTCACCAAGGACCAGATCGCCAGTGTCAGCAAGATTTTCGGGCTGATCATGACGCTCGTCGGCGCCGGCATGGGCGGCCTGTTGATCGTGCGTTTCGGCATCCTGCCGATTCTGCTCATTGGTGGCGTGGCCTCGGCCGCCACCAACATCCTGTTCCTGATGCTCGCCGACATGGGCCCCAACCTGAAGATGCTGGTGGTCACCATTTCCCTCGACAACTTCAGCTCCGGCCTGGCCACCTCGGCGTTCGTGGCGTACCTGTCGAGCCTGACCAACCTGAAGTTTTCCGCCACCCAATATGCCTTGCTCAGCTCGATCATGCTGCTGCTGCCACGCCTGATCGGGGGCTATTCCGGGGTGATGGTGGAGAAGTTCGGTTATCACAATTTCTTCCTGATCACCGCCCTGCTCGGCGTCCCGACCCTGCTGCTGATTGCCTTGCATTGGTTCCAGGAGAACCGTCGCCAGGACTCACCTTCCGGCCCGGAACCAACCCCCACGCGGCCGGCGGAAGAGTCGTAGGAAACTTCAGCAGGCGCCGGCGAAACCGGCATTCGCACCTGGCGACCGGCCACGCGCCTGTACGCCAGGGCATCTCGCCCGTACAATGCTCCGTCACTTCTCGTCATCAGCAACCGACAACGGCCAACCATGCGCACCAGTCAATTTTTGCTCGCCACACAGAAATAAACCCCTTCCGATGCGGTCGTGATCAGCCATCAGCTGATGCTGCGTGCCGGCATGATCCGCAAGCTCGCCTCGGGCCTGTACACCTGGCTGCCGATGGGCCTGCGGGTCATGCGCAAAGTGGAAGCCATCGTGCGTGAAGAGATGGACGCCGCCGGCGCCCTGGAAGTGCTGATGCCAGGCACTCAACCGGCCGAGTTGTGGCAAGAGTCGGGACGCTGGGAAGAATACGGCCCTGAACTGCTGCGCCTCAAGGACCGTCACGGCCGTGATTTCTGCGCGGGCCCGACCCACGAGGAAGTGATCACCGATCTGATGCGCAACGAGTTGAGCAGCTATAAACAGCTGCCTATCAACCTGTACCAGATCCAAACCAAATTCCGTGACGAGATCCGTCCACGCTTCGGCCTGATGCGCGGTCGCGAGTTCATCATGAAGGACGCCTACTCCTTCCATGCCGACCTGGCCTCGCTGCAAGTCACCTACGACCGCATGCACCAGGCGTACTGCAACGTGTTCACCCGCCTGGGCCTGAAGTTCCGTCCGGTCGAAGCCGACAATGGCTCGATCGGCGGTGCCGGCTCCCACGAGTTCCACGTACTGGCCGAGTCCGGCGAAGACGACATTGTTTTCAGCAGCGGCTCCGATTACGCCGCCAATATCGAGAAAGCCGAAGCCGTGCCACGGGAAACTTCCCGTCCTGCGCCATCGGAAGAGCTGCGTCTGGTGGACACCCCGAACGCCAAGACCATTGCCCAGCTCGTGGAAGGCTACAACCTGCCGATCGAGCGCACGATCAAGACCCTGATCGTCCGCGCCGAAGAAGAAGGCAAGCTGATTGCGCTGATCGTCCGCGGCGATCATGAGCTGAACGAAATCAAGGCTGCCAACCAACCAGGCGTCGCCAGCCCGCTGGTCATGGCCACCGACGCCGAACTGCGCGACGCCATCGGTGCCGGCGCCGGCTCGCTCGGCCCGCTGAACCTGCCGCTGCCGATCATCATCGACCGCTCGGTGGCACTGATGAGCGACTTCGCCATCGGCGCCAACATCGACGACAAGCACTATTTCGGCGTGAACTGGGAACGCGACCTGCCGGTTCCGGCCATCGCCGACCTGCGCAACGTCGTGGCCGGCGACCCGAGCCCGGACGGCAAGGGCGTGCTTGAAATCAAGCGCGGCATCGAAGTCGGGCACATTTTCCAGCTGGGCAACAAGTACAGCAAGGCGATGAAGTGCGAAGTGCTGGGCGAGAACGGCAAGCCGGTCACCCTGGAAATGGGTTGCTACGGCATTGGCGTGTCCCGTGTGGTGGCAGCCGCCATCGAACAGAACAACGACGAGAAAGGGATCATCTGGAGCGACACCCTGGCGCCGTTCCAGATTGCCCTGGTGCCGCTGCGCTATGAGACCGACCTGGTTCGCGAAGCCACCGACAAGCTCTACGCCGAATTGACGGCCGCCGGCTTTGAAGTGCTGCTGGATGATCGCGACAAGAAAACCAGCCCCGGCATCAAGTTTGCGGACATGGAACTGATCGGCATCCCGCACCGGATCGTCGTCAGTGACCGTGGCCTGGCCGAAGGCAACCTGGAATACAAGAGCCGCACCGAGGCCGAGCCGCAAGCGCTGCCGGTCGCCGACGTGCTCGCCTTCCTCCAGGCCCGTATCCGCCGCTGACACCAGATAGAGACGTCATGTTCAAGCGAAACACCTTAGGCCTCGGTGGCGCCGCGCTCTGCGGCGCCCTCCTGGTCAGTGGCTGTGCCAACCAAATGTCGCAACGCAGCGAGCACGAAGAGCGGGTCGAGCGTAAATTGCTCGACCATAGCCTGCAGATCGATGTGGGCGAACCGAAGGTGCTCGACCTGCCGCAGCGCCGGGTACGGATCCATGAGCAGAAGACCTTCGAAGTCACCGAATTCGAAGTCACGCGTCGCTACGATCGCTACACACCGTACCAACCCTGGCGGGAAATCTACGAGATCCCGCTGGGCGCGGTGGCGGCGGTTGCCGGCATCGGCGCGAACGTGGTCAATGTGTTTGCCCTCGGCAACCTGCCGGAGACGGTGACCCATGACTGGCTCAGCTACGGTATCGCCGGGCTGAACCCGTTCATGAACGCCCCCTCCCATGGCCGCGCCCAACAGAACCTGGCGGGCATCGATGAAGTCCAGCGAGACAAACGCACGGAACACTCGAGCTTGCCCTGGAGCGAACGCCCGGTCGAGGTCAAGGCCGCCCGGCAGACGTTCGAGCTGAGCACCGACCGCAATGGCGTGCTGCGCCTCAATCTGCTGGAAAGCCCATTTGCCGAGCAGGACCTGAGCCAGCTCGGCAAGTTGCAGATCAGCGTGACCGATGCCCAGGACGAGGTGCATACCGATTCATCCCTGAGCAGCAGCAGCACCCTGCGCAGCAAGCTGGTGGAAGCCCACGCATTGATCTACGACGACCTGGAAGACGACGAGGTGAGCCAGTGGGTTCATCGGGTCAAGCGCCTGTCGGAACTGGGCCTGGAAGAAGAAGCCAGCGAGCTGGAACAAAGCCTGATCGAACTGACTCGCAACGATCCGGAATTGCAGGCCGAATTCATGAAGGCACTGACCAAGAGCGGTGGACGGTTGGTGGCGGATCCGGGCGCTCACTGAAATACATCTATCCAAAAGCTCTGTGGGCACCCCCTCAGGGCTTCACCGCTCAAACAACTCCAACTGCTCGAACCCACCGCGTAAATCCTCCAGCCGTACCCCGATCCCCAGCAACCGCACCGGCTTCGCGCCGCGGTTAAACGCCTGGGTCAACAGCGACTGGTAACTGCCCAGGTCCCGCCCTGCCCCTGCCTGCTCCAGGGTGGTCTGGGTGAAGTCGTGGAATTTCACTTTGACGAATGGCTTGCCGGGCCGGTAGCTACTGTCGATGCGCGCCATGCGCCCGCTCAGGGTCTCCATCAGCTCCGGCAGTTTATCGAGACAGCTCACCAGATCGGGCAGGTCGATATCGTAGGTGTTTTCCACACTGATGGACTGACGTCGACTGTCATTGTGCACCAGACGCTCATCGATCCCACGGGCCAGACTCCAGAGTCGCTCACCGAAACTGCCGAATTCGCGCACCAGCGCCAGCTTGTCCCACTGCCGCAATTGCAGGCAATCGACAATTCCAAGCCTGTTCAGCTTGTCAGCCGTCACCTTGCCGACGCCGTGGAGCTTGCTGACCGGCAGGGCCGAGACGAAGTCCTCGACCTGGTCCGGGGTGATGACGAACAGGCCATTGGGTTTTTTCCAGTCACTGGCAATCTTGGCCAGGAACTTGTTCGGGGCGACACCGGCGGACACCGTGATATGCAACTGGTTGGATACCCGCCGACGAATGTCCTGGGCGATGCGGGTGGCGCTCCCGCCGAAATGGGCGCTGGCGGAAACGTCCAGGTAGGCCTCGTCCAGGGACAGCGGTTCGATCAGGTCCGTGTAGTCGCGGAAGATTCCCTGGATTTCCTTCGACGCCTCGCGATAGGCATCCATTCTGGGCTTGACGATGATCAGGTCCGGGCAAAGTTTCAACGCGTGCCCGGAGGACATGGCCGAGCGCACACCGTAGGCCCGCGCCTCATAATTGCAGGTCGCGATCACGCCCCGCCGATCCGCCGAACCGCCGACCGCCATGGGTTTGCCGGCCAGCCGCGGGTCATCGCGCATCTCGATGGCGGCATAGAAGCAATCGCAGTCGACGTGGATGATTTTGCGTTGCGTCATAAAGAAGCGGGATGCGGGACAAATCGGACCGCCAGTATCGCATCCGCAACTGTATATAGCACCAGTAGTTTGAAAGATCCGACGCTTAGCCTGGAAAAGGGCTACGTAAAATGTATTTTTTCAATCGCATCGAACAGCCCAATAGAGCCGCAGCCCTTGCCCCGCCTGCGTCACAGCACAGTCACAATGCTTTTTGAGTGGCTAAGCGCTTGAAGCGGAACAGTTTTTTCTAGCGCAAGGGTTGACAGCCTGGCGATCCTCTGTAGAATGCCGCCTCACAGACGCGGGATGGAGCAGCCTGGTAGCTCGTCGGGCTCATAACCCGAAGGTCGTCGGTTCAAATCCGGCTCCCGCAACCAACATCAAGAAAGGCCATTCGAAAGAATGGCCTTTTTTGTGCGCGTGTCTTTTTCACAACGTCCTCGCTGCGTTCCCTTGCCACACCTGGGGAGCAATCATCCGTCACGCTGGCCAACGCCAACGCCCCCGGAGTTGTAGGACAATTTCCCTTTTAATTTCTGGCGTTTAGCAGGGAAAGGGAGGTGTCAGTCATTAATTTGCCTCCGCTCCCTTTTAACAGTTGACACTCAAGCGTTCGCCTGTAGAATGCCGCCTCACAGACGCGGGATGGAGCAGCCTGGTAGCTCGTCGGGCTCATAACCCGAAGGTCGTCGGTTCAAATCCGGCTCCCGCAACCAAACATCAAGAAAGGCTACTCGAAAGGGTGGCCTTTTTTGTGCGTGTTATTTTTGGGCTTGTCTACAATCGGCCTCATTACAAAAGTTTTGTAATTATTTTCTGCCGAAGGGATTGGTAACTTGGCTGGATACCCCCATCCTGTCGCGCATAGCTCAAGAGGTGATTGATGCGCGCAAATTCTGACCCGCAAGACACTGTTACCGCGACACAACCGATCAAGGCCGAACGACTGCGCTGGCTGGATCGAATCAGCCAGTACCGCCAGCCCATTGGCCTCGCCGTCACGCTGTTGCTGTTTGCGATTGCGCTGATTGCCTGTCGCCATCTTCTGAGTGAACTCGATCTTTACGCGCTGCACGACTCGATTCTCGACGTGCCCCGACCGGCCCTGCTCGGTGCGGGCGCCGCCACGGTCGCAGGTTTCATCATTCTGCTGGGCTACGAATGGTCGGCGAGCCGCTATGCCGGCGTGACACTGCCGCCGCAGACCCTGGTCCTGGGCGGGTTCACCGCGTTTGCCATCGGCAATGCCATCGGGCTGTCGCTGCTGTCAGGCGGTTCGGTTCGCTATCGCCTGTATGCTCGTCATGGCCTCGGGGCTTCGGACGTTGCCCACATGACCTTGTTCGCCGGCCTGTCCCTGGGCTGCGCGCTGCCGCCACTGGCCGCCCTGGCCACCCTCAGCGACCTGCCTGCCGCATCCGCCGCGCTGCACCTGCCCGTGACCTTGCTGGCGGCTGTTTCCCTGGCGGTGCTGCTGCTCATGGGGGTACTGGCCATCGGCATCTATCGCCGACGCCTGCCGGAGCAACCCCATCGGGACAGCCTGCTGGTCAAGGCCGGGCGTCGCACCCTGCGCCTGCCGGGCCGACGCCTGACCTTCCTGCAACTGGTCATCACGGCGCTGGATGTCGCGGCCGCCGCCACGGTGCTGTATCTGTTGCTGCCCGAGGCGCCGCCATTCGGCGCGTTCCTGCTGGTCTACCTGTTGGCGCTGGCCGCTGGTGTGCTCAGCCATGTCCCTGGTGGCGTCGGGGTGTTCGAAGCGATCCTGCTGGCGGCTTTTGCCGACAAACTGGGCGCCGCGCCGCTGGCCGCCGCCCTGCTGTTGTATCGCTTGATCTACGTGCTGTTGCCGATGCTGGTCGCCTGCGTGCTGCTGTTGATCAATGAGGCCCAGCGACTGTTCCAGACGCGCCAGACCCTGCGAGCGGCATCAGGCTTCGCGGCGCCGATCCTGGCGGTACTGGTGTTCCTGTCCGGCGTGGTGCTGCTGTTTTCCGGCGTGACCCCCGAGATCGATACACGCCTGGAGCACATCGGTTTCCTGATTCCCCATCGACTGGTGGACGCTTCGCACTTCGGCGCCAGCCTGGTGGGCGTGTTGTGCCTCTTGCTCGCCCAGGGCCTGCGCCGTCGCCTGTCGGCCGCCTGGATGCTGACCACCGTTTTACTGTTGGTAGGCGCCCTGCTCTCCCTGCTCAAGGGTTTCGACTGGGAGGAAGCCACGCTGCTGACCTCGACGGCCGCCCTGCTGGCGGTCTTCCGGCGTTCCTTCTACCGTCCGAGTCGCCTGACCGAACTGCCTTTTTCCCCGCTGTTTCTGATCGCCAGCCTCTGCGTGCTCGGCGCGTCGATCTGGCTGCTGCTGTTTGCCTACCAGGACGTGCCCTACAGCCATCAACTGTGGTGGCAGTTCACCCTCGATGCCGACGCTCCCCGTGGCCTGCGCTCGCTGCTGGGGGCCGCCGTGCTGCTGGTGGTGGTGTCCCTGACCTGGCTGCTGCGCACCGCGCGACCAGTGATCCATCTGCCCACGACAGAAGAACTGGAGCGGGCCAGGACGATCCTCATGGCGTCTTCGCAGCCTGACGGCGGCCTGGCCCTGACCGGTGACAAGGCGTTGCTGTTCCACCCTAACGACGAAGCGTTCCTGATGTACGCGCGCCGTGGTCGCAGCCTGGTGGCCCTGTATGACCCGATCGGACCGACCCAGCAACGGGCCGAGATGATCTGGCAGTTCCGCGACCTGTGCGACATCCACCACGCCCGCCCGGTGTTCTATCAGGTGCGCGCCGAGAACCTGCCGTACTACATGGATATCGGCCTGACGGCGATCAAGCTGGGCGAAGAAGCCCGGGTCGATCTCAAGCGTTTCGACCTCGAGGCCAAGGGCAAGGAGATGAAGGACCTGCGCTACACTTGGAACCGCGGCACCCGGGACGGGCTGTCGCTGGAGATCCATGAACCAGGGCATGCGCCAATGGATGAGCTCAAGGTCATCTCCGATGCCTGGCTGACCGGCAAGAACGTACGCGAGAAAGGCTTTTCCCTGGGCCGCTTCAGCGATGACTACCTCAAGCACTTCCGCATCGCCGTGATTCGCTTCGAAGGCCGTCCCGTGGCGTTCGCCAACCTGCTGGAAACCCATAGCCATGAGCTGGCCAGCCTGGACCTGATGCGCGCCCACCCCGAAGCGCCCAAGCTGACCATGGAGTTCATGATGGTCGGCTTGATCCAGCATTATAAGAACCATGACTACGCCCGCTTCAGCCTCGGCATGGTTCCGCTGTCGGGCCTGCAACCGCGTCGCGGGGCGCCATTGACCCAGCGCCTGGGTTCGATGGTATTTCGCCGTGGCGAGCAGCTCTACAACTTCCAGGGGCTGCGCCGCTTCAAAGACAAATTCCAGCCTGACTGGGAACCTCGTTACATGGCCGTGCCCGCCGGACTCGATCCGCTGGTGGCGCTGGCCGATACTGCCGCCTTGATTGCAGGCGGCCTGACTGGACTGGTGAAACGCTGATGATGCAACGCTCCTGGCGATACGTAGTGGCCGCCCTGCTGGTGCTGGCGGTGATTCTCGGTGGCGGTTATTGGTATTGGAACCGCCCGGCCCCGCAACCTACCCTTGAACAACTGACACCCGCCGACGGCGCGCCGATGACCCGTGTCATCCCTGGCACCAAGCCTCGCGCCCAGGTGCTGGTGGCGGTCAATGAGGACCAGAAGCTCAGTGACACCCAATTGACGACCCTCAGCCGCGCCGGCTCGGCGCAAATCGTCCAAGTGATCCTGCCCAAGGACTGCATGCTGCAGGGTCGTGCCTTGCAGGCAGGCCTGAGAGAGCTGCAAGGACCGGCGACGCTGGTCAGCGGCATAGGGCCGGGCGCCGTGCTCGCCTGGCGTTGGCTGGCCGAGCAGAAGGATGACAAGGCCAAGGCCATTTCGGTGGACCTGGCCCTGGAGAAACCCGGCTGCACGCACCTGCTGCCCAAAACCGCGGCCCACGGCCACTGGCTGGTCGCCTGGAACGACAACCCCGACGGCACCAGCGCCGCTTTCGTGCGGGATCAGAAGAATGCCGAAACCAGCATCAGCGACTACGACATCAACCTGCCGCAAGTGCTGAACAACGAATTGCGCAAGATCCTCGTAGGCACCGACAAGGCCAAGGGTGGCCTGGCCATTCCGGTGGTCGAGGTGCCGGCGAGCCAGGCCCGGGATACCGTGACCCTGTTCCTCTCCGGCGACGGCGGCTGGCGTGACCTGGACCGCGACGTAGCCGATGAAATGGCCAAGATCGGCTACCCGGTGGTTGGCATCGACACCCTGCGCTACTACTGGCAGCACAAGAGTCCGGAGCAGAGCGCGGTGGACCTTGCCGAACTGATGCAGCACTACCGCCAGGTCTGGGGCACCAAGCGCTTCATCCTGACCGGCTATTCCTTCGGCGCCGATGTGTTGCCGGCGATCTACAACCGCTTGCCGGCCACCGAACAGCAGCGGATCGACGCAATCATCCTGCTGGCCTTCGCCCGCACCGGCAGCTTCGAGATCGAAGTCGAAGGTTGGCTTGGCAACGCCGGCACCGAAGCCGCCACCGGCCCGGAAATGGCCAAGTTGCCGGCCGAGAAAGTGGTGTGCATCTACGGCGGTGAAGAAGCCGACGAAAGCGGCTGCACCGACAAGACGGCCGTGGGTGAAGCCATCAAACTGCCGGGCGGCCACCCCTTCGACGAAAACTACCCGGCCCTCGCCAAGCGCCTGATCGATGAGATCAACAAGCGCCAGCCCAAGCCTGCCGATCAGTAATCCGATGCCGGCTTAACAAGAAGCCCCTGCCGCTTTGCAGCGTGCAGGGGCTTTTTTGTTGTGGCGGTGCCGGCGTCTTCGCGAGCAAGCTCGCTCCCACTGAGGGAGTGAGTCTTAGTAGACCTGCACTCGCCACAGCTCCCGCGAAGCGGACCCCGCCGACATCGGCAGCCGCCCATGCAGTGTTCGGTAGTTGTCGACCAACACCAGATCACCTTCGCTCCATGGATGGGCGATCAGGCACTCCGGGTCGTAGACCAGGCTGTTGACCTGCTCCAGCAACGCCTGTTGAGCCGCCTCGTCATGATCCTGCACGGACTGGCTGAGGGTCTGCAGTGTCGAATCGGTACCTTCCTGGTAACGCAGGATGAGTTCGCCGCTGCGGGGGTGACGATCCACCAGGCTGTACATGCGCGGTGAACCGCCGAAGTAGGTCATCTTGGTGTAGTAGGTGATGTTCACCGCCTGCCATTGCCGAGCGACCTGCAAGCCGACCTTGCGCAGCACGTTCCGGCTGTCGACGACGGTGGTCTGGCCTTCGCCCGGCAGCGGCGCCGTCTTGCAATACAACATGAACTTACTGGCGCAGAATTTCGGGTTGCGCTGCACCTGGGCATCGCTGTCGGGCAGCATGTTCAAGTCCCAGTGCAGAGGCGTTTTTTCCAGCGAATGCACCACGCCTTGCGGCTTGTCCGCCGGCTTGACCACGTGCACCGCGCCGAAGGCCCATTCGTACACCGTGCCAAAGCGTTCGCAACTACGGGCGAAACTGTCCTGGTCATCGAAATGACAGCCCT
>Ga0157373_10002927_pt1 | contig 12934 bp, 14 predicted proteins | sample C65metaG_FD_113460 | JGI IMG/M metagenome (GOLD analysis project Ga0157373, IMG submission 113460) | Corn rhizosphere microbial communities from Kellogg Biological Station, Michigan, USA - C6-5 metaG | ecosystem: Host-associated > Plants > Roots > Rhizosphere > Soil | place: USA: Michigan... | reverse complement strand
GCGGTCGAGAAGACTCGAACTTCCACGGGTTGCCCCACAGCGACCTCAACGCTGCGCGTCTACCAATTCCGCCACGACCGCTCGTGGTGAGGCGCGGGGGTTAGCAAACCCCGGCCCCGATGGGAACCCCTAGGCCGGGACCTTGTCGCCGCGCCCAAGCGGGTCGGGCAGGGCCTCGTCCTCGCCTACAAATTCAAGCGAAACCGAGTTGATGCAAAAGCGCAGTCGTGTCGGCGGCGGGCCGTCGGGGAAGACGTGGCCCTGGTGGCTGTCGCAGCGGGCGCAGCGGGTCTCGATGCGGACCATGCCGTAGCTGGTGTCGCGCACCTGTTTCACATGCGTCTCATCGAAGGGCGCGTAGAAGCTCGGCCACCCCGTACCGCTCTCGAACTTGGTCACCGACCGGAACAGCGGCAGCCCGCAGAGCCGGCAGCAATAGACCCCCGGCCGTTTCTCCCCGAGAAGCCCGCCGCAGAACGGCGCCTCGGTGCCATGCTTGAGGAGAACGTCGCGTTCCTCCCGCGTCAGCGCCGCCTCCAGACGGGCGCGCTCGTCGGCGCTGGGCGGGGTCAGGTCGAAGCCGGAGGGGGATGTGTCGGTCATGGAGTGCAATGTAGTGGCTTCCGCCTCGACGGGAAGCGTTGCAAACGCCGTCCGCGCCGTCTAACTCCACGCGACATTTTCGTGCGCGAGGGGCGTTCGTCAGCCGATGTTTTCGAAGATTCTGATCGCCAACCGGGGTGAGATCGCGGTCCGGGTCATCAAGACCTGCCGCCGGATGGGCATCAAGACGGTGGTGGTCTACTCGGAGGCCGACGCGGACTCCATGGGCGTGGAGATGGCCGATGAGAGCGTCTTCATCGGCCCGGCGCCCGCGTCCGAATCCTACCTCGTCGCCGACAAGATCATCGCTGCCTGCAAGCAGACGGGCGCCGAGGCTGTACACCCCGGCTTCGGCTTCCTGTCGGAGAAGGCCGAGTTCGCCCAGCGCTGCGCCGACGAAGGCATTGTCTTCATCGGCCCCAACCCCAAGGCCATCGAGGCCATGGGCGACAAGATCGAGTCCAAGAAGTTCGCGGCCAAGGCCGGCGTCTCCTGCGTGCCGGGCCACATCGGCGAGATCGACGACACCGCCCATGCCGTGAAGATCTCCGAGGAGATCGGCTATCCCGTGATGATCAAGGCCAGCGCCGGCGGCGGCGGCAAGGGCATCCGGGTCGCCTGGAATCGCAAGGACGTGGAAGAGGGTTTCCCCGCTGTCCGCGCCGAGGCCAAGGGCGCGTTCGGCGACGACCGCATCTTCATCGAGAAGTTCATCGAAAGCCCGCGCCACATCGAAATCCAGGTGCTGGGCGACAAGCACGGCAACGTCGTCCACCTGTTCGAGCGCGAGTGCTCCATCCAGCGCCGTAACCAGAAGGTCATCGAGGAGGCCCCCTCCCCGCTGCTCGACGAAAAGACCCGCGCGGCCATGGGCGCCCAGGCCGTCGCGCTGGCCAAGGCGGTGAATTACGACAGCGCCGGCACCGTCGAGTTCGTCGCGGGGCAGGACAAGTCCTTCTACTTCCTCGAAATGAACACCCGCCTGCAGGTGGAGCACCCGGTCACCGAGCTGATCACCGGCCTCGACCTCGTCGAGCAGATGATCCGCTCGGCCTATGGGGAGAAGCTGGCGTTCGGCCAGAAGGACCTGAAGATCAACGGCTGGGCCATCGAGAGCCGCATCTACGCCGAAGACCCCTACCGCAAGTTCCTCCCGTCCATCGGCCGCCTCGTCCGCTACGAGCCGCCGAAGGAAGGCGAGCAGGAGGGCTACACCGTCCGCAACGACGCCGGGGTCCGCGAAGGCGACGAGATCTCGATGTTCTACGATCCGATGATCTCCAAGCTCTGCACCTGGGGAAAGACGCGGCTGGCGGCCATCGACGGCATGGGCCGCGCGCTCGAGGACTTCCACATCGAGGGCTTGGGCCAGAACATCCCGTTCCTGGCGGCTGTCATGGACCAGGAGCGGTTCCGATCGGGCAAGCTGTCGACCAATTACATCAAGGACGAGTTTCCCGACGGCTTCAAAGGCACGGAGCCGACGCCCTTCCAGATCGACGTGATGATCGCAGCCGCCGTCGCCATGCACCGCATCACCTGGCGGCGCGCCGGCGGCAACATGCGCAACGACTGGTACGTGCTGGTCGGCCATGACAAGCGGCTGGTCGCCATCGAGGGCGAAGGCGACGACCTGACCATCCGTCTGCCCGAAGAGCAGCGCTCGCTGGTGCTGGACGGCGTCACCTGGCGCCCCGGCAAGCCGCTGCTGCGCGGGCGCCTCGACGGTCAGGACTTCACCGTCGCCGTCAAACCGGCCGCCGAGGGCTTCATCGTCCGCCACCGCGCCGCACAGGCCAAGGTGCTGGTGCTGACGCCCCGCTCGGCCGAGCTGCACGAGAAGCTGCCGGAAAAGCAGGCGGCCGACACCTCGAAGATGATCATCTCCCCCATGCCGGGTCTCGTCGTCTCCATGGACGTGAGCGTCGGCCAGGAGGTGAAGGAGGGCGAGGTGGTCTGCGTCATCGAGGCGATGAAGATGCAGAACATCATCCGCGCCGAACTCGACGGCGTCGTGAAAGCCGTGTCGGCCAAGGGCGGCGACAGCGTCGCGGCAGACGAGGTGCTGGTGGAGTTCGCCTGAGGCCCCTAAGTTCGGGGCGTTGCGAACGGGAGTCGTCATGGGCGGCCAACTTGATTGGGTGGAGCTGTTCTTCTCCTCCGCGGGCCGTCTGGCGCGCGGTCCCTTCCTCGTGGCCGCCGCCGTCCTGATCGCCGTCGCCGCGCTTTATGAAAGCCTGATGGGGCCGACGCTGCACTGGCTGACCGGCTGGCTGATTTACCCGCTGCTGATCTTCTGCGCCGCCTGCATCCTCTCCAAGCGCCTGCACGATCGCGGCCGCAACGGCTGGATTGCCGCCATCATCATCCTGGCCCTGATCGCGGTCTGGCCGGCGCCCTCCGGCTTCTTCGACTTCCTCTTCGCGCTCGTCCTAATCTGGGGCGCGGTGGAACTGGGCGCGCTGCCCGGCGAGCAAGGGGCCAACCGCTACGGCCCCAACCCGCTAAAAGCGGTCACGGCCTGAACCTTCAGGGAAGTGGCGGAGGTTCGTCCCGAACCTCACCGAAGACCTTTGTGAAGGCTGAGCGCAGCGCCGCATCCGCCTTGTCCATCGTCACGGGAAGTCCGAGGTCCACCAGGCTCGTCACCCCGTGCTCAGTCACGCCGCAGGGCACGATGCCGGAGAAGTGGCTCAGGTCCGGCTCAACGTTCAGGGAAATCCCGTGGAAGCTGACCCATTTGCGCAGCTTCACCCCGATAGCGGCGATCTTGTCCTCGCGCGCCCAGCCCGGCCCCTTGCGCTCGACCCAGACGCCGACGCGACCAGGCCGCAGCTCACCGCGCACGTTGAAGGCCGCCAGCGCCTCGATGATCCAGCCTTCCAGCGCGGCGACGAAAGCCCGCACGTCGCGCGTGCGCTTCGTCAGGTCGAGCATCACGTAGGCCACCCGCTGGCCGGGCCCATGGTACGTGAACTGACCGCCGCGTCCCGAGCGGAACACCGGAAACCGAGCCGGCTCCAGCAGATCGGCGTCCTTCGCCGACACGCCGGCCGTGTAGAGCGGCGGGTGCTCCAGCAGCCAGACCAGCTCGCCCGCCGCGCCCTCGGCGATGGCCGCGGCGCGCGCTTCCATGGCCGCGACGGCATCGGGATAATCCACAAGACCCGACGAAACCGCCCATCCCGCCGGTATATCGTCCGCGCGCGCGAGACTCCCCCTATGGTCGGGGTGCGACATCTGGTCTCGAGATTTTTCGGCCAAGTTCACCGTTCATCAGCCTTCAGAGGGCCATTTGCACGATATGGCTGGTGATTTCACGTCTGCACAGTCGGCTAAGGGCCGCCGGGCGCTCAAGCGAACCATGCTGCTTGGGCGGCTGGTGCTGTTTTTCGCCCTGCTCGGCAGCGCGCTGCTCCTGTGGTTCACCGCCCACGCCGTCGATGAGCTCCAGGCCCGTGAAGAACGGGTGCTGGTGCAGCACACGCTAACCCGCTTTCAGGAGCGGGTCATAGGCGATGTCACGACGGTGACCGTCTGGGACCAGGCCTACCGCATCTTCCAGCCCGGCGGCGATCTGGCCTGGGCGGATTCGGAAATCGGCAGCTATTACGCAAACAACCGCGGGCACGACGTGACGTTGGCGATCGATGATCACGACCGGCCGTTTTACGGCTGGACGGCCGACCATCGGGTGACGCCGGAGAGCCTGGCCGACTTTCAGGAGGCCGCCGCCCCCTTGATCGCCAAGGTGCGCGCCGCCGAGCGCCTGAAAAGCCCCACCCCGGACCTGGGACGCAGCGACCCCGGCTTCGCGCAGACCGCCGGGGGCCTGGTGCTCTGGAACGGGACCTACTACGTCGCCGGGGTTTCAAACGTCGTGCCCGAGACCGCTGCCGCACCTCGACGCCCCGGAACCGTCATCGTGGTCTCCGCCGAACGATTCGATGGCATCCTGAAACAGCTCAGCGACGAACTGCGGGTCCACAAGGCGAGCATCCTTCCCGCGGCCCTGCCGCATGACAACAGTATCCCCCTGGTGGATGTTCACGGCCGCACCGTCGGCGTCCTGGACTGGGAGCCAAAGCGGCCGGGCATGGCCGTTCTGCGCACCGCCATGCCGTTGGTCGGTCTGGGGCTTTTGGCGGTGCTGTTGCTGGCCGTCGCCTTCGCCATGCATGTGCGCGGCATAGCCGAGGACCTTGAGGCCGAGGAGCTGGGCCACCAGAAGGCCATGCGCGACCTCGTCCACGCCCGGGACCGGGCCGAAGAAGCCAACCGCGCCAAATCGCAATTCCTCGCCAACATGAGCCACGAAATCAGGACACCGCTCAACGGCATCCTCGGCATGGTTCAGGTCATGGAGCGCAGCAAGCTGGGCGAACCGCACGCCGAGCGGCTGGAGATCATCCGCCAGGCCGGCGAGACGCTCCTGTCCGTCCTCAACGGCATCCTCGACCTGTCCAAGGTCGAAGCCGGCCGTTTCGAACTCGACATCCAGGAGTTCGACCTCGGCGACATGGTCGGCGCGGCCTGCAAGCCGTTCGCCAACCTCGCGGCCCAGAAGGACATCGACTTCGAGATCGATGTGGACGCTGACGCGCTGGGCATCTGGCGCGGCGACGCGATGCGGCTGCGTCAGGTGCTATCCAACCTGACCGCCAACGCGGTGAAGTTCACCAGCCACGGCGGCGTGCGGGTGCGGGTGCGCGCCACGGCCAAGGGACTGGCCTTCACGGTCAGCGACACCGGCATCGGCATCCCGTCGAACCGCGTCTCGGAACTGTTCGAGAAGTTCGTCAGGCCGATAGCTCGATGAGCCGCAAGTTCGGCGGCACGGGCCTTGGCCTCGCCATCTGCCGCGAGTTCGTCGACATCATGGGCGGGCGCCTGGCGGTGCAGACGCAGGAGGGCCTCGGCTCCACCTTCGCCTTCGAACTGCCGTTGCCCCGCGTGCGCGACAGCGCCCCGCAAGCCGAGGACGCCGGCGGCCCGGAGGCCGAACTGCCCTCGGTCCGGATCCTCGCCGCCGAAGACTCCAAGCCGAACCAGCTTGTGCTCAAGGCCCTGCTGGAGCCGCTCGGGCTGGAGGTCGAGGTGGTCGCCGACGGCGAAGAGGCTGTGCGCGCCTTCAAGAACGACGACTTCGATCTCGTCCTGATGGACGTGCAGATGCCCAACATGAACGGCGTCGAGGCCACCATGGCCATTCGCGCGTTCGAGGCGCAGGAGTGCCGCCGCCGCACGCCGATCCTGGCGCTGTCCGCCAATGTGATGAGCCATCAGCTCAGGGACTATGCGGCCGCCGGAATGGATGGTTGCGTGGCCAAGCCCATCGACGCCGCCGCCCTCGTCGACGCGATCCGGGGCGCGCTCGACATCCCCCAGCCGGCCGAACCGGCCAGCGGCCGCAAGAAGACTACTTCAGCGGCTCACTGAGCAGCGTCTTCACGAACGGACCGATCCACGGGTTGCGGTCCCGCCGCAGCCGCTCGGCGTGATAGATGTGCAGCAAGTCCGAGTAGGTCTGGTCGTAATCCTCGTTGACCAGCACATAGTCGTATTCCGCCCAATGCCCGATCTCGCCCGGGGCTCGCGCCAGTCGGCGGTGGATCACTTCTTCGGAATCCTGCGCGCGCGTGTGCAGCCGCCGTGACAGCTCCTTCATCGAGGGCGGCAGGATGAAGACGCGCACTACGTCGGCCGCGGCCACTGTGTGGATCGCCTGCGCGCCCTGCCAGTCGATGTCGAACAGCACGTCGCGCCCGGCTTCCAACGCGGCCATCACCGGCTCCTTTGGCGTGCCGTAGCAATGCTCGTGGACCTCGGCGTGCTCGAGGAAGGCGCCCGCAGCCCGCATCGCCTCGAACCGCGCGCGGTCGATGAAGTGGTATTCGCGTCCGTCGTCCTCGCCCGGCCGCGCGGCCCGCGTGGTCGCCGAGATCGACAGCTCCAGCTCGGAATGGTCGCTGACCAGCTTGCGCGCCAGCGTGGTCTTGCCCGCGCCCGAGGGGCTGGAGATCACCAGCATCAGGCCGCGGCGGCGGCGCGCGTCACTCGACATTCTGCACCTGCTCGCGAAGCTGCTCGATCACCGCTTTGAGGTCGAGCCCGACCGCGGTCAAGGCCGTGGTCGCCGACTTCGAGCAGAGCGTGTTCGCCTCGCGCATGAATTCCTGCATCAGGAAGTCGAGCCGGCGCCCGGCCGCGGCCTTGTCGGCCATCAGCGCGCGGGCCGCCGCGACGTGGGCGATCAGCCGGTCCAGCTCCTCGCGCACGTCGGCCTTCACGGCCATGGCGGCCGCTTCCTGGACGATGCGGTCCTCGTAGGCCCCCTCGCCCACCAGTTCGGCCATGCGGCGGGTGAAGCGCTCCTTGATCACGGCAGGCTGACCGGCGGCCTCGCCCTCGGCGACACCGACCAGCACCTCGATGCGCGCGATCAGCCCGTTCAGCACCGGCGTCAGCGCCGTCCCTTCCGCCTGGCGCGAAACCCTCAGGGCGTCGAAGGCGGCATTGATGGAGACGCCAATGGCCGCCTCCAGCGCCGCGCGCGCCTCAGGGTCTTCTTCCGCGCCCGTTTCCACGACACCCGGCAGCGCCAGCAGACCCGCCATGTCGGGCGCCGAAGCCCTGCCCGCCTCCACCAGCGGCCCCGCCAGCGCGAGATAGCGCTCCAGCTGCTCGATATTCACCGACGCCGCCGCGCCGGACGAGCGTTTGGCCTGAACGCCGACGGTGACCTGCCCGCGCTGGAACCGCGCCTGCGCCGCCTCGCGGGCGATGCGGTCGAGGCCATCGAACCCCGGCGGCCCGCGAAAACGGACTTCGAGGTTGCGGCCGTTGACCGAGCGCGCTTCGACAGCCCAGGTCCAGCCGCCCTGGGCGCCTTCCTGCCGCGCGAAGCCGGTCATGCCCGACAGCGCCATCAGCGAACCCCCGCGACGGGCGCCTGAACTTGAGCCTGCGCCTTGGCCTGAGCTTCCTGCTGCGCCTCGATCTGGCGCCACTTCGCCACGTTGGCCTGATGCGCCTCAAAGGTCGAGGCGAAGACGTGCCCGCCGGTCCCGTCGGCCACAAAGAACAGCTCGGTGGTCTTCGGCGGATTGAATGCGGCCTCCAGGGAGGCCTTGCCCGGATTGGCGATCGGCGTGGGCGGCAGGCCGGTGATGACATAGGTGTTGTAGGGCGTGGCCTTGGCCACCTCGGACGCCAGGATCGGGCGGCCGAGCGGCCGGCCCTGCGTCAGGCCGTAGATGATGGTCGGATCGCTCTCCAGCTTCATGCCCCGCGCCAGCCGGTTCAGGAACACCGCCGCGATGCGCGGGCGCTCGGCCGGCACGGCCGTCTCCTTCTCGACGATGGAAGCCAGCGTCACGGCCTCCTGCGGCGTCTTGTAGGGCAGCCCCGGCGCGCGGTCGGCCCACAGCTGGTTCAGGAGCTTCGTCTGCGCCTCTTCCATCTGGCGCAGCACCTCGGCCCGCGTCTCGCCGCGCTGGATTTCGTAGGTGTCGGGCAGGATCGCGCCCTCGGGCGGGGCGACGGCGGGCCCTATCAGCAGAGGCTCGGCCGACAGCGCATCGGCGACCATCTGCGAGGTGAAGCCCTCCGGCACCGTCACCACGTGGCGCACGAAGCGGCCATGGTGGATGTCGCTGAGGATGCGCCACATCGGCTCGTGCGAGGGGATCAGGTATTCGCCCGCCTTCAGGCTCCGCGAGGCGCCTGTGACCTTCGCCGCGACCATGAACAGCGTCGGCGAGGTGACGACCCTCGCCCTGTCGAGCGCGTCGGCGATATCGCCCAGCGTCGCGCCGCGCGTCAGGATCACCGTGGTCGCCTGGCCGTGCCGCGCCTTGGGCCCTGGCCCAAAGCAGGCGAGCGCCGCCCACATCAGCCCCAGCGCCACGACGACCAGCGCCAGACGCGCAAGGCCGCCCGGCCTCATCTTGCGGAAGACCCGGCCCCGGCCTCTGCGGCGCGCGCGGGAAAGGGCGCGTGACCTGGGGCTCACGTGACCTTCTTGAAGATGAGCGCTGCGTTGGTGCCGCCGAACCCGAAGCTGTTCGACATCACCGTGTCGATCTTCATCGGCCTGGCCTTGTTGGGCACGAGATCCATCACCGTCTCGACGTTCGGGTTTTCGAGGTTGATCGTCGGCGGCGCGATCTGGTCGCGGATAGCCAGCAGCGAGAAGATCGCCTCCACGGCCCCGGCTGCGCCCAGCAGGTGGCCGATGGACGACTTGGTGGACGACATGGCGACGTTCTTCGCGTGGTCGCCCAAAGCGCGTTCCACCGCGCCCGCCTCGATGCCGTCGGCCATGGTCGAGGTGCCGTGGGCGTTGACGTAGTCGACCTCCGACGGGTCGATCCCGGCGTCCTTGATCGCCGCCTTCATCGCCCGGAAGCCGCCGTCGCCGTCCTCGGCCGGCGCGGTGATGTGGTAGGCGTCGCCGGACAGGCCGTAGCCCGCCACCTCGCCGTAAATCTTCGCGCCGCGGGCCTTGGCGTGTTCGTATTCCTCCAGCACCAGGATCCCGGCGCCCTCGCCCATGACGAAGCCGTCGCGTCCGGCGTCGTAGGGGCGCGAGGCCTTCTCCGGCGTGTCGTTGTAGGAGGTCACCATCGCCCGGCAGGCGACGAAGCCGGCGATGCCCAGCGGACAGATCGCGGCTTCCGCCCCGCCCGCCACCATCACGTCGGCGTCGCCGTAACGGATCATCCGCGCCGCATCGCCGATGGCGTGCGCGCCGGTGGCGCAGGCGGTGACCACCGAGTGGTTCGGGCCCTTGAAACCGTAGCGGATCGAGACCTGCCCGGAGCCGAGGTTGATCAGCGACGAGGGAATGAAGAAGGGGCTGACCCGGCGGGGACCCTTTTCCGCCATCTCGACGGCCACCCGCTCGATGCTGGTCAGGCCGCCGATCCCGGAACCGATCATGACTCCGGTCCGCTCCCGCGATTCTTCGTCTTCCGGCATCCAGTTGGCGTCGCGCACCGCCTCGTCGGCGGCGGCCACGGCGTAGAGGATGAAGTCGTCGACCCGGCGCTGGTCCTTGGGGCTCATCGTCTGGTCGGGATCGAAGGCGCCGGGCACGTCCGGTCCGCCCCCGCCGCGCCCGTCGATGCGCGGCACCTCGCAGGCCACCTCGCAGCCGAAGCCGGCCGGATCGAACGAGCTGATGCGATTGGCGCCCGACTTGCCGGCCAGGATGCCCTTCCAGGTCACATCGACGCCGTGGCCGAGCGGCGTGATCATGCCGATACCGGTGACGACGACTCGACGCATTTCGCTACTCCCTGGGCGCGCTAACGAAAACCGCCGCGCGCACTAAGGCAAGAGCCCGTGCACGCGGCGGTAAAATCGAAGGTCCGGACAGGACGTTCAGGGGCCTTAGCCGCCAGTCTTTTCCTGGATGAACTTCACGGCGTCGCCGACCGTCTGGATGTGCTCGGCCGCGTCGTCTGGGATTTCGATGTCGAACTCTTCCTCGAACGCCATCACCAGCTCGACGTTGTCGAGGCTGTCGGCGCCCAGGTCATCGATGAAGCTCGCCTTCTCGGTGACCTTCTCGGGGTCAGCGTCGAGGTGCTCGATCACGATCTTACGCACCCGCTCGAGAATGTCGGACATTAGGTTGGTCCCTCTTTGACTTACGTTGGTCGCCGCCGGCGAGCTCTCCCCGGCAGTAATTCGGGGCCTCGCTAGCATGTTCCATTAGGGGTGACTAGCGCCCCCCGGCTCGGCTCAGATCATCGCCATGCCGCCGTTCACGTGCAAGGTCTGGCCTGTCATGTAGGCGGACTCCTCGCTCGCCAGATAGACGCAAGCCGCCGCCACGTCGGCGCCCGAGCCCAGCCGCCCGGCCGGGATCTTGCCCATGATGGCCTCGCGCTGGGCTTCGTTCAGGTCGTCGGTCATGGGGCTTTCGATGAAGCCCGGCGCGACGCAGTTGACGGTCACGTTTCGGCTCGCAACTTCCTGCGCTAGTGCTTTGGAAAACCCGATCATTCCGGCTTTCGAGGCAGCGTAGTTCGCCTGTCCCGGATTGCCCGTCACGCCCACCACCGAGGTAATGCCGATGATGCGCCCGAACCGGCGCTTCATCATGCCCCTGAGTGCGGCGCGGGAGAGTCGGAAGTAGCTTTCGAGGTTGACCTTGATCACCTGCTCCCAGTCCTCGTCGTTCATCCGCAGCATCAGGCCGTCGCGCGTGATGCCCGCGTTGGCGACGAGCACGTCGATCTGCCCATTCGCCGCGGCCTCGGCCCTACCGATCAGCCCATCCACGTCGGCCGAGTCCGACAGATTCGCCGCCACCACCGAGACCCGTATGCCGAGTTCCCCCGACAACGCATCCAGCGCCGCCTGCCGCGTGCCGGACAGCACCACGTGGGCGCCTTGAGCATGGAGGGCTCTTGCAATTGCCCCGCCAATCCCACCGGTGGCTCCCGTCACGAGAGCGGTTTTGCCTGAAAGATCAAACATTTCGTCCCCTTCCACCGCTCACCCCGGCGAAAGCCGGGGCCCAAGCTGAGGCGCCGCATGGGTCCCGGCTTTCGCCGGGATGAGCGGAGTTAAAGTGATTTAGCGAAGGCTTCCAAATCCGAGGGCGTATTCAGCGGCGTGGCCTCCGCGTCCGGCGCGATGCGCTTGGCCATGCCGGAGAGAACCTTGCCCGCGCCAGCTTCCGCAAAGCGCGTGACGCCGCCCTCGCCCGCCAGCCACTCCATGCTCTCGCGCCAGCGCACCCGGCCGGTGACCTGCTCGACCAGCAGGCGGCGAATCTCGTCAGGCGCATGCACGGGGCGGGCCGTGACGTTGGCGACTAGCGGCGTGCGCGGGGCGACAATCTGCGTCCGCGACAACGCTTCGGCCATCTCGTCGGCGGCAGGCTGCATCAGCGGACAATGGAAGGGCGCCGAGACGTTCAGCGGGATCGCCCGCGCGCCCAGCTCCTTGGCCTTCTCGATGGCCCGGTCCACGGCGGCCTTCTCACCGGAGATGACGACGTTGCCCTGGTTGTTGTCGTTGGCGACCACGCAGACGCCGACCTCCGCGCCCGCGGCCGCCGCGGCTTCCGCCAGCGCCACATCCGTCTTCGGCCCGATCAGCGAAGCCATCGCGCCCGCGCCCACCGGCACGGCCCGCTGCATCGCCTGCCCGCGCAGTTTCAAAAGCCGCGCGGTATCCGACAGGCTGATCGCGCCAGCCGCCGCCAGCGCCGAGTATTCACCCAGCGAGTGACCCGCCACGAACGCCGCCGTCTCCACCGAAACCCCGAACTCCCGCTCCAGCGTGCGCATCACCGCCAGGCTGACCGCCATCAGCGCGGGCTGGGCGTTCTCAGTCAGCGTCAGGTCGCCCTCCGGTCCCTCGCGCATCAGCTTCGACAGCTTCTGCGACAGCGCCTCGTCGACCTCCTGAAAGACCTCGCGGGCGGAGGCGAAGGTGTCGGCCAGCTCCGCGCCCATGCCAACGGCCTGGCTGCCCTGTCCGGGGAAGATGAAGGCAAGGCTCATACACACGCTCCCGTTCGAGTCAGGCGGCCACGGTTAGGGCGCCCGGCGCGAGCGGGCAACTACTGCGCGGGCGTCGGGGCTCCCGCCGGGCCGAGGTTCGTATCGACCGTCGCCGCCACGGGCTGAGCCGCAGCTTCCACGCTCTGCGCGGGAGGCCCGCTCGCCGCGGTCTGCACCGGCGCCTCGGCGGCCTTCTTTTTCTTTTCGCCGAACAGGGTGTGGAAGAGCCGCCCGACACCGCGCCCGACCTTGCCGCCAACCCAGCCGCCCGCGACGTTACCTACCGGCCCGCCGGCCGCGCCCGCGATGCTGCCGACCACGCCGCCAACGGCGCCGCTGACGGCCACCACGGGCTTGGGTTTGTCGGGCTCAGGCTTCTTCTCCGGCTGAGCAGGGGCGGGCGTTGTCGCGGGAGCCTGAGCGGGCGCCGCCGCCGGGACTTCCTGCTGGGCGAAGGCCGCCATGGGAACGGCGGCCATGGAAAGAGCAATCAACGCACTGACAGGTTTACGCATGAGCTTACCTCGTATGAGAGGTGCAAACGCCTGTATCGCCTTGGAGTTCTTGCCTTTCGGCCCTCACGCACGTATAGGCGCGTCCTTCACGGAAGGCGGTTTCCACGCAGCCCGGCCTGTTCGGGCCATCCCGCTTGGAAATCCATCGTGTCCGCCGGTCTTCCGCCGACGGTCGCGCCGCCCTCCACCAACGGAAGGGAAAACATGGCGTTCTACGAACACGTGGTCATCGCGCGGCAGGACATCTCGCCGCAACAGGCCGAAGCTCTCAACGAGCAACTCAAAGCCCTC
>Ga0157373_10002918_pt1 | contig 12952 bp, 9 predicted proteins | sample C65metaG_FD_113460 | JGI IMG/M metagenome (GOLD analysis project Ga0157373, IMG submission 113460) | Corn rhizosphere microbial communities from Kellogg Biological Station, Michigan, USA - C6-5 metaG | ecosystem: Host-associated > Plants > Roots > Rhizosphere > Soil | place: USA: Michigan... | reverse complement strand
CTCAGTTCTGGACTGGGCGGCGGCGGCATTGCTGATCGCCGCCAGGTCGTCCTTGTGCAGGCCGGCCTGCTCGGAAAGCTTCTCGCCCATCCGCCAGTCCTGCACCTGCCAGGTGACGCCGGCGGCGGTCGCCATCAGCACCAGGATCAGCACCACCAAACCGGCCAGCTTCTGTACCGGCGTCATGCCAGCACCTTTTTCGCGCGCTCCCACAACTGCAAGCGATCTTCCAGGCCGTTGAGACCACCATTAATGCGGCGGGTGATCTTCGTGAACTCCCCCTGATCCGCCAGCGTGTTCAGCCCCTTGGTGGACCAGAACCAGGCCGCAGACATCGCCGCGTGCCGGGGCAGCTCGAGCAATTCCGGGTTGCTGATGAGGTCCAGGCCCAGTGCCTCGCCGCAGGCAGCGTAATTCGCCCGCCCGGTGATCTGGATCAGTCCGCGCCCACGGTACTTCGAGCCGTCACCCTTGACGTTGTTTCCCAGATCGGCACGGCCTTCGTAAGTGAGTTGCTGCGCAGTGGGCCCCCAAATCTCGCGCACGTAGCGCAGTTGGCCGGATTCGTGCCCAACCTGGGCTATGAATGCAGCGGCGCGCGCGGTGCCCACGATGCCGTAGCGGTTCATGGCCGTGTTCAGGGCAGGAACAAAAACGCCTGCTTGGTGGCCGGCGTTCGGGAGGATCTGCAGCAACTGCTGCTCGGTGATCGGCATGGCTTTCTCCAGGCAAAAAAATACCCGCTCATGGCGGGATTCGGCTTTGCTTATTGCGCTTTACTACGGGGAGACGGGCAGCGGGAATCGCTCTTTGATTGCGGTTACTGACTCTACCCACGGGCCAAAGTCGGGCTGATTTCCTTTGAGCAGCGCGTCGTACGCGATTTCGAGACGGAGTCCGTCCGACTCGATCTGATACGCGGCGCGCCGCTGTGCACGGGCGTTTTCCAGTGCTGCAAGGTATTCGTCCGTTCGTTTCTTTTCGGCAGTAACCGCCTGGGTGAAGTCAATCACTCGACAATCTCCTTATCAGGTTTTGGATCAAAGTCAGTAGGCAGTACTACTCGGCCATCCGGAGGGTTGACAATATCAACTGGATACCAAGAGTTCCTCCCCGCGTCGGGGCCTACAGGCATCGTGATAGTGACCACCAAACGACCATCCACTCGTTCAACGGGATCGTTTATCCATTCGCACGCTATAGCTTGAGCTGGAAGCGTTGCTCCATCTGGCAAGGGGCCAAAGTCGAGGAAAAGCCCATTGATCGTCAGTGCATCGCCTGCTTTAATTATTTCAAGAGTCTCATCTGATCGGGTAGAAACTAGCTTAATGATCATTTCCATTTACCCAAGGCTATATAGTTACAGGTGTAAGTTCGGGCAGCAACGGACGCGGTGGATATTATTAGTGGAACTCCGATAGATGCCGTAGATCCGCCACTGCCATCCCATGTAATAACTCCAGCGCTAAAAGACTGACAGCTGAACGCTGGCACTCCAACAAACCCAGCAGGGAAAGTGATGCTGTTTGCATACCCATAAAACAGTGATCCTAATGCATTGGTCGCGGCACAGGATCTGGCTACGACGCCAAAACATATTTGCGTTCCGTCCGCAAAACGAACGTAGCTACCGTTCGCGTTAGTTCCAGTTTCAAATATTGCACCTGAGCTTGCAGAGCCCACCAGGTCCGCGTAAGCACCAGTCTTCAAACTGACTGTGTTGCCAGTGCCGCCCTTAAGCACTGGCAGAATGTCGTAATTCCCGGTTGTTCCAAGCGCAGCGAGCTTAGGACCAAATTGGTTGTTGAGGTTGTTGAAGGCATCCGACAACATTTTGTCGTATCCCTGCACAGGCATAATGGCGTAGGCAGCGCCGCTTGCTGTGGCACCTTTATATGCTGGCAGGATGGAGATCACCGTGGAGCTGGCGACGTTGGCCAACTCATAGTTCACTCCGTCAGGACCAATGAACGAATCCCCAATCCTGCTGCTCGCAGCGAAATCCACGTTCGTGCCAATGACTGTGTTGCTGCCGTTCTGTACGGCAACTGTTCCTGCTCTTTGCCAAACCATAGTTTTCTCCAATTTGGCTGACGACATTTACTGGGGGCATAGCTGCTAAATTATTGGCTTTGCAAAAACAACAGGCACAAAAAAGTACCTGTAGTTCGTAACTCCAACAGTAAACATGACGATTCTGTTATTGGCGTAATCCCATGTACAGTAAAGCTTTGCAGATCTGGTGCTCGCTGCACTGACATCCATGCCTATGTTATTAATCATCATGTAGTCACCGGAATTCAGAGGGGACGGAGCCGTAAAGTTGATCTGTGTGGTTCCCTGCCCAGTTTGGTTTGAGCCTATAAAAGTCCATGCTGAAATTATTCTGGTGAATTGGGCACAGGGCGTACCGCTATCAAATAGAAGTTTCCCGGCGCCATCCCATAGCCGAAAGCCATATTTAGCCGTTGGCGTTGATTGGAAGGCGGCAGCAAAATACTTCCCTGCACCTCCGCCAGAGAATGAGAAACCCGTCCAGTTACCGGCGTTACCGTTAATCCTGGCATAGCTAAGTGTGAAAGAGCTATTCGGCCTTATGAAGACTAACGGTGGTTCCTGGGTCGTAATTGGAGTCGGAAAATTAACTGCCCCGGAATAGTCACCTTTATGTATTACTACAAGCCGGGAAAACTCAGAGTCCAAAACGACAGTGTCATTGTTATTTGTGAATTGCATCCCGTAAGCCATTACTTATACCTCATCACCATCACTCGCTGCGTGGCAAGTGCAGGTGCTGGGGAAGCGCTGCCTTGAATCATCCGATTTATAAACCAGACCCGAACAGCACCGTTTAAAACCTCCGGCTCTTGTTGTATTGCATAGAGATCCTGGGCGCTTGGGTCGGCGGGATATGGTGACACTGGGATCGATACAGCATTACACGTGCTTGGATTACAATCAGGCACCGCTATGTCGATGTAGCTGGTCCCTGCGGGCCTTACCAATGCCGAGTAAATAACCCTGACACTAAACGAGTTCTCATCAAGTTCCAGGAGGCCGGTCGGCCCCCAAACTCTCGCTCCATAGCTCATGCGGACAAATCCCCCCACTGGTAACGCTTATAGCCGTTTTCGTCGAATACCTTGCCGCCGGCGTTGTTGATTACCTGCCGTGCCTGCCCAGCACCCAAAGCGCTATTGATTTCAAAGGTCCCATCGAAGAAGAGCTTCCAGCCGCTAATGCCTGCCACGTAGTTGTTCGACTGGATGTAGTTGCCGATCTTGGCGTTGGTGATTGAGCCGTCCTCCAAGAAGGCCGACTTGATAAATGTCTGCCCGCCAGTAACAGAGAACGGCGACACAGGCGTACCGTTTGCCAAGTTCAGCAGCATGAACGTGTCAGCCCTTACGACGAACTGCGAAGAAACACCGGACGGGTCAACCTGCAGGCCCAGGCCGAACGATGCGGCGTACTTCTGGCCGCCAGCCGTGGTTTCCATTTTCACCGACCAAAGCGTCTGCAGTTGCCCGTTGGTGTTGGCCAGAGCCGAAGAGGTCTCTTGAATTGCCGAGGTGTTCTGACCAACCGTTGCCTGCAACTGTGTGGTCTTGGTGGCTTCCGCTTCAATGGCGGTAGCTCGGACTTTGCTCTCTTCGACGATCGCAGCGGTGCTGGCCCACCCCTTAAGAGCATCAGCCTTTGCCCCGCTGCCGCTGTCATCGCGTGCGGACGCACGCAGCGCATTGGTAGTGCTGGCCTGGGCCGTAACAACGCCATCGAGCTCTGTGATGTCCGCGGTGTTAGTCGCCACCTGCTGCGCCAGTCCATTGGCCGTCTCGACCGATTGACCAACGTCCAGCCAGTAAGTGGTGTTCGGCGGTGGGTTGTTGACCGGGACATTCACTTTGGCTTGGTAGATGCGGTCCGCCTCCACCACCATCTGGCCTTTCAGGTAAACCTGGGTAGGCACGTAGCCGCCGAGTGCATCCAAGTCGTCGATCTGGTCCTGCAGCCCATCCAGCTCACTGAGGAGGTCTTGGCCGAGCTCGGTTTTACTGATCTTACCGGCAAGCATGCCAAGGATCGGCCCGGCGTCCGAGCTGGCCTGGCCCATCACCCCGCCTACCACCGGATAGAACGGCCCGACGTTGCCGGTCCGGTCCACCAGGCGCGCCCAGAAGAACAAGGTTGCGCCCGCCAGAAGCGACTGCATCCGGTAATCGGCCTGCGGGTAAGCCAGGTCGGCCAGCTTGGTCGCCGCTCCCAGGTCGTTCGCGGGGCCATACCACAGCTCGGTGCGCTGGGTATCCTCGGCGCCAGCAGGGAAGCCCCACTTGATGCCGATGCCGAACAGTTCGCTGGTGGTGGTCAGGAACGAAACCGCCGGCGGCAAGCCAACCTTCCCCTCCAGATTGGTCAGGTTCGAGCTTTTCCAGATCGACGAGATCTCGAATGCGCTCACCGAACGCACGCGGGCCAGGTAGGCCCCCGAGTAAATACCGGTGACATCCACGCTTGTCGCGCCTGTGCGCTGTACCTTGATCCAGTTGCCGCTGTCCTTGCGCCATTCCACGTCATACGCGACCGCTCCGGTCACGGCGGGCCAGGATATGTTCATGGTGCTGATGGCGATGCCCTGGTTCACCGCGTAGCTCGACGTCAGCGTGACGCTCGCCGGCGCCGGAACGACGGTGATCGGCACAACGCTGATTGGGCGCTCTTCCAGGCGCGCGCCGGTGTCGATGTGCGCGAATTTGCTCGGGTCATACTGCACGGCCGAGATCTCGAACACGCCTGGCTCCGGCCGGGCCACGCTTACCACCCTGTACAACGGGATTGCCAGATCGTCGGCATCCAGCGCCCACACCAGTTCGGGTTCGGGCGCAACGGAGTAGGCAACGGTAACGGTGACCTGTCGGCCGCTGACCAATTGTACGGTGCGCCCTTCGCACTTGCCGTCTGGCAGGTTGAGGATCAGCCTGTCGCCGGGCTTGGCCTGGGTGTTGCGATCCAGTGTGATGACCTTGCCGCTCACCGCCGAGATACGCCCACCGATAGGCCTGCCGGCCAGCAGTTCGTCAGCGATCGGGATCACGTAGCCAGGCAGCGGGATACGCCCATCGAGGCCGACCTTGAAGGTAACGGCCCGGTCCTTGGAGTTGGTGAGCAACGCCCACTTACCGCGGCGCTGCGCCTCCGACTCGCGGGTGCAACCAATCGCGCTGATCTCCAGCGGGTTATCGCCGTAGCGCCGCTGCAACTTGGCATCGGTCACAGCGGTGACGTCGGTATCGTAGTTGTTGAGCGGGTTGTCGTAGCTGATCAGTGCCCTGGTGTAGCGCGTGCGCTCCGATGCGCTCGAGTAGGTGAACTTGCCGTCAATGACGTTCGCCCGGGTATAGGCGAAGTCGAAGTCAGTAGCCCGTGGCATATCCGCCAACGTAAAGACCTGGCCTTGGGCCCAGTAGGTCATGCCCCGGTAAATCGCCGAGATATCGCGCAGCAGCGACCAGGCGTCAGCCTTGCTCTGCAGGTTCAGGTTGCAAATGAAGCGCGGTTCCATGCCGCCCTTACCGTCCGGTACCAACTGGTCGCAATACTGCGAGATCCGATACAGCTCCCACTTGTCGACCATCCAGGGTTTGATACGGCGGCCAAGGCCGAAACGGTCGTTCGTGGTGATGCCGTAAGTGTGCCAAACAGGGTTGTCGGTCCAGGCCTCTTTGAATGTTCCGTCCCAGACGCCCGTATAGGTTCGCGACCTGGTGTCGTAGTTGCTCGGCACCTGCCATTTCCGCCCATCACATTCGATCGTTACCGCAGGGATGCTGCGGAACTGCACGGCAGAAAACTCGATGTAAAGCAGCGCGGTGTTCGGGTACCGGATCTTGGCGTCAATCACCTCGGTGAAGCCGGCAATCTGCATGGTGTCGGAGATTTTGTTGTTGTTCTGGTTGGCCGTCAGTCGAGTGATGCGCAGCAGCCACCCAGTTGTCGCGCGCGGCAGATTGATACGGCGGGTCCGCTCGTACAAGCTGGTGGTTTTGCCGGACACGGCCTCGTTCAAAACCTCCTGATACGTGCCCCCATCCGTTGCCAGCTCGACCTTATACCCGATCGTGTAACCGTTGATGTTGCCGCCGGAATCCACCGATTGGAGCGCAGGCCAGGCAAAGCGCACACGTACAGCTGAGAGCTGGGTATTGGTGATCGCTCGAACCCACGGCGTGCCGCTGCGCAGCTCGGTGCTGATGGTTGTTTCGTTCTCGACCGATGGGATGCCCTGGATATAGGACTGGTCCACCGCACCAGTGCGCCACTCCCACTTCACGTTCGGGAAGTTCATGTTCCCCTGCGGGTCTTGCAGAGGTGTGTTGTCGAGAAAGATGTCCTTGGCAGTTGGCGTACCCTCGAACTCGCCCTCCCCTATGGCGATCAACATTTTGGCGATGGCAACGGAGCGCAGGCTGTCCGGGGCTTCCGTTGGCGTTTTTGGTTTCTCTTCGCCGCCCTTGGCGCCGTGGATATCAATCTTGCGTGCTGCGCCCATGCTTTTCTCCAGGCAATAAAAAACCGCCTCATGGGCGGCTGCGGTGCTTCAGGTGTTGGCTACATCTGGTCTTCGGCGTAAATGGCGGCACTTATGATCGCACCACCCCATCGCCGGCGGCCTGCACAAAGCGGGACCGGGCTACCGGATGCGGTGGTGTTCTTGGCGCTGCCGAAGGCGTAGCCAGGCGTATTTTCTGGCGCGGCGCTAGTCTTGAGGCCCGTGGCTTGCGGACTAAGCATTTGGATTACCCCACCGGCCGCAAGCGCAATGCCTGGTGCAGCAAGTACCTGAAATCCAGGGATGAAAGACACAGCTATCAGTACCGCACCGATGATTGTCTGGATGAGACCGGCTCGTTTGCTACCGGTAATAATTGGTGCGATTCGAATGTCACCAGCGCCTGAAAACGCTACCTCCTTCTCGCCAAGAGCCTTCTTACCCCGAAAAACAGCAAACTCTATCCCTCGCGATTTGGCGTTTGAAATAAACCTTTCAAACCCTGATATTTGCACACATAGCGCCTTGATCGCTTCAGCTGGTGATCTCACAGCTAATCGGAATGATCTGCCGAACTGGCGTAGCTGGCCGTAAAGCAGAATCGTCGTCATTGGTTGATAGTTGATTGCTAATGCTGACATGGCTTTCTCCAGGCATAAAAAAACCGCCCGAAGGCGGCCTTTACGGTTTAACTCAAAGACATCTATTTAGGGCTGGCAGAAGTCCACCGCGTCCAATTTGCGACCATGCAGCTCGCTGGTAATGCTTCACGATGCTTCCCTTTCCCTGGCCTACGCGCTCGATATCCAAAACGTCGTCCGTCTGTCCGGCATCAGATCCAGCAACGATGCGATAACCAGTTGTGGTTTCGCTCATCACAGCATTGGAACGGTAATCCTGCCAAGCTGGATACACGCATACTGCGACCTCACGCGGATCCTTCGTCGTAAATTGCGTCGTGACAGGTTTTCCCGCCATCAAGTCTGATGGAGTCGAGCACCCCGCCAGCGCAACCAAAGCCAACGCCCCAATAAATAATTTCATGTCGTTCCCTCGCTGAGATATGGCGAGACTTTATCACCTACAAGTGAGCAACACGAAAACCTCACACATGTGTGGATCTTGGGATTCGCAAGAGGTTAACCGGCATTTATACGATGTGATATTTGCATCTGGCTTCGCCAATTGTAAGTATTGAGACATTGCCAATGTTTCCTTGCGATGATTTCCCAATGAGACGAACGTCAAACCCAGGCTGGAAGTTTTATAGAGCCCACTCAATTGCTAAGCCACCTGCGTAGCGAACCTACCCACGGCCTCAACCACACGCTTGGCTCCATCTTGAATTTCAACAATGACTTGGCCTGCCTGAGTGGCAAGGTCAAGGCCTTGCTCGGCTTGGGATTTGCTATTTGCCATCTCCGCGACGGTTTCATCTACCAGTTTCTGATTCTGCAACACAACCGACGCGATTTCTTCAGTCGCCGTGCTGGTTCGCCCAGCCAACTGGCGAACCTCATCAGCCACAACGGCAAAGCCTCGACCTTGCTCGCCTGCGCGAGCAGCTTCAATAGCTGCGTTTAAAGCCAAAAGGTTGGTTTGCTGGGCAATACTACTGATCGTCTGAATAATGGAGCTGATCAACAGTGACTGCTTGCCCAGCGCTTCTACTCCCCCGGAGGCCGCCTGCATGTCAAGGGCAATTTTACGCATTGTATGCATAGTATCGTTGACTACGACAGCTCCTCGCTGTGCGCTGACATCAGTTTGCTGAGATATTTCAAATGCTGTTTGAGCCGCACCGCTGACTTCTTGCTCACGGGCCACCTGATCGGATACTACCGTCGCGAACTTTACCACTTTGCAAAGTTTCCCTTCGGTGTCGTAAACCGGGTTATAGGTTGCCTCCAGCCATACTGTTTGGCCGCGGCTGTCTATACGTTCGAATCGGCCAGCAACGAACTCACCCCTGTTCAGAGTTGACCAGAAATCCTTGTATTCCTGAGACGAAACTTGCTCTGGATTACAGAAAATACGGTGGTGGCTCCCTTTTGCTTGTTCCAGGTTATAGCCCATGGCTTTTAAAAATTGATCGTTTGCCTTTAGTACATGCCCAGAGAGATCGAACTCGATTACCGCCGTAGAGCGTAATAACCCCTCAATGAATGATGCATTTTCTGAAGCTTTTTCAACTCGTGATGTAATATTTGTCGCATAGCAAGTGACATGACTCAATTGGCCGCCCGCATCCATGATCGGCTGCCAATGTGCATGAATCCACACCAACGAACCATCAGCATGAAGGTATCTGTAATCATCGGTTATAGACTTGCCTGCAGCAACTGCTGCTCGGAAGTTATGAAAGCATGGCAACTGGGAAACGTACTGTGGAACAATCTCTGCCATGGCACGACCTAGAAGTCGACCCGGGGCGTACCCCAGCGCCGCTCCAAAGTTTTCGTTGCATTCCGTAATTTTAAATGTCGAGTCAATACTCAACGTCAACATTTCACGGTTCAGGCCATCGCGTAGCTGGCGTAGCTCAAGCAGTTCGTTTTCTTGTGATTGAAGCTGCTTTTTAAGCTTAGCGTTGAACATAGGAAATCGCCTCTTAGGTCATAGCAATTCTATCGGCATGCCCTGGCGTAAATTGAGGGCATCCGAGGGAAAACAGTTTTGCTACGCGAAGCTTAGTAAAACAAAGACGTTGCGACACTCTAAAGCTGAAAAACTCGATCTCACTATTCCTATATGGAATCTTAATGGCTCTGAGAACCTTTGTGCCTGAGGATCAGGCGTGTCCGGTCATTCCAAGGGCCGCCGTAGACGATTATCTCGGACGGCCTGCCGTACAGGTGGTGCAGGAGGAACGGTCCTGGGCCGAAAGTGCCCGCCTCTTCACCAGGTAGCGCCGGATCAGTGCCCAGGTAGATCCCGGCATGGTTCGGGTGAACTGTCCGCCCGACGTGCATGACGATCATGTCGCCACGCTGCGGCCGGTCGACACGCACGAAACCTGCAGCCTCGTAGTTCGCCTCGTATAGGCTCGCGTTCTCCGCACTCTCCCACCAGCCTTCGGTGCGCTGGAATGCTTCGAACTCAAGGCCCCACTCGCGGGCATACCAATCAGCGCACACCTGCCAGCAGTCCCAGGCCCCATGTACGAACGGGCGCTTGAGCAAAGGAGTACTGCCCGTTGGCGTGATCGTGCGCATGTCGCCCTCGGGCCAGGACAGAATGTGCCAGGGCAACGCCGTGGCCTCGCACATTGCCAGGTCATGCGGTGACGGCCTGCTGGTGGCGTCCGGGTGTGAATGGACAATACCGATCACATCGCCCATGTCTTCCGCCGTAGCGTAGTCCTCTGGGTCGAGGCGGAACTCTTCGTTAGGCTCCGTGGCGATGTTCCGGCACGGGAAGTACTTCTGCGCTCGTCCGACGGCAATCAACAGGCCGCAGCATTCGCGCGGGTACTCGGCCGCCGCATGCGCCTGGATGGCCGCAATGATGTGCTTGCGCATGGTCAACTCCGGGCAATCAGGGAAACGGCAGGGAATCCACCGAAGGACAGTTCGTTGTTCTCGCCGAAGCGCAGCTTGCAGGACGACAGGCAGCCCTTGCACTGATCCTTCGACGGATCGTCTGTTGGGTTGTCCTCGTCATCGAACATGGCCGCGCCGGTGTAGCCACAGTCCGGCCCCCGGTAACCATTGGTCATGGCCCAGTGGCAGAACGTGGTCATCTGCCGCCCGGGCAGGCCGTGGTTATCGATCTCGCCCGGGGAGGACAGCTCCCAGACGACGGCCTCGCCGTCCTCACTGGTTTTCTGGTCGATGTACCAGATCTCCAGCGCCTCCTGGGTCGGGTCGGCAGTTGGGTTGCCCTCGGGGAAATTGGCGGCGTCCAGGTACTGCGCCAGCGTCTCACGGACCGTCAGCTTGAACTTGAGCATGTCCTCGAAAGCCAGGCACAACGCGGTGACACGCCCGTTAACGTTGCCGGCGGCGAACGTCGGCCGAGACGCGGTACCGTCACTGCTCGAGGAAATACCCTCAATCTGCACCGGCCACGCCGCGTACTCCTGGCCCTGCCAGATAATCGACTTGGCGGGCAGATCTTCTTCCAAGCCCTCATAGGCAAGCAATTCCTCTGGCGTGTGCGGGATAGCGTGACCGTGGAAGCGAAGGTAATCGGCGCCGTATTCGGTACCGTCAATTTCGAACAGGCGAATCTCGCCGCCGGGCTCCAGTTTCTGGATGTCCGTGATCAGTGCCATGGGTGGTTATCTCAGGGATGAAAGGTTTGCTGGAAAGTGGCGGTGATGGCGTAGACCTGGCCGCCGCGGTGCACTGGCTTGTAGCCGTTGCACTTGTAGAGTCCAAGCTCACCCAGGGGCGGCTCCCAGAGGAAGCCCTTCGCCCCTTTGTGTCGGTCGAGGAACACCATGATGTCCTTGATGCGCCCCTTCAAGCCGGTAAAGGTCACCGGCCAGGATTGCGACCGGTTGTTGAGGCCATCCTCGACCGACTGCTCGTAGCCATCGCCAAACTGCTTTGAGCGGACGCGCTGGGCGATATCGCCCTCCGCGCCCTTCTCCGTCGCCCAGGTGAATCGTTCGATAGCCATCAGCGCCCCTTAATTGCTTTGTTGATGACGCCACCCTGGCCCATGTCCTTGTTGCGCATCTGCTGGTACTTCTGCTCAACGAACGCGGCCAGTTCCTTGCCAAACAGGTCATAGCCGGGGGCATCAGCCGAGGAGGTAGCGTTGCCGTCGCCATCGATATGCACCTCGACATTGATCTGCGTACCGCCAGCCCCGCCGCCGCCCATGGCCATAACCCCAAGCTTGCCGCTCGACGTCCGGGTCAGTGGCATGATCGCCTCTTCCCCAGCTTCACCCATGACGCCGGTTTTTCCATTGGCCATCCCGAAAGCCGTGGGCTTGCTGACGATGGAGTTCGTGAACGCACCGCCGTCGGCGAACATCTGCACACCGCCCGACCACGCGCCGCCCTTGGCTTGCGGGAAGTAGGTGTTGGAGTAGCCGGCCGAAGAGGCGCCGAGGTTTGACGATGTTGCGCCAGCAGACCCGGCAGCCAGCCCATTGCCGCCGCCAGCAGCACTACCTCCGAGATAGCTTGCTGCCGCACCCACCAGACTGCCCAGCAATGCGGAGCTGGCTTGGCGGGTCGCGATACGCTCCATGTCGGCCAGGATCGATTTGGCGAAGTCCGAGAACGACGCCTTACCGGTCATGGCAAAGTTGACGATGGAATCCTCCATGGAACTGAAGGCGTTACCGAACAGGCTTTTTGTCTGGCCGGCAATGTTACGCGCCGAATCAAGGTAGTTGTCCCACGCCGCAGTCGCGCCCTTCGTCCAGTCGCCCTGGGCATTCTCCACATCCGCATAGTTCTGCCGGATCTGGTCCGTCGCGGCCTTGTTCGCGTCTGCGAGCGCCTGCGATTTGCGCTTAAACTCTTCCTCCGACATGTTCCGCGACGGGTCGGATTTCTGGTTGGCAAGCTCCAGCGACTGCTGAGCAAACCGGTCCTGCTGGCTGTTCAGTTCGCCGCTGAGGGCGTTCTGGCGGTCACCCTGCCCCACGCCGAGCACGGCACGCTGACCTGCAAGCTCCAAGGCCCTCTGTTGCTGCCCCAGGGCCTGCACGTACGTGCTGATCGCCCGCTCCTGCTTTGCCAGGCGCCCGGCTTCGTTGGTAGCGAGCACTTCAAGCTGGCTGTCGGCATCCTTTTGGGCCTTGACTATCCCTGCGCGCGCGTCAGCGATTTTCTGGTCCAGCTGGATGCTTTGCGCAGCCGACGTGGACTTCTTGCCCTTGGCGGCCTCAAGCGCTGCAATCTCTGCCTCGTAGGCTGCCGTCGTTTGGTCGAGTTCGTTACCGATCAAGGCCTGACGACGTAGAAGGTAGTCTTCCTCGGACAGCAAGCCGGCTTTCTGCGCCGCTTCCAGCTCCTTCTGGTAGTTTTTGTAGGTGTCGGTGATCGCCGCCAGGTTGTTCTTGGCGTTGTTGAATTCGGTCAGATCGACCTGGGTACCAGCGGCTTTCGGGTACTTGAACTTGTCGTTGATGTTGGCGATGTTTTTATCGACCGTAGCCTGGGCCAGGCGCGGATCATTCGGCGCTACCTTGCGGATATCGTCGAGTTGTTTCTTGTAGTCCTTGAGTGCATCGGCGCGTTTCTGCTCATTCGTCCACGAGGACTTGGTGAGAGCGTCAACCTTTTGCATAGAGGTGATGGCGGCTTGTTGGGCCTTTGCCTGATCGCCTTCCAGCTTTGCAATTTCAGCCTGTGCCGCCTTCTGGTCCTCAAGCATATTCAAGCGGTTTTGATAGAGATCAATCATCTCCTGCTTGTTTTGGAACAGACCAACGTCG
>Ga0157373_10002916_pt1 | contig 12953 bp, 13 predicted proteins | sample C65metaG_FD_113460 | JGI IMG/M metagenome (GOLD analysis project Ga0157373, IMG submission 113460) | Corn rhizosphere microbial communities from Kellogg Biological Station, Michigan, USA - C6-5 metaG | ecosystem: Host-associated > Plants > Roots > Rhizosphere > Soil | place: USA: Michigan... | reverse complement strand
CCGACGCTGCTGCTGTACTGCATGCCCAACTCGGTGATCTGGCGTGTCGCGCAGGAGCTGGGACAGCCGGTGGTCCGGGAGTTTTATGCCGACCGTGAGTACGATCTGACCGGCTCCATCGTGTTTACCCGCAATGTGCGGGCGCTGGACCCGGCGACGGTGGCGGCGCGCGTCCTGCGGGCCTGTCAGACGGGACTTGTGCGAACCGTGGAAGGCGAAGACCTGTTTATCGAATTCGACTCCATCTGCCTGCACAGCGACACCCCCGGTGCGCTGGAGCTGGTGGAAGCCACCCGCGAAGCGCTGGACCAAGCGGGCATCACGGTCAAGACACCACAATAAAAATCATCGTCTTATTTTTTCGCCTGCCTTTCTACAATGATTCCAAGAGGAACAGACATGGCTGAAACGTCCCCCATCCGCTACAGCTTCGGCGGTGATGAACACCTGTTTGCCGAGGTCAGCGACAGCATGTCCCTGGAGGCCTTTTTCAAGGGCATGGCGGTGACCCGCGCGGTGGAGCGCCTGGCGCTGGAAGGCGTGCTGGATGTGTGCCTGGCCAACGCATCGTTCCAGATCCGCTTCGACCCCGACCGCATCGCGCCCCACGTATTGCTCAACGCGGTGCAGACCGCCGAAGCCCAGGCCGTGGCCGAACGCACGCTGCACACGCGCATCATCGAAATCCCGGTGCTGTACAACGACCCGTGGACCCATGAAACCCTCATGCGTTTTCGCGACCGCCACCAGGACCCCAGCGGCACCGACCTGGAATATGCTGCGCGCATCAATGGCCTGGCCGATGTCGACGCGTTTATCGCTGCCCACAGCGGTGCGCCGTGGTTTGTGTCGATGGTCGGGTTTGTCGCGGGCTTGCCGTTCATGTTCCAGATGGTCGAGCGCGAGCGGCAGTTGCAGGTGCCCAAGTACCTGCGCCCGCGCACCGACACGCCGAAACTCACCCTCGGCCATGGCGGCTGTTTTGGTTGCATCTACTCGGTGCGCGGTGCCGGCGGTTACCAGATGTTCGGCGTGACCCCGGCGCCGATCTATGACCCGGCGCAGCAGTTGGCCTACCTCAAGGAGCACATGGTGTTCTTCCGGCCTGGCGATATCGTGCAGTTCAAACCCATGGACCGTGACGCCTACGACCGAGCGGTGGCCGAGGTGGACGCAGGACGTTTCGACCTGCGTATCCGCCCGGTGGAATTTTCCCTCGACGCTTTTCTCGCCGACCCCATTGGCTACCCGAAAACCCTGCAGGAGGCGCTGGCATGATCAAGGTCCTCAAACCCGGCCTCGCCACCTCCGTGCAAGACCTTGGCCGCGAAGGTTATTACCACCTGGGCATCCCGCCGTCGGGTGCGTTGGATCAATACGCGTTGAGCGCGGCCAACCACCTAGTGGGCAACCCGGTGGGCGCGGCGGGTCTGGAATGCACATTGATCGGCCCTGAACTGCAGTTCCAACAGGATGCGCTGGTGGCCCTCAGCGGCGCCTTGATGTCGCCGCGCCTTGACGGTGAAGTGGTGCACCAGGACACCGCGTTCCAGGTGCGCGCCGGGCAGGTGTTGCGCTTTGAATTTCCCAAGGCGGGGGCGCGGACTTACCTCGCGGTGGCCGGTGGCATTGATGTGCCGCTGGTGCTCGGTAGCCGCTCGACCTACACCCTCGGCGCGCTTGGCGGCTTTCAGGGTCGGCGCTTGCAGGAAGGCGATGAATTGCCCATCGGTGAAGTCAGTGGCACCGGGCGCCCGGGCAACAGTCTGCCGATGGCGTTGCGTCGCTCAGTGGGCGGGGATATCACCCTGCGCGTGGTGCCGGGGCTGTATTACGAGCGCCTCACGGATGCGGCAAAAAGCAGTTTTTTCGCCGAGCCCTGGACCGTGGGTTCCGAAGCCGACCGCATCGGCTATCGCTTCAAGGGCGGCAGTGCGTTGAGCTTCCAGCCACGGGAGCAGCCGTTTGGCGCGGGGTCGGACCCTTCGAACATCGTCGACAGTTGCTACCCGATCGGTTCGATCCAGGTGCCGGCTGGCTTGGAGCCGATTGTGTTGCACCGGGATGCGGTGTCGGGCGGTGGCTACGCGATGATCGGCACGGTGATCAGCGCCGACCTGGATTTGATCGGGCAGATGCAACCGAACCAGCGAGCAGGGTTTGTGGCGGTGACGCTGGAGCAGGCGTTGGAGGCGCGGCGTGTCTACAAGAAGCGGTTGAAGATAATGTCCGGGCTGTTCGCAGGATAAAACTGCGGGAGGGGGCTTGCCCCGATAGCGGTGGACCAGCCAGCTTATCTATAGCTGACCCCCTGCAATCGGGGGCAAGCCCCCTCCCACATTTGGTTCTCTGTTCACTTTTGCTTTGGTTTTGTGTCAGAAAAGTTGGGTGAACAGCCAGTAGAGGCTGCCGGAAAGCAGAATCGCCGCCGGCAACGTCAGCACCCACGCCATCGCCAAGTTGCGGATCGTGCGCATCTGCAACCCACCCCCGTTCGCCACCATGGTTCCCGCCACACCCGACGACAGCACATGGGTGGTCGACACCGGCAACCCATACATGTCTGCCGCGCCGATGGTCAGCATCGCTACCATCTCCGCCGAGGCGCCCTGTGCGTAAGTCAGGTGGGTCTTGCCGATCTTCTCGCCCACGGTCACCACGATGCGCTTCCAGCCGACCATGGTGCCCAGGCCCAGGGCGATGGCCACGGCGATTTTCACCCACAACGGAATAAAGCGCGTGGAATTGTCGATCTGTTGCTTGAACAGTTGCAGCTTGCCCTGGGTGTCGGCGTCGAAGCTGCCGACCTTGCCCTTGTCCATCAGGCGAATGGTTTCGCTGGTCAGGTACATGTCGTTACGCACGTTGCCGACGGCTTCGGCAGGCACCTTGGCCAGGGAGCCATAACCTTTGACTTCATCACCGATCTGCCCGGCGAGGGCGGCGAGGGCGGGGACCAGTTCCGGGGTGGCTTCCTTGGTGCGCACGTAGGTGGAGAGGATCGGGCGCGGGTCACCGGTCAGCGCTTGTGGGGCACTTTTCACCAGGGCGACCTGGGTGACTTCGGCCACTGCCGCGAACTGCAGCGACTGCTCGGCCGGCATGGTGCGGTTCAGCGCGTACGCCATCGGCAAGGTGCCCACCAGGATCAGCATGATCAGGCCCATGCCTTTTTGCCCATCGTTGGAGCCATGCGCAAAGGACACGCCGGTGCAGGTGGCGATCAGCATGCCGCGGATCCACCACGGTGGCGGGGTGTCGCCCTTGGGCGCCTTGTACAGCGCGCGGTTCTTGACGAAGGCGCGCAGGGCCAGCAACAGCATCGCCGCAAACGCGAAGCCGATCAGCGGCGACAGCAGCAAGGCGTAACCGATCTTGATCGCCTGGCTCCAGTCCACACCACTGGTGCCGTCGCGCCCGTGCATCAGGGCATTCGCCACGCCCACGCCGATGATCGAGCCGATCAGGGTGTGGGACGACGAGGCGGGCAAACCCAGCCACCAAGTGCCGAGGTTCCACAGGATTGCGGCGATCAACAGGGCGAAGATCATCGCGAAACCGGCCGATGAACCCACCTGCAAGATCAACTCGACCGGCAGCAGTGCAATGATGCCGAACGCCACGGCGCCGCTGGAAAGCAGTACGCCGAGAAAGTTGAAAAAACCGGACCACACCACCGCAAAATGCGGCGGCAACGAGTTGGTGTAGATCACCGTCGCCACCGCGTTGGCGGTGTCGTGGAAGCCGTTGACGAACTCGAAACCCAGGGCGATCAACAGCGCCACACCGAGCAGTAAAAACGGCGTCCAGGTAGTGAGTTGAGCCCCCATCTCGTGCATGTCATGCATGAGGCTGTAGGCGGTGAACAACAGGCCCATGGCGAGCACGGCGAAGAAGATGATCACCGTCACCAGGCCGGGTTTCTTGTCCAGCCTGGGTTTAGGGTCTGCAGGTGAAGCGTGGGGGGAGGCAGTCAGTGAAGGGGTGGCCATGCCGGGGCATCCAGTGTGGGGAGGATGTCGTTCATAGTCATTGCAGAATGTTACAGAGATGCTGCCGCAGGTCAGTGTTTAGCGGTATTGAGGTCGCCGCTTGTCCTGTGAGCAGCGCAAAACCCGTGTGGGAGCGGGCTTGCTCGCGAATGCAATGTGTCAGTCAACTTAGCTTTAACTGATACACCGCATTCACGGGCAGGCCCACTCCCACCGTTTGACGGCATTTCAATTCAATAGTCTTTGCGTTTCCTAAAGGCCCAACGCCCGGCGATCAATGTGAAGGTGGCCACCAACGCCACCAATATCCAAAACCCCTCCGGGTCCTGGGAAAGCGGCACCCCCCCAACGTTCATGCCGAAAAAGCCGGCGATGATGTTGATCGGCAACGCCAGCACCGTCACCACGGTGAGGGTGAACAGCGTGCGGTTGCTTTGTTCGTTGAGGTTGGCGGCGATCTCTTCCTGCAACAGTTTGATGCGTTCGCCCAGGGCCATCAGGTCGTTGATGATCAGCGCAAACTCTTCGGTGGATTTACGCAATTCCTTCACGTCTTCCTTCTGCAGCCACTGGGGCGGGCGGTTGAGCAGGCGCAGCAGCGAGCCAGGCTCCAGCGCCAACAGGCGTTGCAGGCGTACCAGCACCCGGCGCGCCGCACCGAGTTCGGCGCGGTTAGTGGACAGGCGTGAAGACAGTAACTGGTCTTCGATATGGTCGACGCTGATGCTGGTCTTGCGCACGATCTGCGTCAGCACCTCACCCTGGTCGCGCAGCAAGTGCACCAGCAACGCCAGCGGCGAGCGAAAGCTTTCACCGGCCTTCACCGACGAGCGCAGTTTGTCCACCGAGTGCAGTGGTTGCAGGCGCGCGCTGATCAGCAGGCGACTGCGGGCACACACCCACAGCGTGGAAATATCCGACGACACCATGCTGCTGAAGTTGAACACCACGTCGTTGACCACTGCCAGCAAGGCCGAGTCGACGTGTTCGATGCGCGTCGAGCGCGACCCCTCGTGCAGGGCTTCGAAGAATTCTTCCGGTAGGTCCAGGTTTGCCTGCATCCAGCGCTCGCATGCCGCGTGCGCGAGGTTCAGGTGCAGCCACAAAAACTCTTGCGGGTCGTCCGGTTGCCGCAGGGCCTGGAGCGCCGTGGCCGAATCGATCTGCTCGCCCTTTTCACCGGGGCGAAAACGGAAACCGTAAAGCAAGCCAAACAGGTCGGAGTCCTGGTGGCTGTGGTCGATGCTGTGGTTCATGAGGGCTCGCAGAGAAAAGGCCTGTAGGACGTTTCACAGGTCGCGTAGCGAATCATTGCAAGTGAATTTGACAGTTTTGTGACGAGCGACAGGAACCCCAGCAATTGGGGGTTGCCTACCAGAAAGGCCGCGATGCCTACGTGGCCGCCGGTGGCGATGCGAGCGCCGGCGACACGGCGGTCAAGGGCGTCGACCGCGCCGCCAGTGAGCAGATGAGTGCGCTGGTCAGTGATCTGCGCGAACAAGGCAGCCAGCAATCCAGGGCCATCAGTGCCTACGCCGAGCGTACCGTGCTGGTAGGACTGGCAATCATGGTGCTCTCCAGTGTGTTGATCGGCTTGTTCAGTCTGTGGCTGATCAACCGCAACCTGATCCTGCCGATCCGCAGCCTGATCGACTACGTGACGCAACTGAGCCACGGCCGCTTCGCCGAGCGCGTGGCCAGCCGTCGCCAGGATGAACTCGGCCATCTGGCGGCTGCCGCGAATACCTTGCGCGACTTCCTCGCTGAAACCTTCAGCCGCCTGCAGCGCAGCGCCACCGACCTGGTCAGCGCCAGCGGCGAGTTGAATGCCATTGCTGGCCAGATGCGCAACGAGATCCTCAACACGGGCACCATCATCCGCCGTCTGGAAACCGACAGCGTGCGCATCGGCAAGGTGCTGGAAGTGATTCGTGGGATCGCCGAGCAGACCAACCTGCTGGCGCTGAACGCCGCCATTGAAGCCGCGCGCGCGGGCGAAGCCGGCCGTGGTTTTGCGGTGGTGGCCGATGAGGTGCGCAGCCTGGCGCAACGCACGGCGGCGTCGATCATCGAGATCAACGGGATTATCGAGGCGGTGCAGACCGGCGCGGTGGATGCGGCCGAGGCGATCGTGAGCGGCCAGTCATGCAGCGATGAGAGTGTGGAGAAGGTCACCCAGGCATGGTGCCATGCTGGCTCATATCACCCAGGCCGTCGAGGCGATCCGCGACATGAACCGCCAGATCGCCACGGCGGCCGAGGAGCAGACCTCGGTGGCCGAAGACATCTCGCGCAACATCACACAGATCACCACGGTGGCGACGGCCAACCTCGATAACGTCAAGCGCACCGAAGCGGCGAGCCATAACCTGCGCGGGTTGTCGAGTGAGTTGAACGAGGTGACGGCCCGCCTCGGCGCTTGATCAGGCCGTTGCCAGGCTGAATGTGAACACGGTGCCGTGCTCGGCGGTGGTGGAGACGCTCAACTCACCGCCGTGGGCGTCGGCAATCTGCTTGACGATATACAACCCCAGCCCCAGGCCGGCCTGGGGCGTGTCCTTGGCGGGGCGTGAGTAGGGCTCGAACAGCCGGGGCAAGGCTTGCGCGTCGATCTGCCCGGGGTTCTTGACCGTCAGGTTGAACTGGCCCTGCTCGATCTTCGCCGTGACTTCCACCGGCCCGTCGTGACGGCCATGGTGGATGGCATTGGCCACCAAGTTGGACAGCAACTGTGCCAGGCGATCGCGGTCGCCGCTCACGCCCTGCAGAACGCCGATGTCCGCCTTGATCACTCGCTGCGGGTGCACGCTCTGCACCTCCGAGACCACATGCTGCAATGCCGCCTGCAAACTCTGGCAATCGCTGATGTTCAGCGGAATACCGCTGCCCATGCGGCCCCTGGCGAAGTCCAGCAAGTCTTCGACCAACTGCGCGGCGCGGCGACCGCTGGCCAGGATATGGCGTACGAGGGTATCGGTGGCAGGGTCTGGAAACTTGCGCAGCAGCCGTTCGGCGCCGAAGTTGATGGCAAACAGCGGGTTGCGCAGGTCATGGCCAAGCACGGCGATGAATTGCTCGCGCAGTTCGGCGGTGTCGCGCTCTTCCAGCAATTGCGCATGGGTGTGCTGAGCGGCTTCTTCGGCTTCGATCTGCAAGGACAGCACCCGGGCGAACGACTCCATGGTCGACTGGATGCTGCTGCTGCGCAGGTGGGCAGGGTTGGGGTCGAGGGCGCAGATCGTGCCGAAAAAATTCCCGTCGGTGCGGAACACCGGCACCGAAATGTAGCTTTCAAACTGATAGAGCCGCGGCGTGTGGTGGTCGTGGTAGAGCGGATCCTCGCTGGCCTTGTCGATTACCACGGACACATGGGAGCCGCGAATTTCGTGGCAGATCGTGGTGGTCAGGTCCAGTTCACCGCCGACGCCGAGGCCGAAGTCCAGTTGGTCGAGAACGGCGCAGGCGGTCCAGGTGTCGTCGGTCACCCGTGCCACAGCGGCAAAGCGCAGGCCGGTCATGTCGCTGATGACTTTGAGCATCGCGGGGACGGCACTGATTCGGCCAATGGTGGCGATGTCGTCGGCTTTTTGCCCCATGCAGCGTTCTCGATCCGTAAAGTGGTGAGCGTTATGCCCTGGCCGATAGAGGGGATTTTAGCGACCTTGCGCACTCTGGGTGTAATTTCATTCACTAAATGGAGGGTTTTCCTACGTGCGGGCATAAAAAAGCCGCGCTACCCGAAGGCAGCGCGGCTGTGAGCGAGACGGTGAATCAGCTGTCGATCTTGTCTTCCAGCACGGCGCCGGTCTTGGCGTCGAGCTTCACTTCAAACTTCTTGCCGGCGGTGTCAGTCAGGTCAACTTCGTAGACCAGCACGCCGCTGTTGTTGTGGTCCAGTTCGGTGTCGGTGATGGTCGCACCTTTGTGTGTGGCCAGTGCAGCGCTGTTGAGTTGTTCGAAAGGCTTCACGGCGCCGGATTTGAGCAGGCCTTCGATCTGGTCGGGGCGAACATCAGCCTGGGCCAGGCCGGCGGTCAGTGTCAGGGCGGTAGCAGCGAACAGGGCAGTCAAAGTTTTCATGGTGTGTGTCCTTCTCGGGTGAGCTGTTTAAGTGGGATCAGATTAACCAGCGCAACTTAATTCACCCTTAATTATTTCAAGCAGTTGCGCAGTTTGTTCAATCCGCTGGTTGCGCGGGATCGCCTCGCGAATGGCGTGGGGCTGTCGCGAAGGGATGAACAGGCGATGGGCGTTGGTGAGGTGCCCTTGCAGGCTGACCGTGATCGGCGCGCTGGGGCAGAGCATCAATGGGGGGCGTCATGCGCATGGGGCGCGGTGCGCCCCAGCTCGTCGAGGATCAGGCTGTCGTCACGCCCCAACCACAGGCGGCCTGACCATGGGGCCTTCACTCAGTACTTATAGTCGTTCAACAGGTCCTGCACGCTGGACGACGGCCAGCGCTTGTAGAACTTCAGCAGTTCGGCGGCGCGGTTGGTGAAGATGCCATCGACGCCGGCCTTCATCACTTTGTCGAAGTCCACCGGCTCATCCACGGTATAGACGTGCACCAGCAGGCCTTTGTCGTGGGTCAGCTTGTTCATCTCCGGCTTGACCAGGTCCGAGTAGCTCTGGTCGCCATGGTTGGTCAGCTCAGCCGATGGGCCAGTACCAATGGCGCCGAGGCTCTTGGCTTCGTCGACCCATTTTTCGAACTCGGCGGCGTCCTTTGGCTCTTGCTTGGCGTAGTAGGCGGCCTTGGTGGTTTCGCCGGACTCGGCGAAGGTCTGCTTGTTTTTAGGCTCGATGCTGCCTTCACCCACCCACAGCAGCAGGATTTTCGGGGTGTTGGGCATCTCTTTCTGCAGCTCTTTCAGGCTGGCGACTTCAAAGGTTTGCAGCACCACGCGGCCCTTGCCCTGGCCGACGCCTGTGTTGCTCTTGCCCAGCTTGGAGCCGGCGGAACTCAGCCAGCCTTTATCCAGCAGCTTGTTCTTCAGGTCCGCCTCGATGCCCGGGAATTGCTTGGGTTCCTTGGTCTCGATGTACAGGCCGGGTTTGTGCTGCGGGTTGCCTTCGGCGATCTTGATGATGTCGTCCAGGCTCTGGATTTTCAGGCCGACGAAGCCGGGACGGGCGCGATCCGGGTAGGCGGCATTGAACCAGCTGCCGGCGTCGAGGGTTTGCAGTTCTTTCCAGGTGAACTCGTTGGCCGGGGCGTCCTTGCGCTCGGGAAACTTGGTGGCCACGTCGGTGGTGCGTTGCAGGTTGTTGTCGTGCAAGGCGAACAGCACGCCGTCCTTGCTGCGCTGCAGGTCCATTTCCAGGTAGTCGGCGCCCAGGTCTCGCGCCACCTTGTAGGCCGCCGCGGTGGATTCAGGGGCGTCGTAGGAGGCGCCACGGTGGGCGATCACGGCGGGGTGGGGAATGCCTTCGTTAGTTGCCAATTCAGCCGGGCTGATCGGGTCGGCCGCCTGTACAGGGGTCACGCCGAGCATCAGGGCGAGCAGCACGCCCCCTAGGGTGGCGGGCGCCGGGCCGTTGGTAAACGTGACAGGCATATGCGAAATCCTTTCGTGGAGGTAGCTTTGAGAAGGCCTCCTTTTTAACAATTGATTGCGAACGGCGCTATCACCAAACCGACATTAACGTGCGCACGCGCCAATTTTCTCGGTTTTTTTGCGATACATTGCAGTACTCTTGCTGCGAACTGCCCCGTTAGAGGGCAGTCCTTTCTGCCACGCGTGTAAACCATCTTTCCAGTCCCTGTGAGACTTTTCAGTGAGGTTTACCATGCGCATCACCTCCGAGCTTATCTGCCAGGCTGCCGATCAACTCCGCGGATTTGTCGGCCTGAACCGCAAGACCGGCCAATACATCGTACGTTTCAGCGAAGACTCCTTCGGCATGGACGTGGCCGATGACGGCATCATTCCTACCGCGGAATTCGTCTGGTTGCCGGCCCCTGAGCAGACCATGACGCTGTCGCGCGAACGTATCCAGTTGCTGTTGGACCAGAATATCGACGACCGCATCAACATCAGCGAACCGCTGCGTGTGTATATGCGGCGCGTGGAGATTCCGCAGATCAGCGCATTACGCAGCCTGGTGAGCTAGACGGCATAAGCGGTAAGCGAGCTTGTTGTGGCAGTGGGCTTGTTGTGGTGGGCAGGCTTTCTCTGGTGAGCGGGCTTGTTGTGGCAAGCCCGCTCGCCACAGTAGGCCCTCCACACCACAAAAGGCTCCCCACACCACAAAAGGCCCGATTGCCACAACAAGCCTGCCCCACAGAGAACCAGGCGATACGAAGGTTACTGGCCCTGGAATGCGTAGGCCCGTTCCACCTTGCACACCCTTGTCTGAAACGCCGAGTACCAGGTGGCGCGTCCTTGTTCACGCACTGCCCGGTGCTCGGCCTGCTGCTTCCAGGCGAGGATGTCGGCCTCGCTGCGCCAGTACGACACGGTGATCCCCAGGCCATCCTCCCGGGCCGATTCCACCCCGAGAAAACCCGGTTGCTCGCGCGCCAGTTCCAGCATGCGGGCGGCGGCTTCGCCGTAACCGTGATCACCGTCGGTGCGCAGTGAGCTGAAAATCACGGCGTAATAAGGTGGGGCGGGGGTGTTGGCGATCATGCCGAGACCTCCTGGCAAGCCTTCAGCAGCGCAATCGCCAAGGGCGGCGTGATGCCCTTGAGCGCCGCGCGTTCCGGCTGGAACAGGGTGGCGACGAAGAACGGATGATCCAGCAACTCGACCGCGCGCAGGTCGCCCGCCGAATCATGCCCGCTGGCAATCAAGTTGCCTTCCAGCAGCGCGTCGGCGAACTCGGGGTTGATGCCGTAGCGGCAGCGATAGCCTTCCTCGATATCGAGGCTGTCGTAGGCTTGGGCGATGCGCGTGTAGGGCGCCAGGCGCACCGTGTCAGAGGCCTCGACCAGAGCGCAACTCAGTGGCGTGATCACTGCGCGCCGGGCCTTCGGCGCCAGTTCACCGTGTTCGGCGTCGGCCCAGCCCAGCACGTTGCGGGCGTATTCCAGCACTGCGTGTTGAAAACCGCCGCAGGTACCGAGGAACGGCCGACGTTGCTCGCGGGCAAACCGGATCGCCCGTAGCGCACCGTCGGTGTCGCGGTAGGGGCTGGCAGGCACGCACCAGAAACCATCGAAACCCTGCAACGGTTGATGGGGGCCAAGGGTGTCCGTCTCCAGCCATTGCACGTGAACCTTCAGGCCCAATGTGTCGGCGGCTTGTTGCAAGGCGAGGGGAATCGCCTGGTTGGCGATAACGTCGGGGTTGTAATCGCCGATCAGGGCGAGGTGCAGGGCGGTGGTTTTCATCGGGTGCATCCCATGGCTTGTGGTGTCCTGAGGCGCACTATAGATTGGCGCTCACGCAATCAATATTGGCATTTCCCCATATGCTCAATGCAGCCACGCACTATCGACTCGACTACAACGACCTGTCGCTGATCCTTGCCTTGGTGCGCGGCGCCACGCTGGCGCGCGCGGCGGCGTTGCTGCGGGTGGATGTGTCGACGGTGTTCCGCGCAGTACGGCGCCTGGAGGCCGCGCTGGGCCAGACCTTGTTCGAGAAAAGCCGTGCCGGCTACTTGCCCACCAGCCTCGCCAGCCACCTGGCGCAGCAGGCCGAGCGCGCCGAACAGGCCCTGGAAGCGGCGCGGATTGGCGTGGAGCAGGGTGGCGAGGTGATCAGCGGCACGGTGCGCCTGACCTGCACCGACTCAGTGCTGCAAGGCCTGTTGCTGCCGGCACTGGCGCAGTTCATGCCGGACTACCCGGCACTGACCCTGGAACTGAGCACCTCAAACGATTTCGCCAACCTCAGCCGCCGCGATGCCGACATCGCCCTGCGCTTGACCAAGACCCCGCCCGAACACCTGGTAGGACGCTGCCTTGGCAGCGTGACGTATCGGGTGTGTGCCAGCGCCGATTTTGCACGACGACATGCAGGACGTGACCTGGCCGACCTGGCCTGGATCGCACCGGATGACTTTTTGCCCGATCACCCCACCGTCGCCTGGCGCCGCGCGCACTTGCCAGGCGTGCGCCCCAGTTATCGCTGTAACAGCATGTTGTCGGTCACCGAGCTGGTGCGGGCGGGGTTGGGCGTGGCGGCGTTGCCGGACTTTCTGCTGGGTGGCGACCTGCAACCGCTGGGCCCTGTGCTGGCAGGGCACGACACGGCGCTATGGCTGCTCACGCGTCCCGATTGCCGGGCGTTGCGTTCGGTGGTGACGCTGTTTGATGAGCTGGGGAAGCACCTGCGGTTGCCGGGGCGCTAGGTTTTCCGCACAAAGTGCTCATGCATTTCGCAGGTCAGGGTCTCGATACGCTCGGTCAGTTGCTTGGTCATTTCCGTCAGGCGGGTGTTCTGCTCCAGCAGTTCCAGCAGTTGCTTGGTGGTCCGCGCGGCCTCGGCCTGGCGCTCGGCGTTGGCCACGGCCAGCGCTTCCCGGTGCTGCGCGTCGGCGTCGGACTGGGCTTTATCGCGGGCGGCCTGGCGTGTCTGGGCCAGCAGGATGAGCGGCGCGGCATAGGCCGATTGCAGGCTGAACGCCAGGTTGAGCAGGATGAACGGGTATACGTCAAAGTGCGTGATGCCGCTGACGTTGAGCGCCACCCACAAGATCACGATCGCGGTTTGCGCGCCGAGGAAGGTCGGCGTGCCAAAGAAGCGCGCGAAGGCTTCGGCCTTCAGCGCAAAGGTGTCGTTGCCGAAGGTCGGCGCCAGGTGATCGTGGCGCCGGTGGAAACGTCGATGGTCGACGGGGGTGGTTTCAGGCTTATCTGGCGTCATGGTGGGCTCGGGTCATCAACGGTAAGACGGGCGTTCACTATAGTCCTGGCGACCTGTCTGACGTATGAATAACCCAGAGCCGATTCAGTGGGCGCTGCGTTCGTTGGCAAAAGCGCTCACTGCCTGTACCGCCTCACTGGTGCCT
>Ga0157373_10002914_pt1 | contig 12955 bp, 3 predicted proteins | sample C65metaG_FD_113460 | JGI IMG/M metagenome (GOLD analysis project Ga0157373, IMG submission 113460) | Corn rhizosphere microbial communities from Kellogg Biological Station, Michigan, USA - C6-5 metaG | ecosystem: Host-associated > Plants > Roots > Rhizosphere > Soil | place: USA: Michigan... | reverse complement strand
GGCATACCAGCGTGTATTGCCCGGTGGAAACCACCCAGTACGCCGGCAAGATCGAGCACAAGGAGTGGTATCAGAACTTCGACCTGCTGAAGGTCGCCGGTGACGGACGTTGCTGGCCCGGCGGCCATGCTTCGGGTGGCTTTACCATGCTGGCGTTGTATTTCGTCGCACGCCGCTATCGCTGGCGTCACTCGAAAGCGCTGATGTATGGCGCGCTGGCCTTGGGGTTTGTCTATGGCACAACGCGAGTCCTACAGGGATGGCACTACATGTCCCACACATTTTGGGCGGGAATCTTCGTCTGGTTGAGTTGTTGGCTGATGGCGTTGGCCTTCTATGGGCGCGCGGCCTTGGAACAACCGGTAGCGCCCAAGGCTTCATTGCAGGGTACGAAAGACATGCCCGAGCTGGGTGACGCACAGTCCTGCGCCTGAATCGCAGGCAAAAAAAAGCCCGCGGGAGAGCGGGCTAAAACCTTAGTTTCTTGAATGAGCGAGGGGACTTTACCGAAGAACAGCCGTGCGCAGGGTGAAGAAAAGTTCATGCGATCTCTCGCCATGACCTTTCCTTGGTACAGGCCTGTCGAAATCCCCTGTGGGGGCGAGCCTGATCGCGAAGGGGACTGACATTCAGCACTGATGTTGACTGACACCCCGTCATCGCGAGCAGGCTCGCTCCCACAGGGAACTGTTGTGAACGAAAGTCCGTGTGTCGCCCTGGATCCCTTGTGGGAGCCGAGCTTGCTCGCGATGACGGAGTGTCAGTCAACATCTCTATTGAATGTACACACGCCATCGCGAGCAAGCTTAGCTCCAACAGGTTCGGTGGTGTTTGATCTCTCGACAACTCCGTGGCGAGGGAGCTTGCTCCCGCTGGGCTGCGCAGCAGCCTGTCTTTGTGGGCTCCTCTAAAGTCGAGGTTTACGACGCGTCTTGTGAGACGCGTCTCTTTTTTTAACAGAAAATTCCCTCCCCCTTGAACCGAAATCGATATGCAGGGTCTGGTGTGCGCGTGGTTTTGCGCATCAGCAGCGCGAGGGGTTTTCGAAGCAGCCAGGAAGGTCTGGCCCCTTCGAAAACAGCACTGGAGACCTGTCTTCGGTCAGCTCGCGAGCGTGCTGTGACTTCCGTATCGAGGGATCGAACATGTTCTCACCCGCCCATTGGGCGAGGTTGTGCCTGGCTTTGCTGTGCCTGTCTCCGCTTACCCTGGCTCACGCCGCTCCCACCCCCGGCGAAACCGACCTGATCCGCGAGCGCCAGAACCGTTTGCTCGAAGAGCAGCGCCGCCGTCTGGAAGAACTCAAGGATTTGCCCGGCCAGGAGGCGAAGCCGACCCAGCCGACCGCGCCGGCCGATACCCGTTGCTTCCCCATCCAGACCATCGAACTCAAGGGCGCCGACAGCCTTTCGGCCCGTGAGCGCGAGCGGCTGCTCAAGCCCTACATCGGCCAATGCCTGGGCGTGCCCCAGCTCAACGAACTGCTCAAGGTCATCACCGACCACTACATCGAAAAAGGCCTGGTCACCAGCCGTGCCTACCTGCCGCAGCAGGATCTGTCCAGCGGGCATCTGCAAGTGCTGGTGGTCGAGGGTCGGCTCGAAGGCTTGAAAGGCGCCGAGAACAGCCAGCTGTCGGAGCGTGAACTGGCGATGGCGTTTCCCGGCAAGACCGGCGAGCTGGTCAACCTGCGGGAAATCGAGCAGATGGTGGACCAACTCAACCGCCTGCCATCGAACCAGGCGCAGATGGAGCTGACCCCCGGCCAGAACGTCGGCGGCAGTGAAGTGCTGGTCAAAAATACCCCGCAAAAGCCCTGGCGCGCCGGGCTGTCCCGGAGCAACGACGGCCAGCGCAGCACCGGTGAGCAGCAGTGGGGCACCCGCTTCGAGTGGGACAGCCCGCTGGGACTGGCCGATCAGTTGATGTTGCGCGGCGGTCATGACGCGATGACCGATCACCAGCACACTTCGCGCAACGCCATGCTCTATTACAACCTGCCGTTTGGTTGGTGGAACGTCAGCTACACCTACAGCCAGAGCGAGTACCGCTCGCAGATCGCGGCCAACGGCTTCAACTTCAAGCAGAGCGGCGACAGCCAGAACCATCAGTTGCGGGTCGAGCGCGTCATCCATCGCGACGCCCTGAGCAAGACCTCCCTCAACACCGGCCTGGCGTACCTGCGCAGCAACAACTTCATTGAAGACAGCAAACTCAGCGACAGCAGCAATCGCATCAGCGAGGCGCAGTTCGGCATCAACCACGGCCGTCGGGTCGGCAGTGCCTTCGTCAACCTGGACCTGGGCATGCAGCAAGGCATCGGCGCCTTCGATGCCCAGGGCGACCATGACCCGGGCCGCGGACTGCCGAATGCGCGCTACCGCAAATACACCGCCACCGTCAGCTACCTGCAACCCTTCCAGCTATGGTGCGAGTCCTTCAGTTTCAGCAGCCTGATGACCGGCCAGCGCAGCGAGGATGCGCTGTTCGCGCCGCAACGCATAAGCCTGGGCGGGGAGTCTTCGATACGGGGTTACAAGGACCAATCCTTGGCCGGCGACAGCGGTGGCTATTGGCGCAACGACCTGCGCTGGAGCCGCCCGGTGACCCTGGAATGGCTGCGTCCGGTGTTTGCCGAATACGGCACCAGCCTCGGCTATGACCAGGGCGTAATACGCGGCAATCACTACAACAAGGAACCGAGCGGGCGCATGTCGAGCAACTCGGTGGAGCTGTTCGCCCGCGGCGAGCACCTGAGCGCCAGCGTGACCTTTGCCCACTCCCTGGAACGTCCGGCTGCCCTGACCGAGCGCGAAGCGCCGATCTATTTCCGCGTGGAAGCTCTTTTTTAAATTCTGCCCTTTTAAATGCTGTAGCAACGAGACCTGATCATGGACGACCGCCAATACGCCTTGCTGGCCCGCCAACCTTCTGCGGCCCTGAAAACCCGTGACCTGTTCTGGGGCATGCCCAAGCGCGGCCTGGCGTTTTTGCTGGCTAACGTCATGTTCTGGCAGCCGATGTGGGCCCAGGCCGACGGCATCGTCGTCAGTGCGCCGGGCACCAGCCTCGGTCAGGCAGGCAACGGCGTGCCCATCGTCAACATCGCCACGCCCAACGGCAGCGGTCTGTCCCACAACCAGTTCAAGGACTACAACGTCGGCAGCAACGGCGTCATCCTCAATAACGCCACCAACCCGGCTCAATCCACGCAACTGGGCGGGATCATCCTCGGCAACCCTAACCTGAAGGGGACGGCGGCCCGGGTCATTCTCAACGAAGTCAACGGTGGCAGCCCCAGCCAGTTGCGCGGCTACACCGAAGTGGCGGGGCAGTCGGCCCACGTCATCGTCGCCAACCCCTACGGCATCACCTGTAACGGCTGCGGTTTCATCAACACTCCGCAGGCGACCCTGACCACCGGCAAACCAGTCATTGAAAACGGCCAACTCCGGAGCTACCAGGTCGACCAGGGCAGCGTTACCGTCGAAGGCGCGGGTCTCAACGCCACCAACGTCGACCGCTTCGAAATCATCACCCGCAGTGCCAAGATCAACGCCGAGATCCAGGCGAAAAACCTGACCATCGTCGCCGGCCGCAACGACGTCGACGCCGCGACCCTCAACGCCACCGCCCGTGCCGACGACGGCAGCGCCAAACCGCAGCTGGCCATCGACTCCTCGGCCCTGGGCGGCATGTATGCCGGGGCGATCAAGTTGGTGGGCACCGAGGCCGGTGTCGGCGTGAAGCTGGACGGCAAGCTGATCGCCAGCGGCGGGGATATCCAGCTCGACGCCAACGGTCATTTGAGCCTGGCCCAGACCGCAGCAGCCGGCGCCGTCAACGTCAACGCCGCCAGCCTCGACGCCCAGGGACCGGTCTACGCCGGCACCGCGTTGACCGTGAAAACCCAGGGCGACCTGACGAGCCAGAACAACCTGGTGGCCCGCGACAGCATTCGCCTGGACAGCGGCGGCACCCTGCGTAACAACGGGATCATCGAAGCCGGGGTCAACGCGGATAACACGCGCAATGCCAGCGGCGACGTCACCCTCACCGCCAAACAACTGAACAACGGCGGCAAAACGGTCGCTGCCAGTCGCGACCTGACGGTGACCACGACCGATACGTTGAACAACCAGGGCGGTACGCTCAGCGGCCAGCGCAAGACCACGGTCACGGCCAAGGTCGTGGATAACCGCGCCAAAGGTCGCATCCTGGGCAATACCGAGGTGAACGTTAAGGCCGATCAAGTGCTCAACGGCAGCGGCGGCCTGATCAATAGCCAGGACGTTTTGCAAGTGACGGCGGGCCATCTGGATAACAACGCCGGTGAACTGTCGAGCCTGAACACCGCGACGCTGGTACTCGGTAGCCTGGACAACCTCACCGGCCTGGTGATGACCGGCAAGCAGCTGGATATCACCGCGACCGGCGCGGTCAACAACCGGGGTGGCGAACTGTCGACCCAAGGTCTGATGACCCTCACGGCGGGGAGCCTGAGCAATCGCGACAAGGGCACCATCGCCGCCAACGGCAACCTGCTCGTGACCGCCACGAAAGGGGCAATCGACAACGACAACAATGGCCTGATTGCCAGCCGCAACGCCGGGTTGACGGTGACCGCCACCAGCCTCGACAACGCCAAAGGCACCCTGCAGGGCAAAGGATTGGTGACGGTCGACATTGCGGGCGACATCGATAACCAGGCCGGCTCGATCATCGCCCAGGACGCGAACCTGAATGTCTTCGCCACCAACCTGGACAACCGCGGCGGTGTGCTGTCCAGCGTCAAGGCTGCGCTGGAGGCGCAGGTCAGCGGCGTGCTGAAAAACGGCCATGACCTGAATGGCCAGGGCGGCACGATCCAGGCGAAAGGCCTGACCCTCGAAGCCCTCGCCGGGCTGTTCAACGACGGGGGACGCATCGCGGCGCAGGCTGGGGATGCCGTGCTCGATACCGGCAGCGCCCGTTTCGACAACAGCAACGGCGGCCTCTATGCCAGCGGCAAGGTGAAGGTCGACGCACTGAACCTGGACAACAGCCACGGCCAGATCAGTGCCGGGCAGATCGATCTCAACCTCAACGGTATTCTGGACAATACCCAAGGCATCATCGAAGGCGACAACAGCCTGGATGTCCTCGCCGCCAGCCTCGTCAATCACAACGGCCAACTGCGCACTTTGGGCCGCAACAGCACCACCGTGTTCTCCATCGGCGGCCTGTTCGACAACAGCAACGGCACCCTGGAAACCGTCAGCAACGACGTCGGCTTCACCCTCGGCAGCCTGAACAACCAGAGCGGCAAGCTGCGCCACATCGGTGCCGGCGCATTCGGCCTGAACCTCACGCAATTGGGCGCAGTCGGCGGCAGCCTGGTGACCTACGGCACCTTGGTTCTCGATGCCGACAGCTGGACCAACAGCACCTCGATCCAGGCCGAACACCTGACCGTCAACGTCAATCACCTGACCCAGACCGCCACCGGCCAGTTGCTCAGCGCCAACAGTTTCAATGGCTCCGGGATCGACTGGCGCAACGACGGCCTGATCGGCAGCGATGGCCTGATCGATGTCCAGCTCACCGGTCAATACGCGGGTAACGGCCGCTTGAGCAGCCTGGGCACCTTGGGCCTCAAGGCCGCACTGATCGATCTTGAGGAAAACGCCAGCGTCGCCGGCGGTGGGAATACCACGGTGCATGCCGACGGCGTATTCAACAACCGTGGCCGCGTGACCTCGGCGGCGGGCATGAATGTCACGGCGCAGGGCATCAATAACCAGGGCACCCTGGGCAGCGCCGGATTGCTAAGCGTTGGCACCGGTGCATTGCGCAACGAGAACGGCCTGATCTTCAGCGGTGCCGACATGGCCCTGAAGGTCGACAGCCTGACCAACACCCGCGCCGACATCTACAGCCTGGGCAATCTGAGCATCGACCGTGACGGCCTGGGCACATTGGCTTCCAGCATCGTCAACAGCTCAGGTTCGCTGCAAAGCGACGGCAACATGAGCCTGGCCGCTAGCACGATCCAGAACGTGCGAACCCCATTGACCACCCACGACGCCGGTATCTACACCGCGTCGATCACGGAAGTCGCCTGCATCGAAGGCGTCAACGCCGGGGATTGCAGCGGCGGCAAGGAAAACCACGTCTGGCAGATCATCCAGCGTGACAAGTTCGAGGTCACCGCCGCCAGCGCGGCCTCCAGCATCACCTCCGGCGGCAACCTGAATATCCGGGCCGGTGACCTGACCAATAGCAGCAGTACCATCGGCGCGGGCGGCGCCCTCACCGCCAACCTCGTCAGCCTGAACAACATCGGCATCGAAACCCACGACACCGAAACCTCGCGCACCTTCGTGTCCGAGCGCACGCGCAGCCCCGGTGACTGGCGTACCCTCGCCGATACGTTCACCAACAAATATTGGTTCCAGAGCCCTGGCTACAACACTGCCAATCTCGGCGGTCTGGAAGCTGATATGAGCCGCTTCATCGGCATTACCGAACGCGAGCTGCCGGAGCTAGGCAGCAGCCGGTCCCTCTCCCACGATACCCAGACCTACGCCGCGATCATCCAGTCCGGCGGTGCAATCGATATCCGCACCCAGAGCAACGCCAACAACAGCGTCATCCGGGGTGGCTACAACTACGTCGGCGCCGGCCCGCGCACCGACACCGGCGCCGACGGGAAATTTTCAACCCGCATCACCGTCAACCAACAGCTCTCGCCCGACCTCGCCCAACAGCAAGTCAACCCGGTGACCCTGCCCGGTTTCGACCTGCCCACCGGTCAGAACGGCCTGTTCCGCCTGAACGAAGGCACCGGCACCCCGACCCAGGGCAGCGGCCTGACCCAAGTGCGCGGCCTGCCGGACCGCTCGTTCCAGGCCAACCCGCAAAAATACCTGATCGAAACCAACCCGGCGCTGACCGACATGCGCCGGTTCATGAGCTCGGATTACCTGCTGTCCAACCTGGGCTACGACCCGGACGACGCCGCCAAGCGCCTGGGCGACGGCTTCTACGAACAACGCCTGATCCAGCAAGCCGTCATCGCCCGCACCGGCCAGCGTTTCCTCGATGGCCAGACCTCCGATGAAGGCATGTTCAAGTACCTGATGAACAACGCCATCGCCAGCAAGGACGCCCTCAACCTGTCCTTGGGCGTAAGCCTGACCGGCGAACAGGTCGCGGCGCTGACCCACGACATCGTCTGGATGGAAAACCAGACGGTGCACGGCCAGCAAGTGCTGGTGCCGGTGCTTTACCTGGCGAACGCCACCCATCGGCTGGCGCCGAATGGAGCGCTGATCCAGGGCAGCGACGTCACGTTGATTGCCGGTAAGAACCTGAACAACGCCGGGACGTTGCGGGCGTCCAATAATCTGGTTGCCAGGGCTAACGACAGCCTGGTGAACAGTGGGTTGCTGGAGGCGGGGAATCGGCTGGATGCGTTGGCGAGTAATGATCTGACTAACCGGGCGGGGGGGGTTATTTCTGGCCGGGATGTCAGCGTTGTTGCGCTTGCGGGGGATGTGACCAACGAGCGGACTGTCACCCGTCATGCCAGCAGCACGGGCTACAAGACTGAGCAGCGGGATTTCGTCGACAGCGCGGCGCGGATCGAGGCGAGTCATGACCTGAGCGTGGGTACCGGGCGCGATCTCAACAACGCGGGCGGCGCGCTGAAGAGCGGTAACGACACCACCTTGCGCGCTGCCAGGGATCTGAAGATTACGGCTGCCGAGCAGGCCGATAGCAACCGGTTGGGTAACCGATATCGGGATCAAACCATCACCCAGAACGGTTCCAGCGTCACGGCTGGCGGTGATCTGAACGTAACGGCCGGACAGGACCTGAGGGTTGTAGCAAGCAACCTCATCGCCCAGACCGCTTTGGCGCTGAGCGCCGGGCGAGATATCGCTATCGAGTCCGCCGCCAACGAAAGCCACCGTTCTTCGCAAAGCAAAAAAATCAAAAGCAGCAACGACCTGGTTCGCCAGCAGTCCTCGGTTGTCCAGTCGGGCGGGAATCTAAGCGTCCAAGCGGGGCAGGACCTGAGCCTGGTCGCCAGCCGCCTGAAAGGCGCCGTGAATGTTGCCCTCGATGCCAGTCGAGACATCAATCTCTTGTCGGCAAAGGACGAAACGGCCGAGTTCTATTCGAAGAAAAGCAAAGGCTCCTTTGGCCGCAGCAAAAGCGAACAGCGGGAAAGTTACGACAGCACCAATGTCGCGTCGGTGGTCGAGGCCGGACAAGACCTGACCGTCAACACCCGCAAAAACGCCAATGGTGGCATGAGCATCAATGGTGGGCGCGATGTAACGGTCGTTGGCAGCCAGCTCAAGGCTCAGGGTGACCTGATGCTGGGGGGCACGGGTGATATCGCCGTGCTATCGGGGGTTGAAGAGCACGGTTCCTACAGCAAGAAGACCAAATCGGGTTTCCTCGGCCTGTCCAAAAGCGGCAAGAGCGAACTGAAGACCACCGCGTCTCAGGTCGCCAGTGAACTGGACGCAGGCAACGATGTGGTGTTGGCCGCCGGCAACGATCTACGTGCGCGGGCCAGCCAAACCACCGCTGGCAATGATGTCGAGCTACGTGCGGGGTTGGTCAATAAAGAGGGCGATATCAATCTCGTCTCTGCCAACGACACTGCTTATAGCCGTACTGAGGAATACAAGAAGAAAACCGGGCTTTCGGTTTCGGGTGGGTTCTTGTCGTTTGCTTCGGCCAAGGAGGCGGGGCGAATAGCGCAGAGCAGTACCAGTGTGGGCAGTCAGGTGACGGCGGATCGTGACGCGATGCTGCAAGCAGAGCGCGATATCAATCTGATTGGCAGCGGTATCGATGCCGGGCGTAACGTCAGCCTTAATGCCGGACGTGACGTCAATGTGGCCGCGGCGAGAAACGAAAACTCCGAGCAGCAATGGTCCAAGGAGAAGCAGTCGGGTATAGGCGTTTCCAGCGATGCCAATGGAATCAACTTCTTCGCCGGTACCGATAGCGTCAAGGAAAAGGATCGCCTCGAACAGCAGACAGCTGCCGTCAGTCGGATCAGTGCGGGCCAGGACGTTGCCATCAACGCCCTGCGCGACATAAACCAGACCGGTTCCGACCTTCGCGCCACGCGTGATATCGACCTCACGGCTGGTCGCAATATCAACATCGATGCCGCGCGCGAAACCCAACTGACCGAACAGGAACGCGAAGCCAGTCGTAACGGGCTTGGCGTGTCTTTCAGTCACAACTATGGCCGCACCAGGGATGCGGTCAGCGGCGCGGGGAAGGGTGAGAACGGAGTCAGCAAGGCTTCCAGCACCCTCAAGGGCATTGATGCCGTCACCCAGTTCGTCAACGGCCCGACGGCGGACGTCAAATTCGGCAACAGCACCCAAACCAGTAGCCAGCAGGTTATCGAACAGACCAATCGAGCGTCGACGCTGGATGCGGGCAATGACGTTACCCTGGACGCTGGCAACGATGTCATCGTCAAGGGCGCTCAGCTACAGGCCGGACGTGACATCAACATCAAAGGTCGCGACGTCACGCTGGACGTGGCAAAGGGCAGTGTCACCCAGGAAAGCAGCGAGCGCCAAAGCTGGAGCGGTATTCATGGTGGCACCAGTGGCGGCCTCAAGCTGGGCGTGGGTGGCAGCTACGGCTTAGCCACCGGGGATGGCGTCTACGGCAGTTCGACGCCGACCCAGGTCGCTGCCGGTAGAGACTTCAATGTCGATGCCAGCCATGACATCAATCTGGTTGGAACCCAGGCCAAGGCCGGGCGGGATATCGCGCTTGATGCCGGCAATGACCTGAACATCCGGTCGGCGCAGAACGACAGCAACAGCGAAAACAACCGCCACAATGGCGGTGGTGAAGCGGGCCTGACGTTCGGCTCACAAGGCTTCGGCGTCTACGTCAGTGTGAACATTGGCAAGGGCGACCTGGAACGTGAAGGCAAGCGCCAGCAAGAAGCCTACCTGTACGCCGGAAACCGACTGGGCTTCGACAGTGACAAAGACACCAACATCACGGGCGCCACGTTGCGTGGCGATGAAGTCGTTGGCCGCGTTGGCGGCGACCTGAATGTCTCCTCGGCACCCGACACCGGCAAAGTCAAGGGTAAGGAATTCGACCTCAGTGTCACAGCCACCTTTGGGCCGGGTGCTGGCGTCAGTGGATCGGTGGGGTATGGAAAGACAACCGGTGAGACTAATTGGGTCGAGCAGCAAGCCAGCATCACCGGCAAAATCAAGGTCGACATTCGCACCGAAGATCATACCCAACTGGACGGTGCTTTGATTGCTGCCGACAACGGCAACCTCAAACTGGACACCGGGACCCTGGATTTCAGTGACATTGCCGGTAAGGACAAGGAGCACGGCTATTACCTGAACGTCGGCTGCAGTTACTCCGCTGGCAGCAGCGGCGAAACCACCCAGGACCCCAGTCAGGTCGGCAAGGGCAAGGAAGGAGAGAACGGCTGGAGCGTCAGCGGCTGGGAGTATGAGAAAGACCGTGAGCAGATCGTCAGGGCCACGGTGGGGGCTGGCGAGATTGTGGTGCGTGATGACGCCCGGACCGGAGCTGATTCGACCACGGGGCTAAATCGGGATGTGAGCAAGGCCTACGAGATCACCAAGGATGATGAGTCGCGCACTGATTTGTATGTGACCAAGTCTTCGCTGGAGGCGGTGGGCGATGCTTCGGGCACCCTGCATGCCTGGAAAACCAGCATTGAAAAATATCCGGAGAACAGTCAGAAGGCCTACAAAGAAGCCCTTGAGCTGATTCAGGGACCGGTTCGATCCGCTGAACAAGCCTGGAACAGCATCCAGGCGCAGAGGGTTTCGATGGAGGAGGTGCCTGCTTCGGCCCGAGCTGCGTTGGGGGATGAGGCTGCGCTGAATATCGCGAAGAATCTCGTTCGAAATGGTCGGGATCCTGGCGAGATTAAGGATCTGAAGTCCGAGGACGTCGCTGTTATCCAGAGTTTCGCGAAGCGATTCTCGGACTTCGCCAAACTGCAAGAGGCCTGCGACGTCACAGGAGGCTGTGCACCGGGCGATCCTAGCGACAAGCAGCGTACTGCTGCCATCTACAAAGACGTGGATGGCACCTTGAAGTTCAGATACGTCACCGACGTTCAGGTAAACACCCCTGGCAGGAAGTTGCTGCAAGAAACAGCGAAGCTGCAAACCTATCTGGATGGCCTTCCAGTTGAGCAAGCGCAGCTCTTGGGCTGGGGAATTCAGGCCGTTATGGGCCCCGGCAAGATGGCGGTCGGTCTGGCTGGCAACGTGGTAGTCAACAAACTGTTTGGCGACAAGATCGCTACGGCCAAGGATTCGATATCGAAATCGATTGCCAGCGAGCTCAGCGGCAAGAACAAGAATGACCTGGAGGTTAGCGACAATCTCTTTAAGGTTCGCTACGAACAGGGCCGGGATGAGCAGAAGGGAGATGTGTATGTTCGTGGCGCAACGACGCTACTGAATATCGCCTTGGGGACGGTTACGAATGCGGCGGGTGCGGCGACAGGTAAGGTTGTTGGTGTTGTAGGGAAAGGGCGTTCGGATGGTATAACGGACGGTGCCGATGGGCTGGGAAGAGGGCCGATAGATCCTGATTGGGATAAGAAGTTTGGGGACACGCCGTCGAAGGGGTGGGTGGAGCCGGGTGGTCCAAAAGGAGGCGATTCTAGTGGTTTCAGTGGCGGTAAACCAACTATTGTTGATGATCCATATAGCCCGAATGCTGTTACTGAAAGGGCTAGCGTAAATAGAGATTATTATGGTCGGGAAAATGCCGCCGATGAGTTTTCTGCTGGTCTTCCAGACTATGCAACGCATTCAACAGCAAAGAGCTATCAGTCAACGGCGCCAAGAGATCTGAACGAGCAGACTTTGTGGAACAGAGTGACAGAAAATCCCTCTGCCGGTCGTGATACAAAACTAGCGGGCGATAAAGACTTCCCGCGGAGTGAGGGATGGAGAAAAATGGAAGTAAGTCACCGTCTACCTAGCGGAGAAAATATAACCATCCACTACCAGTACAACTCCGTAACTGATAAAGCATACGATATGAAAATTACTACGCCGCAACAGCTGCACCCTGTGCTGCAGCCAGGTAGGACTATTGAGTGATGTGGATATGATTATTCGAGAAATTGGGCGAGAAGAGCCTGTACAGGTGTTTGGGATTTACTGGATAGAGAACGAGCGTTTTTACTGGGTCATCCCTTATGATGGCTACGGTGGCCTGATGGCACTCAGCGATAGAGACGTCGATGTTCTTGACTCTTCTTTGTCAAGTGATCTCATCCTTTGTAAGGATGGGGGGGGAGGGGACATGATTCTGCATTGGGCAGCGGAAGATTTGATTGAAGAACTTGTGGAGCGTGATCCACTAGCAATGGATGAGTTCTTAGAGCGCATAAAAGGCTGATGGTGTAAAAGGAACTGCTAATACCGCATTGAAGCTTGGCAGAAAAAGGGGACGGATTTATTTAATTTTGTGGTGAAAAATAAATCCGTCCCCTTTTTTGCGGGAGTTGTGTATGAACAGTGGCGTCAGTACGGCCAGGAACAGACAGGCCAACATTCGAGCGAAATTGCCAACCTGTCGAGCTATGAATCAGACGTAGAGGCCGCTGCTCAACGGTTATCGGTTCTGGCAGGGAAAGGGATCGTGACTGTTTCGCCGGAGCTGGATGCGGCGATGCTGGTGATGCCGGGCGCAAAGGCTGCGAAGACGGTTCTTGAGACAGTCCTTGAGAGGATGGCTGCCAAGAAGGCGACAGCAGGAATTGAATCAAGCGGAGCGGCGAAATCTGGTGAATATGTCTCCGGCAAAGATTGGGCCGGTATAGCTGACAATGAAGCAGGTATCCCCGGCAGGTCGCTAACAATTGTCCCAGGTAGATTCTCTACTGAAATTGATCTGGCCT